>ERZ827423.283-NODE-283-length-68257-cov-5.649952_pt1 | contig 68257 bp, 53 predicted proteins | sample MGYA00519775_ERZ827423 | MGnify/ENA primary metagenome ERZ827423 (study PRJEB31778, sample SAMEA3449296) | human gut metagenome | biome: human gut; feature: human-associated habitat; material: faeces | place: United Kingdom | collected 2010/2012 ... | reverse complement strand
AAAACCAATTGGAAAATTCATTTAGAAAAGCCTATACTATTCATAGAAAATAAATATGAATATTTAGGAGGTATTCGGTATGTCAATTACAGCGGAAACAGCGAAAGCTCATGCTAACGATCCTGCCGTATTATGTTGTAGAGCAGAAGGCGGAATTACAATTGAACCAGCAAACTTAGAGGATCCGGCAATCTTCGATGAATTAGTAGATTCAGGTCTTTTAAATCTTGATGGATGTCTGAAGATCGGACAGGTTCTGGGAGCAAAATTAACAAAGACCAGTGATTCTCTCTGTCCACTGACAGCAGACAATGTAGACGGATTCAAGACTGATGATGAATTAGCAGCAGAAGAGGCTCCTGCCGCTGAGTAATTTTGGCGGTATACAAAAGACGCCGGTTTTTCCGGCGGCTGCCCGTTTTCGTCGCTTTGGGCTTCTCCGTCCGACGCGCTTTCGCTCCCGCCGTCCGGCTTCTCGGGCGGCTGCCCGTTTTCATCCCCCGGCGCCTGCCCGTCTGGCTTTGCGCCCTGCTCTGCGTCCTGCGCCGCGCTTTCCGTCAGTTCGCCCAAGGTCAGGGTAACGGTTTTATCCTCAATTTTTGTCACCTGCCCGACAATGCGTGTGCCGCTGTATGCAAAATCCGTCTGCTCCTGTTCTGTTTTTTGAGCGCAGCTGCCGAGCAGCGCAGCTGGGCAAAGCAGCCCGCAAAGCACAAGGCTCGTTGCTTTTTGCATGATTTTTATTTGTTTTTTCATTGCTTGTTCCCCGCTTTCTGCCAATTTTTCGGAAAGCTCTGCTTTCTCCTTCTGTCTTACAGCATACCCGCAAAGCTAAAGCTATCCTAAAGGAAAGCGAAAAATACAATCAAAAATCAAAAAACAAGGCGCTTCCGTCCCTTGCAAAAAGGGGGAAGCGCCTCAAAAATGCTTTTTATATGTGCAGCAGCCATTGCGCCAGCCCGAAATAGACCAGCAGCGTCAACGCATCGACAATAGTCGTGATAAACGGAGACGCCATCACGGCGGGGTCAAAGCCGACCTTTTTTGCCGCCATGGGCAAAATGCAGCCCACCAATTTTGCAAGCAGCACCGCGCAAACCAGCGTCAGACAAATGCAAAGATCCACCAGCAGCGTAATACCCGCATTGTGCATCAGCATGCGGTCAACAAGAAGGATCTTGCCGAAATTGCATACCGCCAGCGTCACGCCGCACAAAAGCGCCACGCGCAACTCACGCCAGAGCACCCTGAAAAAATCCGGGAAGGTGATTTCGCCGAGCGCCAGCCCGCGGATAATCGTCACGGAGGTCTGCCCGCCCGCGTTTCCGCCGGTATCCATCAGCATGGGGATAAAGGAAACAAGCGCCGTGCATACGGCAAGCCGATCCTCAAACGATGCAATGATGCTGCCCGTAAAGGTCGCGGAGATCATGAGCAGCAAAAGCCACGGAATTCTCTTGCGGAAAATTTCAAATACGCTCGTTTTGAGATAGGGCTTATCGCTCGGCACGATAGCCGCCATTTTTTCGATATCCTCTGTCGCCTCTTCCGTCAAAACGTCGATTGCGTCATCGAAGGTTACGATACCGACCAGGCGGTTTTCATTGTCCACCACGGGCAGCGCCATAAAGCCGTATTTGTTCAGCATATTGGCGGCTTCCTCCCGGTCCTGCAGCGTGTTAATGGAGATCACATTGGTATCCATCAGATTTTCAACAGGCTCGTTCCAGTCGGCAAGCAGCATCTGCAGCACCGTGACAATGCCCTCAAGGTGTCTGTCCCGGTCAATAACATAGCAGGTATAGACCGTTTCCTTGTCAAGCCCAGTTTTTTTAATGTGGTCCAGCGCTTTGGAAACCGTCATGCCGCGGTGCAGATCCACATATTCCACCGTCATGATGCTTCCCGCGCTGTCGCTCGGGTAATTCAGAATTTCGTTGATGTTTTTGCGCGTCTGCGCGTCCGATTGCCGCAGAATCCTGCGCACGACATTTGCCGGCATTTCCTCAATGATATCAACCGTATCGTCGACATACATCTCATCCAGCATCGCTTTGAGCTCGGTATCACTGAACGCCTCGATCAGCTTTTGCTGATGCTCGCTGTCCATTTCCACAAAGGCATCCGCCGCAAGACTTTTCGGCAAAAGCCGGAACAGCTTCACTGCATCCTGCATATCAATCTGCTCAAACAGCGGCGCGATATCCTCCGGCCGCATTTCCTTGAGCTCGTCATATACCTGTGTGAATTTCCGCTGCTTCAACAGTTCAAGCAGCGCGTCGATTTTTTCTTCTGCCATCGCTTTGACCCCCTTCTCGCTCTTTTGCGGCAAAGCCGCTCAGTTTTTCGGATAGGGCCATGCAAAAGGGTACAAAAACCCCGCCGCATGTCCTGAAATTGACACAAAACGGCGGGCAAAGGTTATGGCATGCTTCTTTGCAAACGGAACAAACACATGCGTCCGCCCGCAAAGCGCCGCCATTGCCGTCGCCCCGGTGCGCCTTGGCTCCTACTGCCTCCTGCGTCCATTCCGTTCACCTCTTTCTCTTTTGCTTTACAAGCTTTAGTATAGCAAATTCGGCGGCCTTTGTCAATGCGGCTCGTCTTGTTTTTTTGCCTACCATATTGATAAAAAATGTCAATCAATATTTTCCGGGAAATAAAAGTTTTCAGAGCGCGCAAAAAAGCCGCCGGGCGGTTTGCCCGACGGCTCTTTTCTGTTTCAAAAGCAGCGGCATCAGCCTTCTGCCTGACTGCTTTCCTCTTCCGTCAGCGCCGGCACATAGTCTGCATATGCAGCCAGAAAATCGGCGGTTTCCTTGGTCGCCTCATAAATATAAGAGAGCGAATCAAAGGTGAAATAGGTTTTTTCATTGCCGCTTGCATCCGCAAAGGAAGCGCCGAGCAGCACCGTGGAGGAAGCGTCCACCGTTACCGTGGCAACGCTGCCGTCGTCCTGTTGCTGCTGCACCTCTTTCTTGTAGGAGAATTTGAGCTGCACAGGCACATCCAGCCCCGTTTTTGCAAGCGTTTCCGCATTCTGCACATAATATGCCATGGATTTGACGGTGAGGTTGCCATACAGGGAGGCAAGCGCATCCAGCCCCGTTTTATCGGTGATCTCATTGGTTTTTCCGCCCGCGGTCACCGCAACGGAATACAGCGTTTCGCTGTTGATCTGCGGCAGCGACTCCGTTTGCAAAAGATCGCTCTTTCCGTAGGCAAACGCATTTGCCACATCCTCCGCCACCATATAGATCGCATCGTTTCCCTCAACGCTGAGATAGCAATCGGAGCTGAAGGAAGAGGCCTCGCTGATGCGCACCGTCACCGAAAACGGCACACCGTTGGCATCGCGATAGCCCGCCGTCACGCGCACGCGCACCGTTTCATCGTCAAGCCCGAAGTCTGACAGCGTATACTCGCTTTTTTCCACCATGCGCTTTGCGCTCACGGAGGAAATCGCCTTTGCCATATCGTTCAGATTCGTTTGGTTCAGCGGGTAATCCGGTTCCGCGTCCAGCGTCCAGCCGCTGTCGGTTTTGGTAAAGGAAAGCGTATCGCCGTTATCCGCGGTATAATAGGAAAGCGTTTGCATGCCGTCGGCGGAATACTCCGTCACGGGGATGCTCTGCGTTTCCTCCTCCGCATTCTTCTTTTCCTCTGCGGCACTGATGCCGCGGGCGGCAAAATAGCCGCCCACGCATACGATCAGCGCCCCGCACAGCACCGCAAGCGTTGCGGTGCGATTCTTTTTGCTCATTTGCCTCTCCTCATTTCTTGCGGCGCTTGACAAACACCGCAATGCCGCCCGCCAGTGCCGCAAGCGGGATCACAAACACGACGATCACGCCCCACAGCGTGCTCTGCGTGTTCGACACCGTCAGATAGTTTGTGGCAATGGTTCTGGCTTCGCCCGCCGTCACAGAGGTTGTTTTTCCGCAAACCGCGATCACATTGGAAACAAACAGCTCCATATTGCCCGAAACATTGGTGGAAAGAATGGAGGGGGATGTGTACCAAAACAGCTTTCCGCCGCCGTTTTCCTCGCTTGCCGTGACCTCGGCTGCCGCCATGAACTTTCCGGTGCGGTCGCCGTCCTCCTTGGCGATCGGCGTGTTTTCGCCACTGCCCTGCATGGATTTGAGATATGCCTTGTCGGAGGAGGACAAAATCGCGGTTACGGTATAGCCCTCATGGCTCTCCGTTTCGCTCAGCCCCTGCGCCCCCTGCAGCAGCACATCAATGTTTTTCGCGCTCAGCGCGGACGCCGCAAAGCTTTCCGTGTTCAAATCCGGCAGGAGATAATAATTGGTGAGATAGAAGTGGTCTCCGTCCTCTTCGCACAAAAGCCCCTCTTCCGCCCGCAGCCCGAGCTCTACCGTAAAGGCATACAGATTCGGCATCTTTTCCTCGGTGAAATAGGTGAAATACGAAAGCAGGAACACCGAGCCGCCGCTTTCCATATAGTCCTTCAGCATCGTGATTTCATCGGCGGAAAAATCATATTCCGGCACCCCGATGAGCACGCATGCCGCATCCTGCGGCACCTGCCCCCGACTGAGCAGGTTCAGCTCCGTCAGCGTCAGGTTTTCCTTGGTCAGGCGCGTGGAAAGCGCGCTTGCAATATCCGCCTCGTTGTGCCCGCTGAGATAATAGACCACGGGCAGATTCTCATTTGTGAGATAATCGATCGCGCCGGTGATGGCGCTCTCCCCGTAAAACTGCACCTTGGTGGGCTGTGTGCCGTAGTACTGATAATTATACAGATCCTCGTCGGAATAGGTATAAATATCGTTATAGCTGACAAGCTTATGCCTGTTTGCGCCGACCAGCAGCACGCTGTTGGCATAAACGCCGTCGGTGGTATATTGCGAAAGGAAGGTCGGGTTGGAATCGGGGTCGACCGTCTCCAGCTTCAGCCGCGCGGAAAGCGCCTCGTATTTTTCCAGCAGCGTGAGAATGCGCTGATCCTCCTTGCCGCGCGTTGCCAAAAGATACATGGTGATCTCGCTGTCAAGCTTTTCGCAAATGGTTTTCGTCTCTGCGGAAAGCTCATATAAATTGCTGCCGCTGACATCGAATTTCGTCATGGTGCTCGGCAGCGCGCCGACGATCAGATTCAAAGCCACAACAACGGCAAGCGCCACCAGGCAAAGCACCAAAGAATAGGTGCCGAGCCGCAGGGTCTTTTTTCCGATTTTATTTTTCATCACTCAGCCCCCCTCTCAGCTCCAGCGGCGCTTTTCCACAGCCTGCACGCTGAGAAAAACAAACAGCGCCGCCGCCGTGACAAAATACACGATACCGCTAAGGTCCAGAATGCCGCTTGTGCCGAGATCCACACGGGAGAAAACGCTCATCGCATCGATCACCTTGTTGATCGCGCCGGCAAACAGATCCTTTTTCACAAAATAAAGAATGATCTCCGCCACAATGCCGACCGCGCCGACCGCATAAGCCGCGATCACACTCTTTGTCATATAGTAGGCAAGAAATGCCACCAGCACAATAATCACGGCAAAGCCGATCAGAGAGGCAAGCTCCGTCTGCGGAATGGCGGTGGTGAAAAAGCTCATCAAAAACAGCGCTGCATTCACCGTCAGCGTCAGAATTGCGGCGATGGCGGGGCTCTCCGTCAGGGAGGAGATAAACATGCCGATGGCGCAAAGCAGCGCAATGAACAGCGCCTGCGTCAAAAGCGCCGTATAGGTCGTGCCGAAATTCACCGTGCCGTACAGCGAAAGAATCAGCGGGTAAAGCAGGCTGACAAGCGTCGGCAGAACCGCCGTCGTCAGCAGCGCGAAATATTTCGCCAAAACGATCTTCGGCAGCGAAAGCGGCAGGGAATACAAAAGCTGATCCGTTTTCTGCCGCCGATCCTCCGCAATGGAGCGCATGGTCAGAATCGGTATCGTCAAAAACAGGATCATCAGCTGATAGTAGATCAGCGCTTCCATTTTAGGGTCCTGATATTTCAGATTTTCCAAAAACAGCATCAGCCCCGAAAACAAAAGGTTGACGGAGATGAAAATAATACCCGTCATGCCGTGCAGATAGCCTTTCAGCTCTCTTTCATAAACAGCGCCCATCCCGTCTCACTCCTTTCCGTCGTCCGCAGCTTGCTCCTGCGGCTTCGATTCTTCGGCTGCATCGCCGTTTTCGGCGGTAAACAGCGGCGTATAGTCGTCCTGCGCATCGGCGTTTTCGGCGTTCGCTTCGTCGCCCGACGGTGCGGATGCCGGCGCATCGTCCGCCGTGAGGCTGAGGAACACCTCCTCCAGATCCGCCGTGTGCACCTCGCTTTGCAGAATGATCAGCCCCTGCGCCGCAAAGGAGCGGAACACCTCCTCGCGCAGGTCGCGGTCGTCTTCCGCGCGCAGGGTCACCTCCACGCAGTTTTCCTCGCGGCTCTTTGTAACCGTCGCGCTCTTCACGCCGTCCAGCGCCTGTGCCGCCGCCTGCACGGTCTGCTCGTCTCCCTTCACGGTGAGCACCAATGTCGCGCCGCCGCTGAGATGCTCTTTCAGATTTTCAATGGTATCGCTTGCAACAAGCCGCCCATGCGAAATGATCAGCGCATGGTCGCATACGGCGCTGACCTCGGAAAGAATATGGCTGGAAAGAATCACCGTGTGCTCCTCGCCCAGTTCACGGATCAGAGTGCGCATTTCAATGATCTGCTGCGGGTCCAGTCCGACGGTCGGTTCGTCCAGAATGATCACCTTCGGGTCGCCCAGCATCGCCTGCGCAAGACCGACCCTTTGCCGATACCCTTTGGAAAGAAACTTAATCAGGCGGTCGCGCACATCCGTCGTGCCCGTGCGCTCCATCACCGTCTCAATGGCTTCCTCCCGCTCAGCGCGCGCAATGCCCTTCGCTTTGGCAACAAAGCGAAGGTATTCCTCCGGCGTCATATCAAGGTACAGCGGCGGGATCTCCGGCAGATAGCCGATGCAGCGCTTCGCCGCGATCGGTTCCTCAAAAATATCGTGCCCGTCGATCGTGACGGTGCCCTCCGTTGCGGAAAGGCAGCCGGTCAGGATGTTCATAGTTGTGGATTTCCCGGCGCCGTTCGGCCCGAGAAAGCCATAGATTTTGCCCTGCTCCACGGTAAAGCTCAGATCATCCACCGCGAGGTGGTCGCCGTACCGTTTTGTCAGATGTTTGACTTCGATCAAAATCCGTTCCTCCTTCAATTTGGTTCGCTTAGGGTCATTGTATCGCATAAATGTGATTAAATTGTGACCGTTTTTCTAAGGGATGCAAAAAAATCAGCCGCCCGGCTCCGCTTCCCCGCCAAAAAGCGCGCCGCAGAAGCTTTCGGCGCTGCTTGCAGCATATCGCCTGTTTTCCTAAGCCGCCGCGCAAAACCGCTTTGCGCCGATGCCGAATTTTCAAATTTGCTTGCTTTTTGCTCCGTCTTGGGTATAATAAAGGAAGTAAGCTGCGCACAGCGCAAAGAGAAAGGATGTTTTTTTCATGTCTGAATGCACGCATGATTGCTCTTCCTGCGGCGAAAACTGCGCCTCCCGCGAGAGCGCGTCTTTGCTTGCCCCGCAAAATGCAAAGTCCCATATCAAAAAAGTGATCGGTGTCGTCAGCGGCAAGGGCGGCGTCGGAAAATCGTTTGTCACCTCGCTGCTCGCGGTCGCAATGCGCCGCCGCGGCGAAAAAGTCGCCATTCTGGATGCCGATATCACCGGCCCGTCCATTCCCAAGGTATTCGGGCTGCACGGCAACTGTGCCGCAAACGACGACGGCATTCTCCCGGCTATCACCAAAACCGGCATCGAGGTCATGAGCGTCAATCTGCTGCTGCCCGAGGAGACCGACCCGGTCGTGTGGCGCGGTCCCGTCATCGCGGGCACCGTCAAGCAGTTTTGGACGGATGTCGTTTGGGGCGAGATCGACTGGATGTTTGTCGATCTGCCGCCCGGAACGGGCGATGTGCCGCTGACGGTATTCCAATCGCTCCCCGTAGACGGCATCATCATCGTCACCTCCCCGCAGGAGCTTGTCTCCATGATCGTCCAAAAGGCGGTCCGCATGGCGGAGCTGATGCATATTCCCGTGCTCGGTCTTGTGGAAAACATGAGCTACCTGCGCTGTCCCGACTGCGGCAAGGTGCTGAATATCTTCGGGCAGAGCCATGTGGACGAGGTCGCCGCGCAGCACGGCATCCCCGTTTTGGCAAAGCTCCCCATCGATACCGAGCTGCCGCGCCTGAGCGATGAGGGCGAGATCGAATCGTATCAAAGCGATGCGCAGTCCGCCCTTGCGGATGCGCTGCAAGCACTTTAATTCCAAAAAAACACACCGCCCCCGGCGCCCGCAAACGGCGCCGGGGGTGGTTTTTCAGTGCATTGCTTTTTCCGGAGTGGCGCTGCGTTTTTTCTGTCGCAGTCCGCTTGGCAAAGGCTCCGCCTCTGCTTCAGAGTGCCTCCTTTGCCTCTTCTTCTTTCCTTTGCTGCGCGTATGCGCGCAAAATCTCTGCGGTTTCCTGCTCCGTCAGATATCGCCTCGGCGTGCAGTCTTCGCATTGCAGCAAAATGCTTGCGCCGAACAGCCTGCACACAAGCGGTCTGTTTTCATAAACCGAGCATTTCCCGTTTTTCAAATGCGGACACTGCCCGGCATAGCAATATCCGCCCATTGCCCTCTCTTCGCTTTTTGTAAACTGCACCGTGTTGATACAGCACCGAAAGCAGCCGTCTTTGCATTTTGAGGGCGGTATTTTTTCATAAAGCTTTCTGATTTGCTCAATTCCCAACCCGTTTTCCTCTTCTTCCCGCATTTCCGCTTCCCAAAAAATTCATCAAGTTTTGTTCCGTATAGCTTTTCCATTCGATCCCTCGCAAATAGGCCTCGCGTTTTTATCGTCTGTATGCCGTGCGTTATTCGCCTTTTTTCGATTGCATCGTCAATTGCTTTTCTATGAAAATTCTCCTGCTGCACAGTTTACTGCCCGCTGCTTTTGCGGTTTTGGCTGAAATCGGATTTACACTGCTCCAGAATGCATTTTTGCAATCGGCGATTGCTCTTGCAACATATGCTTTTGCAAGAGCCGTTCCAATGCCCTGTCCGCGCTTATTTTCCGCCACATAAATATGATCCACATCGTAGGTATCTTCAAACATTTCAAAATAGGACAAATACCCGACCACCCGGTTTTCCTGCAAAAATGCAATCATGTGCCCCTGCTTTCTTCTGATAAAAAGCTCCAATAATCTTTGCAGAGGCGGCCGATACAAAAGCGCTGTATCGCAGTCCTCAAAGCATAGCGTATCCACATTGGAATCATTCACATCAATCACAGAGCATGGCGATGGTGTCTGCACACCGGGTTCATCCGCAAGCAAGGTTACATATGCATCATAAATGCGTTCCCCATCTTCCGCTGTTTGATCAGCATCTTCGATTTTAACATTAAATGTGAACCGCTGCTCCGGTGTCTCACACAAAAGCGGTTGCAGCTGCCTCACCAGATCCGGAATCTGCTCCCGCGTGCAGTCCATCACCGCGCAATAGCCCTCCGAGCAATTCAACAGATACGGAGTGCTCCCGATCTGCCCGAGCACAACCTTGTCCCCTCCGTCGGTTGCATATTCATATTCCAGCCAATACCGCGGATTTTTTCTTAACTGTTCTGTCGCAAAGTGTTCCATTTTTCGTCTTTCTCCTCCGTTTGCTTCTGGGATTTTGATTCAGCTGCAACAAAAAAGCGCAAAACTCCCCCTACGGTCGTTTTGCGCTTTGCAAATTCATTTGTCTTCGATTCGTATGATACAAAAAAGGCTTCGGGGTGGGGGCACTGACTCCGGGCGGGCAAGTGTCTCATTTTACATCCTCATAGCACAATATCAACTTCTTGTTGCAAATATACCATATTATTCTTCCAAAGTCAATCTTTTTTGGCAAATTCGCCGATATCGGAAAATTCTTGCAAAATTCTCTTTTCCCTTTCCTTGATTTCTGCAAGTCTTTCCCGCAGCTTTTCATACACCGACTTGTCCTCTTTGAAACAAGCCTTGAAATAAAGAATGCGGCTCTGTTCCAGACCTTGATATACAGTGCTGTAATATAGCCGGGCAATCGCCCTTTGCCCGGCAGACCGTTCCGCGTCTGCGAGCAGCAGCAAGCGTTGTGCCATGCATTTTTTATGCTCGCAAAATACCAGAAATGCAGGGCCCTGCCAAATAAATTCTCTGCTTTTTGCGTCTTCAAAAAAGGCAATCCACCCGTCATATGCGTTAATTCCGTGGTATTGATAAAACCGCTTTCCCCGGTTGATAAGTGAATGCGGTTCTTTTTCCTCCCGATAGCTTTGCAGTGCTGTTTTAATTCGGTCGGTATCAAGCGACAGCTTTGTCTGAAGACACCGCAGCAGAAAAAAGGATGGCCACGGTTTTGCCTCAAGAGATGACAAAAGCGCTTTTCTGAACTGTTTAAACGGAATTTCAACGCTTTCAAGCACTCTCCGCTGAGAATATAATGATATTGCAATCGTCTTTGCCTCTGTATCCATGCCGGTAATCATCCCGTCATGATGAAAATGGCGCTGCCGAAACGATCGCGTACGAGGAATAAAATACTCGTCCAGGTTTGTGTAATAAATATATCGATCCGCCCGCAAAGTCTCTGTCAAAAACGCCTGCAGACAATTCCGAGTTACCTCAGCGGGAATTTCTTCCCGCTCCAAAATGCCGATATGCGGGATATCGGCGTTTTCCAAAAAGCAGTCAATCGGGTCTGACCAATCATTTTCCGTCCAATCGGGATAAAACTCCGTTTTTATTCCGATTGAATTATTATAATACCAAAAATCCGAGGTAGGATTGCGGCGGGCAACGATTCCGGGACAGGCATAAAAATGACGCGCCGTGAAAAGCGGGGCAGAAACCGCAAGCTCAATTTTCATGCAATTTATCCATACTGTCAAGCACTCGCGTCAAAACAGCCCTTTCTTCGTTTTTAAATACAGCAAGCATCCCAGGCGAAACCTCGTCGCCCTGCAGTGCCTCATGATACAGCTCGAGGAAGCGCTGCACGCAGCTTTGATATTGCAAAGCAAGCCCGGGCCCGATTGCTTGCATCCGCTCCAGCGCCGAAAGTCTTTTCTGCATGCAAATCTTATGTTCCAAAAGCATACGATTTGCGCGATTTGCCGCATATCGGTCCTGCACAAAATGAGAAAAACGAAGCAAATCCGCCGCTTCAATCCCGGAAAGGTCCGCGCTGCAATTCTGTCCGGGGGCTTCCCGATAGGGCGCTCCGACAACATATTCCTCAAGCTCCCGGCGAATTTGTACAGAGTCAAGCGACAGCTCACACGGCATAACCCGCAAAAATTCAATCGTGCCGTCTGTTTTTTCCGTGCAGTTTTTTATCTGCCGCAAAAGCAGTGGTTCCGGCAGCGAAAAACGTTGCGGACCGCTCGCGGACGGGCAAAACAGAAAATAGGTTTTGCTCTCCCGCGCAAAGCCATACAGCGTGGCTTCCTTCGTGCCGGGGTCCGCGGTGCGGCAAACCGACGAAAAATCAAATTGATCGAAGCGAAGGTTGCAGTAAAAGCCGCGCTCAATTGCTGTATGCAGAATTGCCTGTGCCGTTGAGAGAAATAAGCAAATGCCAGCTTTTTTATGATAAAGGAAAGGAATGGACCAGCAATCTCCGCACCCCAAAAAGGAATCTGTGAAAATTTTTCCGTTTTCTTGGAAAATCCTGCCGTATATTCGGGATGTGTGATTGAGATACCAATTCTCCGCAAACGCATTTTTCCCGCAGGCAACGCCGGCGCTCAGCAGTGCCGGATGCGTGGTATAAAGCGGCTCAAAATAGGAAAGTCTCATCGGTTTCCTCCTGCTGCTGTATCGGAAAAGGCCTTTTTTCCACTATACCATATTGCCGTTTTTCTGTCAACCATATGCCATCCGCCCCTTTTTGCCGTTTTCTGTCCGCTTTTGTCGAACGCTTTTTCTTGACTTTTTCGTCGATTTTCGGTATACTGAGTCTGTCGAAAAGGAAAAAATTTCCTAAATTTTTGCATCTTTTCAGACTGTTACTCAAAATCAGCGACAAAGGAGGATTCCTTCCTATGGATCAGGACTTGGGCATGCAGCAGGCCGCCGAGCAAATGACCTCTTGGCTCTCGCATCCGGCAGAGCTGAGCCATATGCCGTCCGCGCTTGAATGCGTCGGCAGCTTTCCCCGCGAAAACGGAACGATGTGCTATATCTTCCGCTTTAAAAAAGGCTTTTTTGATTCCTGGCGTCTCGGCGTCGTCTGCGGCGGCGGTGCATACAGTAAATATACGCTGTATCGCAAGGAAACCGCAGAGACGGATGCCGCGGAAATTGCGGATTTTCTCGAAAGCTACTGGAAAGCGCGCGCCGCGCAGCTTGACAAGCAGCCGTAAGCCATTCCTTTTTTAGTTTGCCTTTCTCATTTTCATTTTCGTGCCTTCCGACACAGCGGGGCGCCCGGCATATCGGGCGCCCCGCTGTGTTTTTGTTTGCCTCATCGCGCCGCTTTTCCTGTTTGAAAACGGCATATGCCAAGTCAAAAAAGTGCACCGCCGCTGATATGCGGACGATGCACTCTTCCCTTGATTTTTCGTTCTTTCGACATGCGTTTCCCGAGGATCATTGCTCCGGGGGCAGATAAACGATTGCCGTGGTTGCGGCGGTGCTGCGGCGCAGCGCTTCCGTATGCGTCGGCGCGTAAATATCCACATGGTTTCCCGTAACCTTGCCGCCGCGATCCTGCACGGTATAAAGCACGCCGTCGATCTCGATTTTCGTGCCGAACGGATATTCGCCCGCCATAGCAACCATGCCGCTTGCAGCGCGCTTCCCGCTTGCCGTGATCCCATTCGCCCATTCGCCGCAGCAAATGCTGCAGCTGCAATAATAGCTTACGGTTATTGTGGTCTCCGTTCCCTCATCCGTCGGCAGAGGGGTTGTGTCGCCCGCATAGCGATAGATATCGGGCGCTTCCGCCTCGGTGCCTGCGGCGCTTTCATAGCAAACGCAAAATGGCAGCTCCGCCTCATAAAGCGTGTATCCGTTCCATTGCCACAAAAGCTGCGCGGTATAGGCGCCCGCGGGCGTTTTGTGCGGGGTGAGGCGCAGCTCTCCCGTTGCCGCATAGCCGTCATATGTAATCGTATCGTCCGCGACCCTGACGGTGCCGTTTGGCCTTGCCTCCGTGCGCGTTGTTTTTGCGCTTGCCTTTGCCGTGCCGAATGCATACGGCACGGGCACAATCATGCCGCTCTCGCCCATGACAAACGCCTGCTCCGTTGAAAAGGACGGCATGGGGTAATACTCCAGCGTTTTGCTCTGCTCGGCTCCGGTGAAAAACAGCGCCGTTTCCACAGAGGTTTTGCTAAAATTCAAAAGGACCGTGCTCCCCGCGCCGACACGCAGCGGCTGCGCTGTATATAAAACAAAACGCTCGCCGTTTTCTTCATAGACCGTGCCCGCGGGGAAAGGCGCATTGTTGCAATGCAGAACGGCATCCTCCTGCCCCACCGTAAACGGAATGCGCACCTCTTTGGCATAGAGATACTGCTCTTTTTCCAAAAGAACAGTGCCCTGCAGCGTATATTCCGCGCTCGCCGCAAACACAAAAGAGGCTTCTTTTTCGGTGCCGTCGGCGTCCGTGCAAACAACGGTAAACGAAATTCCGTCCGGGCGAACGGCGGGCATTTCATCCTTCTTCTCTTCCTGCGGCGCGGTCGTTTCTTCCTCCGCGTCCGGTTCGGCGGTTGTTCCCTGCGGCTCCTGTGTTGCAGGCTGCGTCGTCTCTTCCGTCGTCTGCGCCTGCGTTGTGTCGCCTGGCTGCGGCTCGTCCGCCGTCAGCATTTGGTCAAGATAGGACTTTGCGCGCAGCACCGAGCCGTCCTCCGCAAGCTGTACTTTGACCCAGCGGCCATCGCCCGGGTCGGTTACCCGATATTCGCCCGCGTTTGGCTCAAGCGGAATTTCAAATTCTCCGTTTTGCGCCCCGAGCAGCACCGTCTGGCGCTCTTTTTCAAAAAGGGAGAGCTTCTCCTCGCCGCTTTCCGTCTGCTGCGCGGGGATACGCCCTGCCCAGCTGCTGCTTGCCGCAGGGCGCGCCAGGGCAGGCGTCAGCGCCGCGGCAATTCCTGCCGCGAGCAAAAGCGCCGCCGTGATACAAATGGCTCCCTTGGCAAATTTCATCGCTGTGCTCCTTATAAACTCTCACTAAAACAATCCTAAAAGCTGCGGTTTATTCAAATTCCGTATTCTGCGCGATCAGGGTATAGGTCGTGTTCGGCGCAGCCGCCCCGTCCACATGCAGCTCCATGGAAACCGCGCTCGGCGCCCCGCCGGGGAGCGCAAAAGTCAGCGGCTCTGTCTGCCCGTCGTAAAACCGGTAGAGCGTCCCGTCGCCGTAGCGCCTGCCGAGATAGCTCTCCCGCTCGATTTTCTCCGCCCGCGCCGTATAGACGGTGTCTCCCACGCGCAGCGTTACCGCCGCGCCGTTATCCTGCACGCTTGCAATCACAAAAAGCTGCGCGCGTATATCACCGGTGGGATAGCTCTGCTGCGCCGCGGCATTGGAAAGGCGGAATGAGAGCAAATATCCGTCGCCCTCTTCCTCCCGCACCCAGTCGCCGGGCGCCGAAAAGCCGCCGCTGCCCTGCAAAAGATAAACGCCCGTGCCGCTTTGGCTTTTGAGCAAAACCGTCTGATCCTGCGTTTTGATATACCGCGCAAAGCTAACGCCGAAAATCAGTAAAACGCTGAGCAGCGCCGTGCCGAGCAAAAGAAGCGGGGCATACTGTGCGACCGATTTTTTCTGCGGTTTTTCTGTGCTGTTCATCCCGGTCTCACCCTGCTTCCCCTGCGTGTTTTCTCATTGTGCCGCGCGCCGTTTGCCTCGCGTTTTTTATTGCCCGCCGACACTCAGCGTGCCGATGTCGTTCGTGTTGGACTCTCCCTTGCCGCCGGTGAAGGTCCCGCGCTCGGCAATCAGCCTTCCGGGGCCCTTGCCGCTCTGCCCGAACACCTCCAGAGCATAGCCGTTTTTGCTTTCCACTTTGTTTTTCGTGCCGGCAAGCTTCACGCTCGCGCTCCAGTCATAGGTCGCTTCGATATAAATCCCGCCGCCGGTATCGGTAAATCCGCCGCCGCCGTTTTTCGCCGCAGCCCATTCGCCCGTGCCGCTCACCTGTGTATCATACAGCGTTGCGGAGCCGCCCTTGAGCACAAGCGCCGTATAGCCGGTAAGGGTGCTGCCGTCTGCGACGGTGAGGACAGAGGCTTGCTGCGGATGATAAATTGCCGCCCAGTTTCCGATGATTTCGCTGTGCAGAATCGTCAGCTCCGTACCATAGCTGCCCGTGCCGGTGGTGCGCCCGTTTCCGGCAATGCCGAAATAGCCGCCCTTAATGCGGCTGCCTTCGATCACCATGCGGCAGCGTACCGCGCTTGCAGAGCCGTTGCCGTACAGGCTGACCGGCGTTGCAGCCGTTTCAAAATCGCAGCCGAGCACACGAAGGGTGCTGTCTGCCGCGCCGTCGCAATCATAGATCTGCACCGCGCCGTCAAAATCGCGTACGGTAACGCCGGAAAGCGTTGCCTCGCCGCCCGTGCATTGCACGGCAATCGAAGAAATATTCGCAGGATTCTTCTCCTGCCCCACGCCCTTGCCGTTCCCGGTGAGCGTGCCGCCGAGCAGCTTTAAGGAAGCGCCCTGCAAAACGGTAAATAAATTATAGGTCTGCTCCTGCCCCGTATAGGCAAGATCGTAATCGCACAGATCGATCACGGCGGCTTGTCCCGCTTCAAGTGTCACGGGCGCCGCCAGGGCAATGTCGTTTTGCAAAGTCAAAACACCGCCGCTTTCCAACCCCGCAAGCAGCTCCTGCTCCGTGGCAACGGGGGTATGCTGCGATTCTTCGTTGAAAACCGTAACCTTTACTGTCACGGAAAGCTCCGTATTTTCCGCAAAGGCATTGTCAAATGCGCTTGCCGCCTCGATTTCCGCAAGGTCACACAGATACAGCCAAACGCCGCTGCCGTCCTCCTGTGTCATGACCTTGTAATAGACCCTGTTTCCGATTTTTACATAGTCCTGCGCCGAAATCGCACCGTTTTCATCAAGCTCCGGCGCGCCGCGGAAGCCGTCGTTTTGCATCAGCTGCCGCACAAATTCCGCGCGGCTCTGCGTGCCGATACGCACCGGGGCCCCATAGTCTTCTTTGGTTGCGTCGCTTTCAAACACGGCGCTGTCAAGCTCATATTCCACGGGGCGCAGATATTCCTCCACGCTTACCTTGCCGCCCGATACCGTGCCGCGGAAATAATATCCAAGCACATCATAGACCCACCGCCATTTCAGCGGTGCATCCGAGCAATAGTCTTCGCCCAGCCGCAGCTTTTCCCCGCCGCCGAGCAAATAGGTATACGAAAGGTCGGTCGATGCGCCGAGATAGACTCTTTGCACCGTTTCCACCGTTACCGTTTCCTCCGCGCTCTCCCCCTCGCTCGGCGCGCTCGGCGTCTGTTCCGGGAAAGAATAGCTTTTGGCAGTATCAACATAGAAGAAAATCCGCTTTTGCAGCTCTTCTTCAAGCGTCGAGCGATCCGCCCCGACGCTGATGCGAATGCCGTCGGCACGGTCGCTGTTGTCCACCGCAAGGGAGATGTAGCCGCCCGCCCCGGGATATGCCGCATAGGTGCCGTCGTCCAGTTTGATTTTATCGCTGTCAAACCCGAATGCCTGCGTGCGGAAGCGAAGCCCGCCCGTCTGCGCGACATTGGTGAACCACGCAACGCTCATGGCAAACAGTAAAACGCCCGCCAAAAGCAGCGCCGCAGCGGCAATGATCACCTTGCCGAGCATCGCGCGGCGCAGCTGTGCCGCAGATTTGTTATTCGGTTGTTGCGCTGTGCTTTGCAGAGGCTTCTCCCGTTTTTTCGGCAGGTGCGCCCGCATCTTTTGCCGCAGCGTTTGCATGAATTTCTTCAGGTTTTGCAGCATGCTGTGAAAGCTCCTTTGTCAGCTCTTCTTTCAGGGTGTTGAAAATTTCATCATAATCGCGCCGGGTCAGCGTCGTATAGCCGGGCAGCGGCGCATCGGGGTCATTCTGCGCGGCAAGCCGCACGCGGCGGATCTCTTCATACAGCCCCTTGACGCTGTGCTGCAGAATCAGCCCGACAATCAGCAAAACCGGAAAGACGATGCACGCCAAAAAGCCGATCTTACCCGTAAAGAAAGATAAAGTATCCGTAAAAAAACGCTCCTTTCCGCTGTGCCAGACCACGCGCCCGATCAGCGCATCCGCGCCCACCGGGTCAGCGTCGCTCACAAGATTGGCGTCTCCCCGCGTTGTCAGCTGAGGCTGCCCCATATCATCCTCGGAAAGCGCAATCACGCGATGCGTAATCACCGCGCCGCGCGTTTGCCCCGCGTCGGAAAGATAGCAGATAATATCGCCCGCTTTGATCTGTTCGATCGGCGTGCGGCGGCAGATCAGCGCTTCCCCGACGCCGAGCGTCGGCTCCATGCTCCCCGTCACCACGCGAAACGCGGAATATCCGAAGAAGGAGGCGTACCCGCGCGATACGATCTGCACCGTCACAATCAGGCAAAACCCGACCGCAGCGGCAAGCAGCACGGAAAGTGCCGCGCTCCAGGGAGAAAACGGTCCGCGGCTCGCCCCGCGCGGCTGCTGCGAGGGGTTCTTTTCGGTTTGGCGATTTTTGCGCATGCTCATGCCCCCGCAAATTCCAGCCGCAGGGCAATTTGCGATGCCTCCACCGCGCCCGCAGCGGCGCAATCGCCGTCCTGCCCCTCAAGCCATACGAATACACGAATGCGCTGCGGAACATTGCGGCGTAATGTTGTGATCACCGCATGATCCGCTGCGCCCGCCTGCGCAAGGCTTTGCATTTGTTCGGCGGTGCTGTGATACAAAGCGGAAGTATCCTTGAAAAAAAGTCCGGTTTCAAGATATGAATCGAAGCCGTTTTGCAGATAGCCCCCATAAAAATATTCCTGTGCGGAAAGTGCGTCCGAAAAAGCTCTGCCCGCAATCGCCGCCGTGAATATTTCAGAGAACGGAGGCGTGTTTTTCCAGCTCGTTACGGTTTGCACTGCCAAATATTCGGAAACATCTGCAGAAGAGATCGTTTGCAAAAAAGGGTCATAACAAAGCGGCTGCGTCACAGTATATCCGTTTATTTTCCCCGAGGGATGCAGAATTCCGTTCGGTTCATAAATCACAAAACTCGTCGTTTGTGTCAGGCTTTGCCTCTGTCCTTTTTCACTGTATTTTCCCAGCAAGGTTCGATAGCGCGCATCATAAGCGTCGCTTTCGGCATATGCATTGACAGAAGCACTGTCGGCTCCGTCCTCATTCACCAAAAAACCGACACGGGCAATCGCCGCAAGCGTTCCGTCGCTGTACGAAAGTGTGTATGCCCCCGATTCCGTCTGCTCTGCCTGCGGCAGCTCAATCAAATACGAGCCCTTATGGGTATGTGAATCGGTTGCAATTCGCAGCGCATAGTCACTTCCGGGGGAAACTACCCAAAGGTCAAAATACAGATAGCCGCCGTCTTCCGCAGTGTTGGCAAACGCAAGGGAATCATCTACCGCAAAGCGCTCTGTAAGCGAAGCACCCGCTTCTGCGCCGCTTTTCTCTGTCATAAAATATTTGCCGTCGGCAGTTGAAACCGGCCCAAGTGCTCCAAGCGTGGATAAATAGGCATATTCGTCTCCGTTGAGCCGCATTGTCTCCGAAAAGGTTCCTGGGTAATGCACCGTGTAGCTTTTCCCGTCGGCATCAATCGCCGTTTCCAAAAGATCCGGCGCAAGCAATATCGTTCGTCCGCCGCTGAGCGCCACGGTAATCCCGTTTACGACAGGACTCTCCGAAAGCACCATCCAGGCAAACGAAACGGAAACCGCAAGCACACCGGCAGTGAGCAGAGCGGCGACAGCCAGAATCAATTTTGCGGAATATTTCTTCATTCGGCTCGCCTCCTCTTCTGTCCCTTTGCACGGCGTAAAAATTTTTTGCTTATCGTTTTCAGCGTTTTTCCCGCAGCTGCCCTCAGCCGGATCTCAGCCCCTCTTTTGTCCTGCGCCGAATTCACGCAGCAACGCTGCATAAATTTCATCGTAGTCCTTTTGCGTCAGCATGGTATAGCCCGGCAAGCAGTCTTTTGCTTCGGGCGGCTGCGGCGCCTCTTCAATCGGCCCGCGTGCAGCGGTATACTGTGCAATATCCAATTCTTTCCGCATTTTCAGAACAAGCGCACGAATCAAAAAGCCGCACGCAATGAAGACAACGAACAGCAAAAGCACTGCAATGCTGAGTTTTCCGGAAAGAATTGCCTGCATTGCTCTTTCCCCCTTCGGCGCGGTAGGCGCTCTCTGTTTTCCGATAAATTGTTGTTAGGGCCTCTCTTTTTTGCGGTTGCCCGTTTGCGCCGGATCGGGGCTTTCCTTTTTCTGATGATTCCGTTCCTGCAGCATTTCCTGCATGATTTCCAGGCGCAGCGCCTCTTCATCAATCGGCGCCTCCTCCCGGTCTGCGCGCATACTCTGTTCAGCCAAAGCAGCAAGCTTTGCACGGGAACGCGACGCTCGACGCGCCATCAGCATGATTATCGTAACTACGGCAATTATCACCGCAACTGCAATGCCGACATACAGCGCAAACTGTCCGCCGGTAATTCCCCAGCGGGAGGTGCGCTCGCCTACCTCATAATAATTGCCGTCCATCCCCATGAGCGTGTGCTCGCGGTCAACACCGTATTCCGCATATAAATTCTGCGGGATAACTGCATTGGCACGATCCGCGTCGGCGGAATCAATGGCAACATAATAAACCTCGCCGCGCCGAACTCCGTCAAAAGAAAACCACGCTCTTCCGTCGGCATCGACCACAACGGTTTGCATGTTTTTCACGCCGAACAAGCTTTTTTTGTACAAAGTTGCATATTGGCGGGCATTGCCGACCTTCACTCCGACCGCAGCTGTAGCTTCGAAATCAAGACGGTCGGAAAATTTCACACGGTAAACCGTGTCACTTTCAATTTTGGCAGGGGCCTTATCCAGCTTGTCAACCGAGAAATCAAGATTATAATCTCGATCGGAAAAATCCTTTTTGCGTTTATCGGCTGCGTCAATCTGCCAGGTGCTGCCGGAGGGCGTTACCACCGTTACGGTTACATCCTTTCCTGCAATTTTTGCAAGATCTTTTCCGCTCACGGTCGAAGAGGGAAGCTGCACCTCTGCAGTCACGGTATCTTCGCTTGCAGCATCAGCCTTGCCGATCGCGTCGGCGAGGTCATCCCATCCGGCATCATTTTCCAGAGTCGCGCTGATGGTTGTCTTATTCTCGCTCTTTACCGAAACATCGGCATCTTCTGCGGCAGAGAGCGCCTCATCCAGGCTTGCTTCCTTGCCGTCAACGGTGTAAGAATAGTCTGTTTCTGTTGTCGTCGTAATCGTTGCATTCCCGCTTGTGCTCACCGTTGTGGATTTGGAGGAATCATCGGTAATCGGCTCTGTTGTGCTGCCCGATGCGGGAAAGTCCTCCCTCGGCGAGATCGTCACATCGTCCCCCGTTTTTTCCGGCGGCAAAAGCCCAGCCGTCCCGTCATAGTAGATTCCGCTCAGATTGTCACAGTTTTCAAAAGCATATTCTCCCGCCTCTGTCACCGTCTGCGGCAGCGCAACCGCGCGCAGCGCCGTACAGCCGTAAAATGTCCAGTCCGGCACGCGGGTCAGAGGGCACAATATTTCCGCACGAGTTAACCCGGTGCAATAGGCAAATGCAACTCTGCCGAGCTCTGTCACCCCCTGAGGAATTGAAACCGTAGATAATGCCGTACAATTGATAAACGCATAATTTCCGATTGACCTCAGAGCCTGCGGCATATCAAGGCTTTTCAGCGCTGCGCAAGCTTCAAAAGAAGCTTCCCCTATTGCTTCAAGGCTTTTCGGCAACTGTATTCCAACCAATGAAAAACAATTTTTAAAAGCGCGATTTCCGATTTTCGTCACGGATTCCGGCAATGCAACAAACAAAGCCTTGTCACAGTTGTAAAATGAAAGGTCACCGATGGAAGTTATTCCCTCTTTTACAACAATACGTTTAATTGCAGACGCAGAGTCAAACCAAGGTGCCATATGCGCATCCGTATAATCACGCATTTCCCCTTTTCCGGATATCACCAGCGTGCCTGCGGAAAGCTCCCATTGAATTTTTCCGTCTGTCCCGTCTAAAGCAAAAGAGAAGAACGGTAACAAAGACAAACACACTAATACGATTGCTCCGGCAAGCGCTGTTATTTTCCGTATCCTCACTCTTTTCATGCTTCTTCCCTCGCCATATCAGTTCTTTGTTCGCTTTTGCTTTCCGCCTCCTTCTGCCCTTTGCACGGCTGACATGAACGGCGGGAGTCTTTTTTCGAAAATACAACCAGCAGCATGATGCCGAGTGCAATTGCCACAAGAGACCAAAATCCTCCGGGTGAGAGCTTCCAAACATACGGTTTTGTCTCTCTGAACAGATTGAGTCCAAATCTTGTTCCCCCGTAAATCACCATGAACCACGGATAGATTCTCCCTTCTTGTCTCCCGCGGAAAATCAACAGAATCAAAACTCCGAGAAGCAAAAGCGCGCCGCACAATTCCACAATTTGACTCGGAAAACGCACCACTTGCCCTGCTGCTGTTTCATAAAGGGTCCGTCCCTTACAGCAGCCTGTAAGCAAACACTCAACTTTCATCAATGCAAGCATGATGCAAATTGCCGGCGCGGTAATATCAAGCAAAGCCCGATACGGCAATCGCAAAAGAAGGGAGATCGGCAAAAACCAAAACGGCACCAAAAAAACCGCGCCAAAAAAAGAAAGTCCTCCCCATGTCCCGTTTTCAACAAAGAACATAATCTTTACGCTAACCACACCCACAACGGTCAAAAGCGCTGTGGCGGCCACCGTTTTCCATATTGGAAAACCGTATTTCAAGCGACAAAGCAATGTCACGCCGAGCATGAGAACCGTGCCTATTATAAGTGCTGTTACCAATTTTAAGTTCATGTTTTCCCCCTCATTCATGCTTAACAGCTTCTTTGAGCCACATCTGCCTGAGAGGCTCAAAGAAGCTTCTCCGTCTCATTCTTTTTTTGCCCAGTCGGTAAGGATTTTCTCCGTGGTTTGAATCTTGCTCTTGTCATAGGGGTTTTGGGGATTAAACCAGGTATATCCGTCCGGACACGTATACCCCTGTTTTGCCGAATCGGCATCTTTGTATTTCTGTTTGTCTCCAACCTTGCTTGACGTTCCAACAGCCACATCTTTAACTGTCTTTTTCTCATACGTTGCCGTTTCGGGTCTTAGGTACAGTTTGCTCAGTTCTCCAATGACAGGTGTTGCAACTAATACTCCGCTCACCTCGACCCGCTCACCCGGACTGTAAACAACATCGCCGATCTTCCACCCAAGCAAGCCTTCTGTCACTTTATATACCTCTGTTGTATCAACTCGGGTGTACGTGTACTGTGTTCTCTCAAATTGATAATAAGAGAACTCATAGTAGTAATACGTCGTATATCCGTCGCAAGTTGAGCCGACCTTATTCTTTTTTACCTCTCCCTTAGTCTCAGCATAGCACAGCTTGCTCTCCACCCTCTTGTCCTGCGTTATGTTTCCTGAGGAGGAAAATTCCGGCTTTTCAGCAGAAACTTTCCCAAATTCATCCTGCGTCGGAAGCGTTACCGAGAAGCTACCTCCGTTCGAAGAAACCACTGGGTCAAATGATTGATACCCGTCTCGGTCCGCCTTTTCATATGAAATGGACGGCGGTGGTGTTCCAAGTTCCCGAATCGTGATTGGAGATGCAATAGTCACTGTATAAACGGTATCTCCGTCCGCCTTCATCTGCAGCGTTTTGATCGTCTGCTCGCCGGCAGGATACTGCATTTCCCACTTTTCTTCCACATCTTCGCCACACATTCCACCGCTGTTTAGCCCAACCTTTTCTTCCCTTCCGCCAATCTCAGCAGATACGGTTTTTGCAGTCTGCAGAAATTGATAGGTCGTTCCGTATTGTCCGTCGGTCCCGTTTGGAACAAACGCCGTTGCAGATGAATATGTTGTTCCCGCCTCGCTAATCGTCAACTGAACTTTAGGCAAAGAGTACCGGATATATCCGATTTCTTTTTCATCAATTGTCTGCACCCATTCTTCAGCCGCAATATAAACATTTGCCAAAAGATTATCCGCCGATAAATAGTTTTGCACTTGCATCAGCTCTGCTTCGCTGAAATATTTAGCACTCAAATTGGTGTTAAACCGATATAAGGTCTGCACACTCGGACTCACCCCGGTAATCTTTACTGCCGGCGCTTTAGAATACGCGCTTATATTCTTCAGTTCCTTTTCTTTTTTCTCTCCATCAACGGATGCAAGCAGTACCGCCTTATAAGTACCAGCTAAAAGCGGAGTTTCCTCCGTTTCATAAACCGCCCCGGTCGCATTCATCTTTACGGTGATCTTTTCATACGGGCTCTCCGTGTTCCATGAATATCCGCCATTAGGCGCGGTTTTCCCGTTTTGATAGATAAGCTGCACCTCTGCGCTGACGTTTTCAAGAATCACCTTGCTTGTATCGCTGCCGTCCTCAGTCGTGAGTGTTATTTTTGCCGTTATCCCTAAACCCTCTTTTTGCAGGAAGGTGCTCGTCACATTCTCGCCCGTTTTTCCAAGTACAGTTTTTCTCTGTTGTATATTTTCATCAGCCAGGGAAATGTTGTCGGTTCTGTATTTTTGCGTTGTCAGCGTATACATGCTCGGCACACCGATTTTATCCTCTGCGGTATATGTCAGTGTTTTTCCCCCGATGCTGACCTGCAGCGACTCTACCCTGTATTCCCCGGCATACTGCCATACATCTCCGCTGCTAACCTCACGATATCCGTCTTCAGCGTCTTGTTCATCCAATTCGATTTCATAGGTTCGGTTTGCTTCTGCTTGAACCTTATATCCATATTGACTGGATGCTGTCGGTGCAATATAATTCACCTTCAGTATAACTCCCGCAACCTTCTTCGCCGGGATTACATTTCCGGCTTCATCGGTCAGGAGAACTTTCATGCCGATTCGGTTCGTCTGAAAACGCTGCATAAATTTTGTTGTGGTTCCGCCGAGTGCTGTTGTCCCGGAAATCATCTGCACTTTGACAGAGCAGGAAACCGTCGTGGATAATTTTGAGAAATCAATTGTTTCATCCGCAAAAGAATTTCCGGTATCATCCACTAAATTTTGCGCATACTTCTTTGATTCTGCATCCGAGCCGATCCAATACAGCGGGTGATCTTCCCCCCGGAATTCTCCGTTCGCGTCATAACAATTCTCTAATTTCAAAAGAATCAGCTTCCAGGTTCCGTCCTGCGTATATTCCGCATTTTCCAACGGCTTTCCGTCGCTTCCGACGTTATTGGTATATTTCGGAAGCGAGATGCTCCATGCGTTTCCCGAAAATTTCACGCCCTCTGCGTCTACAACATAGTATTGCTTGCTTCGGTCATTATAAACAACCGCACTGATTGTTGCAGATTCCGCATTTCTGATTTTAATCATGTCAATAACAGCATCATTTGACAACGGGGCAAACTGAATCTCTCCGTAATAGCTGCTTTGGGAAGCTGTGTCAAAAATCGGAGGATCGGGACTGATAATTGTATAAACCGGGCTTTCAGAAGCACGAGAAAGCGCCTGCCCGTTCATGCGCAATTCCAAGAATTGAAATCTTCCTGCCGTCACAAACGGGAATGTTCCCTCATATTGCTCCTGTAGGTCGTTCCATGTTAAAACAGCCGGAACTGTATTCGTAGCCGAGCCGCCGTTAGAATATACCAGGGTAATATCCGTCAGCCCCATTTGCTCCTTTCCGGAGTTGTCATAAATCTTGACAATTACATCCTTGCTGTATGTTTTTCCGGATTCAAATTTTTCAATCAGTCCGCCGGATTGATCTTGAATCTTAACATACATTCCAAGCGCAAGCTCAATTGTCTTTGAAAATCCGTCATGCACCAAGTCCCGATATATGCCGTTCTTATCAAGAGAGGTCTTGTAAATTAAATACTCCAGGGTATAAGTTCCGGACATGATAAATTGTGCTTTTCCGGTCCACTTTCCGTCCGAGCCCCGGCTCAGCGGAACATGCAAGATATTGCCGTCTTGCCGCACAAAACAGGCATCCACAGATACCGGCATTTTAGAAACATCGCTCGTTGCAAATTCGACTGTTAGTTTTTCGGAGTAGGTTTGTTCCGATGTCTGAATTTTCGCGCTGTTCCCCGCTTCGCTCCAGGAAACACTTTTAAGTGCAAAGCCTTTTACCTCAACTTTCAGCGGCTCCGCCAAGGCATAATCCACCCCATCAAGCCGTACATGGCGCAAATAGTACGTGCCGGGCGCTGTAAAAACGTAGTCGGTTGTCCAGGTCCCGTCCGCTTGCTTTGTAAAACTCATCGTTTCTTCGCGGGAGCCCTGCGTCGAATTGATGGCGCGCAGAAAGAAAGCCGTCGTCTCCGTCGGTTCCGTGCCAAACACATGCAATGTAACATGTGCTTTGAGGTCGTCCGTCGTCAATGCGGAATCGTAATCAAATGTTGTTTGATCAATCTCTGCGGTCACAGAGCGGGTATCATCCATGAGATCATTGTTGCCGAGCGTCTTCAGATCCTCAGACGAACCAAACTGAATATTGAGTTGTCCCTGAATTTCCGAAGCAGCCAGCACCTGATCATTTGTCAGGCGAATCCCTTCCAGATAAAGAATTGCTGTAATTCGGCTTGCGCTGTCGTATGTAAGCTGCTGGATTGCGCGCCCGACACGAGTAATATTTTGTTCATCTGTGTACTCATATGTCGTAGGAGAATCGACATCCAGCACCAGCGGAACCGTAACACGACCGTTAACCGCGTAATAATTAACCGTATCCATCCCCGCAGTCGCAAGCTTATTTCCGTTTGCATCGATAAACGCAACCTTGATACTGTCAAGCAGTTTGAGAGAACGTTCTTGATCCTCCGGCGTGTCTGCGTAATAGATATAGCATGAACCGCCGCCCTGTGTCGTGCTATCAGTTGTAAGAACCGTTTTTCCGGTCTTCCCCCAAATGCGGTTAACACCGTCATAACTGAGAATGTTTCCATTCTCGTCGGTTGCAACCGCCCCCTCCAGCGTCAAATAAGTCTGTTCCGTATTTGTCCGCACCCAAAAGTCGATTGCCATTCCATAAATGTCCTGCGGTGTCTTGTCAACATTTCCCAGTTCTGTTTGCTGTGCCTTTGCAAAATCCTGCTGGAGCCAGGAGTTCCCCAACTGCTTTCCGGTCCATTTGGTGCTATCAGTGCCCTCATCTTCCGCAGTATAGGCTTTCCCGAATATTTTGAAATTGACAATTACAATTTTTTCCACCGTTATGGCGATGTTACACTTCGCGTTTCCGTTCATTCGATATCCCGCATCAATCACGGTCTGCTCCATCCGCTTTAATATACCGTTCTTAATGTAAACGCTCTGCGTGGTTTTGTTGTAGCTCAGAAGATCGGCCCCCAAAGATTGAATGTTCACTACCGGAACGGCTTTCCCGCCCAGAATCATATACATTGTGCCGTAATCAATCAGGCGCGTAATCATTTGATTGATCTGGAAACCATTGTCCCCCCCATGGCTCCAGTAATAATTCGTTTTGTCCGTATCGTATGCAGTCTTATATTCTTCCAGTTTTTCGGTATCCCGATCGAGAGTCTCCTGATCTTTCACAAAGGTTGAGAATCCCGTCAGGGAAATGATTCCGTTTTTCGATGAAGAATTCAAATCAGCGGCGCTATAATCGGCATGCTTGCTCTTTAATTCCTCCCATGTTATCTCCGAGAAAGTCCGTCCTTCTTCTTGTTTTGACCAAAGGAAAAGTTGCAGATTTGCCAGCTCAACATAAACATCCTGCTGTTTTTCCATTGTCGCCTGCACAGCATGATACAAATTCAGCATGTCTCCGAGATACGGGCTCATGCTGGAATCTGTCACATCGTACTGGCTCCCGGACGGCTTATAATCAGACTTATTCACTTTGTCTTGTGCAAAGCGGCTGATCATTCTCCCGAGACCTTCAAAGCTTTCAATCGCCTTGGCATACTCTTGATATACGGCTTCGCGATTGTTGGAAACCTTCTCAATTCGCTCATTCAACTCCACCTGCGCACCAACTGACTGTCCGGTAACATACGAGGCAATGGCGCGAACGCCGTAGCTGTTGTTCGCAACATCAAACGCTCCGCCGGTTTTGTTATATTTTGCAAACACAAAGTCGTTTGTCTTTGAGGTGATCCTGCCGTCTTCTCCGTACTTTACGCCCCGCAAAGGCTTTGTTGTCAGCATACCGTCGTTCAGCTCAGCCGGTCGAAGCGTGTATTGATCCATCCCATAAGTTGGGTCGGACAAGTTGATAAGATTTCCCCATTGCAGATTTGAGGCAACAATGTTAACAGAAGACGATACACCTTCATCAACATCAAATTCATCGGGCTCAAGACCGTCGTCATCCGACAATGCAATTTCAAGATTTCCATTGCCGGAAAGCGTCGTTGTGACTCCGCTCACCTGCGGTGCGCGGGAAAGCGTAACCCATGCATAGGTAGCCGACACTGCCGTAAGCAGTGCGATAAACAGCATCATGCATGCAGCAAAAACCTTCTCCTTCATGCCGGGAAGAGCGGCCTGATAAAATTTGATTCTTTTCTCGGTTTGCGCTTTCATTTCCCGTCACCCCCAAACCTGGAATTCTGCTCTGTTTTCAACTTCATTTCTCGATAAACGGACTTTTCCCCGCCACAGCGAACTGTGCATGTCTGCGCGCAACTTGGCGTGTGCAGCTTTCGTTGAATTTTCATATCCCGCCCCGCCGTGTCGCGATACACAGCTCTTTCCTTTCTGAAAAATTTCCGATGTTTTTCCGTCAGAACCGGCCCTGCCGATTATCTTTCAACAGCAATCACACTGCAAAAATTTTTATTTCCGCATGCGCTGTGCGCGGCGCTGCGCTTTTTCGCGCTCCCACGCGGCGACCATGTCATACCGCGCCTGTTCCGCCTCTTTGCGCGCCTGTTTTCTTGCCGCAAGGGCAGCCGCAAATGCCTCTGTTTCAAACACGATCGGCTGCAAAGCCGCCCGCGCCTGCTCCTTTTGCGCCAAAGCGATGCGCGCCCGCTCTGCCTCCGCTTCCGCGCGGCGCTGCCGTTCCGCCTCCGCTTTTTCAGCGCGGATACGCTCCTTTTCCGCTTCCTTTTCGCGGGCAATGCGCGCGGCCTCCTCGGCCTGGCGCACGCGTTCGCGCTCATCCTGAGCGGCGAGACGCTCCAGCTGCTCGCGGCGGGCAAGCTCTGCCTCCTCCGCCTCTTTTGCCTCTCTCTTTTTGCGCTGCGCATCCTCCGCCGCGGCACGTTTTTCCTTCTGCTCTTCCAAATGCTCGCGGAAATACCCAAGCTCCGCGCGCAGCAGCTTTGCGCGGCGATGATCCTCTGTGCGCTGCTCCATTTCCGCCTGGCGCCGTCTTGCTTCCTCCGCCTCTTTTTCAAGGCGCAGCCGCTCTTTTTCCGCTTCCTTCTCTTGTTTCAGGCGCTCTTTTTCCGCCTCTTTTTCTTTTTTCAGGCGCTCCGCCTCTTCCTTCTTGCGCTTTGCCTGCTCTTCGACAAGGCGGCGGCGCTCGGCGGCTTCCTCCTGCATGAGCTGCTCTTTGGTCAGCTCTTCGATCAGCACCTTGCGGACCTCCACATCGGGCAGATCGTAATCCTCCGTCAGCTCCTCCACAATTTCATGAATGAATTTCGGCTTGAGCACACGGCGGCGATCCTTTGATTTCACGGGGACTGCGCGATCCGCCGGATCCTCCAAATAACCCTTGAGAATCAGATATTGAAATAAAATATTGCGATAGATATCCTCGGTGAAGCGCTCGTCCACCTGCGGGCTCTGCTCCACCACCTTAATGGTATAGCCGATATCGTCATAGCTGCGCAGAAATTCAAATAATTTCAGCACATCGCGGTAGTTCGGGTTGCGTTTGAGAATGTTCGTTTTGTTGATGGTGCCCTTCACGCGCGGCTTTTTCGCAAGCGACTGCGCAAAGGCGGAATTCATAAAGACCCCAAGCACACGGTACATGCGCGAAATGCGCCCGAAAACATCGGCGTTTTTCGCATCGGTTTCCAGGGTGGATTCCGTGTCCTTGATATGCAAAAACAGGTCCATATGAACATGCTCCGTTGCGCTGTCCATATCGGATTTCACCAAAAGCTTTGCGCCGAATTCATCGCTCATGGCTTCCAGCAGCGCGTCGTGGCGAATCTTCACAAAATGAAAGGCATATTCCATGGTCGTAAAGACCAGGCGGTTTTCATAAAGCCCGAGCGATTCCTCGCGATAGCGCTGCATGAGCCTGGAGGGGCGCACATCGCCTGTTTCCTCGTCAAACGATTCGACAAGGCCGGAATGCTGCGCCAAATGCCGCACGGTTTCCGCGCCTGAGTGCTTTGCGTTCGCGACATTGACAATGAGATCCTCCTCCTTGATCATGTTGCGCGGCGCAGCAAGAATATTCTGCATGGCAGGGAGCGCTTCCTCAATCGCGTCCACCCAGTCAAGGTCAACCGTCTTTACCAGCTTGCGGTTGGAAAACTGAATCTCGTTTTGCGCATGGGAGACGGCATCCATAAAATATTCGTAAAATTCCGTGCTGCCGATTGCGCGGGTAACGCCGCGGACGAACTTTTCATAGATCGGATCGATCAGCGCTTCGTTTTTCGCCTTTTTGTCCGCCTGTGCCATAGCCGCATCTCCCCTTTGTTTTCACGCTGCGCGCCGCGCGCTCAGTTATTTTTCTTCAGATAATCAACATATTCCTTGCAGATCGGCATTTTGTTTTTGCCGAAAGTGCGGTCGAGATAATTGTTGAATTTGGTCAGTTCGTCCTTCATAAACCCGAGCGAGAGCGATTCGAATTTGCGCAGCACCTTTTTTGCCACGATAAAATCCACCGCTTCCAGCTCCGTTCCGCCGCATGCGATAAAGCACGGGACAAAATCGCCCGCCTGCCGCATGATACGGTTGCCGAATGCCAGACGGAAATTCTTGATGAGATAGTTGTTCATATCCTCAAGCTTATCCATCATCTCTTCGGAAATGGAATATTCGTGCTTTGCCTTTTCAAACAAGGCGTTGAGATGGTCGGTCGAGACGCTGACGGCCTCCGTCGCCTCGCATTCAAAGGCTTCGGCGCGGCTGTCAAGGTCGATCGGGATCGCGCGGTCATACACCTTGTCGGCGACGGCAAAAGTGGAGTCGTCGTTGTTGATCGTGCCGACAAACCACACATTGTCCGGAATCTGCACCTTGCCCTTTTCGATCAGAACGGGGTCGTTTTCCCACATCGCCGTGACAATATCGACCTTCCATTCCTCCTTGCGCGGCATTTCGAGAATGGAGAGCATCTCCGCAAAATAGTATTCCACACGGGCAATGTTCATCTCATCCAAGATAACCATCTGCGGGTCGCGATAATAATTGCTTTCGTAAATGGCGCGCAGGAAGTCCGTCTCGGTATATTTGCGCGTAAATTCGTTGTAATAGCCGTAAAGCTCCGTGCGCTCGCGCCATGCCGGCTGCACGGAGACCACCGCCGCGTCCTTGCCGACAAAGCGGCCGAAGGCATACGGCAGCGAGGTTTTACCCGTGCCGGAAATACCCTGCAGAATGATGATGCGCGCCGTGCCCATGGAAGCGACAAAATAGCGCATCATGGCAAGGTCATAATAAAGATGCAGCTGCGATGCCGCATAGCGACGAAACCGCTCGCAGAACTCCGCAAGCGTGATCGCATTGTCATAAACCGGCGGCTGATATTTTGTTTTGTAGAAATTGTCCACCGAGGTCAGGCGGAAGAAGCGGCTCTCGGAGGGGTCGATCGGGGGAGAAGAGCGGGTATTGCGGTGCTCCGTTTCCACATATTCTTCCTTTTCTTCCTCCGGCTGCTCGCCTGCAAGCTCCGCGCGCAGCTGCTCCTCGGAAATGCCGAGCTCTGCGACCTTCATCTGCAGCAGGCGGTCCTTTTCGTAGTTTGCCCGCAACAGGTCGCGCTGCAAATTGCGCATTTGCTTCATGGCTTCGTCGTATTTTTTCACCGGGACGCGGAAGCGAAGCAGCTTGCGCAGAATGCGGAACAAAAGATAGACCAGCGCCGCAGCGACGGCAAGCAAAACGATCTCCGTGATCACGAGCATCACCCATTCTCCCACGGAGAAACTGCCCTCGTATTCACGAATCAGTTTGAGCCGCATGGGGAAATTGAACAGATAATTCACAAAGTTAAAAAACGCTGCGAATATATCGACAAACGCGCGGAATACGCGCCCCACATCCGCTAAAAAATACTTAAAAAAGTTGTCCATGTTCTACCTCGGTAATCGCCCCGCGGGGCGGTGATGCGCCGTGATTATGTCATTTTGCGCAGAAGGCTTGCATCGGGGCACCGCATGCGCAAAGCGCGCCGGAGGGCAAAGCCCTGCCCTGTTCTTTCTCCTTTGGCGCAAAAGCCGCAAAAAACCGCGCAAAGCGGCGTGGTTTTCCCATGCCGCTGCCCGCCCTCCCAGGGGAGGGCGCAAATGCGCTTTATGCGTTATCGGAAGTGCCGTCGACGTTTTCCCGCGGCGCCGCTTCGGCGGCAGCGGCAGCCTCGGCGGCAGCCTTTTCTTCCATCTCTTTTTGAATCTTTGCGCGAATCTCTGTCTCCATGGCAGCCCGCTTTTCCGCCTCTTCCTTTGCCTTTTGCTCAGCCTCGGCTTTGGCGGCAAGCTCTGCGCGGATGCGCGCTTCCATTTCCTCGGCGGTCTCCGCCTTTGGCTGCGGCCCCGGCTCTTCGGGGGCAGCGTTTGCTGCAGTCAGCTCCTCGCGCAGCTTTGCGCGCAGCTCCTCTTCCAGCCGCTTGCGCTCTGCGGCGCGCGTCTGCTCCATGCTGCGCTTTTCGTCTGCAACCAGGTCCTCCGTTTTACCGCGCTCTTTTTCATATTGCAGTTTGTTTTTAATATTGTTGTATTCAAACAGCACGCGGAAGAACTGAATCAGGTGATACAGGAAAAAGATCGCAACGGGAATCACCACCACGATCAAAAAGCCCGTGCTCGTCTGCAAATAGTCAAACACTTTGCCAAGGCCGCCGATTTTGGCGCCCTTGTACATACCGACAATCTCGGACTCATGCACGGTCAGCGGGTCGGCTGCGGTGTTGTTATCACCTTTTGTCTGGAAAATAAGATATCCGCCGCCGTTGTAAATTTCGGTAATACGGTGCGTATTGAGTACGCGCTCCCCGTCAATTACAGTCCAATAGGTAATAATGTCGCCCGGACGCAGAGCGGATGTGTCCTTCACACCGGTATCAAAAATCAAATCGCCCGGATTAAGGGTCGGGTACATGGATTCCGTCTTAATCGACAAAATCCGAATCCCCAACAGGCTCGGCACGCCGTTTCCGCTTGTGGAGACATAGCTTGTGTACGTGCACAACGCAGCAACAATGATTGCCAATACCAGCACAACATTGATGACAATATTGGCAACGCGCCTTCCCTTGCTCGGCTGCGCAACCGCATCCATAGCAGCCGTGTTTTCCGCCGCTGTCTGTTCCGTTACTTCACTGTCTGCGACTTTCTTTTTCATTGATTTACTCCCTTCGTGATATGTTAACATAATACCATATTTATCGACATGCAGTCAAGGCTTACACCCTTCTTCTGCCATTATCAATCGGGGATATCCACCAGCCCGCTCTGCCCGCTGTAATCCGTATGGAATTGCACATTGGCAAAGATTTGTGCCCGGTCAATGGAGTTCACACAATCGCGATCCTGCCCCTCCAGCCATATATACAGCCGAATGCGCACGATTTCTCCCGGTCCCACCGAAAAAAGCTCCATATTATTCTGAAATGCGCCCAGCTTTTTAATTGTCACCTCGCGCTGTACGGGATTTGCCTCGCTCCATTCGGAAGCGCTTTGCAAAATCAGGCGCGGGCTCAGTGTTTCCGTTCCGTCAATGCTGGGTGTTTGTTCAAGCCCGACGGTTCCGTCCGGATGGCGGTCGCAGTTCGGCTCATAGATCGTAAACTCCGTTTCCGTCGTCTCCGCTCCGGTTTTCGGATTCACTTTATCGACAGCAAAGCCGAGACGAATTGCCGTTTCTGCACCGTTCCCGCCATCGGAATGCAACAAGCGGCGTTCATCCCAAAGCGGCGTCCCGATCACATATGTTCCCGCGCCGCTTTCCCCGTCGCTGAGCTCAACAGCCTCCGCCAAAGAAACGCGGCAGCGTTGATCCGTGCGGGCATAAAATGTGCCGACAACATAATAGCCGTTTCCGTCGGTGCGGTTTGCATGGGTTTGGTCGCTAAGCGGTAAAAAACGATCTGTCATGCGCCCGTCGAATCCATAATTGACGGCAAAAAAACCTTTATTCTGCTGCGAATAAGTCACCGGCTTTAATGGATCTGCCTCGCTCACAAGATCCGGAAACGACAGCTTCTGTGTCCACTGCGCCTCCTCAGCATCATAATTGCGTGCAATTGTCAGCCCTGTCGGTGCATTGATATAAAGCGCAAGCTCGCTCACTCTCGGCCGCTTTGAAAGGCTGAACCAGGTATAGCTGGAAGCCACCAAAAGCACAAGCAATGCCAGCAGCAGCATGCAGTATAAAAAAGTGCGGGAGCTTCGCCGCGGCGGTGTTTGACTGTTCAAGGCGGCTGCCCTCCTTCTTTACGATTGCTCTTTTGGATTGCTGCTGCAGCATTCACCCGTTCTGCCGAAAACGCGGCAAAGTCACGGGGCATTTTTACAGTGCCCCTGCCGACAGGCTTACGGGGTGCCGCCGCTTTCCTCGTCCTTCGATGTTTCTGCTTCCGCGGTTGTCGCTTCTTTTCCGCGCTGCAGCTCAGTGTTCTGCATTGGCATCAGTTCTGCATCGCTTGCAAATTGCAGATTCAGCGTTCCCGTCATAGACTGCGCCGAATTTGCTGCCACCATAGAGTTGTTGACAACACTTCCGTCCAGGTAAACAAGCGCCGTGACAATCTGTGCACGGTCCTGCTGCAGAGTCGTGATTGTTGCATCGGTGCGTTTTGTGCCCAAAGAAAGTGCGCCCGTCTCATGTGCATCCTCTCCCTCGCCCTTCACGGTTTTTGAGAAGTTGTACAGATAGAGCTTCGCCTTCACCGTGCCGGTCAATGTATCAAATGTAACGGCTGAGGTTCCTGCAAGCGCGTCATATTCCGCTTTTGTAATCAAATCGGAATTTTGGTAGGAGCTTGCGCTGCCGTTCAGATATGCATACATTTTTGTTTCTGTTTTTTCGCTGTCAGAAAGCTCCTTATATACGTCTTTGCCAAGCGTTGTATCCAAGGCCGCAATTGCAAACACCCGCTGCTCCTTATCCATAAAGACCACGCGAATTCCGCCGAGCAGCTTCACCATCTTCGTTGCGCTCAGCCCTGCCTGCGTTTTGAATTCCATATAGCTGCCTGCGCCCTGTAATGCAGAGTTTTGCGTGTCGCCCTCGTAAATGCGGTTTTCCGGCTCCGTCTGCAAAAGCAGCTTGCTTGTGCCTGCCGCATTCGTGCGGAATGCCAGATCAACCGCATAGCCGTAGTAATCCGTCAGTGCCGGGTTCTCTGCCCCCTGCTGCGTCGTGTAGGCGCGCATGCTGTTTGCACAAACCTGCAAATACACCGGAGATGCCTTTGTCGCCGTCTGCATGGTCGCTTTGACATCCATCGGGCCGATGCTTCCGTACTTAAAATCTTTCACAACCACATTGGCGCTGTAATCACCGGCAAAGTCGGCAATGTCGGAAACCACGCCGCTGCCGCTGGGTACGGTAATTTTCACGCCGCCGTTCACCAGGGCAAATGCAGCGTCAAAGTTAATGGAACCGTCCGGGTTTTTTACGGTTTTCTTCACCTCATCAATTGTCTTGCCGCCGATTGTCATTTGATCCGGATCCGCCAGGGGACGCACAATCGCGGAAAGATCGCTCCAGCCGCAGACCTCGCCGGCATCAATTTTTGTATCCCACGCATCACACTGGCTCAGAGCGGTTGTAACCTTTGCCCTGTCTTCCCCAAGCTTTGTGATATAGGTATCAATCGGATAGCCGTCCTGCTTGATGCCGGGATATTTTTGAAGTAACGCCTCGAGCGTGGTTGCTTCGTTTGTAATCTCGGCAAGAGCATCCGCATAAGTGTCTGCGTTCACCCCGCTGCCTTGCGATGTTATGTAGCCGGCAAACGCCTGGCGCAGCGCCGCCTCAATCTGATCCAGAGAGGCGCCCAGCCCTTGTGCCAATTTGCGGATTGCAGCAACATCATCCTTGGTATAGGAGACTGTTTCATTGTCATTTTTCAGCGCATATTTCACTACAATCGTTGCAAGGTCCGCGCCGTTCTGATTCAGCGTATTGCTCGCCTCCGTGCGTGCCGCCGCAGTAGCGGTTGCGATTCCGGCACGTGCTGCATTCAGCCCGAGCTGGAATACGGACATGCTGGAGGAAGTGCCGATAGCGCGCACACCGTACCCCTCCGCGCTGAATGTGCGCTTCTGTGCAATGCGCGTCACGGCTGCCGTTGCATCCAGGCTCTTAACGCGGCCGTCTTCTCCGTATACGGGAACCTTCAGCGGCACCGTATTGATTTTATAAGTCTGTGTGCCGTCCTCCGCCGCTGTTCCGTCTTTATCGATGGCAAGGCGGGAAGGATTCAATACGATCTGATCAAGCGCATAGGAAGCATCCGCAAGATCCACCAGGTTTCCCCAGGTTAAGTTCGCCCCGGGCGTATTCTTTCCCTGCGTCCCGCTTTCATCAATATCTCCCATATCAAGGCGGGAAAGGTCGTTCCAGCTTTCCTGATCCAGCAGCGCAATCTCAAGCGCCCCGTTCGCACCGACCTGGGTTTGAATACCCGTGACTTCGGGTGCAGTGGAAAGCACAAACCAGGCATATGTCGTGCTGACAAGCAAAATTGCGGAGACAAGCAGCAATGCAGCTGCCGAAAATAATTTTTTGCGCAGCGTAAAATAATGCGGGAACCGTTCCGTGCCTTCACCGTTGTACATACGAGATGCCTGAATCTGATTCATATTTGTTCCTCCGATCGTATGGAATTTAAAAATTAAAACAGAAACGGTTTGAGCCGTATCATCGTTTGGGACAGTGCTTTTGTAAAGAGCAGACGCAGCTTCACGCGCTGCTCCTTAGAAAAACGCTGTCGCGTTTTTCTTTGCGTAGATCAGCCGTTTCCGACTGAAAACATGGGCTTATCCATTCCTAAGCGCCCGGAAAACCGCCGCTCAAATGACAGTTTTCAAATCGCGGCGTTTTCGCGGGGGCGTTGCCCCCGCGCGCCGCAGAATTCATAATTCCCCAGAATGAGATTATTTGGGATTCTTCAAAGGTGTATAATTCATCGGATTCAGCGTTGCGCTGGAACCGAATTGCAGGTTCATAGAACCGGTCATAGACTGCATAGCGTTCGCGACCATGGAATTATCAACCTCATCGCCGTCAAGCCACACCAAAACAGTCAATTTAATCGCCGTATTCTGCGGTAAGTCAAGCAGTTTTGCCTTCTCGTCGTCTGTTCCCTCTGTTTTTTGCTGCAGAATCAGCTTGCCGTTATCGTTGCCATCATTGAGGAAGGAATAGCTCTTCAAAGTCAGTTCGCCGGTCAAGCTGTCGCCGTCTTTCCCGATATTATCAAGAGAAGCAATTCCATAGATTGTACCATCTTCAGGATTGATAAAACCAACACGAATTGCCTGCATCAACTTAGAAAGTGCGACATCGGTCAGCCCACTGCCATTAGCGTTGAAACTCATTGTGCTGCCCTTGCCAAGTGTATCTGCATTTGCGCTATCTTGGTAAATACGCTGCGTTCCGGCAGTTAAAAGCTTCAGGTAAGAACCGGCAGCATTTGTGCGGAATGCCATATCAAGCGCATACCCGTAGGTGTCAGACAACGATGTTGTATTGCCGGTTGCATTCGCTGCGGTCAAGTCCTTGATAGCATTGCTGACTGTAGAATCGACCGTTGCGATTGTCGTCATCGTTGCAGGCATATTTTCAACTTTAAGCCCGTTATAGTTAACAGTAATTCTTGTTGCTGCAGAATAATTTCCTGCAACACTGCCGATATAAGCAAACACTCCGCTGCCATCTGGCATTTCAACGATAATACCGCCGTCAGCCGTCATCTTAGAGAAGAAAGTGGAGTTAATTTGCCCGTTGACCATCAAGTCCTTGGAATGATCTTCTCCCGTGGAAGCAGTTGCATTGTATCCGTTGACCTTCACTTGCTTTGCGTCAATCAACGCTTTCAATGCGTCTTTGTAATTGCCGCTTTTAGCCTTTGTTTTCGCCTCTGACACCGCCTGTTTTTGTTGTGCAAGCTTTGCTGCTGCTGTTGTAAGTGACTCAGGTGCTGTTACTCCTTCCGGCAGGCTGTTCGCGACTTCACTGTAGCTTTTTCCTTGCAATGCGGTGAGTGCGGTGCTATATGTATTCGCATCTGCAATAGAGCTTGCAGCAGCAGCCCTGAGCACTTCGCCATATGCAGCGTCAATATCATTCAATGAAGTTTCAGTTGCAGTCAGCATTGCATCAATCGCTTGTGTCTGTTCTGCCTCCAAATTATCGCTCTTGTCCATTGCCAGAAGCATTACCGCGTTTGCAAGATTTTGTCCGTTCACAGAAAGCGCATTCTGAACTGTCGTTTTTGCCGCAGTCAGTTTCAAAGAAAATTGATTCTTTGCAGCAAGCAATCCTGCCTGTTGCGCAGTCAGATTATCATTTCCGCCGATTGCACGAACACCATATGTTAACGCATTCGCATCATATGTCCATGTGCCGTTCGCGCTATCGAATGTACCGGAAGTATAGGTGGTGCCGGTCACATCGATTACACGACCATCCGTGCCATATGTTGCTGTGCTGAGAATGCTGCCGGTTACATTAACCTTCCCGTCTACACTATGTAATCTGGCGGGAAGCAAATTAATTCCGCCCAGGCCGTATTTTTCGTTCTGCAAATTCACAAGGTTTCCCCATGTGATGTTAGATTTCAACACATCATTTGTTGCAGCTGAAGAATCGCCAACCGCAGATGTAATTTTGCTCATATCTCCGTATGTGTTTTTGTCCACTCCGCTGATATGATTGTCTGACTGCAGCAGCGCCATTTCCAGGTTGCCGTTCGCGCCGACACTGGTTGTGATGCCGGTGATTTCCGGTGCCGTAGAAAGGGTGAACCATGCATAGGTCGAAGAAACCAACAGAATTGCCGCGACCAAAAGCATTGCAGCAGCTGCCATCAGCTTCTGCCGCATAGAGCCGGGCATTTTTACCTTGCTCTGTTTTGTTTGAATGCTAGTCATTCTTGTTCTCCTTTCGGAATAATTTTTCTGCGTGTTTTTATCCCCGCCGGGACTATATCAGCCGCTGTGCTTTGTGTGGAATGGCGCACAAGGCGCGGCGGTTCATATATAAGATTGAGGCATGCTCGGAATGCGCTCAGGAGCGCCAAACAGAACCCCACCATGCGCCGATTCCGGACGCTTTCCCTGCTTGCTCCGCTTCGCTCTCCAGGCGAAAATTCATCTCCGCGCCGAGATGCCCGCCGATCATTGCGTCGGTGACATCCGCATCGTCCCCCTCCAGCCACAGAACAACGGTGTATTTATGCACCTGCATGGGCGCAACGCCGTTCATTCTGCCCGCGGCGATCTCCCGGTCGGATAGAAACGAATCGGGAATCACGCGGTAATAAATCACATCACCCACGGTGCGCACGGGGGAAAACTGGTCGCTTTGCGGCGCCAGCTCGCGCACGGGGAGGCTGAGATAGCCGCGGCTGTTATCCGAAAGGGGCGGCAGCGCTTCCGCTTCGCCGCTTTGGCGGTTTGCCTTGGCATAAATGCGCAGCACACCGTCTTCAAAAAGCATTGCCCAAACGCCGCTTGAAAGCGACTGTGTTTCGGAGGCAATCGAAAGCGACCAGGTATAATCCACGGTGCTCTCGCCCTCATTGCGGATATAATAGGTATAGGCAAAATATTGCCCGTTGTGCTCGCCGTCTATGGAATCGACATTCGTCGGGATTTGGTTGATGGAAATGCAGGGAACATCCGCCGCCGGCGTTGCAAACAGCTGCACGGTGGGATGCTCAAAGCCTACGCTGTCCGACAGGGTGAAGCCCTCGCGGAACATGCCGTCGGAAAGGCTGATGGTAAAATGCCCGCGCATATATTGCACCGCGGAAAACAGGAACAGCACCGCCAAAAACGCTGCCAAGGCGCCGAGCAGCGCCCCGAGCCAATGGCGCCCCAGCCACAGCAAAAGCCCCCATTTGGATTTATCGAAATAGAGCCCCAGCGCGCCCGCCGTCAGCTCGAATTCGCGCCTTGAGCGAATGCCCCTTGCGCGCATCTCTTTTCGCAGCTTTTTGCGGCCCGCCTTGATCGCCTTGACCTCATCCTCGGAAAGAACAACGCCCGCGCGGCGGTATTTGAACAGCCGATGCTGCTTTTTTTCTTCGCCGGTGGTCTTCGGCTCTTTTTCTTTTTCCCCTCGCGGCGCTTCGCCCTGCGGCGGTGTTCCGCCTGCCGCAGTGCCGCCCTTTTCGCGGGGCGATTGCGGCTTTTGTTTGCCGTCGGAGGAAGCGGCGTTTGCCGCCTCTTTTTTCACCTCGTCCGGAATAAAATCAAAGGGTGTCGGCATGGTTTGCTCTCCCCGTGGTTCATGGTTTTTTGCGCTTTGCAGTGATGCAGAAGGCTTTTCCACACTCTGCCGCCCGGCTTACACGGCGCCCTGCGCCTGTGCAAGCAGCTCGCGGATCATTGCATCCTCATTTTGTTCATGCCCGAAAATCGGCCCGTCCAGATAGGCAACGCCGTTTTCCCGCAGCGCCTGCGCAGCCGCTTCGCTGTCTACCCCGCCCGCAAAGAGCAGAACGCCCTGAGCCGCCGCCGCGGCATATGCCGCAAGGAAAAGCGGACTGAGCGCCTCGGGCACGGTGTCCTCAGCCGCGGCATTGTTTTGCGCTGCAGCCGCCTGCGCGCCCTCCTCGGAGGAGGCGACTGCGCTCCTTTGCGGTGCAGACGCATCGATCCACGCCATAGAAAAACCGAGCTCCCGCAGCCGCTCCGTCGGCAGGGAAACGGGGTTCCATGCGTCAAGCAGCAGCGAGATGCCGTTTTTGCGGTACCGCGCAAGCGCGGCAAGCACGCCCTTTGTCGCCGTTTCGACAAATTTCGCATTTATGGTTAAAATCAGCTTCTCTTTCGGCACGGGCTGATCGGCAAACAGCTGCGCAAACCGCTCCGTTTCGTTTTGCGCGGTGAAAAAGCCGGGAATCGTCTCAAGCAGAATGCCCTGAAACGGTACGGCGCAATGCTCCGCGCGCAGCAGCGCATCCGCCGCCTCATAGCAAAGATAAAAAGTAACCTCTTTTGTCAGCTCCGCGCGCGCAAGCAGCGGCGCAATCTGCGCGGCGCTCTCCGTTTCGCCCGCCGCATCCGGCAGCCCGCCGAAATAGGGCCTTGCGCGATAATATGCGGCTTTGCCCGCGCTGTCCCGCACGGGGAAATAACGCAGCCCCATAGGGCGATCCTTGCGTTTTTCCACCAGCGGCACGGTTTTCGGCACCGTCAGCGTATAAAGAATATATTTATTGTAGATTGCGCGGCACTTTGCCCGCGCCCCTTTCAATATCTCGATCAATGCGGGCGAAAAGCCCTTGCCCGCCTGCGCCGTCAGCGCTTCGTAGGCATCCGCAAACGGCTCCTCCGCCTTCACCGTTGCGCTGAGGCGGTCCAGCTCCTTTGCAAGCCCGACGATCTGCGCGATGGGGCTGATCTCTGCGCCCGCAAGCCCTGCGGGATAGCCGCTGCCGTCATACCGCTCCATATGCTGCGCACAGCTCTCGCGAATCATCAGAAAAGGGATGTTTTCCGTCGGGGCTTCCTGCGCGCTCTCCGTGCGGCGGCGCTGCTTTGCCCCGAGAGAGAGCTCCTGCAGCCGCGCTGCCAGTGCGCGCCCGTCTGCGGTATATTTGCGATAGACCGCAATTTCCTCCTCGGTAAAATCCCGTTGCAGGATCTGATATTCCTGCGGGACGAGAGCCTTGCCGATCTGATGATACAGCCCGCACTTGTACGCAACCTCGGCATATTTGCTTCTGATGCGCTCGGGATATGCGGCGCTTTCCTGCGCGCCGAAGCCCGCCTCACACGCTTTTTGATACAAAACCTGCGTATATTCCGCAACTCTGACCGATTCCTGCCGCATGGCAGGCGCAAGCGCGCGGAAGGCTTCCTCCCATGTTGTATATTCTTTTCGCGTCCAAGTGTTGTTTTCCACGAGCCTGTCCCCTTTTTCGCTTTTCTGTCTTTTCGAAAACACATCCTGTTTTCGGAGAAATCGGGAAATATTTCGTTTTCTCCGAAAACAGCATGCGGGCAGCCGAGTGTCTCTTCGCCCGGCTGCCGCAATACTACTTTACAGCAAGCCTTTGCAAAATGCAAGCAATTTCACTTTGCAAATCCGTCTTTTTTCCTGCCTGTTTTTTCCGCGGAAAATCAGTCGTCGTCGCCGATCCGGTAATTCACCAGCGGCGTGGAATCCTTCGTGTTCTTCTTGCGCCTGAGCAGCCACAGAACCAGCAGCACGATAAATGCAACATTGATCACTGCGCTGATGATGAACAGAACGAGCAGAACCTTATGGAAGCGAATATTGCAGAACGCATAGCTCGGCTCTTTTTCCACCTCGACGATCTTTTCCTCGCCCTTCATTTCGTCAAGCGCCGTCTTTACGCCGTCCAGCGCCTCGGTCAGCGCCTTTTCCGCTGCGTCCACAGCTGCCTGGTCGCCGCTTTCAAGATTTTCGCGCGCCGCCTCCAAAGCCGTGATCATCGGGTCCCATTTGCCGGCAAAATCATTGTCCTTCAGCAGCTCTTCCGTTGCGGCAATGGCTGCCTTCAGCTTTGCAAGGTCAATCTTTTCCAGCTTTGCAATGGCATCCGCAAGTGCTTTCGCCCCTGCATCGACATTTGCCTGGCTGCGGCTTGTCGTCAGCTTCTCCGCCGCCTCCAGCGCCTGCTGCATATCCTGCCAGCTCTGCGCGGTATATTCTCCCTTTGCAAGCGCCTTTGCCGCTTCAATCTGACGGTTCAGCTCGGTATAATCCACAGCCTTGCCGGTCTGATTGCCGCCGGAGGTGTTGTTTCCGGGGGTCGTATTCCCGCCGGAGGTATTGTTGCCGGGATTAGGCGTAGGAGTGGGAGTGGGGTCGGGGGTAGGCGTAGGGGTAGGGTCGGGCGTGGGGGTGGGCGTCGGGTCGGGATCGGGCGCGGGTGCTGCCTTCACCGTGATCGTCGCCGTCGCCGTCGCCTTCCCGTCGCGCAGGTTGCCCATTTCATCCACGGCGACATCACCGATCGCCGTGATGGTGCAGCTGGCGCCGACAGGCGCCGAGGCTGCAATCTTCGCGGTGACGATGATATTGACTGTAGTAAGCTCCGTTCCGCTTGCAAAATACTTCTTTTCAGTACACGAGCCGACCAGGTTGCTTGTTACCTTGATGTTTTCAAGGATGCCCTGATTGGTGTATTCCAGATCGCCGTTCACGCCGTACGCATTCGGAAAGGAAAGCGTCACCGAAACGGTCTGTCCCGCCTCTGCGCTTGCATCAGCCGCAAAGGTGCCGAGGGTGAAGACGCCTGCAAGCAGGGCAAGCGTCAGCGCCAGGGTCAAAAGCTTCTTCATTGTTTTCATCTTGTTTCCTCCCAATTATTTCAGCGCGGATGTGTAGGTGCCGTCATCCCACTTGTATGCATACTTTGCAGCGATGTTCACCGCGTCTCCGGATTCCACTCTGCCGTTTTGGTTGGTATCCGCAGCAAGCAGCGCATATCCGTCAAGCAGGCGCGTGCCGATGAAGTGCAGGTTGATTCGCGTGCCGTCGCCGGATTCAATGCGTCCGTTGCAGTTGGTATCGCCAAGGATGATCACCGTGTAAACTGCCTCGGCGCTGCTGTACGCATTTGCAGCCGTCATCGTCACCTTCGTGCCGGTTGCGACCAATGCGCTCGCGGAAACCGTACCGTTCTCGCCTGCGAGCTGCATTTCGGTGCGGCTTGCATTTTCCGCAGAGAATGTAACAAGCGCGCGGAACTGCTCCGCGCTAATGCCGCTCGGTGCAACATCAAGATAGATCAGCTTGTTTTCCGTATCGATCTTTGCGCCGCGCACAAGCCCGTTTTCGGTAACGGCTGCCGTCGGTGCCGAGATCGTCACATCATCAAGAATTGTATTGTAGAGGAACATATTGCCCCGCGGCGTTTCGATCACTCGTCCGCTTTGTGCGGCAAGCGCGCCGAGGAGGGAGGCATCCGCCTTCAGGGTTACGCCCGTGCCGAGCAGAATCCGTCCGCCGTCGAAGGTGATATTGCCTGCGGCGCGGATGGTGATGTCGGCATTCAAAGCGACCTGCGCGGAAAGGGTTGCGGGACCGTAGACATAAATCTCATCGCCCGCCCCTGCCTGCTGCAGAACCTGTGCAAGCTTGCTCGAGGAATATACATCCGCCGTGCCGTCGGGATGCAGCACAACGATGATGCGGCTTGCCAGGCTGTAGATAAACCTGCCGTCGCGCTCCTCTGCGCCAAGACCGTATGCCGCAAGCGCGGAATCGATTTTGCCTGCCAGGGAGGCATCGGAAACAAGGCGCGCATCCTGTGCCGCAAGCAGCAGCTTGTTTGCGCCGAAGTCGATCTTCGCAGCGCCGCTGAGCGTCAGGGAAGCGGTGATTTGGATATTTTCCGTCATGGTAACCGCTTCGCGCACGGTGATTGTATCGCCGTCGCGGCGTCCGCGGAAGGCTTCGCTCAGCAAGTCACCCTCATAAACGGTTGCGCCGTTTGCATCGGTTACAATGATCTTCTTCAGCTCAACCGGCTTTTCGGTCAGCGTATAAACATACTTGCCGTTCCGCTCGGTCATGGTGACATTGTGCGTGTCAAGCCCGGAGGAAACCTTTTCTCCGAGGTCTTTATCTGCGGTAAGGCTTGCATCCTTGTCGGTCAGCACAAAGCCGTAGTCGCCGAGAGTGATCTTCTCCGCGCCGACGATTTCAATCGCCGCGTTGATTTCGGCATTCTCCGTCATGGCAACTGCTTCGCGCACGGTGACAACATCGCCGTCCCGACGTCCGCGCAGCGCCTCTGCCAGGGAATCGCCCTCGTAAACGGTCTCGCCGTTTGCATCGGTTACAATGATCTTCTTCAGCTCAACCGGCTTTTCGGTCAACGAATAGACAACCTTGCTGCCCTGGTGCACAACGGCAACCGTATGGGTATCAAGACCGCTGAGCACCTTGTCGCCAAGCTCTGCATCCGCCTCAATCACGGCGTTTGCATCGGTCAGAACAAAGCCATAGGAGCCAAGCGCAATCTTCTCTGCGCCGACAAGCGTGATCTTTGCGGAAATTTCCGCGTTTTCCGTCATGGCAACCGCTTCGCGCACGGTGACTGTATCGCCGTCCCGGCGTCCGCGCAGCGCTTCAGCTAAAGAATCGCCTTCATACAGCACCACACCGGTGCGGTCGGTAACAACAATCTTCTTTTCCGGCTGCGGAATTTCTTTGAGGGTGTATACAAAGGCATCCTCCATCGCGGTCTTTTCCACCGTGTGGGTGTCAAGCCCGCTCAAAACCGCAGCTTCAATGTCGCTGTCCGCGGTGATCTGCGCCTCTACGGCTGCAAGAATCAGCCCGTGGCTGTTCCAGGTGATAAGCTCCGTGCCGACGATGGAAATCTTTGCGGTAACGGTTGCATCCTCATCGAGATCCACAGGGGAATTGACCGTGATCACATCGCCGTCCGCACGGTTTTTCAGCGCTTCATCCAGGCTGTCTCCGTCGTACAGAACCGCTCCGCTTGCATCGGTAACGGTGACAAGTTTTTTGTCGGTAAAGAGCCGCAGGGTCGCATCCAGCGCAACGCCCTTGACCGTGGTATCTGCGTGATAAATGCCGTATTCCCCGGTTGCAAACGAGCCGAGTGTGCGGCCGGAACCGTTGATTTCAAGGCGGTTCATCACGCCGCCGCAAACGCGCAGCAGCTTATAATAAATCTCAGCCAGGGAAGCAATCTGCGGGGCATCAATGCCAAGAGACGCGAGCATGGTATTGATGTCTGCGCGCCGCGTGGCTTTCACCGCGCCGACAAACTGACTTACCGTAACCTTTTCAAGCGCCGCCTTCAGCAGCAGTGTTGATCCGGTTTCCGTATAGCTGCGCACAGCCTCGCAAAGCTCTGCCTTTTGCGCATCCTCTGCACCGTATGCAACCATAACCGCCATAAGTGCCGGATAGTTGCCGTTGCCGCTGAGATCGACTTTGCCAGTACCGGAAGCATCGTACTTCACGCTGATCTTCTTATCCGCATAGGAGATATCGTTGATTTTGACATCCGTGCCCGTGATATCCACGGTGCGGCCAAGCTCACGTGCCAGGGTGACCAGCTCGCTCTTTTGTTCTTCGGTGGCGCGCTCGTCGATTCTGACATTGAGGCGGAAGCTCATTTCCTTCTCAGCGGGAACAATGTCCGCCGTGATCCGGTTTTGATCTTTTTCGCCCGTGAGATACGGCGCGATGCTCCATGCATTCTGTTTGACGGTATAGCTGAGGAGCACGCGGCCATTTTCGATGGCATCCGCAATTCCGTTGAAATCGCTCAGGTCCGCAATCAGCTCATTGATCAGGGCACTGAGGCCTTCGGTGTCCACGCATTCTACCGCATCGGAGACAAGATCCTCCAGCGCAGCGCGATACGGGCGGCGGACATAGCTCAGCAGATCCTCAATGTACATGCTGTACAGCATGTGATCATCGATGGAAAGCTGCGCGCCGGTATACATTTTCGCAAGAATATCAACACCGAGATCTGCCAGGAACACCTTAAACTGCGGAACATCCGCTCTCTGCTTCTCCAAAAGATCGGGCGTAAGCGCCACGGTCACATCGCCGTTTTCTTCCTCATACAAGGCGTACAGACGGTTGACGACATAGCCGTTTTCATCCTGATCGTAGCCCTTCTTGAGCTGCTCGGTCACATCCGTGGTAAAGCGCCCGCCGGTCAGCGTAAACCTGCCGCTCAGCGTTCCCTCCAGAGTGCCGCATTGATATGTGCCAACGCGGCTGTCCAGAATGGAGACACCGTAGGTGCCCGTGCAGTCGGATTTAAGATCACCCTTTAAGGTATAGCCGTTCAGATCGATCACGGCAGCATCTTTCAATACCGCCGTCTCCGAAAGCTCGGCATCCGCCAAAAGAACAACAACGGCATCCTTGTGCAGCGTCTTGAGCGCCGCATCCAGATCGGTCACAAAGCGATATTTTGCCCGCAGCCCGTCTGCTCTTGCGTCGGCGATCATTGCCACATAGTCGGTTTCCATATTTTTCAGCGTCAGCTCTACTTTTGCCGAAAGACCGGTAGGTTCTTCCGCACCCGCAGCGGAGTTTGCCTCCGCAACAAGCTTGAGCAGCGTATCGCTGAGCTTCAGTTTTTCGGAAAGCAGCTGGCGCAGGTCATAGCGGAGCGTGCCGGTGTATTGATTGCCGTGCGCACTGCCTGTTTCCGTAGTGTTCTGCAGCAGGTTGGAAAGCGCCTTGCGCACAAGCTCCGCCGCATTTTTCAGCGATGCAAGATCAACCGTTTCGCCGAGCTTTTCCAGCGTGCGCTCCACGGTATCCGTGGAAAGGTCGCCGTCGGTGATCACAGGCTCCGCCAGATTTTTGCCATAGGAAAGGACCTCGCGCAGATCCATGGAATTGATCTTTTCAATGGAGGTATGATCCGTCACGAGCATTGCCGCGATAAAATACGGATAGAGTGCCTCCGGCACTCTGAGGGAAAGCCTTGCCGTGCCTTCGCTCAGGGTAACATCCAGATATTTTTGCACCTTGGCGACATTTTCTCTTGCTTTTTTAAGCGAAGAAGCACTCAGGTCAAAGTCTTCCAGGGTGACATAAAGCGGGACGTTCAGCGCGTCCGCCTGCGCATTGCCAAGCTGCAAATTCGTTGCAAGCAGCTTGCCGCCAAGCAGCTCTGTGCTCGGGATAAAGGCGCCGAAGACGGGGATTGCGCCGTTTTGATCCGCGCCGATCACGCGCAAATCGGAAAGCTCCGTCATTTCCGCAATTTCGCCGTTTTCGTCGATAATTCCGGTCAGGGTGTCAAGGGAAAGGCCGCTGTTAAGCAGCATATCGATCACTGCCTGCAAATGCAGCTCGCTGTTCCAAAGCACCCGGTTGTCAAGCCCGATATATTTCACAGTGCTGTCAACAAGGACATTGGCGACCGCAGTAAGAACTGCCTTGTATTCCGCATCCGTGCGGCGCGGGGAAACGCGCAGCACCACACTGAGGTTGCCGCTTGCATCCTCCATGGGAATAAATGCCGCAAGCAGCGCCTGCTCGCCGTCTTTTTGGAAGAGCAACCCGTTTTCCGCAATTGCCGCATTGAGCTGATCAATGAGGGTCAGCGTTTTTTCGCGGTTTTGGTTGATCGTTTTGCGTGCAACCGTATATTCCCCGCCGACACCGACCAAGGCATCCAGCTCTGCAACAGAGCCGAAGGTGTAGCTTGCCGCGCGGGTCTGCGTCTGCCCGACGGTATATTCATAAAGGTAGCCTGCCTCTTCGCATGCGGGAAGCGTCAGCGTCAGCGCGCTGCCGTCCGCATAGAGCAGCTGGTCATCGCTGCCTTCAATACGGAAAGTATACGCAGTCGGCGCCCAGGTATATACAACGCTTACGGTTTCATTCAGCGCATCGCCCCGGACAGGGAGCGTTCCCTCTGCTTTGCGGGCAAAATGCACCTTGTCAATGGCATAGCCGTCTTCCAACCCTGCGATAAGCGCCGCCAGCTTTTGCTCTGCCGCCTCGTCAAGCACAGCCCCGCTTGCAAAAGAGCGGCTGCCGCTCTGCACATACAGCTCATTGCCCGCCTTGTCAACCACGCGCACTGTGATATGTACCGCTGCCGTGTCGGGCGCTTCTCCCGTTACGGCGGAACCCAGCGTCAAAGCGCCGTCAAATGAGTGCTCCGCGGTGTTTTCCTGCGCCGCTTCAAGTGCTGTGACAAGTGCGCCGAGATAATCTGAGGTTGCCTCGATTGCCGGGTTGACCGACACAAGAGCGACATCCTGCAGATCGTTCTTGATCTTTTCCAGCTTGCCCTTGTATTTGCTCAGATCGGGATCGTTTGCAAGGTCATATTGGAATGCCTCGTCTTCCCAAACGGTGTTCAGGCTGTCGCGCAGCAGCCAAACCTGCTCCGCCATCTTCACGGCGTTGTCGCCGGCATAATACCAGGCAAGCCCCTTGCTCTGATATTCCAGAACATATTCATACAGATACAGAGAGTTTGTGGCAGAGGATTCATCCACGCAGCGATCCATCATCACGCGAATGGCCTCTTTCGCTTCCTCGGAATAATCCTTGGCAAGCGCATTGATCATATCAAGACGGCTGCCGTACACCTCGGAGAGCCCGCGCACCACATCGACCGCCGTCAGGGAGGCAAGCGCTGCCTTCTGTGCAACCAGCTCATGCGCCAGGATGTTCGGCAGATTGAGAAATTCTTCCACCGTTGCCGCGGGAATATCCTCTTCGGAAACCGTCAGCGTATAATTGACCTTCACATGGTCAAATTCCTCACAGGTGAAGGTCCCGATGCCGTTTTCAAGGGTCACGGTGTCGATCACGGCGCCGGTTGCATCGATAATCTGCGCATTTGCGGCAGTCCACTTCGCGCCGGAAAGCAAGCCGGAATCATATTCCGCCGCCATAATGCGGTAGCTGCCCGCCTCTTCCAGAGCGGAAATGTTGACAAGCGCCGCCGCCTGATCGGGCACGCGATACCAAACCGAGCTGTCCTTCAGCCCGCCTGCGGTGAGCACTGCCTTTTCCTGCTCACTCAGCTGTGCGCCGGGGGTCAGGCTTGCGGCAATGACCGTTGCCATATTGTATTTTGCAACGGCTTTGCCCTCTCTTCTGGTAATCAGCGTATCACCCGTGACGGTATAAACATCGCCCTGGTGATACAGCTTTCCGTTAACCGTATAATCATAGGATTTTTCGGTGTCCGCGTGCTCTTTCAGCGTCACGGCATAGCCGTAGGGCACGGTCAGCTCCGTTTTTGCTTCATAATTCAGCGTCAGAGAATATTCCTTCGGCATATATGAAATCACGCAGTCGCTGTCGCTCTGCAGCGTTTCGTCAAGCCCCGCAACGGTGCGCGTATAATTCTCTTCGCAAACACCGTATGCGCTCCAGGCGGAAAGCACCTCGGCTTCAAGCCCGTTTTTCGCAATCGCTTCCAGCACATGCGCGCGGCTTGTGCCCTTGTCAAACACAAGGCTCAGCGTCTTTTCGCCCGTAAGCGCCGTAAGAGCGGCGTCATCCCTTGCGTCGGACGGAACCACATTTGCCTTCACCGAAACATTGACGCGATACTGCTCAACGCCCTTGGTAATATTTGTTGTTGCCGCCGTCAGCGGATTTTGAATCGTTGCATCCCCGTGCTTTTGCACGCGCGCTGTGAACCGGCCTGAAATGCCGTTTGCAATCGCCGCATTCAGTGCGCCGAACTGCGCATCGGTTGCGGCAGCGTTCAGATAGGAAGCAATCTCCCATGCGCCGTCGTCTACCATAGCGAGAGATTCCGCCACATCGGACAGATAATCAAGCGCTTCGTCGATCCGGTCCGCCTCGGAGGCAAAGCCGAACTGCCGTGCAGAAGCAGACAGCTTGCGCACGGAGGATTCCGCCTCACTGATTGCGCGGAAGCGGGTCAACAGCGCTGTGTTTTGCTGCTGCATCTGCTGCGCGTTGTTTGCAGCCCACAGAATTTTATTCTGCGCGCCGTTATAACTTGTGATCAGAGAATACAGAAGAAAATGTCCGTTGTTTGTGCTCGTTTCGTTTTTCAGAGAAATGATCGCATCGCGCGCAGCTCCCTCTTCCAGATCAATCACGATGCTTGCGCCGCTGGGATAATCCTTGCGCATTTCTCCGGTTGTCAGCTTGTAAAGAGAATCAATGTTCTCCGCAACCGCTCTCATATTACCGCGCTCGGCATAAATACGGTTGAGGTTAATTGTTGCCGCAACCAAAGCATACGGCGCGTCGAGCAGCGCCTTTTGCACGTCGCTATCGACCGCGATCTGCAGATCATATTTCACATCGATATGATAGCGTTCTGCGGGGCAGGAAAAGCTGCCCGCCCCGTTTTGCAGAGAAAAGATGGCGCTGACTTCTTCGCCCGCTTCGTTTTCATAATAGACCGTTGCGCGCACGGGCACCCATGTCCCGTCGGTATCCTTCACGGAAGCCGCCGTCACGGTTTTTGCCGCCTTGTCGATCTTGACAAGGTCGCTGTCGTCCGGTACCGTCATTTCGTACCGATCTCCGCGCAGCGCACCGGATGAAAGAATTGCCTTTTCATATGCATTCAGAAAAGCATAGTTGTTTCCAACCAGCTCTGCCGTGTCGAAGCTGCCGCTTTCGCCGTCTGCAGCGGCAACGGGCAGCAAAACACCCGTGCAGCCAAGCAGCATGGCAACCATCAGAATCATTGAGACAATTCTTGTGGAAAGCTTTGTTTTCATCTTGTTTCCTCCTGTTGTTTCTGTCTATCGTCTGCGCGCAATCGCGTGCGGATACGCAAATAGGAACGGACACTGTGCCCGTTCTGTTTCATTATATATGTTTCATGCCGTTTTGCAATATTTTTTCGGCTTGTTTTCCGCGTTTTTTGCCTTGTTTTTCCTTGTTTTTTCTTTTTCAGGTGTTTTCGGGGCAAAAATCCGTCCATATTCCAAAAATCTTTCACGCTGAACAACCGTTTCCCGCAGCGCTTCCGCTAAAGCCGGAGGCAGTTCCAAATTCGCAAATGCCGTGGGAATAAACGCCTGTTCCCGGCCGCAGCGCTGTCTGTTCCGCGCGGCAATCACCGCCGCATCCTTATCGGCAAAAAAGCAATAGATTCCTCCGGATTGCAAATGCAGTGCCACGCCGAGGTCGCGCGCTTGGTTTCTCCGGAAAAAGAAAAACGGATCCGTCTACGCAGAACTGTAACTTCTTACAGCCAAGTAGCCGAAACCGCTTGCGCAGAACTGTAACTTCTGCGAAAAGCCTTTGATTTTTCCGATTGCAGCACGGATTTATGTCGGCGGTGACCCGCAAAATGACGCAGCGAAGAAGAAAATTCACATGCGCAGAAATGCGGAAAGGCGCTCCAGCTGCGCCCGCTTTTGTTCCAAGGAGGAGTGCACGTAAATATTGAGCGTCACAGCGGCATTTGCGTGCCCGAGCAGCTCGCTCAGAGATTTTACATCAATGCCGCTTTCCACGCAGCGGGAAGCGAAGGTGTGCCGCAAAACATGGTAATGCAGCGGCGGCATCCCGCAGCGGCGCAAAAGAGCGGCAAATCGATATGCCGCGGCGCGCGGGCTGAGAAAGCGGTTTGTCCCCGTAAGCACAAAGTGCTCTGCATTGGCATCGGCGGGATGCATTTCACAAAGATATGCATACAGCGGGGCGCACAGCGGAATCTGCCGCAGGCTCGTTTTGGTCTTCGGTGTATCCAAAGCAAACTGAGAGCCGCCGTCGAAGGCGACCCGTGCGATTGTATGGCGAACTGATAAAATGCGATGCTCAAGATCGATATCCTGCCAGCGCAGCCCGCAAACCTCCCCCATGCGCAGCCCCGCGTACAGCGTCAGAAATACACCGAGCCCCGTTTCGTTTTTCTCCGCAAGGCAAGCCGCAGTGAGGGTGCATTGCTGTGCCGGAGTGAGGATGGTGATCTCCGCGCGCCGCGGCAGCGGTTTTTTCAGCGCGCGCGGCGGCAATGGAGCGCACAGCCCGCGGTCTGCGGCGTCGCTTAAAACGGCGTGCAAAAGACAGCAGAGCGTTTTGACATATGCCGCAGAGAGTCCGCAGCCACTTTTGAGATTTCCGCCGCGGAGCTTTTGCTCAAGAAGCGCATTGAGCCGCTCTGGCGTCAGCCGGCTCAAGGGAAGCGCGCCGAGCGTGGGCAGCAGGTGGCGCGCCGCAAGGTCGCGGTATTTATAAACGCTTGCACCCTTGAGCCGCACGGAATTACTTTGTAACCACGCTGCGAACACCTCGGAAAACAAAGGATCGCACATTTGAGGTTTCTCACTTTCCAGCTGCGCCTGCAGCAGTTTTTCTTTTGCCTGTGCATACGTTTTCCCGTATACGGAGCGGTACTTTGCCCGTCCGTTATCCGCAGTGCCAATCTTCACGCGGCCTTCCCATCGCCCGTCCTTTCTCTTGTGCAAATTTGTAATACTTCTTGTCATTGGTTTGTGCCCTTTCTGCGGCGCCTGCTTTTCGACACGAAATTTGACCATCGACCATCCATAATTTAATGCTTTTTTGCCTTCTTCGGCATGAAAATTTCGTTTTTCGGGGAACCTTTGCCCCGTTTGGGCGCATTCGCACTTCCATTTTATCAAATTCAGGGAATTTTCTCGGGAAAACGGGGGAAAGAGGGGTTGACAACAGCGTGAAGTTATGATAAAATGAGCAAAATTGGAAGTGTTGACATGAGCAGAAGTTACAGTTCTGCGAAAAGCCGCATTTCTTCACGTTCAGCGCTTTTCCAAGGGATATAAGGATACAGAGGAAGGTTTTTCTTCGACAAAGAAGAGATGCCTTCCTTTTTTATCTTGTCCTGTTGAAATCCCTTTATGCGGAAAATCCATACAAAAAAATTAACAGCCCGTCCGTTTACAAGCGCCGCAAACTATGGTATGATAAAAGACAGAAGAGCCGTTTCTCTTGCCGTGTGGCAGAAAGGAGCCTGTTTTGACCGTTGAAAAAATGAAACAGTTTTTAATTAAATTTGCCACCTTCGCCATCATTTTCGGCGGGATTGTCTGCCTGGTGCGCTTTGCGCTTCCCGCTTTGGTGCCGTTTCTGATCGCGCTCGTTGTAGCGCTTTTGATCAAGCCCCTGGTCAATTTTTTGCACCGTAAGGCACATATTTCCAAAAAGATCAGCTCTGTTTTGCTCGTGCTGCTTTTCTACGGCACCATCGGCGTTTTGGTTGTGCTTGCCGTGCTGCGCCTGATCGACTACGGTCAGACCCTGATCGGCTACCTGCCCGATTTCTTCAAAAACAACCTCGTTCCCCTGCTCACAAGCGCCGCGGAGGGGCTGGACGACATCATCGGCCGCTTCATTGATCACCCGGATTTTTCCATGACGCAGCATGTCAAGGAGCTTGTCTCCTCTGTCGGCACTGCGCTTTCCTCCTTCTCCGCAACCATTCTCAGCGCGGCAGGCAATGTTGTAATCAGCGTGCCGGGGGCGGTGATCAATGTCTTTATCACCATTGTCTCCACCGTGTTCCTCGCCATGGATTTTGACGGAATCCGCCATTTCTTTGCGCGCCAGCTCAGCGATGCGCACCGCGCGACCGTGCGCAGCATTCTCTCCCATCTTTCCTTTGTCATCCGTAAATATATTCTCTCCTATGCGCTCATCATGCTCATCACTTTTTTTGAGCTTTGGATCGGGCTTGCCGTTTTGCGTATTCCGAGCGCTCCTCTGATTGCGGCGCTGATTGCCGTGTTCGATATCCTCCCCGTTGTCGGCAGCGGCACGGTGCTTTGCCCCTGGGCGGTGGTTTCCCTTTTTGCGGGGGAAACCGCAACGGGCGCAGGTCTGCTCATGCTTTGGGCTGTTATCAGTGTGATTCGATATATCATTGAGCCGAAAATCGTCGGAAATCAGGTCGGAATGCATCCGCTGCTGACGCTGTTTTCCATGCTGCTCGGCAATTTCATCTTCGGCGGCATCGGCATTTTGCTGCTGCCCGTCTCCCTGGCGCTCATTCAGAATCTGAACGAAGCAGGCGTCATTCATCTGTACAAAAATCCGGAGCCGAAAGACCCAGAAGACGATACAACGCTGTTTGATTCCCTGCGGCAAAAGCTGAAAAACAAACGGAAGCAAAAATGAAACCACCAATAACAAAATCGGGACGCGCCGTGCGTCCCGATTTTTCTTATATCATCGACTTTTCTTATACAAATTAGGGAAGAAAATTTTTATTCACCAAGCACTATTTTGGCATCCGCCGCGGCAAGCTGCACCGCTGAATGGCTTGCAAGGATCACAAGGCGCTGCTTTGCAAAGGCACAGATCTGCTCCGTCACCCGCTCCGAAAGGGCAACATCCATGCTCGCCGTCGGCTCATCCAGCAGCACGACATCGCTTTTGACGGCGAATGCGCGCGCAAGAGAAACGCGCTGCTGCTCCCCGCCCGAGAGCTGTTCGGTTCGTTTTTGGGCAAGCTCCGCGGCATAAAACAGCTTCAGCATCTCCCGCGCGTGCTGCTCGGCGGCAGGTGCCTGTTCCTTCCCCTGCAAAACCGCAAGCAAATTCGAAAGCGCCGTCTGCCGCGGCAAAAGGCGCGGCTGCTGAAATGCCATGGAAACACTTTTTTCCTCCATGCCGAGCACCTGCCCGCCATCTGCCTGTTCCAGTCCCGCAAGAATGCGCAAAAGCGTTGTTTTCCCGCTGCCGGAGGGCCCGCAAAGCGCGACGAGCCCGTTTGGCGGGAAAGAAAATGAGAGCTCGGAAAACAAAACCTTCTCTCCGTATGCCTTGGAAAGGCGGCACAGCTCAATCGGTGTGTTCATTTGTTTTTCCTCCTCCCGCCATTTTATCAAATGCCAGGCGCAGCAGCGCTTCAAAGCAAAGCGAGAGCAGCACGATCACAGCGGTCCAGGCAAAAACATCCACCGTCTCGATATAAATTTTCGCGTCATACAGATTTTTCCCGATCGTGCGCGCCGGGGTGCAGAGCACCTCCGCCGCCACGCCCGCTTTCCAGGCAAGCCCCAGCGCCGTGCGGCAGCCCGCGCCGAAAAAGTGCATAAGGCGCGGCAGCTCATAATAGCGCAGCCTTGCAAGTGGCTGCACCGCAAAAACCTTCAGCATCTCACAAAGCTGCGCATCGCGGCTCTCCAGCCCCGCGCCAACCGCCCCGTAGACCACCGGCAGAACCATGAGAAAACAGATCAGCCCCGGTACAAGCTCTTTGCCTAAAAACACAAGCGCCAGAATGATAAACGAAGCGACGGGCGTTGCGCGGATCACCGTCATCATCGGCGCTATGATACCGCGCAGCGGAGCAAAGCGCGCTGCCAGCAGCGCCATGCAAAATGCCGTGAACGCCCCTGCGGCAAAACCGAGCAGAATGCGCCAGAGCGAATTGAATACGCTTTGATAAAATGCTGCCGTGCGGCACAGCTCCGCCAGGCGCGCCGCAACGCGCGCGGGCGAGGGCAGCAGCACCTCTTTTCCGACAAAGCGGGCGGCTATGCACCAAAGCGCGATCCAAAAAAGAACCCCCAAAACAGCCCACAGCCGCCGTGTTTTTGCGGAATGCGTTCCGCGTTTTTTCATTTTTCTGCCAAAGCCCTGAGATAAAAGCCGTCGTCCGGCAGTTTCCCGCCTACGGATGCGGCGGAGGCATCATACAGAACCTGCAAAAATGCCGCAAGCTTCTGCTGCATTTCCTCGCCGTCCACATAAGTGATATTGCAGTTTTTCAGCGCTTTCTTTGCGATGGCTGCCTTGGGAAGGATGCCCGCCGCCTCGATCAGCGCGGAACCCTCGTCCGGATTTTCGTTGATATAGGAAACCGATGCCTTATATGCCTGCAAAAATTCCGCAAGCGCCTGCGGCTGTTCCTCGGCAAATTTTGTGCTGACGACGATGCAGCCCTGCATCACGGTCGTTCCGGGGGCGGCTGCCTCCCATTCCTTTGTCAGATTAAGCGACACGCGCAGATCGCCGTTCTGCACCATTGCGGAGGTCACATTCGGCTCGGGCAATACCCCAAGGCTTACTGTGCCGGCTGCCATTGCGGTTGCAAGCTCGCTGTGCTCGGTCATATATTCGATTGTAAGATCCTTTTCCGGGTCAATCCCGTTTTTCTCCAAAACATAGCGCAAAATATACTCGGGGGTTGAGCCCTGCCCGGTTGCATACAGCGTTTTTCCGCGCAGATCCGCAATCGACTGCACCGTTTCCCCGTTTTCCAGCACATATAAAACGCCCAGCGTGTTGACCGCCGCAACCTTGATCGCGCCCCCGGTTTTTTGGTACAGCGTTGCCGCAAGATTCGTCGGCAATGCGGCAATATCAAAATCACCCTTGATGATGCTTGCCGTCAGCTCCGTAGGAGCGGAGGCAACGGTGAACTCATAGGTATTCTTTAAGGTTCCCTCCTGCTTTGCATCATCCATCAGCTTTGCCATGCCCATGCCCGTTGGGCCCTTAAGCGTCGCAACGCGCACGGTCGTCGGCGCGGCGGGCTGCACCGTCGTGCTCTCCTCACTCGTTCCATCGGCAGCGGGCGTCGTTGCATCACCTTCGCCGTTTGTCTTTGCGCAGCCCACTGCAAAAGCGGCGCACAGCATCAGTGCCAAAAGCGCGGCAAACAGCCGCAGACTCAGTTGTTTCATATTGCTCATCCCTCTCTTTTTGTTTCTTTCGCGGTTTTTTTCTGTGATTCCGCCTCCCGCGGCGGATCCATGCATTTTGCAGGATCCAAAAGGCGAATCTGTTTTCCGTTTCGCTCAATGGCGCCGCATGCCGCAAGGCTATCCAGCGCCCGATACAGAGAAGCGCGCCCCATATCCAGTTGCTTTGCAAGGCGGCTGCAGGAAAGCGGGGCGCTTTTTGTGCCGTCCGGAAGCAGCATGCAGAGATAGGCGCCCAGCCGCTGCGCCGCGCTGCCTGCCGTAAAGGCGGCAATGCGGTCATTCAAAAAACGGACGCGCCCCGAAAGAAAGCGAACATAGGAAAGTGCAAACGCGCCGTTTTCCCGCACAAGCGCCTCGATCGCCGCACCGCAGATGCACAAAAGCGTCGTTTCCTGCCGCGCAACCACGCCGGTGGGATACGGATGCGCCTCGCAAAACAGCGATGCCGCGCCGAATACCGCCCCCGCGCTAAGCTCATTGAGCAGCACGCTCTGCTCCGCCTTTTGCCGGAAAATCTGCACCCTCCCCTGCAAAAGCAGATACAGGCAGCTTTTTTCCGTCTGCCCCGCGCTGAAAATCGCTTCCCCGCGCATATAGCTGCAAAGCGCCGTGTCCCCGCGCAAAAGCAGCGCTTCCTTTTCCTGCGCGCCGAGCGCTTCAAACAGCGGGCAGCCGCATAGGGCTTTGCGTGCCGCGGAAAGCTGTTGCTCTGTCATGGGCTCCTCCGTTTTTCAAAAACTGTATCATATGAGACAAAAACAGTATAGCAGAGCAGCGCGCATCTGTCAAGAGGCTTTTTTTCGCATCGGTAAAACTCTGCGGCTTTTTTGCGCCGGTTCCATCATTTTTTTCGCGCATTTCCATTGCTTTTTTCCCCCCGGTATGCTAAACTGTTTGCAATGCAACTTGATGTCAAAGAAAGGATACCTTGTTTCATGGAAGAAATCAAACGATATGTTGCCCCCTGGGGCGACGACACCGCCCCCGGAACAGAAAGCGCTCCGCTTGCAACGCTTCGGGGCGCGCGCGATGCCGTGCGCCGCATTCACAAAGAGCAGGGCACCGATGCCCCCGTGTGCGTATTGTTCCGCGGCGGCAATTATTGTATGCAGGAAAGCGTCCTGTTTGACAGCCGCGACAGCGGCAGCGAGCAAGCCTCCGTGCGCTATGCGGCGTACCCCGGCGAGCACCCCCGCTTCATCGGCGGCTATACCATGCGCGGCGCAGATGCCGTCTCCGTTCCCGCAGGAGAGATGTTTGACCGCCTGCCCAAAGAGGCGCGGCAGCAGATCCGCATGCTGGATGCAGGCGCCTTCATGGCCTCTCTCACTCCGTGTTGCGAGCAGGAATATGCCTTTGCCTTTTCCGAGAAGGACAATATGTTTTTGTTCCCCTCCTCGCAGGATTCCTTCCTTTTCATCGACGGGCGGCGCTATGAGCCCGCGCGCTATCCAAACCGCGATAAGAGCCTGGGCTATTCCTGGCGCTGCGGCAGCTATGCAAGCGCCACCGATATGGTGCATCTGGGCGCCGAGGCGCGCTCTGCGGATTTCCGCCTCAGCTTTGATGAGGAAACGGCGCAGCATGTGCGGTCCTGGTCGAAAAAGGCGCTGACGCGCCTGTTCATCTGGGGGCATTTCTTTGCGGATTGGTATGATTGCTCCTACCGTGTGGACGATATCGATTTTGAAAACGGCACCCTGCTTGTCAAGGGCGGCACGGGCAGCTATTCCTGGAGCCGCGAGGCGGGCAAAAAGCCGTTCTTCTTCTGCAATCTGCCCGAGGAGCTGGATCAGGCGGGCGAATGCTATTTCGATTTCGAGGAAAAGAAAATCTATTTCTATCCCGAAGACGATTTCACCGCAGACAGCGAAATCATGATCTCCTCCATGCGCACCCCCATGCTGCATACCGACGGCGCCTCTTACCTGCGCTTTGAAAACCTTGATTTTATCGCCGGATGCGAAGCAGGTGTGCATTTCGAAAACGGTGCCCACATCACGGCGCAGGGGGGCGAATGGGCGCATTTCTCCCATTGCTCCGCACTGATCAATGATGCGCACGATATCACCCTGCGCTCTCTGCATATTTATGATAACGGTCGCGACGGCATCAATATTGAGCGCTGCGGCGATTGCAAAACTCTGACAAACGGAAATATCCTGATTGAGAACTGCCGCATTCACGACGTTTCCGTGGTGAAAAAATGCCAGACGACCACCGTCGGCACCCTGGACTGCTGCGGCGTTACCATCCGCGGCTGCTCGCTGTACAACAGCGCCATGTCGCTCATCGCCCCGTCCAACGGCAATGATCTTTTGATCGAAAACAACGATATTTATAACGCCTGCCTTGATTCCGACGACTGCGGCGCGATCTCCTGGTGCCGCACCCCTGCCATCATGGGCACCGTCATTCGCAACAACTATTTCCACAATATCGGCAACCGCTGGGCGCAGTTCGGCATTCATGCCATTTATATCGATGATTTCTCCGTCGGCCCCGAAATCTATAACAACATCTTCGACCATTGCGCCATGAGCGCGCAGCCGCTGAATCTGCCGGAAGACGGTTTTTACATGATCGGCCATACCTACGGCAGCTTCATCAGCGTGCACAACAACATTTTCGTGTGCCATGACAACGAAAAGCCCATGCTCAACATGAACTGCTACGCTTTCCCGCTTTGGATTACCTTTGTCAACGACAGCGAGGCAATCGCCGCCTGGGAAAACTATCATTGGCGCGAAGTGCTGGAAAAGCGCGGCTTCTTCACAGAGACCTGGCGCCGGCATTACCGCGGTACGCAATGGGAAAGAATGTGGGACTTCTGCAACGATGCCCATCGCGATGCTTTCCGCAAGATCTTCGACGAATACCGGGGCGACGATCCCATCGAGCCGCAGGCGCAGGTGCGCATGGCGATCTATGAGGAAATTTGGGATCACCGCGATGCCAAGGGCAATATCGTCCATTCCTCCCTGAAGGAATATATCGAGGATGTCTACCGCATCGTGCTGCGTACCTATCGCGGCATCCCGAAGGATCCCAAAGAAGTCCGCCCGCCGCTTCTGCACCTGGTGGAGGACCTGCTGTATGATGATAAGATCCATTATGCATCCTCCTGGGTCTATGAAAACAATGTCACCGTCGGCATGCGGGACGAATACCTCGCCCCGAACCGCGTCACCTGGGGGCACGGCGCCCGCGGCACCGAGCAAAACTTAAATCTCGTTGCCCCGACCGATGAAAGAGGCGCCTCCCTGTTCAAGGCAGACGCGCCCGACTATACCCTCACGGAAGAAGGCCTTGCCTATGTGCGCTGCACCCTGCCGGAATTCTCTCCCATCGATACCTCCGTGATCGGCTGCAAAGGCATCTGATCGCAAAGGGGCAGCCGCCCGCGCGGCTGCCCCTTTTTTCGTTTTTCGCCGCTTTCCCCGCACCCCGCTTTTCTCATTGTCGGGAACCGAAAGGGCGCAAGCCGCGCCGAATATTTCGTTGCATCAAAACCGTATTTCCCGTCTTTTGTTGAAAAACACTTCCGAATATGGTATAATATAGTCGTTCCGGAGCAAAACGACCTTTGGGAGGACAGACCATGCACGAAGCATTTTCCGAGAAAAACGAAAACATTTTTTTGGCTGCGCGCCGCGAGCTCCGTTTCACGCGGGAACGCGCCGCCGAGCTGCTGCAATGGATCAATGAGGATCGGCTTGAAAAAATCGAAAAGGGAATTTCGCCGCCCCGCCCAGAGGAGGTTCTGCAAATTGCAAGGGTTTATAAAAAGCCGGAGCTTTGCAACAAATTCTGCTCCGAGCACTGCGAAATCGGCATGCGGTATGTTCCAAAGATCGAGCTCAAAGACCTCTCCGCCATCGTGCTGGAGCTTTTGGCTTCCCTCAACGGCATTCAAAAAAGACGCGACCGCCTGATTGAAATTGCCTCCGACGGCATGATCAGCGAGGATGAATTCCGCGATCTCGATGAAATTCAGGCGCAGATTGAAAAAATTTCCGTCACCACCGAGGCGCTTCAGCTTTGGGTGGAAAAAATGAAGGCGCAGGGGGCTTTCTCCTCTCTCTGATCCGCCTTTTCCCTCAAAAAACGGCAAACGGTTCTTCCGCTTGCCGTTTTTCGCTTTTTTTGCGGAAAATCCACCGCTTTTTCGCCGGAATTGCCCTGTAAACCGATTCGTTTGTGCGATACAATGGTATCAAGAAAGAAGAGAGACCGACCGCAAACGGCGCGCCGCCCCTTCTGTCCAAAAAAATCAAATGATTCATTAAAGAAGGAGATAAAAAATGATTATTGAAATGAAAAAACAAAACGATAAGCCCCTGACCGATGAAGAAGCAATTCTGAAAAAGCTTCGAATCAACGACATTGCAGAAATCACAAAAAAAGGTTTGAAAAAGCTTTCCTCCCTGCACGTTGATCCGGAAGTCTTAAAAAAGCTCATCGAACAAATCCCGCACTTTTCGGAGCTTGCAAAGGCCGTCATGCACGACTACTCGCTCTCCTTTCAAAAGGTCCTGGAAAGCGACACCGCTTCGCAAGCCTACAGCGACGCTTGCCGCTCGATGCTGGAGAGCGGCGATCTGAACTCTGATCAGAAGCTCAAAATCCTCGAGGATATGAAAGAAATGGCACGCGAAAAAAGAGAGCACGATATGAAACTTTTTCTGATTAAAAGCACTGTCGTTTTCACCGTTGCGGCATCGATTCTCTGCTGCGCCGTTTCCGCCGCAGCGTCCTCTTCCGAGGATTAACCGCTGCCGCAGCAAAGAGCGCCTTTCCCTCCTTTTATCCCTGGGCAACTCCGATATTTTTTCAATCATCGCAATTTCTCAACCAGTCTGTCTTTCTTCCGTTTGGGCTCTTCCATTCTCCGTACATTTCAAAAGGGCAGGCATGGTCACACCATTGACCATGCCTGCCCCCGTTTTTCTTGTTGGCTTTGCTTCTTCGCGGTTCTCCGAAGCTTAGAAAATTCCTTTCTCCTTCTGTTTTCGCAATGTGCCGATTTTCATGTCGCCGCGTACATCCCGCCCGCTTGAATGGCGGATGCTACCGTGCGGTATGCCCGATTTCTTTTCAAAGGTATCCACGCGGCAATCGCTTCTTGTTTTTCGTTTCATGCTTCTTCCTCCCTGTTATCCTGTGTCTGTTCTTCTGCCGACTGCACACTGAGCTCAATGCGCAACCCTTCGCTGTAATCAAATTGCAGCATCAATGCATCCCCGCTCTCGTTTTCAGCGGAATAAGAGGAGCTTGCTTCCGATGCATTCAGGTCATACCCGCCTTGCTTGCAGAGCTCCACATAATTTGTATACTTCGTATAAGTTGCATCGGACAAAATGAGCGAGAGCTTTTGCGCAGAATTTTTTAAGATTTTCCCGCGCGTCAGCGTTGACTGCGGAATCCGTTCTCCGAGCTGCAGCTTATCCCAATTGATTACGGTATCCGTCTCAGTTTGCTGCTCCGAAAGCGTATCAAATGTTGTTGTAAAACTTTTGATTACGCCGAGCAAAACCGATGCCGTCATTCGGAACACAATTAAGGTTGTGATAATCGCAAGCGGATAAAACCACCAACGCTTCCAAATTGATCTTCTCCGCCTCTGCTGCGGCTGTGCCGCTGCCGGCCGCGGCGGTTGCTGCGCAGCGGGCTCGTTTGCGCCCGTTTGCTGTTGACCCGGCTGCAACGGCTCCCCGGGTGCCGGATCCGGTTGCGCCGGCTCTTGAGCAAGCATTCCGCATTGAGAGCAATAGCGCCCATCAAGCTCCGCACCGCAAAAGCTGCATTTCATTGTTTCATTTCCTCCTTCGGTCCTTCTTCCTGCTTTTTCGGCACTTGTGCCGCCTCGGCGCTCGTGCTCGAATCCTCAGCCTGCTGCGGCAGCGGGGGCGGCGTCTCATCTTTGCCGAATGCATCCCTGAATGTCTCGATCTCTTTTGCCATGCACCAATTCGCCATGCCGCTGCACCACAGCAGCGTTTGCGCCGTTACCTGTCCCGCGGCAATCATCTGCAAAACCGCATTTGGCTCATATGGGCCGATTGCCCTGCCGCCTTGCGCCGCATAAAATGCAACTGTGGGCGGGCTCGGCGGAGCCGATTGCTGTTTCCCGGCAAACGCATCATTGATCACGCCGCCGAGATTTTGCCCGACCGCCCCGCCAAGCGTCAGCCCTGCCATCATCGCAGCGGGATGAAATCCCGCTGCTGCGCCGAGCGCAACACCGCCGGCGCCGTTTTCCCCCATTTGCCCGAGGGCTTGCGCTCCCGCCATGCCGACCTGCGTTTGCTTTTCGATTCGGTATGCTTCCAAATTCGTGCTTTGCGTTGCTTTATGCATCGCATATTGCCCCTCTTCGCGCCGGATTCGCATCTGCTCTACATAATCAAGCGCTTCGGCGCGTTTTTTCGCGGTTGTCAGATCCCTTGTAATTGCAAGCAGCTGCACATAGCCGTCCGCTGTTTTGTTGATATCAAGGGAGGCAATGTCAAGCCCGCTCAGCTTCACGCCGAAATCTTCGGACAGCCGCGGTGCGAGCAGCTGCTCCGCAGCCTCATTGATCTGCCCGATTTTGCTCTCAATCTGCACCACAGGGCATTCGTATTGCCGCGGCGCATTGATCACAACCTGCTTGATATACCTGCAAACCGCATCCTTGATCTGCCCCTCAAAATCCGTCAGGCTGAAATGAATGAGGCGATGCAGCCGCACAAATTCCCGATAATCCGCAATGCAATAGCTGATTGTCCCACGCAGCGCAACCGGCGCGCATACTCGGGATAGCTCGGATCATACACATCGAAAAACGGGATAACAAACCGCATCTGTATGATCTTCGCCAAATTGATGAAATAAATTTCCGCCTGAAACGGGCTCTCCCCCTCGTATGCCAGCCCGACAATGCTTGCAAGCACGGGGAAGTTTGCGGTTTTTATGGTTTGATCAAACGGTCCGACGATAAAGTCCTGCTGTACATTGTTTTGCTGCGGATACACAAACACCGCAACCTCTCCGTCCTTTACACGCAGCCGCGACCCCCATCGAATCGCGTTTTCGCGACCTGCATTTTTTTGCTCTGCCCCCATCGGGCGCCATTTCCAGATTAAATAAGAGGGTTCGTCGCAGCGAATCACATCCATAAATCCGCCGCGTTTTTCAAACAGTGCCATTGTTTTTCTCCTTTCTGCGTTTTCTTTGTTCTGTCAAAGTGCATCTTTGCCAAGCTCTTTCATTTTTGCCGTATACAGCTGCTCCATCCTTTTGAACTCGGGCGTATCCGGGAATAAAATCGATGCTTTTGCGTATGCCTGTTGCATCTTTGAAACCCATGCATTGCTGATATAAGCTACGGTCTCACCGTCCCCACGCATATCCGTTGTCTTCTTTGAAAGCTCAACATTGATGCTGCCGAGCGCCAGCAGAAAAAATTCCAGGCAATCGTCCACCGTATTCGGAATCGGGAAAGATCGAATCAATGCCACCTCCTGCTGATCGACCGGATCGGCCAGATCGGCCAGCATTAACCGTTCGAAGAAGTTTTTCTTTGCATATGTTTCCCGCTGCGCCTCTAAAGCAGCAATTTTTTGCTGAAACAGCGCCACGCTGTATACAGCCTGTCTGCCGCTGAGCTCCGCCCCGCAATCCGGGCATACCGCCATTCTCTCCGTCACAATGCAGCCGCAGTTTTTGCAGCGCTGCACCTCACCGATGTACGCCTCGCGGCTTCTTGTCGGCTCGGCCTCTTTCACCGTGGCGTCGGCAAGATGCAGCTGTGCCGCCTCTTCCGGCGTTATCTCCGTGCTGCCCGCAGGCTGTCCCGGTTTTTTGATTTTCCACCCGCAGTTGCTGCAGAAAACGGCATCCCGTTTCAGCTCCGCGCCGCATTGGCTGCAAAACCGCGGCCGCTCTGCGCCGTTTTTCGCCTCCATTTTGTCGGATATCTGCCCGACTGCGTCGATTACATTCCTGATCAATCCTTCAAACGCCACTTCATTTGCCCCCTAACATCAATGCCTTATTTCATTACTCCGGTACAACTATCCCGCACCCTTTATTCGAATACATAGGCAAGCTCGTTGCCGGACAGAAACACGCTTGTTTCGTCCATATATTCGATTTAGCACAGTCAGCCATCTAAGTTCCTCCTCACCTTCTTCATTTATCCTCACACCATCAATGCCATCTTCCGTAATACAGCTTGGATATAATACACCCGATGATAAATTTCAATAGCGTAAACATCCGTTGTTTCCTCCTCGGTTTTTTAAATCAGTACCGATCCTTTTCCTCCGAAAGCCATACCTTAAAATACGGGTTCTCCCAGGTCTCTCCGTCCTCAAACTCTGCGCTGCGCACGCAGATTTTGTATTTGACCGCATCATTGTCTGCATAGCCGTAACATTCCTTGGTCTCACCGGGCTGCAAGGCAACCTCTTTTACGGTCTCCGTCTCCGCATTGACAATTTCTTTGCCGTTTTCATCCCTGATGGAGGCCCATACAGAATCAATCGGATCTCCGTTTTCATCAAAAATCAGTATCACTGCTTCCGCTTTTTTCAGCACGCGGTCCGAATGGTTTGTCAGATTGTATTTGCATTCGTTAACAAGCCATCCGTCGATTTCCGCACTTGTAATCTCGGCTGTTACAAGCTGATGCTCCTTATCGTATTCCAGCTTTTCTTCCGAAAGCGTCTGCGCCAGCGCGTCAAAGCGGTCATCGGCGGAAAACGCCCGATAATCGCTGATTTGCGTCAGCGCCTCTTCATAGTCTCCGCTTGCTCTCAGGCTGTCCATTTGGCCGGAGATTCTCTCCGCCCACTGATCCAGGTACCCCTTTTTCTGCTGCTGCGCCTTTTCGTACGCCTCGTTTCCTTCCTTAACTTCCGCAAGCAGCTCAATTGCCTGCCTGAACTCGCCCTGCTCCGCCAAGGCTGCGCTCTGCGCAAAAGCATGCTCGGCTATCAGGGCGTCGCGCCGGCTTTTTGCTTCTGTTGCAACCGCACCGACTCGCGCGCTTACAAATTTCTTTAATTCCCCCTTTGCCGCCTCATAGGAAATGGTGCCTGCGTGATAGTCCTGCTCGGTTTTGTCAAATCGCAGCTCGCACAGTTTTTCATACGCGCGAAAGGCCTGATTGCTCTGCGCCGTCACAAAATAGTATTCCCGAATCTGCTTTTCCGCTTCGGTAAAGCTCATTTCCCCCTTTTGATAGGAGGTTACCGCGCGGCTGATTTCATTTGAGCTCCGGATCCGCTTGCCAAGCGGAATGATGAGTGTAAATACCAGAACCAGCACCAATGCAATCCCGCCGACCGCTGCCAGAACGGTATACAGCAGCTTTTTTGTCAGCACAATATGCAAGGGCCCTTTTCCCGACTCTTTTGCCGCTTCGGTTTCCGGCTGCGGGGGCACCTGCTGCAACCCGCTCTCTTCGCTTTGCTGCTGCAGCGCTTCTTTCTTTTCCTGCTCCATAATATTCTCCTTTTTATTTGCTTCGCTCATATGCCGAAATCAGGAAGGAAACGTCATCGGCACTCTCGGTGCCGTCCTCTCCCGCAAAGGCAGATCCAAGTGCGCCCAGGAAGGACAGAACCTGCTTTCCGCCCTCCGTCGGTACTCTGCGCACCAGCAGGCGGTCGCACTCCTTGTCATAGGCAAGCTCAATATGCTCTATGTATTCCGCCCCTTTTTCATCGCCCCATTGGTCAACCAGCAGCAGGTTTTTCCCGTCCTTGTGCACAAGGTGACCCTGCAGATACAGCTCTCCGTCCTCCGTCCAGCTTACCTTTCCGCCGGCGTCGATTTTGAGGATATCCTCCCCGGAAGACTCCTCCTGCGATGAATCGGTCTGCTCGGTTTGTTCGGTCTTTTCCTCTTTCATGAGAACCCATTCTCCCGCAAGCCCGCGATTTGCTTTGCAAGCCGTCATCAGCAGCAACAGCGCCGCTGCGGCAAGATAACACCATTTTTTCATCTTTCGCATCTCCTTATTCCTCCGCGAATTCGTAGGACACCGTATACGTCGGGCCGTCGAAAAGGTTCCACAGCTCTTCGGCCTTCAGCGTGATGGTGCCGTATTTTTCTGTCATTTTCCAAGCCTTTTGCACCTCAATCTGAGCGCCCGGCAAAATCCGCTTCGTGCCGGAAGCAGAATCATATCCGCTCAGCCAGTACACACTCGCGCTGCTCAGCTCCACCCCGTTTTGGTAGGCGTCCACGTCAAGCGACCAGTCAAAGGACGCCTCGCTGTCGGAATTGTTTTGAAATAAAAAGGTTGCAATCAGATAATAGGTGTCGCCGCGCTGTGCTCTTTGTCCGCCCTTGACGCCGAACTTATAGTCACCGATTTCGACCAGCTCCACCGGAGCCGTCTCTTCCTCGGTGGTCTCCTCCGGCTCCGACTCCGGCTCGGTGACATCGCCCGCCTCGCCCGATTCCGTCAGAACAAGCTCCGCCGTGTCCTCCGCAGTCGTTTCCTCCGTTCTGTCGCCCCCGCTTGCCAAATCCGCAAGCACAAGCATACTGATTGGGTCACACGCCGTCAGCAGAGAGAGAATCGCAGCGCTCGCAAGCGCAATTGCAAGCAGTTTGATTTTTTTCATGATGTTTTCTCCTTTGTTGTTGTTATTTTTTTCGGTTTCGCCGGTTTTTTCGCTCTATCCCCACGTTTCGTTTTTTGTTTTCGGCTCTTTTTCATTTGTGACAAAAGTGTTTCCAATTTCAGCACAATCGTACAAATGTAGTCACATTTATGATTATAGTCATTTTTATGATAATTGTCAAGAGTGTGACTATATTTTATACTGAGCATAACAGTCCGTTTTTGGGGAAACCTGAAAAAACCCACCGTTTTCGGAAGGAGGCGACGCTGTTATGATCAGCTATGCGCCGTTTTGGCGCACATTGGAAAAGCAAGGGGTCTCGACTTACGCGCTCATCAACAAACACGGCATCAGCGCGGCAACACTTGCGCGCATGAGGCGCGGCGACGGCATCAGCACGGCAAAGATCAACGATTTTTGTCAGATCCTGCACTGCGGTGTCTGCGATGTGATTGAATACATCCCCGATCGGTCTTCCGAACCAAGCGAAAAGTGAATCCGGAAAAGGCACTCGTCCCCACGGGTGCCTTTTCGTTTTCTGCATTCTCTTTTCCGAAAATCGTTTTCCCTCCGGCGCAAGGCCGCAGACCCCTGCTTCCCCTTCTCCGACGCTACGGAAGAGCGCCGGAGCCGCCGCATAGCAAGCGACGGTTCTTCCTGTTTTTTCCGCTTTTGCAAAACATGAATTCTTCTCCTTTCTTCTAGACATCGCCTCTGTAACAGGCTCTGTAAATTTTACGAGCCCCTATCGTAGGCTTTGCGATTTTTACGAGCCGCTATCATAAGCTTTGCGAATTTTACGAGGCACCTATCATAGGCTTTGTAAATTTTACGAGGCACCTATCATAGGCTTTGTAAATTTTACGAGGCACCTATCATA
>ERZ827423.273-NODE-273-length-69914-cov-6.014178_pt1 | contig 69914 bp, 58 predicted proteins | sample MGYA00519775_ERZ827423 | MGnify/ENA primary metagenome ERZ827423 (study PRJEB31778, sample SAMEA3449296) | human gut metagenome | biome: human gut; feature: human-associated habitat; material: faeces | place: United Kingdom | collected 2010/2012 ... | reverse complement strand
AATTCCCTGCCCCTGACTTTGGGTTATAAATTACCGGTTGGGTTAGGGAGCACGGGGATTCGGGTCAGTTCTTTTCCGAGGCCGCGTTCCGGGCTTTTATGTGCTCGGCACAAAAACCGAATTCTTTGCTGCAAATTTTTTGGAGCAGCTTTCCTGCTGCTTCAAAAAAACGGATTTTTGAAAAAACGGATTGAAAGGCGTGCATGGTCACAATTATGACTATGCGCGGCGACTGTGCCGCAAGGTGGTGAATGACATGCATTTTATTTTTTCGTACGGCTTCGGCGTGATCAATCTGCCGCGCGAGGCTGTCCTGCGCGCATTGCCGACGCTTGGCGGGGACTGTGCAAAAGTTTTGCTTGCCCTTGCCGCGAATGCGGATTTGCGCATTGACACCGAAACAAAATATGAGGCGATCGCCGCTGCGGCAGGCGTTTCGCTTGCGACGGCGCAGGATGCCGTCGGGTCATTGGCAGAGCAGGGGCTTTTAGTTCCCGCCGTTTTGCAGCAGCCCGAAAAAGAAGCTCCGCAGCTCTCCCCGGTTTCTCCGCAGGCTCCCTCTCCCGTGCAAAAAACGGCGCAACCGCTGCCGGGCCGCCCGCGCAAAAATCGCATTCCCGCCTACTCCAATGAGGAAATTGCGCACATCCTGACCTCCGATGCAGAGGCAAGCCCCATGATCGAGCTGGCGCAAACCGTGGTCGGCAAGGTGTTTTCCGAACACGAGGTTGCTTCTTTGGTGGCACTGCACGACTATTTCGGATTCGACGCGCACTATATTTTGTCATTACTTGCATATCTTGCCAGAAAGAACAAGGCAAATATGCGCTACATAGAAGCGACCGCCGCCGGGCTGTATGACGACGGCATCACGACCGTCGGCGCACTTCAGGAGCGCTTCGCCTTTTTGGACCGCACGGAGCAAACGGAGCAGAAGCTGCGCCGCCTGCTCGGCCTCGGCGAGCGCGCGCTCACCGCAAAAGAGAAAAAAACCGTGGAAGAGCTTACCTCTTGGGATATTTCCGACGAGCTTTTGCAGTTTGCCTATGAGCAAACCGTAGCACATACAACCCGCCCGACGCTGAATTATATGGCAAAGGTACTGCGCCGCGCGCATGAAGACGGCATTACAACGGCGGCGCAGGCACAGGAAAAAGAAGCCGCCTTTCGTGCCGCGCGGGATAAAAACGGTGCCTCTGCGCAGCAAAAACACAGCTTTGAATCCTCCGCTTTTTTGGATGCCGCACTTGCACGCTCTTACGGCGTCGAGCTGCCGCAAAACGAAGCACAGCCCCAGCAGCAGGACAAAGTAAATTGACCGCAAGCAATCGCTTTTTCCCGCACAAAAAGACAAACGCGCGGTGCGCGTAACAGACAAAAGGAGAAAACTATGAAGCAGGATGCCCAATATCTGCGGGCAGCGAAGGACCGCCTTGCAGCCTCCCGCACCCGCGCCGAGCTGGAAGCGCAGCTGCGCCGCGCCGAGGTCTATGCGGCATGCCCGGAAATTGCACAGGTAGACGCCGCAACCAAGCAGCTTGGGTTTGCGCTGATGAAAAGCGCGATTTCGGCGCACAGCCGGGAGGACAAAGCCGCTTTCGACGCGCGCATCGACGCACAGAAAGCTAACATCGACGCACTGCTCTCCGACCGCGAAGAGCTTTTGCGCGCAGCGGGCTTTCCCTCGGATTATCTGCAGCCGCGCTATGCCTGCCCCCTGTGCAAGGACACGGGTTATACGGACGGGAAAATGTGCATTTGCCTGAAAAAAATGCTTGCAATGGAACGCTTTGAGCATTCCGGGCTCGGTGCCCTGATCCGCACACAAAGCTTTGAAAGCTTTGACCTTTCCTTTTACACGGGCGCAGAGCGCACCCGTATGGAACAAAATCTTGAAATTTGCCGCAGCTATGCCTCCTCTTTTGACGAAACCACCACGCAGGGGCTGCTGCTGACCGGTCCGACAGGTCTCGGAAAAACGCACCTTTCCACCGCAATCGCACGGCAGGTGATGGAAAAAGGATACGATGTATATTATGTCACGGCGGCGGAGCTGTTCCGCACCTTTGAAGAAACACGCTTTTCCCGGGAAGACGATGCCGCGCCGAACATGCGTCCCGCCTGCTGCGATTTGCTCATTTTGGACGACCTTGGGACGGAACCGATCACACAGTATTCCGTTTCCTGCCTGTACGAGCTGCTCAATGCGCGCATCAATCGCGAAAAGCCGTGGATCATCAATACAAACCTCGGTGCGGACGAGCTGCAAAAAAAATATCAGGATCGCATCGTTTCCCGCCTGTTCGGCTCCTCTCGGGCGCTTTTGTTCCAGGGGCGCGACGTCCGCCTGCAAAAGCTGCAGCGGCGCACATAAGCGAGGCTCGCCATGCTGCTTTCCTGGATTCGCCGCTTTGCGGGCGACGACGGAGGGGGTCTTTCTCCGCGTGCACGCGCCCGCTATGAGCTGTTTTGCGGTCTGCTCGGCATCTTCTTCAACCTTTGCCTGTTCGGTATAAAGCTCGCCGCGGGGCTTCTCAGCGGCTCGGTCGCCGTGCTTTCGGACGCCTTCAATAACCTCTCCGATCTCGGCTCCTCCGCCGTCGGCGTTGTCGGCGCAAAGCTCAGCGCGCAGCAGCCGGACGAAAAACACCCCTACGGGCACGGCAGACTTGAATATATTGCGGCTCTCTGCGTTGCCGTGATGATTCTTTTGGTAGGGCTTGAGCTTGGCAAAAGCTCTGTGGAAAAATTCTTTTCGCCCGCTCCGGTTACATTTTCCGTGCTGACAGCTGTCATTTTGCTGCTCAGCGTGCTGTGCAAGCTTTTTATGTTTTGGTATAATCGGCGCATCGGCAAACGCATCGATTCCGTCCTGCTGCGTGCAGCCGCACAGGACAGCCTGTTTGACGCGATTGCCACAACCGTCGTTTTGCTCGGTTCCGTGCTCGGGCTGTTTGTCTCGTTCCCGGTGGATGCGCTGCTCGGTGTTTGCGTTTCCCTGCTGATTCTGCGCGGTGGCATTTCCGTTGCCAAAGAAACCATTGATCTGCTCATCGGGGAAGCGCCGGACGAAGCGCTCACCTCCTCTTTGCGCGCGCTTGTGCTCAGCGGGGAAGGCGTACTCGGCGCGCACGATCTTATCATTCACAACTACGGCCCCGGACGCAACATTGCCTCCGTGCACGCGGAGGTCGACGCAAATTGCGATCTTTGCCGCACGCACGAGGTGATCGACGCATTGGAGCAGCGGGCAAAAACGGAGCTCGGCACAACGCTTGTAATCCATATGGATCCGATCATTACGGACGACCCGCGGCTGGATGCGCTGCGGGAACGCCTTGCCGCGGTGATTGCCGAGGTGGATCCCGCCTATTCCTTTCACGATTTCCGCATCACGGACGGAGAGCAGCAGATCAACCTGATTTTCGACATTGTCGTTCCGCTTTCGCAAAAAGAATCGGAATATGAGAAAAAGCTGCAGCAGATCAAAAACGCGCTGCAGGCGCTTGATCCCCGTTATCGCGTTGTTCTCACACTCGATCGCCACTGACCCGCAAAGCACGCATCTCAAAATCGCGGGCAGCGAAAACAGCTTGCCTTTGGCAACACGAAGGGGGGAAAGGGCATGGAGCATTCCGTCTGCTTTACCGGGCACCGCGTCATGCATGAGGCAAACCGCCTGTATCTCAATACCTGGCTGCCGCAGCAGATCCGCTCGCTTTATGCGCGAGGCTTTCGCTTCTTTTACAGCGGCGGCGCAATGGGGTTTGATCTCATGGCTGCCGAGGCGGTTCTTGCGCTGCGCGCGCAGCTGCCGGAGCTCCGCCTCTGCATGCTTCTGCCTTGCCGCAATCAGCAAAAACGGTGGACGCGCGAATGGCGGGCTCGTTACAATGCAGTCTTGTGCGCAGCCGATACCGTCGAATTTTTGTGTGAAAGCGACTTTGTTTCACGTGAAACATTTCTCAGACGCGACAATGCTTTGGTGGAGCGCAGCGCAGTCTGTGTAGCATTCTATAACCGTTCGCGCAGCGGCACAGGGCATACCGTCCGCTATGCGCGTGCCCTTGGAAAAGAAATCATCCTGACAGCCGGTCTGCCGGGGGAACCTTTTTAACAGAGAAACAGCTCTGTGCCACATGCTTGGCACAGAGCTGTTTCTCATTTTTATCATCAATCGCACAAGGCGTATGTTTCACGTGAAACAATTCAGGCAAGGTGCGGCTTTGTTCCGGCGCAAAGTTCAGCCCAAAGCGGAGAAAATTCCCGCAGATGCGCCACAAGCGGCGGCAGCACCTGCAAAATACGGTCGATGTCCGCTTCGGTCGTCAAGGCACCGAGGGAAAGGCGCAAAGCGCCGAGTGCAAGCTGCGGAGGGACGCCGATCGCCGTGAGCACATGGCTCGGCTCCAGTGAGCCGGAGGCGCAGGCGGAACCCGCGGAGGCGCAGATGCCCTCGTTATCCAGCATCAAAAGAAGCGATTCCCCCTCAATTCCCTCAAAGCAAACGGAAACAATCCCCGGGAGCCGCTCGCCGCCGCCGTTGAGCTTCACATGCGGAATCTCGGCGATTCCGCGGCAGAGCTTTTTTCCCAGTCCCGCAAGCCGCTTGCTTTCCGGCTCCTGCTCCGCCGCCGCGCAGGAAAGCGCCTTTGACATGCCGAGGATTCCCGGCACATTCTCCGTCCCCGCTCTGCGCCCTCGTTCCTGAGCGCCGCCGCGCAAAAGCGGAACAAACGGGGCTCCTTTGCGGACAAGCAGCGCACCGACGCCCTTCGGTCCGCCGAATTTATGCGCGCTGAGCGAAAGATAATCGCACCCGAGCGCCGCAAAGGAAAGCGGCAAATGCCCGACAGCCTGCACCGCGTCCGTATGAAACGGAACGCCCGCCGCCGCGCAAACGCGGGAAAGCGCGGCAATGGGCTGCGCCGTGCCGATTTCATTGTTTGCCGTCATGATGCTGACCAGCGCCGTATCGGGGCGCAGCGCAGCACGCAGAGCCTCCACCGACACGCGCCCGTCGCCGTCCACAGGCAAAACGCTCAGGGAAAAGCCCTGTCTTTGCAGCTCTTCCGCCGCCCGCAGCACCGCATGATGCTCAACGGCGCTGACAATCAGATGCGTCCTGCCGGCGCGCCGCCCCGCCTGTGCCGCGCTGTGCAGCGCAAGGTTGTCGCTCTCGGTTCCGCCGCTTGTAAATACAACCTCGCCCGGTGCACAGTCAAGCACCGCCGCCATCTCGGCACGCGCCGCGCGCACTGCTTTTGCCGCCCGCTCCCCCGGGGAGTGCAGAGAGGATGGGTTTGCAAATTCATCGGAGAAAAACGGCAGCATTGCCGCAAGCGCCTCGGGGCGCAGCGGGGCAGTCGCCGCATGATCCGCGTACACCGTCCGTTTCATGGTATGCCTCTCGAAAAAATCAAAGATCGGCACCGCCAAGGGCGCCGTATTACAGCACATCATAGCACGCAAATCGCACCGCGTCAAGAGCATTCCGCAATTTCGGCGGGAAAATCGCATTTTCGCGTTGACCGTGGGCATGCGGTGTGGTATACTATAATGAAACAAAGCTTTCAAAAATCAGGGGGTAGGCTGCATCATGATACCGAAACGAATTCTTTCCGCCCTGCTCGCCTCGGTCGGCGCAGGAGTTGTGCCGCGCACGGGCGCCGCATATCTTGCCATCGGGCGCGGCGCGGAAATGCAGGCTCTTTGCCGCGATCTCTCACTGATTTCCGAGGGGGGCGCCTCCATGCGCTTTCTCATCGGAAAATACGGCAGCGGTAAAAGCTTTCTGATGCAGCTTTTGCGCGGCTATGCGCTGGAGCAGGGCTTCGTCTGCGCCGATTGCGATCTCTCGCCGGAGCGCAGACTCTGCGCATCAAACGGCGGAGGGCTGGCGACCTATCGCGAGCTGATCCGAAACCTCTCCGAAAAAACCGCCGCAGAGGGCGGCGCGCTCACGGTCGTGCTTGCTAAATGGTTTTCCGCGCTGCAAAGCGAGGCGGCCGCGGCAGGCTTTGCGCCGGGCACTGCGGAATTTTCGGACGCGGTAAACCGAAAAATTTTCGCCGTTTTGCAGCAGCTGCAGACACAGATCGGCGGCTTTGATTTCGGCGCGGTTCTGAGCGCATATTATAAAGCCGATCGCGACGGCGACGACGAAACCCGCGCAGCGGCGCTGCGCTGGCTGCGCGGCGAAACCCGTACAAGAAGCGAAGCCAAGGCCTCCCTTGCGGTCAACGCCGTGATCGGAGACGACAACTGGTATGATTATCTCAAGCTTTGGGCTGTCTTTTTTGCAAAGATCGGCTATCTCGGCTTTGTGGTCATGATCGATGAATGTGTAAATCTTTATAAAATTGCAAATCGCCAAAGCCGGGAAAACAACTATGAAAAAATTCTTTCCATGTTCAACGACACCCTGCAGGGCAAAGCGCAGCACCTGATGCTGCTGCTCGGCGGAACGCCGCGTTTTCTGGAGGACGAGCGGCGCGGGCTTTACAGCTATGACGCGCTCAAAAGCCGCCTGTGTGACGACCGCTTTTCCGCCGGCGGCTATGTGGACATGCTCTCTCCCGTGATTCGATTAAAGCGCCTGAGCGACGACGAGCTTTTGGCGCTGGTGCAGCGCATGGCGCGGCTGCACGGAGAATATTACGGCTGGCAGGTGCGCCTGAGCGATGCCGAGCTCGAAGATTTTGTGTCTCTTTGCCTTGCCCGCGCCGGCGCCGACACCATGATCACCCCGCGCGAAATCCTGCGCGATTTCTGCGCCGTGCTCAATTTGCTTTATCAAAACCCGGATGCCACCTATGAAAGCATTGTGCAAAAGACCGTGACCCTTGCCCATGCAGCGCCGGGAGAAGAAGAGCAGGACGCAAAGGAAACGCCCGCATCGGCAGCGCCGCAGGAGAAGAGCACCGTCACCTTTGCCGATTTAGACTTTTAAGCGCCGACCGGAAACATCACCGAGGAACGGAGGACAAACCGTTGTCAAACGAAGCTATGGCACAAGGGGCGCTTTTTGACCGCTACGCTCCCTTTGTGCAGGATTTTATCTATCGGCAGAATTGGGCGGAGCTGCGCGCCGTACAAACGGCGGCGGCGCGGGTCCTGTTTGAGAGCGAGGACCATTTACTGCTTTCCGGCTCCACCGCCTCGGGCAAAACGGAGGCCGTGTTTTTCCCGATTCTGACTATGCTTTGGGAGGACCCGCCGCAGAGTATCGGCTGCCTCTATATTGCGCCGCTGAAAAGCCTGATCAACGATCAGTTTTACCGCATGGAGACCCTGCTCGACGAATCGGGCATTCCCGTAACGCATTGGCACGGAGATGTGCCCTCCTCTCAAAAAGAGGCGCTTTTGCGCTGTCCGCGCGGCATTCTGCAAATCACCCCGGAAAGCCTGGAGGCAATGCTTTTGCGCCGCCCGAACGATATCTACAGATTATTTTGCGATCTGCGCTTTGTGGTGATTGATGAGATTCATGCGCTCATGGGCTCCGACCGCGGCGATCAGATCCTCTGCCAGCTCTGCCGCATTGCGCGCCTGATCGGGCATCCCCCGCGCCGCATCGGGCTAAGCGCCACCATGGGCGAGCCGCAGCTCGCGGCGCGCTGGCTTGCGGGGGGCACGGATATAGCCGTGCAGCACCCGGACACAGCAGAGGCGCATCGGCGCATTCGCCTTGGCATGGAGCATTTCTTTGTGCAAAACGACGCGCCGGATCAATCGGCGCCGCTTTCCGGCAAAACGGAGCAGCGGGCGGCGATCGACGCGGGCTATGAATATATCTATGCCTGCGTGAAAGAGAAAAAAGCGCTTGTGTTTTCCAATTCCCGCGAAGAAACGGAATTTCTCACCGCCACGCTGCGGCAGATTGCGGCAAGGCGGGGCGAGCCGGACCGCTTTTTGATCCACCACGGAAATCTCTCCGCCGCGCTGCGGGAGGAAGCAGAAGCAAAAATGAAGGATGATGCGCAAAACATCGTCACCTGCGCCACGGTCACCCTGGAGCTCGGCGTTGATATCGGGCGGCTCGACCGCGTGATGCAGGCCGAAGCGCCGCACTCCGTCTCCTCATTTTTGCAGCGCCTGGGGCGCAGCGGCCGCCGCGGCGCGCCGCCCGAGATGATGATGGTCTTTCGGGAAGAAAACCCGACACCGGAGACGCCCCTGCCGCAGCTGATCCCCTGGAATCTTCTGCGCGGCATTGCGCTGGTGCAGCTGACGCTGGAGGAGCAATTCATAGAACCCCCGCGCACGCGCAAGATGCCGCTGAGCCTGCTGTTTCATCAAACGCTTTCCGTGCTCGGCGCCTGCGGGGAGCTCAGCCCGCGTGCGCTTGCGCAGCGCGTGTTGACCCTGCCGCCCTTTGAACACATCGACCCCGCCGATTACAAGGCTTTGCTGATCGGCATGATTGCATCGGATTATCTTGAAATGACGGAGGAAAAGGGGCTGATTCTCGGGCTGCGCGGCGAAAAGCTGATCAACAATTTCCGCTTTTTTGCCGTCTTTCGCGACCAAAACGCCGAATTTTCCGTGCGATGCGAATCGGACGAGATCGGCACGATCACCTCGCCCGTGCCCGTCGGCGACCGTTTCGCCCTGGCGGGGCGCGTTTGGGAGGTCTCGGAGCTGGATGTGGGGCGCAAGCTTGTCTTTGTGAAAAGCGTGCCCGGAAAAATGGAAGTTTCCTGGCCGGGCGACTACGGCGAGGTGCACACCAAAATCGTGCAGCGCATGCGCCAAATCCTGTTGGAGGATACCGAATATCCCTATCTGAAAGAAAACGCCATGGCACGCCTGCGCACGGCAAGAGCCCTCGCCCGCGCAACGCATCTTGCGCAAAAACCGCTGCTGTCGCTGGGCGGCATGAGCTATGCGCTGTTTCCATGGCTCGGCACACGCGCCTTCCGCACGCTGCGCCGCTATCTGAAAGCCCATGCCGCCGGGCTCGGGCTTTCCAATCTTTCGTATGAGGGATGCTACTTTATGGTGTTTCGGCTGGAGGACGGCGCCGCGGCGCACTTTTTTGATACGCTGTGCAGCCTTTCCGAAAACGGCATCGACCCGCAAAGCCTGATCGGCGCCGGAGAAACGCCGATTTTTGAAAAATACGACCCCATGATTCCCGCAGCGCTTTTGAAAAAAGCATTTGCGCTCGACCGGTTGGACCCGGCCGCAGCAGCTGCGGCACTGAAGCGTATGCGCGCGGAACAGGAAAAAACAAAAACAGAGCAGGAGCAAGCCAAATGACGGAAAAAGAAAAAATGGAGGCAGGCTATCTTTACCTGCCGAGCGGAGAGCTTGTAAAGCACCGCTACAAAATTCAGGACGCCGTGTTTGAATACAACAAAATTCCGCCCTCCCATTTGGGGGAGCGCACGGCAGCCATCAAAAAAATCCTCGGCAAAACGGGAGAAAAGGTAGACATTCTGCCGCCGTTCAAATGCGATTACGGCTATCATATCGAGGTGGGCGAAAACTTTTTTGCCAACTATAATTTTATCGTTTTGGACGGGAATATGGTCCGCATCGGCGATAATGTGCTCATTGCCCCCAATGTCAGCATTTATGCCGCAGGGCACCCGTTTGACCCGCAGCAGCGGCGCGACGGTCTGGAATACGCCTTTCCGGTCACCATCGGAAACGGGGTATGGATCGGCGGCAGCACAACCATCATCGGCGGCGTTACCATCGGGGACAACGCCGTCATCGGCTGCGGCAGCGTCGTTCTGCGCGATATTCCCGCCGGCGTGCTTGCGGCGGGCAACCCCTGCCGCGTAATCCGAAAGCTCACGGAAAAGGACCGCGAGAAATATCGCACCGCGCCAGGCGAGAGCCTTCGGTGAGCGGCAAAGGAACGGGCGAGGTGCGAAAGAGCCTTTGCATCGGGCTGTGCCTCGGTCTTGCCCTGTTTTTTGCGCTGCGCCTTTGCACGAATGCGCAGCAACGCTTTTGTATCGGTGCCGGCGGGTGCTTCGGCATTTTCTGCGCGGGCGCATCCTATCCTCTTCTTTCCCGCATCAGCCGCCGTTACCGCGAACTTGAACAATCCTTTTCCGAGCCGATTCTGCACACGGTGCAGTGCCGAGAGCGGATTGTCCCTCCGTCCCATAAGCAGGAATACATCCGGCACAGCCGTCGACTGCCCGGCGGCAGGCTCTATCTCTTTGCGCGCGGCATTGTTTTCTTTTCCGCGGAGCAGCAGCCGCCGACACGTCTTGAATATCACTATAATCGCCTTGAAGCCTGCTCGGCGCACGGGCGCTGCCTCTCTCTGCGGCAATCGGGCGGAGAGAGCACTTTGTTTGTATTAAACGATCAAAAAACAGCAACCGCCTGCAGCGCGCTGATTCTTGCGCGGCTTTCGGGCGATTTTACGGGAGAATAACACTATGGGAAATTATCGCATCGACCGCATCAACGAACAATTTACAAATGAAATGGCGATCATTCTGCGCAATATCAAGGACCCGCGCATTGCCCGCAACTTCATCAGCGTTACGCATTGCTCCGTAACGCCGGACCTGAAATACGCAAAAATTTATTATTCCGTGATGGAGCAGGGAAAGCCGATTGATCACAAAGCGATAAAGCAGGGACTTTACAGCGCGGCGGGCTATATCCGCCGCTGCCTTGCCGCAAAGCTCAATCTGCGCATTACCCCGGAGCTGAGCTTCCTTGAGGATGGCTCCATGGCGCACGGCGCGAAAATTTCCGCCCTTTTGCACGGCGTGGAGGAATCGCTGCGCGCGGCGGACGCCCGCGACGCCGCAGAGGCGCAGGCATCTCTTGCGGGGCAGGAGGAAGCGGATGATGAAACCTTCTCTGTTTGAATTTACCCCTGCGCTTTGGACAGCGCTGCGCACAGGGGACGATTATGTGATTTTCTGCCATGCCCATGCCGACGGCGATGCCCTGGGCAGCGGCATTGCCCTGCGCGACTTTTTGCGCGCTGTCGGAAAGCGCTGCGAATTTATCTGCCCGGACACCCCGCCGGCGCGCTATGCGTTTCTATGGGAAAGCGCCGGCATTACGGTGTTTTCCGCAGCGCGGGCAGCGGCGCTTCTGCAGGGGAAAACGGTGCTCACGGTCGATGTTGCAAGCCTTGGCATGACCGGGGACGCCGCGCCGTTTCTGAGCGAACACGGCGTTGCGCTTTCCGTTGACCATCACCGCGTTTCCACCCCGTTTGCGCAGCAGTGCTTTTGCGATGCCGGCGCCGCCGCCTGCGCGGAGATCATTGCGGATCTTGTTTTGTGCTGCGGCGAGCTGACCGCGCCGATCGCGCGGGCGCTGTATACCGGCATCAATACCGATACGGGCGCTTTCCGCTATTCCAACACCACGGCGCGCACCCATTTTCTTGCCGGGGCGCTTTTATCCTGCGGAATCGATGCCGCCGCCATCAACTGCGCGCTTTATGAAGAGCGACCGCTCTCGCAGCTCACAGCGCAGCGCATCGCGCTTGAAAATCTGCATCTTTTCTTCGACAACACGGTCGGCATTGTCACTTTTTCGGAGGCGCTGATGGCGGAAAACGGACTGTGCGAAGAAGATATTGACGATGTTGTCAACCTCATCCGCTCCATTCGTGGCATCCGCATTGCAATTCATCTGAAAAACCGCGGCGATACGGAATATAAGGTTTCCATGCGCGCAAAGGGCGATGCCAATGTCTGCGATGTGTGCAAAGCGCTCGGTGGCGGCGGGCACGAAAAGGCTGCCGGCTGCACCGTTTTTGCAAAGACGCCGCAGCTGGCGGAGCAAGCCGTTTTGCGCACCGTGGCGGCGCAGCTTGGGAAAGAGGCGCCCGTATGAACGATACGCTTGCAAAAGCCGCCGCGGGCACAGAGCCCTGCGGCGTGCTCAATTTATATAAGCCGCAGGGCTGCACCTCGTTTGACTGCGTTGCGCGGGTGCGGCGCCTGTACGGCACAAAAAAAGTCGGCCATGCGGGCACGCTTGACCCAATGGCGGAGGGCGTTTTACCGATTCTGGTCGGAAAAGCAGCAAAAGCCGCGGAATATCTGACGGAAAAGGATAAGTGCTATGAGGCGGTTTTGCGCCTGGGCTTTTGCACCGATACGCAGGATATCAGCGGCACGGTGACAAAGCGCTTTGACCGAATTGCGCCGCCCGAAGCGGTTTATGCCGCCGCTCAGAGCTTTGCGGGGCAATCCATGCAGTGCCCGCCGATGTATTCGGCGCTCAAGGTCGGCGGCAAAAAGCTGTGTGATCTGGCGCGACAGGGCATTACCGCGGAGCGCACCGCCCGCCCCATCACAATTTATTCCATCTCGGCAACACAGCTCAGCCAAACGGATTTTTCCCTGCGCGTGCATTGCTCCAAGGGCACCTATATCCGAACGCTGTGCGAGGATATCGGAAATGCGCTCGGCTGCGGCGGCGTGATGGCGGCACTGCGGCGCACGCAAAGCGGGCCGTTTTCCGAGCGGGAAAGCATCTGCTTTGAAGCCTTGGAGGCAATGAGCCCCGCGCAGCGCTGCGCGCTCCTTTTGCCGACGGAACATCTGTTTTTGCAATATCCCGCCGTGCGTCTGCCAGCCTTTTTTGAGCGACTGTGCCGCGCGGGACTTGCGGTAAGCCTGAAAAAGCTCGGGCTTGCACTTCCAAATGGCGCCTATGTGCGCCTGTGCGATGCCTCCGGCTCCTTTTTTGCGTTGGGACAGGCGGTTGTCGGTACAAATGAAGACCCGGAAGCCCCTGCGCTTAAACCCTGCAAGCAATTTTAAAAACATGCCTCCGGCATCGCCCGCTTTTCCGCAGGCAAAAAAAGGCAACTAACCCCGAAAGTTCGCGGGGCAGCAAAAAGCGAGGGATTTTTCTCTTGCATTTTATGCGGCGGCGTGGTATGATAGATTATATTATCATGATAAAGTAATAAAGTAAAGGAAGCATCGGTATGCGCATTGTCATAAAGCTCGGCACCTCAACCCTGACCCATTCCACGGGGAATCTCAATATTCGCCGCGTGGAAGAACTCTGCCGCGTTTGCAGTGATCTGAAAAATGCAGGGCATGAAATCGTTCTTGTCTCCTCGGGCGCCATCGCCATGGGGGTGGGCAAACTTTCTCTTGCGCATCGCCCGACGGATATTCCGACAAAGCAGGCGGCTGCCGCGGTGGGTCAATGCGAGCTGATGTATATTTACGACAAGCTGTTTTCGCAATATCATCATGTTGTGGCGCAGATCCTGATCACGGCGGAGGACATTGCAAGCCCCTCCCTCGCCGGAAACTTTCACAACACGCTTTTTCGCCTTTTAGAGCTCGGAACACTGCCTATCATCAACGAAAACGATACCGTTGCGACTGCGGAGATGGGTATCGGAGACAACGACACCCTCGGCGCAATCGTTGCAAAAAACATCGGGGCGGATCTTTTGGTGTTGCTCTCCGATATCGACGGGCTCTATACCGCCGATCCGCATCGGGACCCCGACGCAACGTTGATCCCTCTTGTCAAAAAGATTACTCCCGAAATGGAGCGGGCTGCATGCGGCGCATGCAGCGCCTTCGGTACCGGCGGCATGCAGACAAAGCTCAGCGCCGCCAAAATTGCAACGGAGGCAGGCGTTTCCATGATCATCGCAAACGGGTCGCACCCGAGCATTCTATACGATTGGATGGACGGCAAACCCATCGGCACAAAGTTTTTAGCGAAAGAGAGAAAAAGCGTATGACAACGCACGAGCTGCTCTGCGCGGCAAAAGCCGCGGCGGCGGACGCCGTTTTTTTCACAACCGAACAAAAAAACCGGGCGCTTTTGGGCATTGCCGACGCCCTGCGCGCCGATACCGCCGAAATTCTTGCGGCAAACGAAGAAGATATGCTTGCGGCGCAGGGAAAGATCAGCCCCGTGATGCTGGACCGCCTCGCGCTGACCAAAGTGCGCATTGACGGTATGGCAAAGGGCGTGGAGGAGGTTGCGGCATTGTCCGATCCTGTCGGAAAAACGCTCTCCACTCATACCGCAAAAAGCGGAATCGTCATTGAAAAAGTGAGCGTGCCGCTCGGCGTTGTGGCAATTATTTACGAAAGCAGACCCAATGTCACCTCCGATGCAGCCGCGCTGACGCTCAAGGCAGGCAGCGCCTGTGTGCTGCGCTGCGGGAAAGAGGCGCACAAAAGCGCTGCGGCAATCACCCGCTCCATGCGCCGCGCTGTCAAAGAGGCGGGGCTGCCCGAGAATATGATTCTTTTGGTGGAGGATACCACGCGGCAAAGCGCCAACGAGCTGATGCAGGCGCGCGGCCTTGTAGATCTTTTGATTCCGCGCGGCGGAAAGGGGCTGATCGAGGCATGCGTGCGCAATGCCTGCGTGCCCTGCATCGAAACGGGCACGGGCATCTGCCATATTTTTGTGGATAAGAGCGCCGATACGGAAAAAGCGCTTTCCGTTATCGAAAATGCCAAGGTCAGCCGCCCCTCCGTGTGCAATGCGGCAGAGGTCGTTCTTGTGCACCGTGCAATCGCAAAGGAATTTTTGCCAAAGCTCTCCGCCCGCCTGTGCGGCAAAGGGGCGCCGCACCCCGTTACGCTGCGGTGCAATGCCGAGGCGGCAGCCATTTTGGGCCTGGCCGCCGACCCGGAATTCGATACGGAATTTTTGGACTATGTGCTGGCGGTCGGCATTGTCGCAGATGTCAGGGAAGCGGTACGCCACATTGCGGCACACTCCACACACCATTCCGATGCCATTTTAACGCAGGACGAAGCCGCGGCGCGCTATTTTACCGCCGCCGTAGACAGCGCCGCCGTTTATGTCAACGCCTCCACACGCTTTACCGACGGCGGAGAATTCGGTCTTGGCTGCGAAATGGGCATTTCCACGCAAAAGCTGCACGCGCGCGGCCCGATGGGGCTTTGCGAGCTGGTCAGCTATAAATATATCATCCGCGGCAACGGGCAAATCCGCGCCTGACCGCCCTGTCGAGAAAGGAAGCATCTATGAAAATCGGTCTTATCGGAACAGGCAATATGGGTGCCGCCCTGGCGCGCGCCATGCAAAGATCCTCCCTGCAGCCGACTCTTCTGCTCGCCAACCGCACCGCAAAAAAGGCGCAGGAGCTGGCAGCGCAGCTCGGCGGCACCGTTGTCACAAACGAAGAAGCGGCGGCACAAAGCGATTTTCTGTTTCTCGGCGTAAAGCCGCAGGGGCTCGCCGCGCTTTTGGATACCCTGCAAAGGTCGCTGTCCGCACGCAAAACCCCGCCCGTGCTTGTGAGCATGGCGGCGGGCATTGATACGGAATGGCTGCGGCAGCATCTCAAAACGCAGTGCCCCTGCATCCGCATTATGCCGAATACCCCAGTTTCCATCGGGCAGGGGGTGATTTTGTATACCGCCGTCGACACCGCCGCGCAGCAGCTTTCCGATTTTTGTGCGCTGCTTTGCGAGGCGGGGGAGCTGCTCCCCCTGGAAGAAGCAAAATTTGATGCAGCAAGCGCTATCAGCGGCTGCGGGCCCGCCTATTGCTATGCCTTTGCCGATGCGCTTGCCATGGGCGGCGTGCGCTGCGGGCTGCCGTATGAAACGGCGGTGCGTCTTGCGGCAGCGACCCTGCGCGGCTCGGCAGAGCTTTTGCTGCAATCCGGAGAGCATCCCGCCGCGCTTATGACAAAAGTCTGCTCCCCTGCGGGAACAACAATCGAGGGCGTCGCCGCGCTGCGCGCGGGCGGCTTTGAAAGCGCCGTTTCCGATGCGGTTACGGCTGCCTGTGCCCGCTCGGCATCCCTTGCGAAAAAATAAACCGCCATGCGGGAAAGCTGCGGCTGCGTCTGAAAAAGCGCGCCCGGACTTTCCCGCACTTTTTTGCGTTGTGCGTTGAAATTGCGGGGAAACTATGGTATACTATTGGGTAGAGACGGCGCTTTGCACTCCTGTTTCGGAAAAAAGCGCCGCAAAACACAACCGACAGGAGCAAGTTCGCATGCAAATAACCGAAAAGCGGCGCATTTTATTTACCGACGCCGCGCTGTATGATATAACCGCGCGCACCTTTCTCCCGGGCGCACTTCTTTGCGAGGACGGGGTAATCCGTGCCGTTTTGAAGCCATATGAAACGGTACAGGACGCACAGGTGCACAGCCTTGGCGGAAAAAGAGTGATTCCCGGGCTTGTCGATGTGCACACGCATGGGCGCATCGGCTATGATTTTATCGATGCCTCCGCCGCGCAGCTGCAGAAAATGCGCCGTGCCTATGCCCTGTGCGGCACAACGACCGTTTTGCCCACCCTTGCCTCCGCTCCCTATGCACAAATGCTGGAAGCGGTGCGCCGCATTCGGCAGGCAGGCTTTGACGGGGCGCATATCGAAGGACGCTATTTAAGCCCCGCGCGCCGTGGCGCACATGCGCCGGAGCTGCTCTCCCCACCGAGTGCCGCAGAGGCAAAGGAATTTTTTGATGCGGCGCAGGGCGGTATCCTGCATTTCACGCTGGCGCCGGAGCTGGACGGCGCAGCAGATATGATCCGCGCGATCCGCGCGATGGGCGGCACCTGCTCCGTCGGGCACAGCGACGCGAGCTATGAGCAGGCAAAAGCGGCGGAAGCGCTCGGCTGCACAGGATATACACACCTTTATAACTGCATGCCCCCCATGCATCACCGCGCCCCCGGCTGCGCCGTTGCGGCGCTGGAGGGAGAGGGCTATTGTGAAATCATCTGCGACGGGTTCCATCTGCATCCCGCCGTCGTCCGCCTGACAAAACGGCAAAAACGGCAGGATCGCCTGGTGCTCATCACGGATTCGCTCAGCGCGGCGGGCTGTGCCGACGGGGAATATTCCATTGCCGGCATCGGCGTGACCGTGAAGGACGGCAAAGCGCTCAACCGCGAGGGGCACATCGCCGGCAGCACAATCTCCCTGTTTGAGGGGCTGTGCCGCTTCATGCGCTTTTGCGAAATTACTTTGGAAGAGGCGCTGCCCTATGCTACGATCAACGCAGCAAAATCCGTCGGGCTTGATGCCGTCTGCGGCGCGCTGCGCGCCGGATGCCGCGCCGATTTTTTGGTGCTCGAAAACGAAACCAACGCCGCCGGCGACCCCGTGATTGCGGGCGTCTTCTGCGGCGGGGAAGAAATCAGGGAAGAAAGGACACTCGCCGACCATGGATGAAAAAAAGACATTTTATATTACAACGGCAATCGCATACAGCTCCCGCAAGCCTCACATCGGCAACACCTATGAAGCCATCGCAACCGATGCCATCGCGCGGTATAAGCGCCAGCGCGGATATGACGTCTTCTTTTTGACCGGCACGGACGAGCACGGCCAAAAAATCGAACGCTGCGCCGAAGAGGCGGGCATCAGCCCCAAGGAATATGTCGACGGCGTTGCGGGCGAGATCAAACGCATTTGGGATCTCATGGGGGTCTCCTATACCCGCTTCATCCGCACAACGGATGCGGATCATGTCGCCGCGGTGCAGCGCGTTTTCACCCGTCTTTACGAGCAGGGCGATATTTATAAGGATGCCTATGAGGGCTGGTATTGCGTGCCGTGCGAATCCTTCGTCACCGAAACGCAGGCGCATGACCACGGCGGCTGCTGCCCCGATTGCGGCGCGCCGCTGCAAAAAACAAAAGAAGAAGCCTATTACTTCCGTATGAGCGCCTATCAGGATCGCCTGCTGCGCTATATTGAGGAACACCCCGACTGGATCGCGCCGGAAAGCCGCCGCAAGGAAATGGTGAATAACTTCCTCAAAACGGGGCTGCAGGATCTTTGCGTTTCCCGTTCCTCCTTTACCTGGGGCATTCCCGTGCCGTTTGACCAAAAGCACATCATCTATGTGTGGATCGACGCGCTGTTTAATTATGCAACGGCGCTCGGCTATGATGTTGACGCCCCCGGTGCAGCCTATACAAAATACTGGCCGGCGGATTGCCATGTCATCGGCAAGGATATCATGCGCTTCCATTCCATCTATTGGCCCATCTTTCTCATGGCGCTCGGCCAGCCGCTGCCGAAAAAGCTCTTCGGCCACCCCTGGTTCCTCTTCGGCACGGATAAAATGAGCAAATCCAAGGGAAATGTGCTCTATGCGGACGATTTGGCAGCGCGTTTTTCCGTCGATGCCGTGCGGCATTACTGTCTTGCGGAAATGCCCTATGCCTCCGATGGCTCCATCACCCCCTCCTCTATCATCGCACGGTATAATACCGATCTTGCCAATAACCTCGGAAACCTGGTCAGCCGCTCGCATGCCATGACCGTGAAATATTTCGGCGGCAAAATTCCTCTGCGTGGGGAAGAGACCGAAACGGATGCCGCTTTGCGGGGATTCTGCGAAGAGACAAAGATGCGCGTTTGGGAAGCGCTGGATTCCTATCACATTGCAGACGCGGTCGACGCGCTGTTTGCGCTGTTTGGCAGAGCCAATAAATATATCGATGAGACCATGCCCTGGGCGCTTGCCAAGGATGAGAGCAAAACAGAGCGCCTCGGTACCGTGATGTATTATCTTCTGGAGGCAATTCGCTACGGGGCTGCGCTTCTGACCCCGTTTTTGCCGACAACGGCGGATAAGATCCGCGCGCAGCTCGGCGGCGCAGACGACAGCACAGAGTTCTTTGCGCTGCAAAGCAGCACAATGCTCAGCCAAGCGGAAGCTTTGTTTGCCCGTCTTGACGAAAAGGCGGTGCTTGCCGAAATGGCCGCGGAGCAAAAAGCCGTGGAAAAAGCGGTAAAAGAGGCAACGCGGGCACAAAAGCAGAAGGCCGCGGCGGCAGAGCAACTCCCGCAGATCGCCTTTGACGATTTTTCAAAGCTTGAACTGCGCTGCGGGCAGATCATCAAGGCGGAACGTATTCCGAAATCGGATAAGCTGCTGTGCCTTGAGGTTGATCTTGGCGCACAGACGCGGCAGATCGTCTCCGGCATTGCCAAAGCCTACGAACCGCAGGCGCTGCTGGGGAAAAAGGTAATTGTTCTTTGCAATCTTGCGCCCGCAAAGCTGCGCGGTGTGCAAAGCGACGGGATGATTTTGGCAGGCGGAGAGGAAATTCCGCAGGTGATCTTTTTGGACGATGCGATGCCGCTCGGCACGCGCATCCGCTGAGCGAACAAAAAAGGAGCTCTCCCGCATCCGGTGAGAGCTCTTTTGAACTTTTGAGGCAGGAGGAGAAATAAGCCCTATGAAACCTTTTTCCGAAATCGGCTTTTTTGATGCCCATGCGCATTACGACGACTCGCGCTTTGCCGAAAGCTTTCCGGGCGGCGGCGCGGCAGTGCTGCGCGATTTGTTTTCCCGCGGGGTGGTCTGCGGCGTGTGCAACAGCGCAAGCGATCTTGCCTCGGCCCGCGCGGCACGGGCGCTGGCAAATGCACTTGACGGCGTTGTTTTCACTGCGGGGATTCATCCGCATGAGGCAGCGCAAGCGCTGCGCAGCGGAATCGATTCCGTCATGACGCAGCTGGAAGCACTGCTTGCAGAGGAAAAATGTGTTGCGCTGGGCGAAATCGGGCTGGATTTTCACTATGATTTTTCCCCGCGGGAAGAGCAGCATCGCCTTTTTGCGCTGCAAATGGAGCTGGCAAAGCAAAAAAATATTCCCGTTGTGATTCACAGCCGAGAGGCGGCAGAGCCGACCCTTGCCGTGCTGCGCGCCTTTTCGGGTGTGCGCGGCGTGATTCACAGCTGCGCCTTTTCTGCAGAAAGCGTCAAAGAGCTGCTGCGCCTTGGCTACTATATTTCCTTCTCCGGCCCCGCGACCTTCAAAAATGCGCGCGGCATTCTCGATGCGGTGCGTGCCGTGCCGGAAGACCGGCTGCTGATCGAAACGGATTGCCCCTATCTTGCACCCGTTCCCATGCGCGGCAAATGCAATCATTCGGGCTATCTTGGCTATATCGCGGCTGCCGTCGCCGCTGCGCGCAATGCGGACCCGGAACAAATCCGCCGCCAGACCCGCGAAAACGCCCTGCGCGTTTTTTCCTTGCTTTGAGCGCGTTTTCCCGCTCCCTCCTTAATGCACTTTCTCCCCCCTTTTTCTCTTCTCCCCCGCGCTCTTTTTCCTCTTTTTATCCGCCCCTTTCTATCTCTGTGCTCCTTTTATCTGCACTCGTTTCGCGCAAACTCAAAAAGCGCATATCGGGTTCCGTTTTGTCCCCGATGTGCGCTTTTCTTTTTCAGTTTTATTAAAGAATCCGCATATGGTCACAATTATGACCATACGAGGATTATCATCCTTTTTGGAGTATTCCGTTCCTTATTTGAGGCAACAGGAACGGTATTTCAAAAGATTTGTTACACCGAATGGAATCTCAATGCCAGGCACAGAAAGATTGCCCCCCCTCAGCCGAGATCTGATCTGAATCCCCCGTGCTCCCTAACTCATCCGGCAATTTATAACCTAAAGTCAGGGGCACGGAATTTGTTCTCCATGGTAGGACATAGCGTTCCGCGTTTTATGGTTTTGCCGCAAGCCGTCATGCGGCAAAATAAACCTTGTGGAGGTTGGAACATATCCTCAGCCGAGATCTGACCCGAAGACAACCTTTTGTTGAGTAAGAGAAAACATCAGCTTCATCAGCGAATCGCCCATATGCACATTTTCAATCGGAACGCCGAGGGTGTTCTGATCCATTTCCGTATTGGAAAAATTCCAAAGCCCGCGCACGCCGTTTTTACAGAGCAGCAGCGCTGTTGAAGCCGCTTCGGCACGCGGCACGGTGATTACGCCGATATCCACCGCCACCTCGGACAGAAATGTCTCGGCGGTTGCAATATCCATCACGGTATAGCCCTGCTGCACCGTACCGATCAGGGCAGGGTCGCGGTCAAATACACCGACGATTGTCACATTCCGCTTTGAGAACATCGGGGAGCCGATCAGCGCCCTGCCGAGGTTTCCGACCCCGACAATCACGGCGCTCATATGGTCGGTTACACCGAGAATTTCGGCAATCTGCGTATGGAGATATTTCACATTATAGCCATAGCCCTGCTGTCCGAACCCCCCGAAGCAGTTAAAATCCTGCCGCACCTGCGATGAGGTTACCCCCATCATTGCGGAAAGTTCTCTTGAGGAAATGCGCCCGACCTCTTTTTGGAGCAAGTCCCCCAAATAGCGATAATATCGCGGCAGGCGGTTGATCACCGCAGAAGACACAGGCTGGGGGGAGGGTTTCGCCGTTTCCGGTGATTTTTGCCCTGCAAAAGCAGCCCCTTCTTCGGTTTTGCTTTCCGCCCGGGGCGGTTTCTTCTGTTTTTTCTTTTCGGCTATGCTCATGGTTCCGTGTGATTCCTCCTATTGTTTCGAAAAACGGGCGCAGCGTCTGCGGTGCGCTTTTTACGCTCTGCTCCCGCAAACACTGCGCATCCATATCAGAGATCCGCTAAAGGATTACAGAGTTTCCAGCGTCTGCATGACATATTCCGTAAACTCGGCACAGGTGGCGCCTGTATCGCGGCCGGTCATAACAAGCTTTTTTTCTTCAAACATGCATTTATCCAAAGCGCGTTCAAGCCTATCCGCCTTTTCGGTATATCCGACATGGGAAAGCATCATCACCGTTGCACGGAGCATGGAGCACGGGTCGGCATATTCGGCGCGCCCCTCGGTGACCATGCGCGGCGCGGAGCCGTGAATCGCCTCAAACATTGCATATTTTTTGCCGATATTGGCGCTGCCCGCCGTGCCGACGCCGCCCTGGAACTCGGCAGCTTCATCCGTGATAATATCCCCGTAAAGATTGGGCAAAATAAAGACCTTGAAATCGGTGCGGCGCTTGCGGTCCACAAGCTTTGCCGTCATAATGTCGATAAACCATTCCGTGGTGCGGATTTCGGGATACTCCTTTGCCATCTGCTCGCACAGATTTAAAAATTTACCGTCGGTAGTTTTGATAATGTTCGCCTTGGTGACAATGCTGACATGATCCTTATGATTTTTTCTTGCAAATTCATAAGCAAGGCGCGCAATGCGGTTGGTACCCTCGGTGGTGGTCACGCAAAAATCGACCCCAAGGCTCGGCGTAACATTGACCCCCTGCGAACCGACCGCATAAGAGCCCTCGGTATTTTCGCGGAAGAAGGTCCAGTCGATGCCCTCGGAGGGAACCTTCACAGGCCGCACATTTGCAAACAGATCCAGTGCTTTGCGCATTGCAACATTCGCGCTTTCGATATTGGGCCAGGGGTCGCCCGCGCGCGGCGTAGTCGTCGGGCCCTTCAAAATCACATGGCAAGCCTTCAGCTCTTCCATCACCTCATCCGGAATCGCCTGCATATGCGCAACGCGGTTTTCGATCGTCAGCCCGTTAATTTCTTTGATGCAAACCTTGCCGCTTGCAATTTCCTGCGCCAGCATACGGCGTAAAACCGTCTCGGCGCTCTTTGTGATCATCGGGCCGATTCCGTCGCCGCCGCAAACGCCGATCACAAGGCAGGGCAGCTTATCATACTCGATAAAATCGCCAGCTGCTTCAATCTTTTCATTGCGGGCAAGCTGAGAGCGCAGCACCTCTTTAAAGTGTGCGGCTGCGGCTTCGATTTGTGCGTCGTAATTCTGTTTCATCATACAAAACCTCCCAAACGATTCTATATTGTTTGCCCGTTCGTCCAAGAGGCGACGAGGAGCAGGGACTACAAAATTGATTTCTAAAATATTTTTAAGAATTTAAGAACAAAGCATGAAGCAATTTCCCCTTTTGCGGAAAAACAGGTCGGTATTCCACAGTATCCACACGGTTTTCCACAGCTTTGCGGCAAAATTTCCTTGATTTATCGGGATTTTCTCGTTTTTATTCTGTTTTATCCACAGTCTTTCCCACAGTTTGTGGAAAACCGAAAGCGGAAATTATATGCCGTTTTCGGTGCTTTGTACCGCTTTTTTCTACGGGGCACGGAGCGATTTCGGCACAAATTTCCGCCTTCTTCTTCCATGCAAAGGCGCGGCGGTTTTCTCAAAACCGTTTGTGGTTTTTGTGCTCAGATCGCATCGGATGCGCTTGCGTTAAGGTCGGTTCCCGCGCGCTTGCCCGCTGAAAATTCATAAATTCCCTGCGCGCCGATCATGGCGGCATTATCGCCGCAAAGCGCCCGTTCCGGCACGAAAAACCGAACGTTTTCCTGCGCGCACAGCGCTCCGAGTGCCTGCCGCAGGTGAGAATTGGCGGCGACCCCGCCGCACAGCACAAAGCCTGAAAGCCCGTAGCGTCGCAGCGCCGCAAGCGTTTTTTTGCACACACTTTCGCAAACCACGCGGGTAAAGGAAGCTGCTACATCCTCCTTTTGATAGGGCTCGCCCTTTTGCTCACAACGATGCAGCTGATTGATCACCGCGGTCTTGAGCCCGGAAAACGAAAAATCAAGGCTGTCGTCATGAATTGCCGCGCTCGGGAACGCATAGGCATCGGCATTGCCCGCATGCGCAAGGCGGTCCATTTCGGCGCCGCCCGGATAGGGGATGCCCATCACGCGGGCGACCTTATCAAACCCCTCGCCGATGGCATCATCTCTTGTGCTGCCGACGGTTTCAAACCGGGTATAATCGCGCACATAAATCAAAGAGGTGTGCCCGCCGGAGGCAACCAGCGCCAAAAAGGGGGGCCTTGGAGGCTCGGGCAGAAAATAGGAGGCGGCAATGTGCCCCTTGATATGATCCACTTCGCAAAGGGGAAGATCGTTTGCAAAGGCATAGCCTTTTGCAAAATTCACTCCGACCAGCAGCGCCCCGATCAGCCCGGGATGACTTGTTACGCAGACGCCGTCCGGCTGCACGCCCGCCGTTTGCAATGCCTTTGTGCACAGCGCGGAAATGGCTTCCGCATGGGCGCGGGAGGCAATTTCGGGCACAACCCCTCCATAGCGGGCATGCAGCGAAATCTGCGAATTGACTTCATTTGACAGCGCCCGCAAAGTGCCGTTCTCTTCCCGCCGGACAACTGCAACCGCCGTTTCATCACAGGAGGATTCAATTGCCAAAAGGGTCAGCGTTTTTTCCATGATATTACTCGTTTGCCCCGTCTTCGATTTCTTTTGCATGCGCGATCATGCGATCTGCTGCCTCCGAGGCAGCCAAAACCCCTTCCGGCGCCGCCTGCGCGCCCTCATCGGCGGGACTGTAAAGAACGGAATCGTCCTGTGGCGCCGCCATATCGTCTTCCTCTTTTTCTTCCTCTGGGACAAGTGCAATATTCACAATGCTCTGCCCGGGTGCAAGACGCATGACAATGACGCCCTGGCTGACGCGGCCGCACAGGCGGATCTGCTGCGCGGGAGTGCGCACAAGCATGCCCTCATTGGTGATCATCATCACATCGTCGTCCTCGCCGGCGGCTGCAATGCCCGCCAAAAGCCCGGTCTTTTCCGTCAGATTGGCAACGGCAAAGCCCTTGCCGCCGCGGCTGTGCGCAGAATACTCGGAAAATTCCGTACGCTTGCCGTATCCGCTTTCGGTTACGGTGAGCAGCGTCTTTGTATCATCCACCACGCAAACGCCGCAAATGGTATCTCCCTGGGCAAGGCGCATTGCGCGCACACCGCGTGCCGTACGACCCATAATGCGCGCCTCGGTCTCTGCAAAGCGCGTGCAGCGACCCTGTTTGGTTGCGATGATGAGTTCATCGTCGCCCACGGTGCGGCGCACATAGGTCAGCGCGTCTCCCTCATCCAGGGAAATTGCAATTTTGCCGCCGCGGCGCTGATATTCAAATTCCTTGATGCGCGTGCGCTTGCAAACGCCGCGCTCTGTCACCATCATCAAATATTCCTCTTCGGAGAATTCATCCAGCGCGACCACCGCCGTGACGCTCTCGCCTTGCATCATCTCCAGAATATTCACAAGGTTCGTGCCCTTTGCGGTGCGTCCCGCCTGCGGCAGTGTATATGCCTTTTTCACATAAACGCGCCCGAAATTTGTGAAGAAGAGCAGGAAGGAATGGCTGTTGACCACATAAACGCTCTCCACATAGTCCTCATCCTTGGTGCCCATGCCGATGATGCCCTTGCCGCCGCGGCGCTGCGCGGAATACGTATCCGCGGGCTGGCGCTTGATATAGCCGGCATGGCTCAGGGTCACCACGCAGGAATGGCGCTCAATGAGATCCTCCAAAAGAATTTCATTTTCCGCCTCGCAGATCTCCGTGCGGCGTTCATCCCCGAAGCGGCGCTTGATCTCCAGCATTTCCTCTTTAATAATATTGTGAATGCGCCCCTCATCTGCAAGAATTGCGCGCAGCTCCTCAATGAGTTTCTTCTTTTCCGCAAGCTCTTCTTCGATTTTAATGCGTTCGAGCCCTGCAAGCTTGCCGAGCGTCATTTCCACAATTGCCTGCGCCTGCGCTTCGCTCAGCCCGAAGCGCTCCATAAGCCCGTCGCGGGCATCCACAACGCTTTGGCTTGCGCGGATGAGCGCAACAACCTCATCGATAAAGTCGATTGCGATTTTCTGCCCCTCCAGAATATGTGCGCGGCGCAGCGCCTCATCCAAATCAAAGCGCACACGGCGGGAGATCACATCCTGCTGATGCGCGATATAATAGCGCAGAATGTCAAGCAAGCCGAGAAGCTTTGGCTGATTGTCCACAAGCGCAATCATATTCACCGCACAGGTATCCTGCAGCTGCGTAAATTTATACAGCTGATTGAGAATGACCTGCCCGTTGGCGTCGCGGCGAAATTCCACAACGATGCGCATTCCGGCACGGCCGCTTTCATCGCGAATTTCGGTAATGCCCTCCACGCGCTTTTCCTTGACCAGATCCGCCATGGATTTCACGAGCTGGCTCTTATTGACCATATATGGAATCTCGGTGATGATAATGCGGTGATGCTCCTGCTGCACCTCCGCTTTTGCACGCACGGTGATATGGCCTTTTCCACTTGCATAGGCGGCATAAACACCCGCGGTGCCGTAAATGGTGGCGCGGGTCGGAAAATCCGGGCCCTTGATATATTGCATCACATCGGCAACGGTAGCATCGGGATGCTCCATATAGAAAATCGTGCCGTCAATCACCTCGCAAAGGTTATGCGGTGGAATGTTCGTCGCCATGCCGACGGCAATCCCGATAGAGCCGTTGACCAGAATATTCGGAAAACGAGAGGGCAGAACCACAGGCTCTTTTAATTTGTTATCAAAGTTCGGCGTGAAATCGACGACATTCTTTTTAATATCCGCCAGCATTTCATTCGCCATTTTTGCCATGCGCGCCTCGGTATAACGATATGCCGCAGCGCTGTCGCCGTCGACGTTACCGAAGTTTCCGTGCCCCTCGATCAGAGGATAGCGCATAGAAAAATCCTGCGCCAAGCGCACCATGGAATCATATACGGCGCTGTCGCCGTGTGGATGATATTTACCCAGCACATTACCGACCGTCGTCGCGCTCTTGCGAAACGGCTTATCATAGGTCAGATTATCGCCGTACATCGCATACAGAATGCGGCGATGCACCGGCTTCAGCCCGTCGCGCACATCGGGAAGTGCGCGGGAGACAATTACGCTCATTGCATATTCAATGAACGATTTCTGCACATTTTTTTCGATTTGTACCGGCACGATCTTTTGATCGGCAAAGGTAATGTCCTGTTTGTTATCCATTTTGAAAGATGAATCCTTTCTTTATACTTTCGTCATCCGCTTGCGCAAAACCATTATATTTTTTTCACCTGTACACGCGCCGCAATCTCCTCCACCGTTTCTTCGGAGGGCGGAACGGCATTGCGCGACTGCACCTTTGCCCCTGCCATGGAAGCTGCGCGGCAAAGGCATTCCTCCATCGGAAGCTTTTGATCCATGGAATAAACAAGCGTTGCAAGATACACATCTCCCGCGCCCACAAAGCCTCGCAAAACGGCGGCAGGCGCATTGACAAGATAGGTGCCCTCATCTCCGACATAAAGAGAGCCCTCCGCCCCCAGCGTAACGCATACGCGCGTGCCGTATTCTTCATAAATGCGCTTTGCGGCATACAGCGCCGTTTGCGCGCTGTCCACGGTAAAGCCGAGCACGGAAGAAAGCTCCGCGCGGTTTGGCTTAACCAAATACGGCCGCTTGGAAAGCCCCGCCGAAAGCGCACCGGCATCCGCATCCAGCACAAATCGCAGATTTTTTACACGCTTCTCGTCAAAAAAGAGAATAAGGTCGGCATAGACCTCCTGCGAAATGCCGCGCGGCACGCTGCCGCACAAAAATACGGTGGTAGGCTCTTCCTCTTTGTTTTTTTTCAGCAGATAATCCGACATATCGGAAAGCAGCGCGGAAAATTCAGCCCTGCCGATCGGCCCTCCCTTTGCGTTAAGCTCCGAACAGATGCCGTCGGCATCGGTAAATTTTACACACAGGCGCGTTTGCGCCTGTGTTTTTGTAAAGCGCTGTGCAATGCCCTCTTTTTTCAAAATGGAGCAAAGCAGTTCCCCCGTTTGTCCGCCGCAAAAGCCGAACGCATCACTTTTTGCGCCGAGCCATTGCAGCATTCTTGACACATTCACTCCCTTTCCGCCTGCCAAAAGCGTCGTGCTGTCAAACCGATGCAGCGCACCCGGCTGAAAGCTCGTTTCAAGGGCAATCAGGTGGTCAAGGCAGGGGTTAAGCGTAAGTGTTGCATATCTCAAAGCCTCGTCCTCCGCAAAAGTCGTGAAAATCAGATGTCCAGATTCTCCGCATATTTTGCATTTTCTTCAATAAAGGCGCGGCGCGGCTCCACGCAGTCTCCCATCAAAACGGAGAAGGTCTCGTCTGCTTTGATGGCATCATTCACCGTCACGCGCAGAATCGTGCGGCAGGTCGGATCCATCGTGGTTTCCCAAAGCTGCTCTTTATCCATTTCGCCAAGACCTTTATACCGCTCGGCTTCCACCTTTTCTCCGCCGAGCTCGGCGATATATTTATCTCTTTCCGCATCGGAAAAAGCATAGCGCTGCTGCTTGCCCTTAAAAACCTTATAAAGCGGAGGCTGCGCAAGATAGACATGCCCCTCTTCGATCAGCCGCTTCATATAGCGATAAAAGAAGGTCAAAAGCAGAATTTGAATATGCGCGCCGTCCACATCGGCATCCGCCATGATGATGATTTTTCCGTAGCGCAGCTTTTCAATATCAAAGTCCTCCCCGATACCGCAGCCCAGCGCCTGAATAATCGGTGTTATGGAAGGATTGGAATACACTTTATCAATGCGGGTCTTTTCCACATTGAGCACCTTGCCGCGCAGAGGAAGAATTGCCTGAAAGCGGCTGTCGCGCCCGTCTTTGGCGGAACCTCCTGCACTATCTCCCTCTACAATGAAGATCTCGGTCAGATCCGTTCTTTTTTCCTGGCAATCGGAAAGCTTGCCGGGCAGCGTAGAGGAGCTGTCCAGCACGCTTTTGCGGGATTGCTCTCTTGCTTTTCTTGCCGCCTCTCTTGCGCGGGAGGCAGCCAAAGCTTTATCAAGAATTGCCTTGCCTACGCTCGGATTTTCTTCCAAATATTCTTCCAGCTTTGCGCTGAGCAGATTATTCACAAAGGTTCTCACCTCGGAATTTCCAAGCTTGGCCTTTGTCTGACTTTCAAACTGCGCATCCGGAAGCTTTACGGAAATCACCGCGCAGATGCCCTCTCTGACATCCTCTCCGGAAAGATTTTTATCTTTATCCTTGAGAAATTTCCATTTGCGCGCATAGGTATTGAGCGCATTGGTCAGCGCCAAGCGGAAGCCAGTTTCATGCGTGCCGCCCTCTACGGTGCTCATATTATTTGCGAAGGTGACGACCGTTTCGTTATAGCTGTCATTGTACTGAATGGCAATTTCCGCCGTCATATCTCCCTTGGAGCCCTTAACCCAGATGACATCGGGATGCACCAGGGCGCAATGCTTTTGCGCATTCAGATAGGAAACAAAAGAAGCAATGCCTCCCTCATAGCAAAAATCTTCTTCTTCGGGCGTCTCTTCGCGCTCATCGATCAGACGCAGCTTTACACCGGCATTGAGAAATGCCTGTTCTCTCAGGCGTGTGCGGACGACATCATGATCAAATTCCACGGTTTCAAAAATTGTGGCATCCGGTTTAAAGCGGACATAAAGCCCGTGCTCCGTCGTATCTCCCTCGCAGCGGAACGCTCTTGTCACATGACCCTTTTCAAAGCGCTCCGTGTATTTTTTTCCCTCATTGCAGTTGACAACTTCCATCCATTCGGACAAAGCATTGACAACGGAAGCGCCCACACCGTGAAGCCCCCCCGAAATTTTATATCCCTGCCCGCCGAATTTACCGCCTGCATGCAGCACGGTGAAAACAACCTCAAGGGTCGGAATTTTCATTTTTGCATGGATGCCGCCCGGCACGCCGCGCCCGTCGTCCTGTACGGAAACGGAACCGTCCGTATGCAGCCGCACCGTGATCAGATCACATGCGCCCGCCATGGCCTCATCAATCGAATTATCCACAATCTCATAAATCAGATGATGCAGCCCGCCCGCAGAGGTCGTGCCGATATACATACCCGGGCGCTTTCTGACGGCTTCCAGCCCCTCCAGCACCTGAATTTGATCATCTGTATAAACATTTTTCTCGTTTTCGATTGCCATGATAGCATCCTTTCTTTTCGGATTGATTCTTTTATTCTTTGCTCAGATTCGTATAGTCCGCTTTTGCGCGCTGCGCCAGCGTTGTTGCGGCAAGCGCGCTGAAATAGACGATTTCTCCTTCTGTTTTAGAAACAGTTACAAGAAACGATTTCGGCAGACCCGTGCCTATATTTCTTGTTTTTCCCTGTTTTTCCGTTCGCCGCAAAAATTCTTTTGTTTTTTGCCCGACAGAGGCGCTGTCCAAATCAAAAATGCCGATAATTTCGCTTTTTTTCAGATTCTTATTTCCGCCGCCGTGTAAAAACATAGCCTTTTTCCATTTTCTCGTTTCTTATTTTCGGGTAAATTTGCCGCCGCTTGCCTCATAGCGGCAAAGCATATCCCCGCTTTGCATGCTGCTCGCATCTTTTTCATCGCAGCAGGTGAGAATCACCTGTTTTTGCTCCAAATGATCTTTCAGATAAGCGCGCCGCTTTGCATCCAACTCACTGAGCACATCATCAAAAAGATAGACGGGCTCTTCTCCGCTTTGTCGCGCGCTGAGCGCCCCTTCGGCAAGCTTCAGCCCGAGCACAAGAGAGCGATCCTGCCCCTGCGAACAATATTTTTTCGCCTCTTTTTCATTCACATAGACAAAAAAATCATCTCTGTGGCATCCATGCAGCGTCACTCCTGCCGCAATTTCGCGCTCGATGGAACGCATCGCATTTTCATAATAAAATGTCTGACTGATTTCTTCGGCGCGCAGCTTCTCTTCTCCTTGCCCGTAGCACAGGCACACCGTTTCCTGTCCGCCGCTGATGCTTTTCATCGTCTGCGCAAGCTCTTTTTGCACGGCCTCCAAATACTGCATTCTGCATTTTTGAATACGCTCGTTGTGCGGCGCCATCTGCTGCACAAAAATTTCAAGCAAAATCGCTTTTTCCCGCGCAGAACGATTTTCTTCTTTCAAAAGAGCATTGCGCTGCCGCAAAAGCTTTTGATATTCCGCAAGAGAAAGCGCATAGCTTGTGCGCAGCTGTGAAATTGCGCCGTCTAAAAAAGCTCTTCGTTCGCTGCTTGCGCCCTTGATCAGCCAAAGATGCTCCGGGCAAAACAAAACCGCGCGAAATTGCCCCAAAAAATCCTTCATGCGGGGTACGATTACGCCGTTTTCGCGACATTTTTTCGGGGCATTTTCAAAAAGCTCGACGGAAAGAGCCGTGATATCTCTCTTTTTTTCGGAAAATATCAAATCCACTCTTGCTCTTTGTGCCCCAAAACGAATCATTTCTCTTTCTTTTGCGCCGCGAAAGCTTTTCCCGGCAGCAAACAGATAGATTGCCTCGATTGCATTGGTTTTGCCTTGCGCGTTATCCCCGCTTAGGATATTGATCCCGTCCGAAAACCGCAGCGTCTGCTCTTCAAGATTACGAAAAGCGGAAAAGGAAAGCTCCTCCAGCTTCATAAAATCAAAGCCTTACCGGCACAACCAGGAACAAAAAGCTTTCCTTTGCAATGCCTTGTTTTTTCCAAGCCTTTTCATCCTCCTGTCGATACAAAGGCTCCATCACAATGCTCACAAGGGGGCTGACCAAAGATATCCGAATGCGCTCCGTATCCGCCGCACGCAAAGCATCGATCAGATATCGGCAATGCATGCCGATTTCCAGCGATTCTCCTTCAATTTCAATGGTAACCTCATCGTAAACGGAAGAGCTTTGAGAGGTAGAGGAAAGCATAAGCCTTCCGTCGCTCTCAAATTTGCATGCAACGGCGCCCTTTGATTTTCCCTGCCCTTTTTCTTCGCAAACCAGCGCAACGCGCTCCAAAGATTCCAGCAGTTCCATTCGGTCCGCAATCACGAAGGTTTTCGGATTTTTCGGAATGAATTTTTCATATTCAATATAGCTTGTGTTGATCAGGCGCGAGAAGAAGAAGGTGTTTCCGAGAATAAAAATAATATGCTTATTGGTTGCCAAAATGCGCACGGGCTTTTCATTATCCGCAAGCAGCTTATAAAGCTCGGAAACGGTTTTGCCCGGGACGACCATGGAAAGAGAAAGATCTTTATTTTCAAATGATTCCTTTTTCAGATCCAGCTGTTTTTCGCAAATGGAAAGACGGAAGCTGTCCGAAGAGACCAAAACAATTCTTTCATTTTCAATGCGGAACAACATGCCGTTGAGCGCAGGGCGCGGGTCGTTATTGGCAACGGCATAAATCGTTTTTGCAATCATATCGCGCAGCTGCCCCTGCTGCATGGTAAAGCCCCAGTCTCCCTCCAGCATCGGCGTGTTCGGAAAATCGCTTCCCGGCAGCGCGCTCAGCGTATATTCGGAGAGCCCGGAATGAATTTTTGTATGGCCCGCTGCATCTATATCGATTTCAATGGGCGAGGGCATCACGCGCAAAATCTGAGAGAGGCGCTGCGCATTGATGATAAAGCTGCCCTCCTCCTTTACCGTTGCTTTGACGGTACAGCGAATTCCTTTTTCAAGATCGAAGGAATTCAGCGTAACATCACCGTTTGCCTGCGCGATCATCTGAATGCCTTCAATGGCTTTGATGGTTCCGGAGGTTGCAACGGCACTGAGCGCTTTTGCGATTGCCTGTGTTAAACTGTCTTTTTCAAATACGACTTTCATGAAATGGATTCCTTTCCGGCTTTCAAAAAGCAGAAACCGTATTGTCCTTTCTTTAATGGATATAGTAGAGGTAGCAGTAATAGGGGGTGGGGAAACTGTGAAAAAGTGAAAAAACCGTTGCTATTGCGGGTATCAATGAAAAAAAAACAAGCCGGAAAACGCGGTGGAAAAGAAATTGAAAAGCTGTGCGAAAATCTTCTCCTTTCCGCAAAAGAAAAACGGAGAAATGCAAAAGAGGAAAACGGCTTGTTCTGCTGTTAAAAAAATGGGGAAAGCCCTTGTGGATATGTGGAAAAGCTGTGATTACATTTCCTTGCGGATCTCCGAGATCATATCCGTGATTTCCTGTTTGAGCAAAGAGGAATCCTCCATTTTTTTCTCTACAAATTTGATGGAGGAAAGAATGGTGGTATGATCGCGGTTGATTATTTTTCCGATGGAGGGCAGGGAAAGATCGGTAACCTGCCGCACAATGTATACGCTGACATGACGCGCAAAGGCAATTTCCTTGGAGCGGCGCGCGCTTTTGATATCTGCCGGGGTAACGCCGTATTTTTTGGAAACCACGGCAAAGATACGGTCCAGAGTGACATTGGTTGGTTCCGCTCCCGTGAGAACATCCGCAATGCTGTCCCGCGCCGCTTCCATGGTTATTGGCATTCGGGATAGCGTTGTATAAGCGCTCAGACGACGTAGCGCCCCTTCAATTTGGCGCACATTATTGCGCAGCTTTTCGGCAAGATAAGTCAGAACCTCATAAGGAATATCAAGATTCATGCTCTCTGCCTTGCTTTTGGCTATGGCGACCCGCAGCTCAAGATCCGGCGGCTGAATATCAATGATCACTCCCCATTCAAAACGGGTGCGCAAGCGGTCCTCAAGAGTTTTGATATCCTTTGGAGGGCGGTCGGAGGTCAGAATAATCTGCTTGCGGTCCTCATACAGCGCATTGAAGGTATGGAAAAATTCCTCCTGTGTGGAGTTTTTTCCGGCGATGAACTGAATATCGTCGATCAGCAAGACATCCGCTTTTCGATATTTATTGCGGAATTCCTCCGTGGTGCCTGCGGAAATGGATGCAATGAGCTGATTGGTGAAGGCCTCGCCCTTGATATAAATAATATTTGCCTGCGGATTGTTTTCAAGGATGCGGTTGGTAATGGCATACAAAAGATGCGTTTTGCCAAGGCCGCTCGGGCCGTGGATAAACAGGGGATTGAAATTTGTAGAGGCAGGTTTATTTGCAACGGCTACGCACGCGGCGCAGGCAAGAGAGTTCGAACTGCCTACAATGAAGTTTTCAAAGGTATATTCGCGCGAGGAAAGAGAGCGATGCGGATGATCCGTTGTGGTGTCAAGCTCTGCGGTGGAAAGAGGCTGCGATTTTTGAGGCTGCTGCTCCTGTACATCGGCAGAGAATACAGCTTCGCTTTGCAAAGGCTCCTCTTTTTTCGCAGGACCGATGACAAAGGGCTTGATTTCTTCTCCCGCAGCAAGGAGCTCTTTAATCTTTTCGGGATCGATTTCGGTATGTTCCTTGCTCAAAACACAGAGCTTCAGCGGAAAGCCTACGGTATCCTCAATCACCTTCGCCGCCGCATCTGCATATTTTGTATTAATAATATGCGCTTTCATATCGCTGTCGGATACAAGAATACACTGCGTATCGTCCATGGCGACAAGGCCGAGCCCCGAAAACCACAAATCTCCCACGGTGCCCGGAAAATGCTCCGAAAGCTTTTGATACATTAAATTCCATATGTCGATGTTGCCTGTCATGCTTTGTCCTCGTCTTTCCGCGCGGCAGGGCGCAGGATATCGAAAAAAACGCTTATTGCGGCTTGTCCGCGTCGGTTTTTTGAAACTTGCTTCCATTATATATATACCATTATAGCATGAAAGCGGTTTTTTGACAATAGTTTTCCACGGAAAAATGCGGACAAACTGTGGAAAAACCGCCTTCCGTGCCCTTTACAAACCCGAAGGAAAACAGTATAATGAGGAGGAAAGAATGTCACGGAGGGAGATGATACAGTGCAGGAAGAATTTTTGTTGGAATCGCCGGCGGCGAGAAGCTTATACCGCGCGGTGCGCGTGCTGCCTATTTTGGATTATCATTGTCATTTGGACCCGAAAGAGCTTTATGAGGACAGACCCTTTGCAAGTGCGGGAGCGTTGATCTTCGGGCGGGATCATTATAAATGGCGCCTGATGCGATCTGCAGGTATTTCCGAGGAATATATTACGGGGGAGCGGGACGAAAAGGAAAAATTTATTGCCTATGCCCGCGCAATCAGCCTCTCTCCCGCAAATCCGCTCGTCGATTTTACAACGCTGGAGCTTTCCCGCTTTTTCGGCATTGAACAGCGGCTGTGTGAAGAAACGGCTGCGGATATTTATGATGAGGTGCAGCAGCAAATCACGGAGAGAAAGCTCTCTCCCCGCAAAATCGTGTGCGGCGCCAATGTCAGGCTTATCGCAACGACGGACGACCCCGCGGATTCCCTGGAATACCATCGAAAAATGAGGGAAGAGGGCTATGAGGTGCGTGTGCTGCCCTCTTTTCGCACCGACCGGGTGTTTTCCTTTGAAAAAACATATCTTGCGCTTTTGGAAGAGACAAGCGGTGTGAAAATATCATCGCTGGAAACGCTTCTTGCAGCGCTTTCGACCCGTTTGGATTTTTTCTGCGAAAACGGCTGCCGCGTCAGCGATGTCGGCATTGAGCAGTTTCCGCATACGGCAGCGGAATTTTCGAAAGCCGATACAATTTTTCGCTCTGTTTTGCGCGGCGATGCGGTGAGTGAGCAGGAAAAGGACGCGCTGCGCGGCACACTGTTTGTGCAGCTGGGCAGGCTTTATCGGGAGAAAAATATCATCATGCAATGGCATATGGCGGTCAAGCGCAATGCATGCCTCTCTCTTTCAAAAAAGCTCGGCGCAGACTGCGGAAGCGACTGCATGGGAGAGCCCATCGGCGTTGACAGAATCGCAGCGCTGCTCAACGGCATAGAGGCGGACGGAAAAGGTCTTCCCCGCACGATTCTTTATTGCCTGAATCCTGCAATGCGGGATGCTATGTGTTCCCTGAGCGCTTCCTTTTGCAATGTGCATATCGGCGCGGCATGGTGGTTTTTGGATCATCGGCGCGGCATTCGCGAAACGCTCTCTTCCCTGGCTGAGGCGGCTTCGCTTTCTTCGTTTCCCGGTATGCTAACCGATTCGCGCAGCTTTCTTTCCTATGCCCGACATGATTTCTTCCGCCGCATTTTGAGCTCTTTTCTTGCGCAGTCCGTAAATGACGGAACGCTCTCCTATCCGAACGCGGAAAAGCTTGCAAGGCGCCTGAGCTATGAAACAATGCGTGACTGGCTTGCCCCGGCGCAAAAAAGTGAAATATTTTGAAGAAGAAAGGATATCCCCATGAAAAAGACAATTGTTATTACCGGCGCAGCAGGTGTTCTTTGCTCCGCGTTTGCACGCGCCCTTGCCGCCGACGGGCATAATGTAGCCCTTTTGGATCTCAATGAACAGGCAACGAACGAGCTTGCCGCAAAAATCAATGCTGAAGGCGGCGGCAAAGCGCTTGCCTGCCCTTGCTCCGTTCTTGAAAAAGAGAGCCTTTTGCAGGCAAAAGCAAAAATAGACGAGGCCTTCGGTAAATGCGATGTTCTTATCAACGGAGCCGGCGGCAATTCTCCCCGCTGTACCACCGCGCATGAATTCTATGAGGCGGGCGATGAAGCCGTTACGGAGTTTACCACCTTTTTTAATATCGATCGCTCCGGCTTTGATTTTGTCTTTGGGCTTAATCTTGTCGGCACTCTTTTGCCGAGCCAAATTTTTCTGCCCGATATGCTCGGCCGCCCCGGCTGCAGCGTTTTGAATATTTCTTCGATGAATGCTTTTACGCCGCTGACGAAAATTCCCGCATACAGCGCCGCAAAAGCTGCCGTTTCCAACTTTACAAAATGGCTTGCGGTGCATTTTGCAAAAGAAAATATCCGCGTGAATGCCATTGCCCCCGGCTTTTTTGTAACCAATCAGAATCGCGCGATGCTGTTCCGGGAGGACGGCACCCCGACCCCCCGCACCGAAAAAATTCTTGCCGCAACCCCCACCGGGCGCTTCGGCAAGCCGGAAGAGCTGCTCGGCACGCTTCGCTTCCTTGTTGATGAGGAGGCTTCCGGTTTTATCACCGGCGTTGTCATTCCCGTGGACGGCGGCTTCTCCGCATACAGCGGTGTGTAAACGAAAAAAAGAGCGGGCAGCATGAAAAAAGCGGGCATAGCGTTTGAATGCGCCCGAAAAGAAGCATTTTTATGTCACTTTTTGACAAAACAAAAAAGAGGCAGTTTACGACAAAGAGTTGTAAACTGTCTCTTTTCATTTTGCCGCGGCGTTTTCAAAAGAGAGCGCAGGATGAGAGCCGTTTATTGCCCGGAAAAGGCAGGGAGCAGGGGCTTTAGATATTGCCCGGTATAAGAAGCGGGGCAAGCGGCGACCTGCTCGGGGGTGCCGGCGCAAACGACGGTGCCGCCGCCGTCTCCGCCCTCGGGGCCGAGATCAATAAGATAATCGGCGGTTTTAATTACATCCAGGTTATGTTCGATCACGACGACGGAATTTCCGATGTCGACCAGGCGCTGCAAAATGGCGATCAGATGAGAGACATCCTCGGTATGCAGCCCGGTGGTGGGCTCGTCCAGAATATACAGGGTTTTTCCCGTTTGGCGGCGGGCAAGCTCCGTTGCGAGCTTCACGCGCTGGGCCTCTCCGCCGGAGAGCGTTGTGGAGGATTGCCCGATGCGAAGATACCCAAGCCCGACATCATAGAGCGTTTGCAGCTTTTGGCGGAGTTTTGGCAGCTCGGAGAAGAAGGAAAGACCCTCCTCCACGGTCATATCCAGCACATCGGAAATGCTTTTACCCTTATAATGGCATTCAAGCGTTTCGCGGTTATAGCGCTTCCCGTGGCAGACATCGCATTTCACATAAACATCTGGGAGAAAATGCATTTCGATTTTTTTCACGCCGTCGCCCTCGCATGCCTCGCAGCGGCCGCCCTTGACATTAAAGGAGAAGCGGCCGGGCTTATAGCCGCGGGCTTTTGCCTCGGGCGTGAGGGAAAAGAGGTCGCGAATATCGGAGAAAAGACCGGTATAGGTTGCAGGATTGGAGCGCGGGGTTCTGCCGATGGGGCTTTGATCGATGCAGATGACCTTGTCGAGCGCTTCTACACCGTCAATCCCGTCATGATCTCCCGCAAAGGTATAGGCGCGGTTGAGCGTATGCGCAAGGGAAGCATAAAGAATGGAATTGACCAGGGAGGATTTTCCGGAGCCTGAGACCCCCGTGACACAGAGAAAGAGCCCGAGAGGAAATGAAACATCGATATTTTTCAGATTATGTTCCCGCGCGCCGCGCACGGTGAGCAGCTGCCCGTTTCCCGCGCGGCGCGCGGCGGGCACGGGAATTTTTTTGCGCCCGCTGAGATAGGCGCCCGTAAGAGAGGCAGGGTTTTTCATAATTTGCTTTGGTGTTCCTGCGGCGACCACCTGCCCGCCGTGTACCCCGGCGCCCGGACCGATATCAAGAATATAATCCGCCTGCAGCATGGTTTCCTCGTCATGCTCGACCACGATGAGACTGTTTCCTACATCGCGCAGACGCTTGAGCGTTGCAATCAGTTTGGCATTGTCGCGCTGATGCAGCCCGATGCTCGGCTCATCCAAAATATAAAGCACGCCGGTCAGGGCGGATCCGATCTGCGTTGCAAGGCGGATGCGCTGCGCCTCTCCGCCGGAGAGAGTTCCCGCGCTGCGGGCAAGGGTGAGATATTCCAGCCCCACATTCTGCAAAAAGCCCAGGCGCGCGCGAATCTCCTTGAGAATTTCGCGGGCGATCTGCTCCTCCGTTTCGCTCAGAGTCAGGCTGTTGAAAAAATCAAGCGCCGCGGTGATATTTTTGCGGCACAGCGTATCGAGATTGATTCCGCCCACCGTAACGCCGAGCGCCGCCTCGTTCAGCCGCGCGCCGTGGCAGCGCGGACAGGGGCGCACCACGGTAAATTCATCATAATATTCGTTTTGAAAGGTGTCAGCGCGCTCGGCAATGATGGAGAGCAGCCCCTTAAAGGGAACGGATTGCTCATGGCGCACCCCGTCAAAATACCGCACGATGTGATAGGTCTCTTTGCCTGTTCCCTCAAGAAGAGCGGCGCGCGCCTCTTTAGAAAAGGCTTTCAGCGGGGTATCGATGGTAAAGCCGTGCTTTTTTCCGACAGCGATGAGCAACGGGCCCATCCAGGTGTCTTCCCCGACGGTTTTGAACCCGTTGACATTGACAGCGCCCTGCCGCAGGGATTTTTCTTCATCGGGCAGAATTTTTGCAGCGCTGATGGAGCGCGTCTGCCCAAGGCCGGAGCATTCTGGGCAGGCGCCGAATGGGTTGTTGAACGAAAACATGCGCGGTGTCAATTCGCCGACGTTGAAATTGTGTTCCTCGCAGGCATAATTCTGCGAAAAATAAAGCTCGGCTTCAAAGCCCTCCGCGGGGGAGGCAGGGGCGATGAGAAGGTTGCCGTCGGTCAGGGAGAGCGCGGTTTCTACGGAATCGCTCAGGCGGGAGGAAAGCTTTTTCCGGTCACCGTCGGCGCGCAGAATGATGCGGTCAACAACAATATCGATATCATGGCGCAGGTTTTTATCAAGGGCAATCGGCTCGGAGAGATCATACATGGCGCCGTCTGCTCTGACGCGCACAAAGCCGCTTTTGCGGGCGGAATCCAGCACCTTTTCATGCATGCCCTTTTTCGCGCGCACCATGGGCGCAAGCACCAGCAGGCGGGAATCGGCGGGCAGGGCAAGAATGCGGTTTACGATCTGATCCACGCTTTGGCGGCGGATCTCCTTGCCGCAGACAGGGCAATGGGGCACGCCGATGCGGGCATATAAAAGGCGCAGATAGTCGTAGATCTCCGTCACGGTTCCCACGGTGGAGCGGGGATTGCGGGAGGTTGTTTTCTGATCGATGGAAATGGCGGGGGAAAGCCCCTCAACGCTGTCAAGATCGGGCTTATCCAGCTGCCCCAAAAACATGCGCGCATAGGAGGAGAGAGACTCCACAAACCGCCGATGCCCCTCGGCATAGATGGTTTCAAACGCCAGGGAGGATTTTCCCGAGCCTGAGAGCCCGGTGAAAACCACAAGCTTATCCCGCGGGATTTTCACATCGATGTTTTTCAGGTTATTCACGCGGACACCGCGCAAAATCAAATACGGTGCAGACACAGAAATTCTCCTTTTATGAATTAGAAATGGAACAGGAAAGAAAACGGAACAGCGGAGCAAAGGGCATCAAGCCTTTTTCTCAAGCTCAGCAATGAGATCGCGATAATAGGCAGCCTGCTCAAATTCCAGGGCGGCGGCGGCCTGCTTCATGGCGGCGCGCAGCGCTTCGATTTTTGCGGAGCGGTCGGCGGGCAGAGAATCCTGCGTGGAGGCAAACGGCGCCTTCCCACGCCCTTTGCCGCCATTTTTGGAGGAGTTTGCCTTGTTTTTCGGGGCGGGCGGCTCCTGTTCAAGGGCGATGGAAATGCTTTCTTCCACCGGGCGGAGGATGGTGCGCGGGGAGATGCCGTGCTCGCTGTTATAGGCAGCCTGCAGGCGGCGGCGGCGCTCGGTTTCCTTGATGGCATAATCCATAGAACCCGTTACGGTATCGGCATAGAGGATCACCGTTCCGTTTGCGTTGCGGGCGGCGCGGCCGATGGTTTGAATCAGGGAGCGTCCGCTGCGCAAAAAGCCCTCTTTATCCGCATCCAGAACGGCAACCAGGGAAACCTCGGGCAGGTCCAGCCCCTCGCGCAGAAGATTAATGCCCACAAGCACATCAAAGGCGCCGCGGCGCAGATCGCGGATGAGCTCGGTGCGCTCCAGGGTATCGACCTTATGGTGGATATAGCGCACGCGGACATCGTTGTTTTCAAAATATTCCGTGAGGTCCTCTGCCATTTTTGTGGTGAGCGTCGTCACAAGAACGCGCTCCCCCTTTGCGGCGCGCAGACGGATCTCGCCGAGCAGATCATCGATCTGCCCCGCAATGGGGCGCACCTCAACGAGCGGATCCAAAAGACCTGTGGGACGGATGATCTGCTCGGCAGTGCACATGGAATGCTCCAGCTCATAGTCGCCCGGGGTTGCGCTGACATAGATCACCTGATTGATCTTCTTTTCAAATTCATTGAAAAACAGCGGGCGGTTATCAAAGGCGGAGGGCAGGCGGAAGCCGAAGGAAACGAGATTTTCCTTGCGGGCGCGGTCGCCGCCGCTCATGCCGCGAATTTGCGGGATGGCGACATGGGATTCGTCAATAAACATAAGATAGTCCTGCGGGAAAAAGTCAAGCAGGGTATAGGGGGTGGAGCCGGGGGCGCGCCCGCTGAGCACGCGCGAATAATTCTCCACGCCAGAGCAGGAGCCGACCTCCCGCAGCATTTCAAGATCATATCGGGTGCGCTGCTCAATGCGCTGCGCTTCCAGCAGCTTACCTTCGTCCTTAAAATACCGGACGCGCTCGATCATTTCCTTTTCAATCACGGAAAGCGCCGCTTCGCGCTTGTCCGCCGAGACGGCATAGTGCGTTGCGGGGTACACGGCGGCATAGCGCAGCGTGGCAAGCACCGCGCCCGTGAGCACATCGATGCGGCAGACGCGGTCGATCTCGTCCCCGAAAAATTCAATGCGCAGCGCCTTTTCCGCGCTGTTTGCCGGGACGATTTCCACGGTATCGCCGCGCACGCGGAAATGATCGCGCGTGAGGCTTAAATCGTTGCGTGAATACCCGATCGCCACCAGGCGCGCAGCGAGCGCGTCGCGGTCAAGCGCCATGCCCGGACGCACGGCGAGCACGAGGTTTTGATATTCGCTCGGGTCGCCCAGGGAATAAATGCAGGAAACGGAGGCGACAATGATGGTATTGCGCTGTTCAAAGAGGGAGGAGGTCGCGCTGTGGCGCAGCTTATCGATCTCTTCGTTGATCAGCGCGTCCTTTTCGATATAAAGATCCTTGCCCGGAATGTATGCCTCGGGTTGGTAATAATCATAATAGGAAACGAAATATTCCACGGCATCCTGCGGGAAAAAACGCCGCATTTCGGAGCAGACCTGTGCCGCAAGCGTTTTATTCGGCTCGATGATCAGCGTCGGACGGTTGCACTTTGCAATGATATTTGCCATGGTGAAGGTTTTGCCGGAGCCGGTTACGCCGAGCAGCACCTGGTCTCTCAGCTTTGCTTCCACCCCTTCGGAAAGCAGCGCAATCGCCTGCGGCTGGTCGCCTGTGGGACGAAGATCACTTTGCAGAGAAAACGGAGTATTCAGCAAAAAAGACACCTCCCTATCACAAGTCACACCTGTTATTATACACGAAAACGACGGATCCGTCAACGCAAAAACGCAAAAAAACACAATCCGTTTTTATATTTTTCGAGAAACCCACAAAAACTACAATCGTTTCGCGCGGAAATGAGACGGCGGCATTGCAAAACGGGAAAAGGTATAGTATAATGAAAAAAAGAAATGAGGAAAAAGGAGGCCCCCCCTATGGAACTAAAGCAAAGAGCGCAGATGGACCCTGCATATCAATGGGATCTGACTGCCATTTATGAAAACGATGCCGCCTGGGAGCGCGCAATGGAAAAAGCCGCCGAAGCGGTGAAGGAGCTGAAAGGGCTGCCCGGCACCCTCGGCGCCTCCGCGCAGGCACTGGCAGACGGGCTTGACAAAATTTATGCGGCAAGCGCGCTTGTGGAGCGGGCATATATTTATGCCACGCTGCGCCGCGACGGCGACAACGGCGATGCCCGCGGGCAGGAGATGAGCGGAAAATCCACAACGCTGTATGTCGAATTTTCCACCAATACTGCATTTTTGGAGCCGGAGATTCTCGCGATTGATGAAAAGACGCTTGCAGAATATCTGAAGGAGGAGCGCCTTGCGACCTATCGCCATCTGATCGGCAATATTGTGCGCGGGCGCGCGCATGTGCTCGGCGCAAAGCAGGAAAAAATGCTTGCAATGCTTTCGGATGCGGCAGGCGGCTTCCGCAAATCCTTTTCCATGCTGGAAAGCGTGGATATGAGCTTCCCTGCAATTACGGATGAAGCCGGGGAAAGCGTCACCCTGAGCCACGGCAATTTCGCCGTATACCGCGAAAGCCGCGACCAAAGAGTGCGCAAGGAGGCGTTTGAGGCGTATTTCGGAGAATTCAAGCGGTATATCAATACCTTTGCCGCGCTGTATGAGGGCTCGGTGAAAATGGATTGCTATTATGCCAAGGTGCGCGGCTTTGACGGCGCATGCGAGGCGGCGCTGTTCGGCACAAACGTGCCCATTGCGGTATATGATGCGCTGACGGATGCCGTTCATGATGCATTTCCGACCATGCAGCGGTATTTGGCGCTGCGGAAAAAGCAGCTGGGTGTCAAGGAGCTGCACATGTACGATCTTTACTGCCCCATGGTGGAAAATGTGGATATTTCCGTCCCGTTTGCCGATGCCAAAACGCTGGTGAAAAAAGCGCTTGCGCCGCTGGGCGAGGAATATGCAAAGCTGCTCGACCGTGCGTTTGCGGAAAAATGGATCGATGTTTACGAGAATAAGGGAAAAACCACGGGCGCATTTTCCTGCGGCGTGTTCGGGGTGCACCCGTATGTGCTGCTGAACTATACGGATACGCTGGATGATGCGTTTACGCTGGCGCATGAGCTTGGGCACAGCATGCATTCCTATTTTTCCGATCATACGCAGGATTATGTCAACCATGATTATGAAATCATGGTGGCGGAGGTCGCCTCCACGGTCAACGAGGTGCTGCTCACAAAACATCTGCTCTCGGTGGAGACGGATCCCGCGCGCCGCGCCTATATTCTGAATCACTTTTTGGAGGGCTTCCGTACGACGGTGTTCCGCCAGACGCTGTTCGCCGAATTTGAGCGGGAGGCGCACAAGGCCTATGACCGCGGAGAACCGCTGACGCCGAAGGCGCTCAATGCCATTTACCGCAGACTCAATGAGGCATATTATAAGGGCGCCGTAGTGGACGAGCTGCAGGATATCGAATGGGCGCGAATCCCGCATTTTTACAATGCGTTTTATGTGTACCAGTATGCCACGGGCTTCAGCTCCGCCGTTGCGATCGCAAACAACATTCTGCAAAGCGGCAGCGCCGAGAATTATCTGCGCTTTTTGACCACGGGCGGCAGCGATTATCCGCTGAATGAGCTGCGCATCGCCGGCGTGGATCTGGAAAAGCCGGATACCGTGCGCAATGCCATGCAGGTGTTTGCGCAAAGCCTGGACGAGCTGGAAGCGCTTTTGCACTGAACAATGCAAAAAAGAAAACGGAGCCGAATGCCGGCTCCGTTTTTTGTGCTTTCGGTGCGTGGTGCAATCTTATTCCTCTTTGCCCTGCCCGAACAGGGAGAGAGCCTCTTTGGCGGCGGCCTGCTCCGCCTCGCGCTTGGAGCGCCCGTGGCCGCGGCCGATGACATTGCTGTTCAGGCGGGCCTCCATCTCAAATTGCTTTTCATGGTCCGGCCCCAGCTGCGCTACGAGCACATATTCCAGCTTTTCACCCGGCTCCTGCTGCACGATCTGCTGCAGCTTTGTTTTATAATCAGAGGAGTGCCCCGGCAGCGTTTCCGCCTGCCGCACAAGATAGGGCATCAAAAAGCGCTGCACCGGCCCAAAGGAATTGCTGTCAAGATACATTGCGGCAAGCAGCGCCTCAAAGGCATCGGCGAGGATGGATTTGCGTTCTCTGCCGCCGTTTTTTTCTTCCCCGTGGCCGAGCAGAAGATAGTCGCCCAAAGAAATGGAGCAGGCATTGTGCCACAGCGCGTCCTCACAGACGAGCTGCGCACGCAGCTTGGTCAGATCTCCCTCGGGCGCATCCGGAAAGAGCGAAAAAATATAGGTGCTTGTCAAAACGGAGAGGATGCTGTCTCCCAAAAATTCATAGCGCTCGTTGCAGCGGCAGGAAAGCCCCTTTGCCTGCTGCTCATGCGCCAGGGAGGAATGCGTCAGTGCCTGCGCCAGAATTTCGCGGGACCGGAAGCGATAGCCGATGGCTTGCTCCAATGTGCCGATCTCGGCGGGCAGCAGCTCAATCACGCTGTGCACGGTTTGCTTTTCGTGAGGCATCTCAGTTTTCCTCCTTTGCGGCATCGGGCGTCGGTGCGCCCGCTTCTCCGTCCCCGGGCGCGGCTTTTACCCAAAGCGCCGCGCACTCTGCGATGCGGTCGGAAATGCCGCTTTCCAAATATGCCTTTGCCTGACGCACCGCATTTTTCACCGCGCGGGCATCCGAGGAGCCGTGCGCCTTAATCACGGGCTTTGAAATGCCGAGGAACGGCGCGCCGCCGTATTCGGAGGCATCCAGCTCTTTTTTCAGCGAAACAAATTGCTTTTTGAAGAGCACGGCGGACATTTTTGTGGCAAGGGAGGAGAAAAACAGCCCCTTGACCTTTTTCAGCGCAAAGCGGGACATGCCCTCCACCAGCTTCAGCACGATATTGCCGGCAAAGCCGTCAGCCACGAGCACATCGCAGCGGCCTCGCGGAATTTCCTTGCCCTCAATATTGCCGACAAAATTCAAAGAGGAATTTTTCAAAAGCCGATAGGTTTCCACATAAACGGGCGGCCCCTTATGTGCCTCGGCGCCGTTGTTGAGCAGACCGACGGTGACATGCGGATTTTGAAAAATGCCTTCCATATAGATGGCGCCCATATAGGCAAACTGCTCCATATATTCTGCGGTGACGGTGGCATTTGCGCCGCTGTCAAGCAAAAGCAAGGGCCGCTCAAAGGGCAGAATCGTGCCGATGGCGGCGCGGCGGAGGCCGCGATAGGGGCGAACGATCGCCGTAGCCCCTGTAAACAGCGCGCCTGTATTGCCCGCGCCGACAAAGGCATCGCCCTCTCCCGCGGCAAGCATGCGCAGCCCGACGGTCATAGAGGAATTGCGCTTTTTGCGCAGAACATCAAATGGGGCGTCCTCCATGGTGACCACCTGCGGGGCATGGCGGATCTCAATGCGGGAGCCGAGCAGCTCTTCGCCGCCGCAAACGGCAAGCTCGCGGCGGATGGCTGCCTCATCTCCCACCAAAACAATATCCACATCCTGCTCCTGCACGGCGAGCACGGCGCCGGCAACAAGTGCTGCGGGGGCGTTGTCTCCGCCCATGGCATCTATGATGATTTTCATGACAGTTCCTCCTTTGCAAGGGAATCAAAATAAGCAAGGCTGCGGCGCACATATTCGTCATATTTCGCGCGCTTTCCGCCGCGCACCCGCTGCTCCAGCGGGGCAATCAGCCCGAAATTCGCATTCATCGGCTCAAAGCGGATCTGCGCGGGATTTGAAATATATGCTGCCATTGCGCCGATGATGCTGACGGGAGAGAAAACAAAAGGCGCTTTTCCGCATGCGCGCCGCGCGGCGTTGATGCCGGCGACACAGCCCGAGGCGGCGCTTTCCACATACCCCTCAACGCCGGTCATCTGCCCGGCAAAGAACAGATTCGGATGGGCGCGCCAGGCGTAGGTCGCGTCCAGCAGCGCGGGGGAATTGAGGAAGGTATTGCGGTGCATCACGCCGTAGCGGAAAAACGAGGCGTTTGCAAGAGCAGGAATGATGGAGAAGACTCGACGCTGCTCGGGGAAGGTCAGATGAGTCTGGCAGCCGACAAGGTTGAACATGCTCCCCGCGGTATTTTCCATGCGCAGCTGCAGCACGGCATAGGGCTCTTTCCCGGTGCGCGGGTCGGGCAGACCGACGGGTTTGAACGGGCCGTAGCGCAGGGTATCCACCCCGCGGCGCGCCATGACCTCAATGGGCATGCACCCCTCAAAAACGGTGAGATCCTTTTGCGCCTCGGAATCAAATTCATGCAGCGGCGCAAGCTCCGCCTCGGTCAGCGCTTTGACAAAGGAAAGATACTCCTCTTTGGTAAGCGGGCAGTTGACATAATCCGCATCGCCCTTGCCGTAGCGGCTGGAGCGATAGGCATGCGCAAAATCGATGCTTTCTCCGTCCACGATCGGCGCGGCGGCATCGAAAAAATGCAGCGCGTCCATGCCGAAGGCTTTTTGCAGTGCATCGGCATAGGGGGAGGAGGTAAGGGGGCCGGTCGCGGTGACGGAAATTTCGTCAAGCGGCGGCAGCGCGGTGATTTCCCGCTGCACAACGGTGATTTTCGGGTGCGCTTTGATTGCATCGGTGATATACGCCGAAAAGCGCGTGCGGTCCACCGCGAGTGCGGCTCCCGCCGGGACGGCGCTCTCGTCAGCGGCGCGCAGAATGAGAGAATCCATGCGGCGCAGCTCCTCTTTGAGCAGTCCCACGGCATTGAACAGCTGTGCGGAGCGCAGAGAATTGGAGCAGACCAGCTCCGCAAAAAGCGGGGAATGGTGCGCCGGGGTATAGCTTTGCGGCTTCATTTCAATCAGCGTGACCGAAACGCCGCGCTGCGCCGCCTGATATGCCGCCTCGCAGCCGGCAAGGCCGGCGCCGATGACGGAGACGGAGGGAATGTTATTTGTCATTTGCAAGGCCTTGAACCGTTGTTACCCTTTCATATTTTCTCTTTGTGCAACCTCTTCCTCGGTCATTTCCCGCTTGTAGCCGCAGGCCCTGTCGTGGCAGAGGATGAGATTTTTGCCCTTCTTAGCAAACAAAAGCTTGCCGCAACGGGGGCAACTTTCCCGCAGGGGAAGATCCCAGGAGGAAAAATCGCAGGCGGGATAATTTTCGCAGGAATAGAAAATGCGTCTGTTTTTGCCGGAACGCTGCAGAATTTCGCCGCCGCACTTAGGGCATTTGACGCCGACGGGATGGCGGATCTGCTTTGTGTTTTTGCATTCCGGATAGCGGCTGCAGGCATAGAAATTGCCATACCGCCCCGGGCGGATCACCATATCCGCACCGCACAGCTCGCATTTTTCGCCGGTTTTTTTAAGCGGTTTTTGCTCTTTCTCGTCCGTGAGGGGTTTGGTGTTGCGGCAGGCGGGATAGTTGGGGCAGGCGGCAAATTTGCCGTAGCGCCCGATTTTTACAACCATTACGGCGCCGCATTTCTCGCAAATGAGATCGGTGGTCTGCGCTGCGGTCTCTTTTTCGCGGTCGGGCGCTTTTTCTTCGGCATTTGCAAGGTCGGCTGCAAAGTCCTTATAAAAGCCAGAAAGCACGGAGGAAACGGTGGTTTTGCCGTTTGCGATTTCGTCCAACTCTTCTTCCATGCCTGCGGTGAAGGTCAGATCGACGATTTTCGGGAAATATTCCGTCATCAGTGTGTTGGTCTGCTCGCCAAGCTCCGTAGGGCGCAGGGCTTTCCCGTCCCGCACGACATAGCCGCGGGAGAGAATAGTGGAAATGATGGTGGCATAGGTGGAGGGGCGGCCGATACCGCTTTCCTCAAACAGGCGGATCAGAGAAGCCTCGGTATAGCGTGCGGGCGGCTCGGTGGTATGGTGCTTTGGGTCGGCGGAAAAAACATGCAGGCGCTCTCCCTTTGTAAGCGCAGGCAGGCGCAGCCCCTTTCCGCTTTCCGCATCGCCCTCTTCCTCATGGTCCTCCAAAACGGCGCTGTAACCCGGGAAGCGCACGGTATAGCCGCTGGCGCGGAACGGGTAGCCGCCGGCGCTGAGCTCAATAGTGAGCGTATCCAGCTTGGCATTTGCCATTTGGGATGCCAAAAAGCGATTCCAAATCAGGCGGTAAAGCTTGAATTGGTCTGCCGTGAGATATTTCTTGATCTGCTCCGGCACAAAATGAAGATCGGAGGGGCGAATTGCCTCATGCGCATCCTGCGCGCCCGCACGGGATTTGTATTCGCGCGGTTTTTCCGGCACATATTCCGCACCGTATTTTTCGGTGAGATATGCCCGTGCGGCAGCTTGCGCCTCCGCGCTGATGCGAAGCGAGTCGGTACGCATATAGCTGATCAGACCGTTGACCCCGCCAAAGGATGAGCCGAGGTCAATTCCCTCATAAAGCTCTTGCGCGATGCGCATGGTGCGCGCCGTCTGGAAGCCGAGGCGGCGGTTTGCCTCCTGCTGCAATGTGGAGGTGATAAACGGGGGCTGCGGCGCTTTCTGGCGCACGGCTTTCTTTACCGCGTCCACGGTCATTTCCTTCCCGACGGCGGCGACGATTTTTTCTGCCTCGGCAAGGGTTGCAAGGGAAGAATGCGGCGCTTCGCCGCCTGCATAGCGCACGGTGAATGCCTCTTTTTCACTTGTTCCGACTACGGCGCTGAGCGTGTAATACTCCTGCGGGACAAAGGCGCGAATTTCGTTTTCCCTGTCCACGATTACCCGCGTTGCCACAGACTGCACTCTGCCGGCGGAAAGCCCGCTGCGCACGGTACGCCACAAAAACGGGCTGAGCTTATAGCCCACGATGCGGTCGAGAATGCGGCGCGCCTGCTGGGAATTGACAAGATCGATATCGATCGCGCGCGGCGCCTTCATCCCCGCTTTGACGGCGGTTTTTGTAATTTCATTGAAGGTGACGCGGCGCACCTTTTCCGCGGGCAGGTCCAAAGCGGTTGCAAGATGCCAGGAGATTGCTTCTCCCTCACGGTCAGGGTCGGTTGCAAGATAAACATATTTTGCGGCTTTTGCCTCTTTTTTAAGAGAGCGGATGAGCTCTCCTTTGCCGCGGATGTTGATATAATCAACGGCAAAGTCATGGTCGACATCAACGGCAAGGCGGCTCTTGGGCAGATCGCGGACATGCCCGTCGGATGCCATGACCTTATAGCCGCTGCCGAGATACCCCTTGACGGTGGTTGCCTTATGGGGAGACTCCAAAATCACAAGATTTGCCATTCGTGTTTTCCTCATCTTTATTTTAAACTGTTGCAGTGTTACAGGGAGAAATAGCGTTCTCCCGCGCTGACACGCACAAGACCGTCCAGCTCCAGCTGCAGAAGAATCAGCTCGATTTCCGAGAGCGAAAGCGAAAGGCGCTCGCAAAGCTCTTCGGGGGTTGCGCCGTGTTTCCCGAGCGCATGCAGCACGCGCTGCGGAGCGGGAAGCGCTTCTTTTTCCGTCGTTTGCGCGGGCATTTCGTTTGCCTGCGCGCACGCATCATTTCGGATAAACGCATCCTGCGGCGCGAATTGCCGCATGCGCGGCATGGAGAGAAGCGTGTCGGAGGGCGCCGAAGCGGTTTTTGTCTGCGCCGTATCCATAGCGCGGAGCAATGCGGTGAAATCCTCGGCTTGCCGCGGCAAAGCGCTGTCCGCAGAGGCGGGCAGCGGAGCATACCGATCATAAAAATCATCAAGCTCGATACGGTTTTTGAAAAACGGAGAAGCGCCGCTGCGTTCAAAATCCGCAAGAAGGTCCTCGGCGCAGGTGATGACCCGCGCGCCGCTGCGCAAAAGGGAAAGATTTCCGGCATAGGTTTCATCGTCGACGGCGCCGGGGAAGGCATATAAAAGGCGGTTTTGCTCCAGGGCGTTTTGCGCGGTGACGACGGCGCCGCTTTGCAGCGGGGCCTGCACCACGATTGTTGCGGCGCAAAGGCCGCTGATGATGCGGTTGCGTGCGGGGAAGTTGCGCGGCAGGGCCGGAGTGCCCGGCGGAAACGGAGAGAGCAAAAGCCCTTGTTTTTTGATTTGTTCAAACAGGTCGCGGTGTTCCTTTGGATAGCATAAATCAAGCCCGCAGCCAAGCACGGCAACGGTATGCGCTCCGCCGTCCAAAGCGCCGCGATGCGCCATGCCGTCGATTCCGCGCGCCATTCCGCTGACGATCACTGCCCCGCATTTGCCGAGCGTATACCCGAGACGATATGCGCAGCGGTTTGCGTTTTGCGCGGAGCGGCGTGTGCCGACGATTGCAAGGGCGGTTTGCTGCGGCGGGAAAAGGGCGCCTGTGCCGTACAAAAGCGGCGGGGAAGAGAGCGCAGCCGACAACGGAGCCGGGTAATCCTCATGATCGGGGCAGAGCAAAAAGAGATCAAGTTCTGCACACCTCGCCGCAGCGGCGCGGGCATAGGAAAGATCTTTTTCGCAAAGCGCTTCTGCAGCGCGCGGAGATAAAAACGGAAGAGAGGCAAGCGCTTTTGCATCTGCCTTATAAATTTCTCTTGGTGTTTCAAAGCGGCGCAGCAGCTCCCGCGCGGAAAATCTGCCGCGGCGCGCCGCATCGTAAAGCCAGATATAATAAGGGAAAAGAGAATGCTCTGCGCTCAGCACAAAGAGCCCTCCCCCCGCACGCTCTCCCAAAGGAGAAGCGCCGCCGCCGTCGCGGCATTCAGGCTTTCGCTGTGCGGCGCCATGGGAATTTGCACCGTGCCGTCGCATGCATCCACAAGAGAATCGGGCAGCCCGTGCCCCTCATTGCCGACCAAAAAGACCGTGCCCTGCGGGAACGCCGTTTTGCCGAGCATCGCAGCGCCGCGGCGAGGCATGGCGGCATACACATGTGCGCCGCATGCCCTGAGGGAGTCAATATAGCGCGCCATATCGCTGCACAGATCGATCCGCTGGCGAAACAGAGCGCCCATTGCAGCGCGCAGTGTGCGCGGGTTGGTCAGTTCTGCGCTGCCGCAAAAGCAAAGCCGCGCAAAGCCGAGCGCAGATGCCGTGCGGATCAGTGTGCCGACATTGCCTGCGTCCTGCAGCGAATCTGCCAAAAAAACGCGGGGAGCCCCCTCGCCAGGCTGCGGGATATATTCGTCGGCGCGGCGCACAAGCGGCAGATCCTCTGCAACGATGAACACGCCCTGCGGAGCGCGCTCCAGGCTGAGCTTTTCGTAAACGCTCTCGCTCACGCAGTAAAGCGCGCAATCCCGCGGCAGCTTAGCAAACAGCGCAGAGGCGGCATTTTGCGCCTGCTCGGTATAAAAAACCGCACAAAGACGGAGACCGCTTTGCAGCGCCTCCGAAAACAGTTTGATCCCCTCAAAGCAGAAAAGACCGGCGGCGCTGCGCCCTTTTTTATCGTGCAGCTTTGCCGCGCGAACAACCGCCTCGTTTTGTCGGCTGGATAAAAAGAGAGGCTGCGGTGTTTGAGTGTGATTCATACGGACCTCCTTTTTTCGGACCTTTCGGGAGGGTGCGACGCTGCGGCGGAGACCCGAAAGGAGAACAAAAAGCACCACGGTTCGACGCGGGCGTATAACGCAAAAACCAAAGCACACGCGCGCGGGCGCGTTGCTTTGGTTTTCCGATGTTTCTTACAGAGCAGCCTTTGCCTTTTCTGCCAGGGCTGCAAATGCTTCCTTATCGCTGACGGCGAGCTCGGCGAGCATCTTGCGGTTGAGGGAGATGTCAGCCTTCTTCAGACCGTGCATCAGCGTGGAATAGTTCATGCCGCAAACCTTAGCCTGCGCGGAAATACGGGTGATCCACAAAGAGCGGAAGTCTCTCTTTTTCTGCTTGCGTCCGATATAAGCATAGTTGCCGCTCTTCATGACGGCTTGTTTTGCCATCTTAAAGTGCTTGCTCTTGGAACCCCAATAGCCTTTGGCGGCTTTGAGAACTTTATTTCTTCTCTTGCGCGTCATCATCGCGCCTTTGACTCTTGCCATTTTCTCTACCTATCCTTTCTTATCTGCGGTCGATCTTATTTACCGATGAGAACGCGAACGGTCGGAGCGACGCTCTCGCTCAGAATCGCGCCCGAGCGCAGATGTCTCTTTCTCTTAGCGTTCTTCAAGCCGAGCTTATGGCGGTGATGAGAGTGATTCATTTTCACAAGACCGCTCTTGGTCAGAGTAAATCTCTTTCTGGATGCGCTGTGTGTCTTAACTTTTCCCATGACTTTGATCCTTTCTTTTTCGGCGGGGCGGGTGCCCGCATCAGCGTTGCAATGTGCAGGGGACGAATCTTCAGTTTTTCTTTTGCGGCAGCGGCGCGATGATCACGCTCATATAGCGCCCTTCCACCGCGGGCTTTTTGTCCGTTGTGCCCTTTTCGGCACATGCGGCGACAAACCGCTCAACGACTTCTCTTCCCACATCCTGGTGCGCCATTTCGCGCCCCTTGAAGCGAAGCTGGACTTTCACCTTGTTTCCTTCGCCCAAAAAACGCAGCGCCTGATTGACGCGGGTGTTGAAATCGTGCGTATCGATGGTGCAGGAGAGCTGCACCTCTTTGAGCTTGACGATCTGCTGTTTCTTCCGCGCTTCCTTTTCCTTTTTATCGCGGTCGAAGCGATATTTGCCGTAATCCATGATGCGGCATACGGGCGGATTTGCGCCCGGCGCCATCAGAACAAGGTCAAGCCCTGCTTCGTCCGCCATGGACTGCGCTTTTGCAAGGGGAAGAATGCCGACCTGCTCACCCTCGGCGCCTACCAGGCGAACCTCGGATGCTTTGATCTGCTCATTGATCTGAAGATCCTTTGTGCTAATGGAAACCCACCTCCGTTATTTGATGAAACAAAAAATGCGAAAGACGAAACAACCCGCCTCCGCATCTCAAAGGCCGCCCGCGCACGCGCCGACAACCGAAACCTTTTAACCGGCGTGCAACCGCACGACGGTGAGAGCGGAGAGGCTCTGCTTCTTTTTCCATGCTATCATAGCATAAACTTTTGCGCATGTCAAGGGAAAAACGCACAATTTTTATGCCCGAAATGAAAAATTTCCGCCGTGGACCGGTTTTTCCTTGACAAAAGCGGCGATTGCTATATATAATACTGTAGTATACTAAAGCATCCGGCGTAAAAATTCCGGTGAAAGGAACCAGTATGATCCGAAGAATTCATCAGCCCGTAAAATACAGCGGCGGAACCCTTTCGGCTGCCCCGGCGCAGGCGCTTGCGGCAGGGCGGGAAAAAACCATTGCTTACCGCATTCTGAAAGCGCACAACACCACGGCAGACCTGAAAAATCTGCGACTGCGCTTCGACGCGCTTGCCTCGCATGATATCACCTATGTCGGCATTATTCAGACGGCGCGCAGCGGAAACCTTGAAAAGTTTCCCATGCCGTATGTTCTGACCAACTGCCACAATTCTCTGTGCGCCGTCGGCGGTACGATCAATGAGGACGACCATGTGTTCGGCCTGAGCGCCGCGCAGAAATACGGCGGCATTTATGTGCCGGCGCATATGGCGGTCATTCATGCATATATGCGGGAAATGATGAGCGGCTGCGGCAGGATGATTCTCGGCTCGGACAGCCACACGCGCTACGGCGCGCTCGGCACCATGGGCATCGGAGAGGGAGGCCCGGAGCTTGTCAAGCAGCTGCTCGGCAGAACCTTTGATCTTGCGCAGCCCGCGGTTGTGGCGGTGCACCTGACCGGCGCGCCGCGCCCCGGCGTCGGCCCGCAGGATGTGGCGCTTGCTCTCATCGGCGAGGTGTTCGCCGACGGATATGTAAAAAATGCGATTCTGGAGTTTGTCGGTCAGGGCGTGCATGCGCTGCCCGCGGAATTCCGCAACGGTATTGATGTGATGACGACGGAAACCGCATGCCTTTCCTCCGTTTGGGAGACCGATGAAGAGATTCGCCGTTATTATGTGCGCCATGGCAGACCCGAGGCATATGCACAGCTTGCGCCAGAGGAGGGGGCGGTGTATGACCGCGCCGTGGAAATCGATCTTTCCCGTGTAGCGCCGATGATCGCCATGCCGTTTCACCCGAGCCTTGCCTATAAAATTTCCGATGTGCGCGACAACGCGGGCGATGTGCTGCGCGAATGCGAAAAGAGAGCGCGTGAGCAGCTGGGCGGCGTGGAGCTGCGCCTGACGGAAAAGCTGGAAAGCGGAAAGCTGCGCGTGGACCAGGGCGTGATTGCCGGATGCGCGGGCGGAACCTATGACAATCTGTGTGCTGCGGCGAATATTCTGCGCGGCAGGACCATTGGCGACGGAGCCTTTACGCTTTCCGTCTATCCGGCAAGCCAGCCGGTCAACCTGGCATTGATGCAAAACGGCGTAATGGAAACACTCATTGAGGCGGGCTGCATTCAGCGCACCGCTTTCTGCGGGCCGTGCTTCGGCGCGGGCGATGTTCCCTGCAATCGCGGCTTTTCCATCCGCCATTCCACCCGCAATTTCCCCAACCGGGAGGGCTCCAAGCCCGCTGCGGGGCAGATCGCTTCCGTGGCGCTTATGGATGCGCGCAGCATTGCCGCAACGGCGGCAAACGGCGGTTGGCTCACGCCCGCAACGGATCTCGATGTGGAATACACCGTGCCGGAATATACCTTTGACCGCGGCGTATATGAGCGCCGCTGCTACTTCGGCTTCAATGCGCCCCACCCGGAAACGGAGCTGCGCATCGGCCCGAATATCAAGGATTGGCCGAAGATTGCACCGCTGAAGGAAAATCTTTTGCTGAAGGTCTGCTCGGTTATTACCGACCCAGTCACGACAACGGATGAGCTGATTCCCTCCGGCGAGACCTCCTCCTATCGTTCCAACCCCATGGGCCTGGCGGAATTTACGCTTTCCCGTAAGGACCCCGCCTATGTCGGCAGGGCAAAGGCGGCGCAAAGCGAAACGCTCCCGCCGTATCTGACGAAAATTCTTGCGCAGACCCTCGGCGCGGATGCGCCCCTTTCCCGCGGAAGCGTGGTATATGCCAATCGCCCCGGCGACGGCTCCGCGCGCGAACAGGCGGCCTCCTGCCAAAGAGTGCTCGGCGGCGCTGCCAATATCGCCAAGGAATATGCCACCAAGCGCTATCGCAGCAACCTGATCAACTGGGGCATGCTGCCGCTTTTATATGACGGCGCGGATGTGCCCTTCGGCATCGACGATTATATTATTCTGCCGGCCGTGCGGGAAAAGCTCGGCACCGACACGCCTATTTGCGGCATTTTGGTGCGGCCGGACGGCTCCTGTGAGGACATTTCCTTTACCACGGGCCCGCTTGATGCGGAGCAGGTGTCCATCATCAAGGCGGGCTGCCTTGTCAATGATGCGGCAAACTGATGAAAAAACGATTCTTCGAAAGCCTTGCGCGCGGCGCAAGGCTTTCATTTTTGTGTGATTCAATCGTGATATATATAATAGGAAAGAAAACGGTCGCACAAAGAGCCGCTTTTTGTTTTCGACAAAATTCGACACGCCAGGATGCTGATCCAAAGCAAACCGAAAGCCGGAAGAGAGGAGGCCCGGGAGAGAAAAATTGAGGCAAAAGGAGTAAACCCGGCGAAAGATTTTTTGCTCGCTTGTTTCTCGGCAGAGAAAAAGCAAATAAAACAAAAAAGCCTGCCAAAAAAGCAACAGGCAGGCTTTGCCGAAGCGGAACCTGCCTGTTTTTTATCGGGGAAGAAACCGGGTCAAAGCGCCTTTTTGGGACAGGCCTTGACACATTCCATACAGAGAATGCATTCCGTTCCGTTTTTTCGGCTTCTTGCGGGATCTGTGATATCGACCTCCATGGGGCAGACGCGCTTACATTTTCCGCAAGAGATGCATTTCGCCTGGTCGCATTTTATTCTGAGAAGAGAAAAATAGCTCATCGGCTTCAGAAAAACCGTGATCGGACAAATATATTTGCAGAACGCCCGATTGTCCCTTAAGAGGAACGCCAGAAGAATCCCAACGGAATAATACAGCACATTTCCGATGAGAAATGCCAAAAACATGATTTTTTCAAGATTTTTTGCATGGCTCAAAAAGAGCGCTGCCACGAAAAGCAGGGATGCGGCGAAGGTGAGATACCGCAGGAAACCAAGCTTCTTTCGCGCGCCTTGCGGAATTTTATACGGAAGAAAGTCCAGTACCATTGCCGTCCAGCAAGCGTAGCCGCACCAGCCTCTTCCGAACAGAAGAGGCCCGAACAGCTTTGCAACGGCATAATGGATTGTGGCGGCTTCAAATGCTCCGGAAAACAGATAATACCAAAAGCCCTCGATCTGCATGTTTTCCCGGCAGAGAATGCCGAGATAAATCAGCATGTACAAACCGACAAGGAGCTGAACAACCCGGCGGGCATAGCTGCAGTGAAACCGAAAAAGCACCAGGCCAAGCGCGATGGATGTTCCGATATAGCTGAAATTCAGAAGATAGAACAAATTGTTCTTTGTGAGCCAAAGCATGACAGCAATTGCTTCAAAAATGATCCAAATCCCGAGCGAAATCCATTCGGTGTGTTTTTTCTTCATGTGATAAAGCCTCCGTAGCGTTCATTTGCGGAAACAGTGCAGTACAATATGGGGAAGCACTACAGGTTAATTTTTCTGTGTCTTTTCCAGTATCAGCCGATGATTTTTGAAGTCCAAAATGGAGCGCTGCGGCGATAAAACCTGATAGCCGATCACGCCATCAACAGGGACTTTCTTTTTGATTGCACTGATATCGGAAATTACGGCGGTAATTTTTTCGTAGGTGTGAAGAGAAAAAAGAACCGGAACAAAAACCGGTTCATCAGAATTTGATGCGCGCACAGAGCAACTCGAAACAGAGTTGACACGGGCAAGGAGGAAAAAGGGGAAAGACGGACGGAAGAGGGCAGATCTGCTGAAAAAAAGAAAAGGCAGACGGTAAAGTCTGCCTTTTTTGGGAGCATTTCGGTTTAGAGGCGCTCAGCCGCCAAGGTACGCTTTTTTGACATCGTCCGAGCGTAAAAGCTCTTCGCCGGTGCCGGAGAGGACGATATTGCCTGTTTCGAGCACATAGGCGCGGTCGGAAATGGCAAGCGACTTGCCGGCGTTCTGCTCGACAAGGAGCACGGTGGTGCCGTTTTGATGGAAGGTTTTGATGATATCGAACACCTGATCGACCAAAAGCGGGGAAAGCCCCATGGAGGGTTCGTCGAGCATCAGAAGCGTCGGGCGGCTCATCATGGCGCGCCCCATGGCAAGCATCTGCTGCTCGCCGCCGGAAAGAGTACCCGCGACCTGGTTTTGGCGCTCTTTGAGGCGGGGAAACCAGGTATAGATTTCTTCCAGCCCCTGTTTCAGCTTCTTTTTTTCCTTTTCCGTATAGGCGCCCATGAGCAGGTTTTCATATACGGTGAGCTCGGAAAAGACGCGTCTGCCCTCGGGTACCTGTGTCATGCCCAGGTGCACGATTTTATGGCAGGGCGTTTTGGTGATGTCCTTCCCGTCAAACAGAACCTGCCCCGAGCGGGCGGGAACAAGCCCCATGATGCTTTGCATGGTGGTGGTTTTGCCGGCGCCGTTTGCGCCGATGAGCGTGACGATCTCGCCGCGGTTGACCTCAAAGGAGATGCCGCGCAGCGCCTGAATCACGCCGTAATACACACACAGATCCTTGACCTGTAAAAGCGGTTGTGAAGCCATGATATCCATCCTTTCTTATTCTTGCAGCAAAGTCAGCCGCCGATGTACGCTTTGACGACCTCCGGGTCGGACAGGGCGTCCTTGGTTTTGCCCTGTGCCAAAACCGTGCCGAAATTGAGCACGGTGACCTCGTCGCAAAGCCCGGAGACAAACTTCATATCATGTTCAATGAGAAGAATGGTCATATCAAAGGTATCGCGGATATAGCGGATGGTTTGCATGAGCTCTTCGGTCTCATGCGGGTTCATGCCGGCAGCCGGCTCGTCAAGCAAAAGAAGCTTTGGATTGGTTGCGAGCGCGCGGGCGATCTCCAGCTTGCGCTGCTTGCCGTAGGGCAGGTTGCAGGAAAGATTGTTGCGCTCCTGCTCAAGATCGAAGATGCGCAGGATTTCTTTGGCGCGGTCGCGCATTTCCCGCTCTGTTTTATAGTGGCGGGGCAGGCGCAGCATGCTGGAAAACGGGTCGCACTGAAACTGCGGCTGATTGTGAAGCCCGACGAGCACATTGCGGATCACGCTCATGTTGTTGAACAGGCGGATATTTTGGAATGTGCGGGCAATGCCCTTGCGGTTGATTGCCTCCTGGGATTTGCCGTTGAGCTTTTCGCCGTCAAGATAAAAGGCGCCGGTGGTGGGCAGGTAAACGCCCGTGAGCATATTGAACAGGGTAGTCTTACCCGCCCCGTTCGGGCCGACCAGCCCGTAAAGCTGGCGTTTTTTCACGCACAGGTTGACATCCTGCACGGCTTTCAGCCCGGAAAAGGAGATGCCGAGGTGTTCGGTTTGCAGCATGTATTCCGCCATATTACTCAGCCCCCTTTTCATTCTTTTCGTCGGACGGTTTGTCGGCTTTTTCCGCCCTCTCCGCTTTTGCCGCCTTGCGCGGGCTTACGGGGCGGTCGGGCGAGGAGCCGTCGGCGCGCAGCTCAACGCTGAGCAGCTCATCCATACGGATTTTTGTATCAATACGGTCCCATGCGGCATCGTCATCGCGGATGTTTTCAGGGCGATGGCGCTTTGCAAACAGCTTTGAAAGCAGGCGCTTCGGGTTGAGCTTATCGCGCAGCGGACGCAGTGCGGGCGCATTGTTATAAAGCACGGCGACGATCAGAATGAGCGCATAGACCAGCAGGCGCAGCGCCGCCAGGTCGCCGGAGAGCTTGTTTTGCAGCAGGAAATTGATATAGGTGATCAGGGTTGCGGAGATAATGGAGCCCGTGAGAGAGCCCATGCCGCCCAGCACCACCATGACCAGAATTTCAATGGAATAGTTATAGGAGAAGAAGGTATAGAGCAGCGGCGTGTTCAAATGTCCGTAGAGCACACCGGCAATGCCGGCAAAGAAGGCGGAGAGAATGAACACGGCGAGCTTATAATAGGTGACATTGATGCCCATGGCGCGCGCGGCGATTTCGTTATCGCGAATGGCGGTGATGGCGCGCCCATGCTTGGAGCGGATGAGATTCTGAATGAGGAACAAAACCGCAAGAACAACGACAAATGCCACGATATAAAGCGAGGAGGTGGGATATTTGGTTGTATTCAGACCCATCGCGCCGCCGAACATGGGCAGGTTTTTCACCACATTGCGCACGATCTCACCGAAGGCAAGCGTCACAATGGCAAGATAGTCGCCCTTCAGTCGCAGCGCCGGCAGACCGATGACAAACCCGAAAACCGCGGCACAGGCACCGCCGAGCAGCATGGAAAGAATCAGAATGAGCAGGTTGCTGTGCATCACCGTGTGCAGATAATTTGCAAAATAGCAACCGATGTAAGCACCCACGCACATAAAGCCCGCGTGCCCGAGGCTCAACTCACCCAAAAAGCCGACCACAAGATTCAGGGAAACCGCCAGAATAATGCTGTATGCGATACGGGGCAACAGCGTGAGCGCGGAGCGGCTGAGCATACCCGCCTGCCCGAGAATGATGCAAAGGACGAGCGCTGTGCCGACCAGGACATAATTGACGAAATATTTAAATTTCAGATTGGATTTGCGTTTCAGTTTTTCCGCCATGTCTTACACCTTCTCTCTCTTGCGCTTGCCGAGCAGCCCGACCGGGCGGACGAGCAGAATCAGAATGAGCACGGCAAATTCGATGGCTGTGGTATAAGGGCTGATCAGCGGGATGCTCTGGCAGATCTTTTCAATCACACCGAGCAGCACACCACCCAGCATTGCGCCGGGAATGGAGCCGATGCCGCCGATGACTGCCGCGGTAAACGCCTTGATGCCGGGCATTGCGCCGAGCGTGGGGCTGACGGACGGAATCTGCCACAGATAAAACAGGCTTGCAAAGGCGGCAAGCGCCGAACCGATGGCAAAGGTGACGGAGACGATGGCGTTGACGTTAATACCCATGAGCTGCGCCGCGCCGCGATCCTCGGAGACCGCCTGCATGGCGCGTCCGATGCGTGTCTTTGCGACAAAGAGCGTCAGAGCCGCCATAATCACGGCGCCGACGGCAAGGGTGATAAGAGTGGAAGCGTTGACCGTGACACCGGCGACGGTGAAGGTGCCGAAGGAGGGCAGAGAGACAGGACGGGACTTTGCACCGAAGACAAGCTGTGCGACGCTTTGCAGGAGAAAGCTGACGCCGATTGCCGTAATGAGAACGGCAAGCGGAGAGGCGCCGCGCAGGGGTTTATAGGCGAATTTTTCCACAGCGATGCCCATGACGGTGCAAATCACGACGGCTGCGACCAGCGCGACATAGACGTTGCCGCACAGATTCAGCATACATAAAATCGCATAAGCACCGACCATGATAATGTCGCCGTGCGCAAAGTTTAAAAGCTTTGCGATGCCGTACACCATGGTGTAGCCGAGCGCGATCAGCGCATAGATTGCGCCGAGGCTCAGGCCGTCCAATAAAATACTCATATCCTTGTTCCTTTCTTGGGACAAATTATAACACGGTCAAAAAAAGCGGGATGCGCCGCGATGCCGACGCGGAAGATTTCCGCGCCGGCGCAGCGTAATTTGCAGATCTTACAGCCTTTGATGGGCTTATTTTTTGATATCGACGACCTGCGGCTCCTTGTTGCAGGCGCCGGAGGCATCCCAGGTCATGGTGCCGGTGACACCCTGCAGCTGGAAGGAAGAGGAGGTGATTGCCGTCTTGACTGCTTCGCAAAGATCAGAAGCACTGATGGAAGCATCAGTGATATTGGCAGCCTTCATCGCTTCGGCAATCGCGTAAACGGCATCGTATGCGTCGGCAGCAAACTGGTCGGGCGCGGCACCGAAGGCTTCTTTGTATTTCGTGACAAAGGAGGAAACCTTTGTGTCGCTGCTGTTGACATCGAACGGGGTGATGTATTTGATCTCGTTGGTCACGGTGTCGTCGATCTGATCAACCACGCCGTCAAGGCCGTCACAGCCGTACAGAAGAGCACCGCAGCTCTTGGCGGCGCAGGTTTTCGCAATCAGGCCCGCCTCGGTATAATAGATAGGAAGGAAGATAACATCACAATCCTTGAGCGCTTCGACCTGAGTGGAGAAGTCCTTCTTGGTTTCTTGGTCAAAGGTCTGGGTGGAAAATTCCTTGTTCAGCGTCTTCATTTCCGCATCAAAAGCTTCGAAGATGCCCTTGGAATATGGGTCGCTGTTGTCATAGATCGCGCCGATTTTTTCATATTTTGCAGAAAGTTCTTTGGCTGCCAAAGTGCCCTGGTCCGGGTCGCCGAAGCAGACGCGGAACGCATTGGGGCGGTTGGCAATGACATTTGCGGCGGAAGCGGACGGGGTCATGAAGAACAGGTTATCCGCAACGCTCTTGGAAGCGAAGGATTCGCAGGAGCCGGAGGTCACGGAGCCAAGAGAAATCTGCATGCCGGCATCCATCAAAGCGTCGTAGCCGGTTGCGGCATCCTCTGCGGTCGCTTTATCGTCTTTCATATCAAAGGTGAACTTGATACCGTTGACGCCGCCGGCAGCGTTGACTTCGTCAACAGCAAGCTGCGCGCCGTTTTTCACGGAAATACCGTAAGAGGAGGCGTCGCCGGTCAGCGGACCGGTGCAGCCGAGCAGGAAGGTTTTATCGCCGCTGTTTGTGTCTTTGCCGCAAGCGGTGAAGAGACATGCGAGCATCATAGCTGCCATGAGCATGGCAACGATTTTCATTGAGGTTTTCATGATAATTTTCTCCTTTTGTTTTTTGTATATTTATCCAACCGGTGAGGACACCGAGAAGATACGAAATAAAAAATCGGTCCTGCCGAAAGCGGCGGGACCGACTTGGTTTACGGCGGCGTTATGCCGTGCACGGTTCCATTGCTTTGCTTTCGGGAAAGGCTTTTCTGCCGTTTACAATTACGGCGGATACAACAATCGTAATAATTCGTACAGGCAGACGAATTACGACAACCAGGGCATGCAGCGCCAGGGAAGCAAGAATAGAAAAAAGGCGCATCGCGAGGACAGCGATGCGCCCGATGAGGGATGCTTCAAAACGAAAAGCGCAGCGAGAGCAAGCCGGTGCTTTTGCATCGGTTGTCGCATAAGACATTTGCTTTGCTGCTGCGAACATTGTTTTCGGCTCCTGAAATATCATAAATTTTCACTTATTATACGGCAGGAATGCGAGTTTGTCAAGGGGAAGGGGCACACTTTTTTGCAATTTTATGAATTTTGTGAAGTTTCATGCATCGCTTTACTCCGATAAAGCATTTTATGGGCAATTCGACCAAATACAGCCCCCTCCGCACGCGTGCGGAGGGGGCTGTGATGCGGCGGCTCAGCTTTGCGGTGCCTGTGCGCGGATAAGGTTTTGATAAAAGCGTACGGCGCCCGGCAGACAGTTTGCTTCAATGCATTCATTCAGCCCGTGCATGCCCTTCATCTGTTCCTGCCCGTAGATCACCGGGGCAAAGCGCATGCAGTTTTTGCAGATGGGCTGATAAAACTGCGCGTCGGTCGCGCCGGTCATAACATAGGGGCTCACGCAGATACCGGGGAAGGTTTTTTTCACAACCTTCTCAAAAATCTGCCATCCTTGCCCGGAAAGATCGACCGGCTCGGTATAGTCGTTGGCATGCAAAACGGCGGTGGTAAGACCGTATTTTTCCGCATTTTTGCGAATGAGCGCAAGGCTTTGCGCCTGCCCCTGATGCGGGATAAAGCGCATGTTTGCGCCGACGCTTGCCTCGGTGGGCAGCACATTATATGCTTTGGATCCGCTTAGGGTGGTAAAGGCGATGGTGGTGCGCAGCATGGCGGCGCCCTGCGCGCTGACGCGCGGCAAAAGCCACAGCAAAAGCGGGCGGAAGAGCCAAAGATTCGAAAGAATCAGCCGCAACGGGAAGGAGGCATAGGGCGCAAGGCGCGAAAACATCGCACGAACGGGCGGCAGAAGCTTTTTTTTGAAGGGGCTGCGGTGCTCCGTGGCGCTGACAAACGCGGCAACGCGCGCAACGGGGGTGTTTTTACCGGGGGCGCTGGCATGGCCGCCCTGCCCGTGTGCGGTGAAGAGAACATCGCCCTTTCCTTTTTCGAAAATGCCGACCATGGCAAAATTGCCCGGAATGCCGCCGACGGGCTCGGTGATGATTGCCCCGCCCTCATCACAGACCAAAAACAGCTCAACGCCGCGGCGCTGCAGTTCCTTGACAATCTTCGGTGCGCCGTCGCCCGCCCATTCCTCCGTGCAGGAGGAGGCAAGATAAACATCCTGCGGCGGGGTGGTATAGCCGCTTGCAAGCAGCTGCTCTACCGCCTCAAAAAGCGCCATTAAGGAGCATTTCGTATCTGCGGCGCCGCGCCCGTACACCTTACCGTCCTCAATTTCGCCGGAGAACGGCGGATGCACCCAATCCCCCTGTGCGGGAACGACATCCTGATGACTCATAAGCAAAATCGGCTGATCCGAACGCTCGCCTTTCCAATAAAAAAGCAGGTTTCCGTCAATCTCGGTTTTTTCAAGATGCGCATGCACCAGGGGAAAGAGCTCGGCAAGACAGCGATGGAATGCATAAAACTTTTCGCGGCTTTTGTCCGCGGCATCGGAAACGGTTTCGCAGCGGATCATGGCGCTCAGCTTTTCGGCAAGCGGCTGCGCCGCCTCTTCATCCTGCGCGGGCGGCGTATAATCGCTGACACGGCGCTTTTGCAGCAGCGTGCGGCAAAGGGCAATCAAAAAAAGCAGCAGGAAAAGAACAAGCAGCCCGAGCGGGATTTGCCAAAGCAGATGCAGCATGGCTCAGTCCTCCTTTTTCGGCGCGCAGGGGGATTCTTTCCGTTTGCCGCGGCGCCAGAAGAAATAGCTAACGCCGATGGCAAGAGCGCCGGAGGGCAGAATCATCATGCTGGTGGAGGAGAGGAGCGGGGGAACGAAAATGAACAGAACGCTCATGAACACCAGCGGCCAAACGGCGATTTTCATGTTGCTGCGATAATATTTATATGCCATGGCACCGAACAGTGCGGGCACGACATTGTCAAACGCGGCGGCAAGCTCCGGTTTTTGCAAAACAGGCTGCAGGGGCGTGAGCGCCGCGACGCCGAGTGCGAGAACAAGAATGGTGACAAGGGACGAGGTTGCAATGGAAAGAGTGGAGATAATTTCGTTTTCCCGCGTGCCGGTTTTGGCGCCGACGGTATCGCGCGCATTGACGGCGCAGGGAATTTTCATATTGATCAGGTTGCCGGTGATAAAAGCAAGATACCCGCCGCCCGAGCCGAGCATGGGGGTATAGACTAAAAATTCGGCAATGCTTGAGACCAGCCAAATGACGCCGACCGCCAAAAAGCCGCGCGCCGCCGCGGAAAGATCGGGCATGGAGCCGAGGAATTTTCCGATGAGGAAAGGCGCGCCGAGCAGCATCAGCAGCGCGAGCACGCTTGCCGCACGCCCAAGACGATGCGTGTTTTTCTGATAGGTTTCAAACAGCTTGTTTTGTTCTTGTTCGTTCATTGTGCTGCTCCTTTCTCAAAACAGATTGCAAACGACCGCCGACGCCATGCCGCAAAGCATGGAAAGCGCAACGGAAAAGCTGTCCAGCCATGCCATGCGGGGCTTTTTCGAGAGCCACAGGCAAAGCGCCATAACAGCGCCCGAAACCGCGGCGACCACGATCGGCACATACGAGCCGGAGAACGTGAAAATGCCGTTTTTGCTGACAAAGGCGCCGAGATAGCTCCCAAGATATGCCGAGCAGAGGCCGATAAACATTGCGGTCATGGCGGTGTCGCCGAAAGAGGCGGCGCCTCCGCCTGAGCCGAGGCCGAGCTTTTTGCTGTATTTTTTATTGAAGAAAATGGAGAGGACCATGCCCCAGATAATGCAAAAGCTCATCAGAAGCGCAATGGTGACAAAGCGCTGCGGGGTCATTTCCGCCGCGCTGAGCGTTTGCATACCGAGCTGCTCCGCCGCACCCTGGGCAACCTGCGTTTCATAATGCAAAGCGCCGATGACGGAAAGACGCAGCCAGGGCCACGGGATTCCGAGGCTGCCCGACAGGGCAATGACGCCGAGCAGAATGCCTGCACTCGGCAGAACGGAAAATGAGGCGCTGGAAAGAACAACGCGCCTCATTTTTTGCGCGTCAATGCCAAGAGCTCTGCCCGCGCGCCAGGCGCGCACCGCGAATACGGCGCATAGCAGCGCAACAAAGGCAATAATGCCGCCGCAAATGAGAAACAGCGGCGCGGAATTCAGCTGCTGTAAAACGGTCATAAAAAATCAGCCCCCAAAAACTTGATAATATGCTTGCTTTGATTATATGCCCTTTTGCACGGCATTGCAAGAGAAAATTGCACATTTATGCAAAAAAACAGAAAAACAACGGCAGAGCGACGAAAAAACGCTCTGCCGTGCAGGATTACATATCGATTTTATTCAGAAGCTCTTCGTTTTCCTTCAGTTCGTACTTCTCGGAAAAGGCGGCAAGATCTTTTTGATAGTCCTTTGCAATCAGCTCCGTGCGCGCCTGTGCCTTCCAACGGGGCAGCCCGAAGGAGGAGAAATACATAATGTGCGTGCCGTAGGAGGTATCCACAAGGCCGGTATCGCCGCTTTGCCGCGCCGCGTCAAAGCACCAGTTGTTGAAAGCATCCACCATTTGCCCCGGGGTGACATTCTGATAGAGGCCGCCTCCGGAGGCGGAGCCGCCGTCCTCGCTCTTTTCCTTTGCCATGGCGGCGAAGGATTCCTCGGTTTTTTCGCCTGCGAGCCATGCATCATACCACTGCTGAGCCTGCGCACGGGCGCCGTCGGCAGATTCGTGTTGCTCGGTGAGCGCCAGGATATGGCGGACATTGACCGTGAGCGATTCGTCATAATACGGCGTGCGCAGCAGGCAGCCGACGACGGCGCTTGTTCCGGCGCTGTCCTTATAATAGGTCACATCTCCCGCTGCGCGCCCCTGCTCAAACGCCCAGGTGTTGAGCGTGGTATCGGAGGAGGAGGCGGTGGAAAGGGTGGTGCTGCTTTCCAGCGTTTGCGCGATCTGATCGTCGGTCAGGACCGGATAGAGTTCTTTCAGCAAAGCGGTGAGTCCGGTGACAAAGGCTTCATAGCCGTGCAGCTCTTTGAGAGCGGCCAGCTTTGCGGTAAGCGTTTCCTTTGCCGCATCGTCAAGATCCGAGAGCTTGATGGTATAGCGGGTATACTGCGCGGTTTTCAACGCATCGCCCTGCTCGTCGGCATAGGCGCTGTAATCGGCGTCGGTATAGGTGTAATGATCCTGCAGATACATTTGATAATAGGAAGCGCGTGTAGTAAGCTCGGTGAAATACAAAAGCTCGTCCTGCGTCAGATACGGCAGGGAGGAAAGATCCGTCGTCTTTGCTTCTTCTTTCGCCTTTGCCATCACTGCATCCTCCACCTCATAGCCGGCTGCAAGGGCAGCCTCGTTGAGGCAGAGCATATTTTTCAGATTCGGGCGGATGAGCTGCTCCAAAAAGTAGGCAAACACGGTCTGCGAATCGCTGACGGATTGCTCCTTCAGCTTCTTTTCGGGGTCAATGCCGGTCATGCCCTTGAAATAATCGCCGTAGTAGCTTTGCAGGGAGGCATAATATCCCTGAAAGTAGTAATATGCCATGCCGAGAGAGACATGGAAGTTCTGGCTGACAAGGACATTTTCGGTGTAGTCGATCTTAGCGGAATCGTCCGGCTTTGTATCGTCTTTCTTTTGGCAGCCAAACAGCGGCGTACAAAGCAAAAGCGCGCACAGCAAAACACATAAAACTTTTTTCATCGCTTACTCCTTCACGCTGCCGTCCGGATTGAACAGCGGCAGATATTCAAGATAGGCGATATCGTCGCGCTTTGCGGCGTCTCCTTCCGCAAGGACAGCCATTCTGCCGCAGACGATGCCGCCGGCTTCCTTCACCAGCTCCTCAACGGCGCGCAGGCTCTCTCCCGTGGAAATCACATCGTCCACGATCAGAACGCGCTTGCCCTTCATCAATGCGGCGTCGTTGCCGTCCAAATACAGCGTCTGCACGTTGACGGTGGTGATGGACTTGACATTGACATGCATAACATCCTGCATATAAAGCTTCGGCGCCTTGCGCGCAATGAGATAATGCGCTGCGTTTTCCTGGCGCGCCATTTCATACACCAGCGGAATGCCTTTGGATTCGGCGGTGATCATGATATCATGCTGCGGCGCCTTTGCAAGCAGAGCGGTCGCGCAGGCGCGCGTGAGGGCCACATCCCCGAAAATGACGAAAGCGCCGATGGAGAGAGATTCGTTCACGGGGCAGATCGGCAGAGCACGGCGACAGCCTGCAATGGTCATTTCATATGCCTTATTCATTTTTATGCCCCCTTACATCATTTGCGCAAGCTCGCCCGCGGTGACAAACTCTGCGCCGTAGTCTTTGAGCAGCTTGATGAGCTTATCCATTTCGGCATAGGCGACATCGCCGCAATTGCGGGTGATGAATTCATCCGGAGTGACGGAGGCTTCGCCGAAATGATAGGTCTTTTCGCAATGGATGAACTCCCAGGGGTGAATATACAGGCAGACGACAGGCGGCAGATTTTTCTTTCGCACAAAATCGACAAAGCCGCGCACCTTGTTCATCACAAATTCCGCGCCCTCCGTGCGGAACTGCGGCCACTGATCGCGGTCACGTTCAAGCCCGGGATCGCTGCTTTCCATGACCATATCGGCAAAATTGGGGACTTCCACAAGCTTCATATCGCCCGATTTCGTCCAGTCTTCTGCACTCGGGTGATAGGGGGCGTATTTATCGCGGTAGAAATACATCGGATAGGTGCAGTCGCATAGATAGCCGAGCTTCTCCAGGGCATTGCACACGGCGGTGGAGCCCCAAAGGCGAGGGCAGCGGAAAGAGGTCGGGTGCACGCCGGCAGCCTCTTCCACCCACTTTGTAGCAAGCTCAAGGCGGGGGAACACCTCATGCGGCAAGAGAGGCTTGAGATCGGGCAGGGGGAACAGCTCGTCCCCGATGGTTTCATGATAGAGAGAATGACAGCCGACCTCGCTTGTGCTGTTTGCAACCATACGCGCGATTTCCGGGTTTTTATGCGCCGCTTCTCCGGTGAAGAAGAAGGTGCCGCGCACCCCGTTTTCGTCGAACATGGAAAGCAGCTTCGGTACGCCGTGCTTTACCCCCTCGTAAAAGGGGGTGAAGCTGCCGACATCCGTTTCGGTGTCAACACCGATAATGACATATACTTTGTTTTGATCAAGCATGATGGATTTCCTTCTTTTTTATAAACTCGCGGCTTAGTTTGAAAAGCCCATGACGGTATAAAACGCCATGTTTTGCTGTCTTGTGTCAAGACGGCCGTATTGCACCACAACGGGCAGATCGCTCTCGATGCGCAGCGCATACTGCACCTCGCGCGGGATGACGACGCCGCCGAAATCGTCCGGATTGTAGGTACGCAGACAGCGCACGCGCTGTCCCTGGACAACGCAGGGCAGATTTTCGATGGGGTCGCGGTCCGCAAAATACAGCGTCATGCGCAGATGCGCCGCCTCTTTATTGGTGTTGAGAATGATGACGCTTTCATGACCGATGAGGGGAAAATCGCCCTCGGGCGGCATTTCAAGGTCGGGGAAGATCCAGGTTGTTTTACCGTTTTCGTTTGTCATGGCGCGCCTCAGCAGTCGATTTCATAGATTTTACCGATCTGACGCTCACAGAGCATCTCGCAGCCGTTTTCGGTGATGGCGATCGGCTTTTCCCAGCGCAGGCCGAAGGTGTCTCCCATTACGAAGGTGTCGATTTGGAAGGTCATGTTCTTCTGCAGCTTGTAATCGGAGATGGTCTCCATCCAGGGGGATTCCACCTCAATCAGGCCAAGCCCGTGGCACGGGCCGTAGAAATAGTTCTTTTCTCTGCCGTTTTCCTTGAAGAATTTGATGAAATCTTTTGCAACATCTCCGGCAACGATGCCCGCCTTGAGATAGCGTTCGGTCCACATGTGTGCTTCCAGGCCGAATTCAACCAGATCTCTCTTCTCGGGGCTGAGCTTGCCGCAGCAAACGGGCATACCGATGGAGGGAGAATAGCCGCAGACTTTTGCGCTGAGGTTGAGCTGCACAATGTCGCCCTTTTGAATTTCGCGGTAAGAGGAGCGGGAGATGGCATGCTTTGTGCTCTTTTCGGAGAAGCAGTACATCGGCAGGCCTTCGTATTCCGCGCCGTTTTCGTAAATGGTCTTTTGCGCAATGCCGACCAGGGAAAGCTCTGTCACGCCCGGACGGATATGCTTGATGACTTCGTCCGTTGCAATCTGCGTGATGCGGGCAGCCTCGCGCAGGCAGGCGATTTCGTTGTCGCTCTTGACGGAGCGGAGCTTCACCATGATGTCGTCTGCGCGGACGATCTCAGCCTCCGGATAGGTGTCCTTCAGGCCTTCCATCATCACAACGTTGGTGTCAAGCCAGGCGGCGACGCCGATGCGCAGCTTTTTGCCGTGCACGCCGATGCCTTCGAACACATCGGAATATTTCTGCACCTTCAGCTCGGGATATGCGGGGTTTGCGCTTTCGCGGTACTCATAAAGCACATAGACCTTTTCGATCACGCCGAAATCGGCTGCGAAGATCTGAGACTCGGGACCGACCATAATAGCGCAGTCGCCCGCAGCGGAAATCGCAACGCCGCAGCGCTCGAAAACCGGCCAAAAGTTGGAGAAATAGCGGGTGTTGGCATAATCTGCCTCGGAGCCGTTGACGACCAAAACATCCAGCCCTTTTTCACGGACAAGCGCGGCAGCGCGCTGTACTCTTTCTTTGAATTCCGAAACGGGAATCTGTACTCTTTGTGCCATAATTTTTCCTCTTCTTTCTTCCCGCCCGACGCGGGAGATCTGATTTTCTTTTTTGCATATGAAAAATGGTACGCCCGGCGCCTTGTCGCACGGCGCAGCATTCATTGCCTGTATTTTTACGGCCTGAAAGCCCCTGCCTATCCAATGCATCTTGCAATTTATAACCAAAAGATCGGGGCAGGGAAGC
>ERZ827423.271-NODE-271-length-70068-cov-5.255538_pt1 | contig 70068 bp, 58 predicted proteins | sample MGYA00519775_ERZ827423 | MGnify/ENA primary metagenome ERZ827423 (study PRJEB31778, sample SAMEA3449296) | human gut metagenome | biome: human gut; feature: human-associated habitat; material: faeces | place: United Kingdom | collected 2010/2012 ... | reverse complement strand
GACCCAACATGTCTATTACGTATACTCCAACGAGCGGTGGTTCGGGTTATTATGGTGCGGCATTTCCATATCAATATTACTCTGGTAATATTCGAAATTGTATGGGGTTTGCCTGTAATATAGATAGATTTTATACTTATAATAACAATAACGGCAGTAATATTTATTTGGAGGATGTGCAAAACTACAGTACAGCCAAAGAGTATTTTTACGATTGTATTCAACCTTGCTTGGCCTACGATGGAATAGGATCAAGAATTATTTCCTCTAAAACTGGTACTATTGCCCAAGACGAATATAGAATTGCTATGAGGATAATTCCAGAAGATACTGTGGATAGATGGGGAGAAACATGGCCAGCAGATTTCCATTTTTGGGTACAGAATAATACTGGCTTATGGTCAGAGAAGCGTGGAACAGCGGAATCGCGGATAATATCTGATACAACTAATCCAGATATTACAGCTACTAATCATTGGGATTTGTGCGAGATTTGGAATAGCGCTGGTACGGCTATTATTACAAAATATTATAATGCACCTACCATTTATATTGCAATTCAAAGATGATTTATGGGAGGTGAAAAAATGTTGCGTAAATTATTATTAGTAGTATTTGTTCTATTTCAAATGTGTATTGCCTTCGTAGGGTGTAATGGTACATCTGTAAATTCATCTAGTACAAAATCGAATTTTAGTAACTATAGTATGCCAACTACTGATATGAATCCCATCGACTCAATTACAGTGGATGATGTGCCAGATGAAAAGAATATTATTGATAATGTAGCCAATGGATCTGTAAAGTATGACCTGGATTGGGGAAAATTGGAAAAGGATGAATCCATTAAAATTGAATCTTATGAGGACATAAATTTAAGTGCGGAAAAAACTTGGTTGTTATATAACAGAGTGTTTGCCAAAGGTAATAATGCATACTTTACGGTAGATCAGCTTAATTTAAATAAGCCGATTAATTATGTAAGAGTTACTGATCATACATATAATGTGATGGGTACAACCATTACGAGATGCTATACAGTTTATAGATCTGAACTAGGAGGTTATGTCTATATTTTTATGAACTATCGTCCAGATGATAATCAACTACAAGTTCGAGCAACTATGTATGTACCTCAAAAATTAAGTTTATCTGATTTTTCACATATTAATATTACCGATAGTATTGATAAAGTTGTAGAGGTAGATCCTTCAGCAAATTATCGAAAAAAAAATATAATAGCTGGTCAACAGCCTCAAACGTTCCATTTATTAACTGATGGTTTTTTAATAATTATTTATGATAATATAAACAATGAATTATTTGTAAAAGAAATGCTATTCTATGAGAATTTCATAGTCCCATATAAATTTGGCTCTAAAGAGGAAACATATGATGATGAAGAGCGCATAAGGGATTATTATATCCTCCCGCAGGATTATCCACCGGAGACTTAGCGTTTCCATCCCATAATTACAGGACACCATGGTTTGACATAATGTACCGGGAAGCCCGTTTGCCATCTTAGGCAACGGGCTTCCCGGTACGCATATTTCTTGACATTTTGGAGTAAGATATGTATACTGAAATCAGTACAAGGAACCCATCATACCAATGCGTCCGCGTCGTCAACGGGCTGGCTGTACCACACCAGCATGGACGACACGCATATCATGCAGTCGGTCCCCACCACAAACTATTACGGCGCTACAGTGATGTACATGGGCAGGTGGGCGAGCTACCCGGCGCGCATCATGATGCAGTTCGTATTCACGGACGCGCTGAAAAACGCTATTAATCCGAATCGTATAACAGAAGCAAAACTGTATTTGTGGGACCAGTCAACGGATACGACGAGAAGAGATGTCAATGTCCGTGTTCCACGGAATATATGGACAGCGTCAACCATTACCTGGAATAACAATCCTGGTTATTATGATTCGAGTTGGAATGGGGTTGCCCGTCCTGCTGAGCATACAATTTCGGGAGATCCAGGCTGGTGGGCATATCCGTATATGCGGGATTTAGTCTCTGCCATGCTGCGGAATTATCAGGATACGAGCTTGCCGAGGACACTGCATGAAAAGCGCGGAATTATGATCAAACTTGAGAATGAAAGTGTCGGATTAAAGACCTTACGCAGTTCCAACCATTCCGAAAACCGCCCCAACATGTCTATTACGTATATGACAGGCAGTTCGAGCAGTCAATATGGGATAGCTTGGCCCTATAGAGACAGACCGGCGAAGAACCCAAATTGCGTGGGCTATGCTCTGTGTATGGACAGCGCGGTGATTCCATTATTTAATACTGGTAATGTGACGTTGAGTGAGACCGCCGCAGCTGCATTGATGACGGATTATCTCATTGATAACGGATATGTAAGCAGTATGAGAAAGTTGTCATCCGCTACGAGCTCAATTTCCTCCAATGAATACAGAGCATGCTTTAGAATTCAGAGAGAGGCTGAGTATAGCCAGAATACGGGTAGTGTTTGTATAGACCAGTATCATTTTCTGGTACAAACGAATACGGGGGCGTGGGCGCATAAAATGGGGGACAGCGCGTCGCAGCTGCTGGGAAATATAAACCCGTCTGCAGACGCAGACTGGTGGGATTATGTGGTCAACCTGAGTACGCCTACGTTGTATTACGCTATAACCTTTTAAGTTAGGGGGTGTTGGTGTGAAAAGGAGTATCTTGTGTCTGTTCCTCGTATTGTTCATGTTGTGCGCCTGCAAGGGTACGCCGCCTGCAACAAATGTGTCGACGGAAAGCGCTTGTATTTCCAGCCAGTCAGAATCAATCTCGTTGTCAAGCGTAAGCGAATCGGAATCCGATCCCTTTACATTAAAGCCGCAAACGTTACCATATCAGGAAGTTGTCCCTGGGACCGATTATGTTGAAAAGTTTGAAAATATAAAATACTTTACACAGGAATTACCATCTGATGGTACGTATATCACAGTAGAGGGAGAATATGACATGCCTCCCATAACGAATGATATCCCTTTAGAAAAATTAATACCTGTATTAGATGATAAGGCTTATAATGTGGGCATTGAGCTTTATAATAATAGTATTGCGGACTTTCAAAGCATATTGGATCACCATCCATCAGTTATAACGGAAAAGTGCAAGATACCAGTTGCTTTTTTACGAAATCCTGAGGAAGGCAGGTATTATACTGTAGTAAAAATCGCAGGCGGCGGCTATGCATATTTCTTTTTTGAACGGATAAAGAGGTTGAATGAGGATGGTGAACTGGCATATGTTACGGATGATTTAACCAAAGTTACAGAGATCGGCTGCCTTTATGCGGAAAAAGTGCTGCAAAAATCTGACTTTGATGTATTGAAGATAGGAGATACAATTGAAGATGTAATGGCGATTGACAATGCGGCTGTAGTAACGAAACAGTTTAACGATATGTTGGTGGCACGGGATATGGATGGCCCTCGTCATGCAAGTGCGTCAGTGCATTTGCTGACAGATGGACTGCTGACTATCGAGTATACGCATAAAGGGACAGTATATACTATTAAGTCCATCACTTATTCCGAGGATTTTATTTTCGATCCTCCGCTGAGAGATGCGGAATTCGGCAAATATCCTAAGGACTATTCTATCCTCCCGCAGGATTACCCACCGGAGACTTAGCGTTTCCATCCCATAATTACAGGACACCATGGTTTGACATAATGTACCGGGAAGCCCGTTTGCCATCTTAGGCAACGGGCTTCCCGGTACGCATATTTCTTGACATTTTGGAGTAAGATATGTATACTGAAATCAGTACAAGGAACCCATCATACCAATGCGTCCGCGTCGTCAACGGGCTGGCTGTACCACACCAGCATGGACGACACGCATATCATGCAGTCGGTCCCCACCACAAACTATTACGGCGCTACAGTGATGTACATGGGCAGGTGGGCGAGCTACCCGGCGCGCATCATGATGCAGTTTGTGTTCACGGACGCGCTGAAAAATGCGATAGCGCCGTCATCCATCACCGAAGCAAAATTATATTTGTGGGACCAGTCAACGGACACGACGCGGCGGACGGTAAACGTGCGGATACCGAGGAATATATGGACAGCGTCAACCGTAACATGGAACACCGCGCCGTCGTATTACACGGGCACATGGAACGGGATACCTGCGCCTACGTCGCATACAATCTCGGGAGATCCGGGGTGGTGGGCGTTCCCGTATATGAAAGACGTTGTGGCGGCCATGCTGCGCAATTACATAGACACGTCGCTATCTCAGACTATCCATGAAAAACGCGGTATCATGATCAAGCTTGCGGATGAGACGGTCGGGCTCAAAACCTTCCGTACGTCCAATCATTCCGAAAACAGACCAAACATGTCTATTACGTATACGACAAGTGGGGCTTCTGATTATAGCGATTATTATGGTAACACACGTCAATATGTGAATTGGCAATTTGAATACGGCCCGCCTAACTGTTGGGGATATGCAGTATTTAAAAACTACAATATAACACCTAAATTACCGCATCAATATGACGATGATACGCCCGCGACTGAAGCATATTGTAAAGAAATTCTGAAAACATATACCAACAATAATGTTTCCGGCGTTTCTCTGCGAGATATTTCAGGCACAGGTGCTTACATTAATAGCAGTGAGCACAGAATTGCAGCACGTATGAATCGATATCCAACAGATCCATATTTCGGTGGAACTAGTACTTTTACCTTGCAATCTTATCATTTTGTAGTGCAGTTGGAATATGGCGTTTGGGCGCATAAGCTAAATGAGTATCCATCTGAGAATTTGTCATGGATTGATCCATCAACCAACGCATCGAATTGTTGGGAATGCGTATCAGGTACAGGGATGACGTCAACGTTTTTCTATGCCTGCACAAGTTAAAGAAAGGATAATATTATGAAATTACGCACTGCTATTGTGTTGTTTATTCTTATACTCCTCAGTGGCTGTAAAGCTACTGAGGAGATGTCCCAAACCAATACTTCTCAAGAAGTGTCCTCCATCGTACAAACCGAAGTTTCACAAACAAGCATAAGTCAGAGCACAAGTATATTGTCAAACTATTTGCCGCAATCTTGGGAAAACAGCTTAACGGAAACGCCGTCCTCCTTTGATGAACTTGCATCACCTCAGGCGCCGAAACCAATAACTGAAGTGGAGGAACCCATTACAGTTACCGGTAATTATAAAATGCCCGTAATAACAAACGCAACCGACCTTATGTATTTAATGCCAGAAATAGATATGTCAGTAGTAATGGCGCATGTTCATAGTGGGTATATACATGATATACCCGGTGCTGGCTATTCGCCAGAATACTTTTTAGAGGTTGAAAAAGACTATTTAGCAGTTAACTATTTGAGGCAGACAAAGGAAGGCTGTTATTACACAGTCTGTAAGGTTAGAGACGGCGGCTATGCATATGCTTTTTTTGAACGGCCTTATAATATAGGTAAACAAGATTATTATACCGATGATGTGACAAACGTGTATTTAACTGGAATGGTATATGCTGAAAATGCTTTGCAAAAATCAGATTTTGATTCTTTACAAACAGGCGATTCAATTGACCAGGTAATCGAGATAGACAGTTCGGCAAAAATCACTAAACAATGGAGTGATTGGAATAAGGATATAACTGGAAAAGCAATTAGTATAAATGTAAGTATTCATTTATTGAAAGACGGATTACTATCCATAGAATATGACGAATCGTTCGCAATAAAAAACATCACTTTTTCAGAGGATTTCATCTTCCACCCCGTATTAAATCCCGATTATCCCAAATACTATGGCATCCTCCCGCAGGATTACCCACCGGAGACCTAGCGTTTCCATCCCATAATTACAGGACACCATGGTTCAGTATAAAGCAAATATAAAACAGGAGGACAGGCCGATAGGGGCGTTGACCTCCTGTATCTTTTTGTAACCTATATGCATTATGTCAGCAATACATCTTTATTATTTCCGAGGCAATTTCACGCCGTGTGATACATCGGTCCATGGCCTGCTTTTCAATATAACGGTGCGCTTCCGGCTCGTCCATATGCAGTTGCTGGATCAGCAGCCATTTTGCTCTGTTCACAATTCGTATCTCTTCCATTTTTTCTTCTATGGAGACCGATTTCTTTTCGAATTTACGCAACCGCTCTCTGGCGCTTGCCATCCAGCTTAACGCGTTAATCATTGCGGATTTTGATATGGGTTTGGGAAGCGTAAAAACGCCGTGCCTGGCAACCTTGTCGTAAACTTCCATGTGCAGTTCTGCTCGAATCATGAGGAGAACAACAGTATTTGGTGAATTTCCCGCGTCAATGGCAAAGCGGGTACCTTGGTCGTCCGGCAGGGGCGCGTTAATAATTACATAATCGTAAGAGCGTTCTGCGAACGCTCTTTTTGCCGCGCTGATACTGGATACGATATGTACCGGGCTGTAGTTCGCGCTTGGGAGCAATGCGGATAAAGCGGAGTTGAAGTTTTCGGCAGCCGAAGCGATAAGAACGCTGTAGCCCCGTTTTTCCAAACACATTTTGCTCCCCTCCTTTGACCGCACTTGGAATTATCTGCCGCAGTAGATATCCAAAATGGCGGCAGGCAGATGTTCTTTTATAAAAGCGCTGTTTGCCGCTGCTTTGCAGGCAGTGCTGAAATCTGCCGGCAAACGTTTGAGATTCATCATCATGGCCGTATCGGCCCTGAACAGATTCAAATCTATAGGACCGGGCAGATCCAGCCTGTTTTGTATGCCGTATAAACCGGCGTACAGAATCAGCGCAAATGCAAGATATGGATTTGCGGTGGGGTCCGGAGATCGCAGTTCCGCCCGGCGATATTCTCCGTCGGCGGCCGGGACCCGAACCAGCTGCGAACGGTTTTCACTGGCCCAGGAGATGTACGCCGGCGCTTTATTGGTTCCCAGCCGTCGGTAGGAGTTTTCGGTAGGGTTCAAAAACGCGGTCATGTCGTATGCTTTTTCCAGAATGCCCGCAATCATTGGACTGAGGTTTTCCGAACCGTCTTCCGCCTTAACCGATATGTTGATATGAAAACCATTTCCGGGTTCATGGTCGAGTGGTTTCGCACTGAAATCCGCCCATAGTCCATTGCGGTGCGCCGCAGTTTTAACAACAGTCTGAAAGGTCATAGCATTGTCGGCGGCGGTAAGGGCGTCAGAATAACGAAAATCGATCTCATTTTGACCAGGGCCCTCTTCATGGTGCGAACTTTCCGGGCGGATACCCATCTGTTCCAAAGTCAGGCATATTTCACGTCGGATATTCTCGCCGCCGTCATCGGGTGCAATATCCATATATCCGGCTTTATCATAGGGAATTTTCGTAGGCTCGCCGTTTTCATCCAGCCTAAAAAGGTAAAACTCCTGTTCGGCGCCGAAAGAAAAACAGTATCCGGCCAATGCCGCGTCTTCCACCGCTTTTTTCAAAAGGCAGCGGGTATCGCATTCAAAGGGCCGTCCGTCCGGATGCGTAATACGGGTAAACATGCGTACAACCTTGCCGTGCTCGGGCCGCCAGGGCAACGGCGCCAGAGTCTCGGGTTCCGGGTGGAGCAGCAGATCGGAATGCGTCTCGCCCCCGAAGCCGGCGATTGCGGAAGCGTCGAAGGCGATGCCGTATTCAAATGCGCGAGGAAGCTCCGCCGGGTGAATTGAAATATTTTTTTGCCTGCCGAATACGTCGCAGAATGAAAGACGTATGAACTTGACGTCCTCCTCCTGCACATACTGCATAACCTCTTGTTTTGAATACTTCATAGCTCTGACCTGCCTTCTGTTAGTTTGCCACATACATCTGCTTATATGGATTTCTGCTGTCCGGCGTTACTACTGTAAACGGACAGTCCAGCACTGTGTTCGCGTCGAAGCCGAACAATGCGCAGTAATCGGAAACAAACGTTTGTATTTCCTCGCGGTCTCCAGGATCTGCGATTCTGGCCGTGACCTGATTTGGGAACCGTATGTCTCTGCAGTCGCCCCGTAGAAATATTTTGCCGCCGTGCATGCCGGTACAGGGGAAATTGCCAATAATTCGTCTGCCTTCTGCGCAAAGTCCTAGAACGATAATTATACCGCCAGCTTGATATTCTCCCAAAAAACTTCCCGCCGTGCCGCCGATTACCATAACCGGTATTTTTTGCTGGTATGCTTTCATATGTATGCCTGCCCGGTATCCGGCGTTTCCTTTTACGAAGATTTTTCCGCCCCGCATGGCATAGCCGGCCGCATCGCCGATGCTGCCATGGATGACGATTTCGCCGGCGTTCATCGTATCTCCGACCGCATCCTGCGTATTGGCATGCACCGTAATGGAGGCGCCGTTGAGATACGCGCCGAGAGCATTGCCGGGAACGCCTTCGATAAGAATGGTTTTTTCCGCCATACCGGCCGCGATAAAACGCTGGCCGCAGCAGCCGGTGATATGGCAATCGTCGCCGCTGCCGCGCAGCTTCATGTTAAGCTCCTGATAACCGAGGCCCTGTGCGTTTATGACCGTCATATTATACCACACCTCCAAACTTTTTTCTACGGATATCCGGCGGAAACGCCGCATAAGTCGCCTTTTTTTGCAAAACGCCGAATTGAATCGACGCAAGCGGGATTCGTTCACGAATCAGGGAAGTGTAGATGCCTGCCCGGTCCGTCTCGCCGATCAGGGTAAACCCCGTCAGATAGCCGTTGCGAGTAAAGAGGCGCTTTATTTTGCCGTCTGATTTTTCTTCGTAGCATTCACCGCCCTGATCTTCGCCGAAACAGCTCCCGGCCGTCATCGCGTGCAGGCCGAAAAAACCAATGGAATTCATCGGGATGGCGTTATCGAAAACCTGATCTCCGCCGGCCATATTGACGCCGGCTGCGTATCCCTGCATATATGCGTTGGGGAAGAGAGCCAGCACACGTTTGCGTCCGCATGAGATGTCGTCGCATTCGGTACAGTCGCCAGCGGCGTATACGCCGGGTATAGAGGTTTCCATGCGGTCGTTTACCAAAATCCCGCTGTGTACTTTACCACCCATATCACGTACGAGGGCGCTGTTGGCGCGTACGCCGACGGCGAGTACCAGAACGTCAAATTCCATGGTTTTCCCGCTTTTCAGCATGGCGGTACTGCCGTCAAAGCATTCGACGCTGTCGCCCAGTAAAAAGCGGATGCCGTTTGATTCCAGGCGTGCCTGTATTATGGCGGCGCAGTCCGTGTCAAGAATACTGGAGAGCACGCGGTCGGCAAGGTCGCACACGGTAATGCTTGCCGCCCGGTCTTTCAGACCTTCGGCGCATTTGAGTCCGATGAGACCCGCGCCGACAATCAGAACCCTGGATTTCGTGGAGACGGCTGCGCTTAATGCCAGCGTATCGTCGATTGTCATAAAAGAGAATGGGCGTTTCACCGTTTCCAGTCCGGCGACAGGGGGGATGACCGGGGCCGAACCGGCGGCAACGCAAAGGGTATCAAAGGGGAGTGTACTGCCGTTGTCAAGAATCACGGTTTTGGCCTTGTTGTCGATGCGCACCGCCCTTTGTCCATACAAAATTTTACAGCCTGTTTTTTCATAGAAATCGGGGGCGCGGTAGTTCATTTTGTCAAGATCGGTTTTGCCTTCCAGATAGTAGGAGATCAGCGGCCGGCAGTACACAGGCCGCTTTTCTTCCGAAACCACAGCGATGCTCCCGCCGGTATCCACGCTGCGAATGCCTTCAATGCAGCCGGCGGCGGCTACTCCGTTTCCAATAATGACATACTGTTTCATAGATCTTCCCCCCGTTGTTCATATACAATGGCTCTGTTGGGACATTCCCGCACGCAGGCCGGTTCTCCGCAGGTATTTTGCAGGCAGAGCTCGCATTTTTGCATCACGCCGTCTTCGCCGGGCGCCAGCGCGCCGTATGGACAGACCAGCACGCAGGTCAGGCAGCCTACACATTTGTCCCGGTTTACGCGTATAACGCCGTCTGCCTTTGTAAGCGCGCCTGCAATACAGCTTTTTACGCAAATGGGATCGGCGCAGTGCCGGCAGGATACCGCAAAAGTAATGTCGCCGTCACCTTCGATGTGGATGCGGGGGAAAATGGGTTTTCCTTTCAGCGCCGCCGCCATATCCCGTTTTCCGGAGTTGGCAAAGGCGCATACATATTCGCACAGATGGCAGCCAAGGCACCATTCTTCATTGACATAAACCCGTTTCATCCGTATTCCCTCCTTATTCTCCGGCATGGAGAATGCCGAGTATGGCAAGCTCTTTTTCGGTCATGCCAACGCCCCGCAGCATCAGGCGGTTGCCGCGCAGCGCTTCAATCGCATTGATCCCCATGCCTCCCATCAATTCTTTGATTTCATGCTTCCATGCCCTCATCAGATTGACCAGCCGTTCGCTCCCAATATCGGGATTGAGCCTTTTGACCAGGTCGGGGCGCTGGGTGGCGATACCCCAGTTGCACTTGCCGCTCTGGCATGTGCGGCAGAGATGGCAGCCCAGGGCGAGCAGCGGGGCCGTCGCTACATAGCAGGCGTCCGCGCCCAGTGCGACCGCCTTTACAACGTCCGCCGCGCTGCGGATGCTGCCGCCCGCTATAAGGGACACATTGCTGCGTATTCCCTCGTCGCGCAGCCGCTGGTCCACCGCCGCAAGAGCCAGCTCAATCGGAATCCCCACATTGTCGCGTATACGGGTGGGCGCAGCTCCGGTGCCGCCGCGAAAACCATCGATGGCGATAATATCCGCGCCGCTGCGGGCAATGCCGCTGGCAATGGCCGCAATATTATGTACCGCCGCCACTTTCACGATGACCGGTTTGCGGTATTCGGTAGCTTCCTTGAGCGAAAAAACGAGCTGGCGCAGGTCCTCAATGGAATATATGTCGTGGTGCGGCGCAGGGGAGATCGCGTCTGAACCTTCGGGAATCATGCGCGTCCGGGAAACATCTCCTACAATTTTCGTTCCCGGCAGATGTCCGCCGATGCCGGGTTTAGCACCCTGGCCCATCTTGATTTCAATCGCCGCGCCGGCGTTCAGGTAGTCTTCGTGTACGCCGAACCGGCCGGAGGCCACCTGAACGATGGTGTTCTTCCCATAGCGGTAAAAATCCTCGTGCAGGCCGCCTTCTCCCGTGTTGTAGAGAATGCCCAGTTCTGCCGCGGCCCTGGCCAGGGAGGCGTGGGCGTTATAGCTGATAGATCCGTAACTCATGGCGGAAAACATAACCGGGATGGATAGTTCCAGCTGCGGAGGCAGTTGGCATTGCAGTCTTCCGTTTTCATCCCTCCGTACCCGCTGTGATTTCTGGCCGAGGAAGACGCGGGTTTCCATCGGTTCCCGCAGCGGATCAATGGGCGGATTTGTCACCTGAGAGGCGTTGATAAGAATCCTGTCCCAATACACAGGCAGCGGTTTCGGATTTCCCATGGAAGAAAGGAGGACGCCGCCGCTGCCGGCCTGCTTGTAAATCTCTTTGACGGTATCGGTTTGCCAGTTGGCGTTTTCACGCAGCGCGCAGTCGTTTTTTACTATTTTAAGCGCCCTTGTCGGGCAGAGTGACACGCAGCGCTGGCAGTCAACGCAACGGGTTTCGTCGCTCGCCATTAAGCCGCGTTCCGGATCGTATTGATGCACGTCGTTTGCGCACTGACGTTCGCAGACCCGGCAGGCGATGCAGCGTTGATCGTTGCGGATCACCTCAAATTCAGGATATATAAATTCTATACTCATCAGAATGCACCATCCTTCACTTGTACAATAACCGGTTCGCCGCCCTCGGGCGCCCATATGTTTTCCGCATCCGGCTCCATGGTCCGGATCGCGGCCTCCTCGCTTGCGATATACACTTCGTCGTTTTTTTCGCCGATCACCATAGACCGCAGTTTCAGCCGGTCGTTGAGCGCCATGAGCCCGCCGTTGAATCCGAGTACAATGGAGAAGGGACCGGTCACCAGCAGGCTGGGGAAGCGGGTGCGCAGACACATGAGTTTTTGCTTTTCTTCCGGATCTTCAATCTCTTCAATCACGCTCCAGAACGGTGCGGCGATGACGTTTGCAGCCTCCTTCAGAGTCAGTCCCTGGACCCGTACCAGATAGTCCATTATATAGGTAATGACTTCCGTATCCGTCTGCAGCGTACACTTGTATCCGAACATTTCAATAAACCGTCGGTTTGCGTCATAGGACGAAATCTCCCCATTGTGGATAATGGAATAATCCAGCAGTGTAAACGGGTGCGCGCCGCCCCACCAGCCGGGCGTATTGGTAGGATACCGGCCGTGCGCCGTCCAGGCATAGCCCTCGTATTCCTCCAGCCTGTAAAAGACGCCGACGTCTTCGGGGAATCCGACCGCTTTAAAACTCCCCATGTTTTTCCCGCTGGAGAAGACATAGGCTCCGGGCATTTCCGTATTGATTTTCATCACGGTCCTTGCGACAAACTCTTTTTCATCCAGCTGCAAAGAGCGGAGAACGGACTGCAGCGGCGCAACGAAATATCTCCAGATGATCGGCTCGTCGGTAATTGCCGGAATCTTCCGGGTAGGAATGATTTCAGATTGTACGATTTCAAACCGCTCCTTTAAAAAGGCTTCGCAGTTCTTGCGGGCGGCGCGCTCGTCAAAAAACATATGAAAAGCATAGAAATCTCTGTACTCCGGATAAACGCCGTATGCGGCAAAGCCGCCGCCCAGGCCGTTGGAACGGTCGTGCATCGGCTTCATGGCGTCGACGATTCTCGCGCCGGACATTCGGCGTCCTTCTTTTGAAATAACGGCTGCAATGGCGCATCCGGAAGGGATCCGCACCTGACCTTCCACTTTCATTTTAATTACCATTCCTTTCCCGGAAAAATAAAAAGGCGTTCATTCTGATGCGGTCAATGTTCTGCATCAAAATGAACGCCTTTGCTCATTTGCAATAATTATACGCCCATTCCTGCACAATGTCAAGTGGTTATTTGCATTATTTAGTTGTGCAACGGACAAATTGCAGGAAAGAGAATAAAAAATTGCAAAAAGGGGTTGACAAAGCCTTTGGGCGGGTGTATAATGCGAATCGTAAAAGGCAAGGGCGTCTTTGAGTTGTACTCGAAGACGCTTTTTGTTTGTTCAGGCAAACAACACAATATGTCAAAAAGGCAAAGACGTCTTTTCCGCGTGTTTACGCGAAAGTGTCTTTGCCTTTATTTTTTTTAGAAAAGGAGATTTTGGTATGGGAACGGTATCGGAGTATTTTGGCAGCCTGGTTTTTGATGACAGAGTCATGAAAGCAAATCTGTCCGCTGAGGTTTATCAGTCCTTAAAGAAGACCATAGACGAAGGCGCGCAGCTCGACATCGGCGTAGCGAACGCCGTCGCCGCCGCAATGAAGGACTGGGCGGTGGCGCATGGCGCCACGCACTATACGCACTGGTTCCAGCCCCTGACCGGAATCACCGCAGAGAAGCACGACAGCTTCATTTCGCCTTCGCCCGACGGCGGCGTAATTATGGAGTTTTCAGGCAAGGAGCTCATAAAGGGCGAGCCGGACGCTTCCTCGTTCCCGTCCGGGGGATTGCGGGCGACATTTGAAGCGAGGGGATACACCGCCTGGGATCCGACTTCCTACGCCTTTATCAAGGGGAAGACCCTGTGTATTCCAACCGCTTTCTGTTCCTATGGAGGCGAAGCGCTGGATAAAAAGACCCCGCTGCTCCGTTCCATGGAAGCACTCAACAAACAGGCGCTGCGCATACTGAAACTGTTCGGCAACGACACGGTCAAATGCGTCCGCACTTCCGTCGGTCCGGAGCAGGAGTACTTTCTCATTCCGCGGGAAATGTATGAACGGCGTCCCGACCTTCGCTTCACCGGCCGCACGTTGTTCGGCGCAAAGGCGCCGAAAGGCCAGGAGATGGACGATCATTACTTCGGCGCAATCAAGCCCAGAGTAGAGGCCTATATGGAAGAGCTCAACGAGCAGCTGTGGAAACTGGGCGTCCTCGCGAAGACAGAGCATAACGAAGTGGCGCCCGCGCAGCATGAGCTTGCGCCGATTTATACCACCACCAATATCGCAACCGACCACAACCAGCTCACGATGGAAATCATGCAGAAAGTGGCTGCAAAACACGGTCTGGTCTGCCTGCTGCACGAAAAACCCTTTGCCGGCGTCAACGGCAGCGGCAAGCATAACAACTGGTCCATGGCGACCGACGGCGGCGTAAACCTTCTCTCGCCTGGTGAAACGCCGTACGAAAACGCGCAGTTCCTGCTCTTTTTGTGCGCGGTGATCAAGGCCGTGGACGACTACCAGGATCTGCTCCGCCTGTCGGTTGCAACCGCTGGCAACGATCACCGGCTCGGCGCCAACGAAGCTCCGCCCGCCGTTATATCCGTATTCCTGGGCGACGAGCTGACCGCCGTGCTGGAGGCGATTGAAAGCGGCAAACCCTACAGCGGTTCCGAACGGAAGCAGATGAAGCTGGGAGTCGACGTTCTGCCCAAGTTTAACCGCGACGCCACGGACCGCAACCGCACTTCGCCGTTCGCCTTTACCGGCAACAAGTTTGAGTTCCGTATGCTCGGTTCCTCCAACAGCATTGCCTGCGCCAATATCATGCTCAACAGCGCGGTTGCCGAAAGCCTGAAAATTTATGCGGACCGCCTTGAAGCGGCCGAGAATTTTGAGACGGCGCTCCAGGACATGATCCGCAAGACCATTCAGGACCACAAGCGCATCATATTCAACGGCAACGGGTACGACGAAGCGTGGATTCAGGAGGCGACGGAAAAGCGCGGCCTGCTCAACTACCGCACCACGCCGGACTGCATGCCGCATTTGCTGGACCGGAAGAATGTCAGCATGCTGACTTCTCACGGCGTATTCTCCGAAGCCGAGCTGAAATCCAGGTGTGAGATCATGCTGGAGAACTATTGTAAGACCGTTTTAATCGAAGCGAATACAATGACGGCGATGGCAAAAACGGAGATCGCGCCTGCCGTGGAGGCCTATGTGATGGAACTTGCAAAAACGGCCGCCGCCAAAAAGGCGTTGGACGCAAATATCGCATGCGGCTATGAAAGCGGGCTTGTCCGCAAGCTTTCCGCGCTGGCGGACCGCATTGCATTCGCGGCGTCCGCGCTGGAAGAAGCCGTAGCCGCGCTCCATACTGTGGAGGACGTTGTCGCAGAGTCTTACGCCATACGCGATACGGTTTTGGTGAAGATGAGCGAGCTGCGGGTCGCATGCGACGAGGCGGAAACCCTTACGGCAAAGAAATACTGGCCATACCCTACATACGGCGATTTGCTGTTCGGCGTAAAATAAGCGTTCGGCGCAAGATAAAAAAGAAGAAAGGTGATTTCTGTGATTATCGACACACTGTGGGTATTTTTAGCGGCAATTCTGGTCTTTTTCATGAACCTGGGCTTCGCTTCCGTCGAAGCCGGGTTTGCCAGAGCGAAAAACACGGTAAACATACTCTCCAAAAACTTTATCGTCTTTGCGGTCTCGTCGCTGGGCTTCCTTCTTTTGGGATGGGGCCTGATGTTCGGCGGCGACAACCCGCTGATTGGCACGGAAAATCTCTGGATTTTGGGAAACACGGACCTGTCCGCGTATAATGACACGCTCACGGCAGACGTGCCGTTTTGGGGCAAATTCTTCTTCCAGCTTGTATTCTGTGGTACTGCCGCCACAATCGTCTCCGGCGCGGTTGCAGAAAGAGTAAAGTACATCTCCTTTATCATTTTCTCTTTTGTGCTCACCCTGGTTATTTATCCGATCGTCGGACATTGGGTATGGGGCGGCGGCTGGCTTGCCGATCTTGGATTTATGGATTTTGCAGGAGATACCGTGGTCCATTCAGTCGGCGGCTGGGCAGCGCTTGCCGGTGCGATTATTCTGGGCCCCCGCATCGGAAAGTATGATAAAAATGGAAAACCCCGCGCCATTCCCGGCCACAATATGTCCCTGGCTGTCATCGGCCTGTTTGTTCTCTGGCTCGGATGGTTCGGCTTTAACCCCGGATCTACAATGAGCTTTCAAAACCCCTCTGATGTCATGCATATTTTGATGACGACCAACACTTCTGCCATTGCGGCCATTTTGACCTCTACAATTACGGCGTGGATTTTCATTGGAAAGCCTGATCTGGGTATGACGGTTAACGGATGTCTAGCAGGCCTTGTGGCGGTAACAGGCGGTTGCGCTTATTTCAGCATCGAAATTTCCTTGCTGATCGGCGCCATCGCAGGCGTAGTAGTTGTTTTCGCCGTCATGTTCTTCGACCGCGTGGGAGTCGATGACCCTGTAGGCGCGATTTCCGTTCATCTGGGCTGCGGTGTTCTGGGAACCATTTTTGTCGGCCTGTTTGCAAAAGAGGGCGTTACCACGCTGTCCACGACAAATGGTCTGTTTTACGGCGGCGGCTTCAAGCTGTTGGGCGTGGAACTTTTGGGGATACTGGCTGTCGGCGCGTTTGTTTTCGTCAGTTCATCCATCGTCTGGTTCATCCTGAAAAAGACGGTTGGCATTCGTGTTTCGGCGGAAGAGGAAATCGCGGGCCTCGATATCGGCGAACACGGCAACCACGCGTATCCGGATTTTGTCCCGGCTGTGGAAAGCCTTGACTATGGGGATGTCGACGCCGTCGCCATTACCGGAGAAATCCCGGTTGCAGAGGCCGTTCCCGTGGAAAAAGTGCCCGTTACAGTCGCGGACGGCAGCGCGCCGAAACTCACAAAAGTGGAAATTATATGCAAAGAGTCAAAATTTGAGGCGTTAAAAACGGCGATGATGAATATCGGGATCACCGGCATGACCGTGGCCCATGTGCTGGGCTGCGGCGTGCAGAAGGGCAAGCCGGAATACTACCGCGGCGTTCCGATGGAAGCAAATCTGCTCCCCAAGATCCAGGTGGATATTGTGGTCAGCAAAGTCCCCGTCCGAGATGTGATCGAAACGGCGAAAAAAGTACTTTACACTGGTCATATCGGCGACGGCAAGATCTTTGTCTACGATGTGGAAAACGTTGTGAAGGTCCGTACCGGCGAGGAGGGCTACGCCGCCTTGCAGGACGTGGAATGAGATCAATCCCCGGCGTCCGCAGAGGAGCGGAAGCGGCGCATGCGTCTGGCGTGCGCCGCTTCCATTGGTGGTGCGGCGCGCGCCGAAAGCCACGGCGTGCGTCAGATCTGCAGTGCGGGGAATAGGAGGGTATATGACGAAATATATTTTTGTAACCGGAGGCGTTGTTTCCGGACTGGGCAAAGGCATTACCGCAGCTTCGCTGGGTCGCCTTCTCAAATCAAGAGGCCTGAAAGTGGCCGCGCAGAAACTGGATCCGTACATCAACGTAGACCCCGGGACCATGAGCCCCTATCAGCACGGTGAAGTCTATGTTACGGAAGACGGCGCGGAAACCGATCTGGACCTTGGGCACTACGAGCGTTTCATTGACGAAGACCTGAACAAATACTCCAATTTGACAACCGGAAAGGTGTACTGGAATGTTTTGAACAAAGAGCGCCGCGGCGAATACCTCGGTTCCACCGTACAGGTGATTCCCCATATTACAAACGCAATCAAGGAGTTTGTCTACGGCGTCGGCAAGAAGACAAACGCGGACATTGTCATTACAGAAATTGGCGGCACTATAGGCGATATCGAGTCGCAGCCCTTTATAGAGGCTGTGCGTCAAATTTCGCTGGAAACAGGGCGGGAAAACAGCCTGTTTATTCATGTGACGCTGGTGCCGTTCCTGCGCGGTTCGGGCGAACACAAGACCAAGCCCACGCAGCATTCCGTAAAGGAATTGCAGGGGATGGGCGTCAACCCGAATATTGTCGTTCTGCGCTGCGACGAGCCGCTTGAACCGTCCATATTCAAGAAAATTTCCATGTTCTGCAACGTAAAGTCGGACTGCGTGATAGAAAACGTCACCCTGCCGAATCTTTACGAGGCGCCGCTGATGCTGGAACGCTCCCATTTTTCCGAAGTGGTCTGCCGCGAACTCGGCATAGACGCGCCGCCCCCCGACTTGACCGAGTGGACGCGGATGGTGGAGCGTATCAAAGCGAGGCCATACAGCGTGGATATCGGGCTTGTGGGAAAGTATGTGGGCTTGCACGACGCCTATCTCTCGGTTGCGGAAGCGTTGCGCCACGCCGGATATTATCACAACACCCATATCAAAATCCATTGGATCGATTCGGAGGAGATCACGGCGGAAAACGCCGGTGAAACGCTCGCGGGACTTGACGGGATTCTCGTTCCCGGCGGCTTCGGCAGCCGCGGCATAGAGGGTATGGTCCTGGCCGCAAAATACGCGCGGGAAAACGGGATCCCCTATTTTGGCATCTGTCTCGGCATGCAGATTTCCGTCATCGAATACGCGAGAAACGTCGCCGGTATTAAAGACGCAAATTCCGACGAGTTTGACGAACAGTGCCGTCATAAGGTTATCGACTTCATACCTGGACAGAGCGGCGATATAGACAAGGGCGGAACGCTGCGTCTCGGCGCATACCCCTGTCAGATTCAGCCCGGCACCATCATGGAAAAATGTTACGGCCGCCTCTCCATCAGCGAGCGGCACAGACATCGCTATGAGTTCAACAACGACTACCGCGACCTGCTCCAGAGCAAGGGTCTGACTTTCAGCGGCGTTTCTCCCGACGGCCGGCTCGTTGAGACGGTGGAACTGACCGATCGTCCGTTCCATGTGGGCGTGCAGTACCACCCTGAATTCAAGAGCCGTCCCAATAAGCCGCATCCACTGTTCAAGGGCTTTGTGGGCGCGGCGTTGGCGCATGCAGGCGGAGGGGACGAATGAGCATACATGAAGAATGCGGCGTGTTCGGCGTAATCGCCGCGGAGCCGTCCGACGTCGCAGGCGTCGCGTACTATGGCCTGTACGCCCTACAGCACAGGGGTCAGGAGAGCTGCGGCATCGTGGTCAATGACGACGGCGTGTTTGTTTCGCATAAGGACCTCGGTCTTGTCAGCGAAGCGTTTTCGGGCGAAGCGCTCGGCCGGCTGCCGCGGGGGACGATGGCGGTGGGCCATGTCCGCTACGGTACCACGGGCGCTGCGAACCGGAACAATTGCCAGCCGATCGAGGTCAATCACCAAAAAGGGAGAATGGCGCTGGCGCACAACGGCAATCTGTCCAACGCAGCGCAGCTTAGAAACGAACTGGAACTGTCGGGCGCGATCTTTCACACAACAAGCGATACCGAAACCATCGCTTATATTATAACCAGAGAACGGTTGAAGGCCCCTTCGATTGAAGAGGCGCTGAGCCGGGCGATGCATACGCTCGACGGCGCGTATTCGCTGGTGCTGATGTCTCCGCAAAAACTGATCTGTACGCGGGATCCTTACGGCTTCCGCCCTCTGTGCTATGGCAGGACTGCCGAGGGCGTATATGTAATCGCGTCCGAATCCTGCGCGCTGACAGCCGTAGGCGCGGAACCTGTGCGGGATGTGGAACCGGGAGAAATTCTGGTGTTCAGTAAAAACGGCGTTGTATCCAGGAAAGAACACTGCCGTACAAAGCCGAAAAACCTCTGTATCTTCGAGTATATTTATTTTGCCCGCCCCGACTCCGTGATCGACGGCGTTTCCGTACACGCTGCGCGGTACCGCGCAGGCCAGGCGCTTGCAAAGGCGCATCCTGTGCGGGCGGACGTCGTGATCGGCGTACCGGATTCTGGTCTGGACGCGGCCCTGGGTTTCAGCGCGGAATCGGGGATCCCGTACGGCATCGGGCTTATCAAAAACAAGTATATCGGCAGAACATTCATTGCCCCCGGGGACAGGCTTGATAAAGTCAAAATCAAGCTTTCCGCAATCAAATCCGCCGTTGCGGGCAAAAGCGTCGTATTGATCGACGACTCCATTGTCCGAGGCACCACAAGCGGCCGTATTGTCAAACTGCTGCGGGAAGCCGGCGCGAAAGAGATACATCTGCGTATCTCGTCGCCGCCATTTCTGCACCCCTGCTATTACGGGACGGATATTGACTCGAAAGACCACCTGATCGCATGCAGGCACGCCCCTGTTGAAATCGCCGCCATCCTCGGCGCGGACTCTCTTGGGTACCTGCCGGCGGGAGAACTGGAAACGCTCACCGAAAACCGCGCGTTTTGCAGCGCTTGTTTTACAGGCGACTATCCTACGCGCATCCCTGCGGATACGCGAAAGGACCGTTTTGAGCGCCGGCTGTCTGACAAAAAGGTTTAAAATCCCTTTGCTGGCACGCGTTTTGCGGAAGTTGTTATCCGGTCTGGCGCGCAGTGATAAGCTACCGCAGCCGGCGGCGGATCGGCCGTCTGCCAACGTGCATTGCATGGGAGTATGCGCGCTCTGCCGCCAATCGCATTGCAAATAACAATCTAAAGCTGGAAAGGAACAGGATATGCGTAACTATAAAAATGAATTTGAAAACCGGGTGGCGTTTATACGCTCCGTACTCGCCGAGAGCGGCGCGTCGGGCATTGTCTACGGCAACAGCGGCGGGAAAGATTCCGCGCTGGTCGGCATCCTTTGCAAAGCTGCCTGCGACAACACGGTTGGCATTCTTCTTCCGTGCACATCCGAAAGAAATTACGGGGAGGACGCCGCCGACGCCATAGCGGTTGCCGAAACGTATAATATCGCAGCCCGTACTGTGGATCTCACGCCCGTCAAGCAGGCGGTACTGCAGGCTCTCGACGGCGTCGCCGCGCTCAATGAGACGGCGCTTGTCAATATTGCGCCTCGGCTGCGTATGCTCACGCTGTATGCGATCGCCGCTGCGGAAAACAGACTGGTTGCCGGCACGGGCAACAGAAGCGAGGCCTATGTGGGGTATTTTACAAAATGGGGCGACGGCGCGCACGATTTCAATCCGATTGCCGACCTCACGGTAACCGAAATATACGAGTTTCTCCGATTCCTGCACGCGCCGGCTTGCGTGATAGACAAAGCGCCTTCCGCGGCGCTGTTTGACGGACAGACCGATGAAGCGGAAATGGGTGTAACCTACGCCGAGCTGGACGCGTTTCTGCTAGGAAAGCACATTCCGGAGGAGAAGCGGGATCGTATCGAACAAATGCACAGGGCCAGCGCGCATAAAAGAACGGGAACTATACAGTACCGCGATCCGAACGTTCTTTGAGCAATCCCGGCAAGCGCCGGGAATGCTGGGAACGGAAGTGATAGCCATCCCGTGCGAACGGCAAAACAATAGGGTTTATTCGACGATTTATATAATCGTAAATACCGGCATGCACTGTGCAACGCCGGTATACAACAGAGTAGAGCCCGCCTGAAAAGGCGGGCTTTTTTGCGCGTCTTATGCCGTAAGCTGTTAAAGCGCGCTTTTAAGCTTTTCGGCAGGTTTTTTGCCGCTTTTAAATTCGGTTTTACAGGCTCTTGGTCGCGAACTGTCCCTTTAGCCGTAAGTCCGGCTTTTTACGGCAAGCCCTTTTTTATGGCCGGTCATAAAGCCGGTTTCCCAACCCGCCTGCAGAGCGCCGAAGCGCCGTATGTAAAAATGTGGTGCGCACGGCGGTTAAAATTGTTCAGATCGTAGAAAAAGCAACTGGTGCTTGACAGGGGAAATGCCCCGCTATATACTATATATACACAACAAATGCGTTAATTGGCACAAGATAGTGACCAGCACGCCAGGAACGATCAAAGACTTAAGGAGAGGGCAGGGCCATGATTACAAAAATCAGAAAGCGCAACAACGAAATCGTACCATTCCAGAGCGAAAAAATCACCTGGGCCATTTTCAAAGCGGCGACTGCCGTCGGCGGCGACGACTTCATGCTCGCGCAAAAACTCAGCGACCTTGTCGTCGAGAATGCGAATCAGAACATAGCGGGCGATGTCGCGGACGTGGAGGAGATCCAGGACATCGTTGAAAAAGTCCTTATTAAAAACGGACATGCCAGAACCGCCAAGGCGTTCATCCTGTACCGGGAAAAACGCCGCGCCGCCCGTGAATCCAACGCCCTGATCGGCGCGACGATCGATATGTTCTCCGACTATTTGGACGATAAGGACTGGCAGATCCAGGAAAACGCCAACACGCAAAAGTCGATCAACGGCATGAACAACTATGTGCGCGAAACGTTTACCAAGCAGTACTGGCTGCACGAGATCTATCCGGAAGAGGTGCGCCAAGCCCATACGGACGGGGACATCCATCTGCATGACCTCGGCTTTTTCGGCCCCTATTGCGCAGGCTGGGACCTCAAGCAGCTGTTGATGGACGGCTTCGGCGGCGTAGAGGGCAAGGTGGAATCTTCCGCGCCCAAGCATCTTCGCTCCTTTTTGGGGCAGATTGTGAACTCCACATTTACCACGCAGGGAGAGACGGCCGGCGCGCAGGCCTGGTCCTCGATCGATACGTACTGCGCCCCCTTTATCTACTATGATCATATGAGCAGGCAGGAGGTAAAGCAGGCGCTGCAGGAGTTTATATTCAATATCAACGTGCCGACGCGCGTAGGCTTCCAGTGCCCGTTTTCCAACCTTACGTTTGACATCGTCGTACCGGAAACCCTCAGGCATGAGCACGCCGTGGTCGGCGGCAAGATAATGGACAAGACCTACGGCGAGTTCCAGGCCGAGATGGATATGTTTAACCAGGCTTTCTGCGAAGTCATGCTGGAGGGCGACGCAAAAGGGCGGGTGTTTACCTTTCCGATCCCGACGATCAACGTCACCCGGGACTTTGACTGGGACAGCCCCGTCGTCAACAGTTTTATGGAGATTACCTGCAAATACGGCATCCCATATTTTTCGAACTATATCAATTCCGACCTGAGTCCTGAGGACGCGCTGTCCATGTGCTGCCGGCTCCGGCTGAATACCAAAGAGCTCCGCAAGCGCGGCGGCGGCCTGTTCGGTTCCAACCCCATGACCGGCTCCATCGGCGTCGTCACGATCAACCTGCCGCGCATCGCGTATATCTCCAAATCGCAGCAGGAGTTCAACGCGCGCCTGTGGCGCATGGTCCAGACCGCGAAAAACAGCCTGGAAATCAAACGGAAAATCATAGAAGATCAGACCGAACGTGGCCTGTACCCGTTTTCCGCCCACTACCTGCGCGATGTAAAGGCGCGCACCGGACAGTACTGGTACAACCACTTCAATACCATTGGCATTATCGGCATGAACGAGGCCATCCTGAACTTCTACCAGGACGGTTCCGACCTGACTACGGAGAAAGGGCAGAAGTTCGCCATTGAGACAATGGAATACCTGCGCAAGCTCATCACCGATATCCAGGAAGAAACCGGCCACTATTACAACCTGGAGGCAACGCCGGCCGAAGGCGCGAGCTACCGTCTGGCAAAGCTGGACCGTAAAAAGTATCCCGATATCATTACCGCGGGAGAGCGGGACAGTTACTACACCAACTCAACGCAGCTTCCGGTCGGGTATACTGACGATATATTTGAAACCATGGATCTGCAGGACGAACTGCAGAGCATGTACACGGGCGGGACGGTGCTGCACCTGTATCTTGGCGAACGCATTTCCGACATTGAAGTGGCGAAGCGCCTTATACGAAAAATATTCAACCAGTACAAGCTGCCCTATATCTCGCTGACCCCGACCTTTTCGATCTGCAATGAGCACGGATATATAAGCGGCGAACAGTTCGAGTGCCCGGTCTGCGGGAAAGAGACGGAGGTCTGGAGCCGTGTCGTCGGCTATCTGCGGCCGGTCAAGAACTTCCACAAGGGCAAGCGCGAAGAATACCGGACCCGCGTGAAATATGTCGTTCCCTCCAGCGAAGTTCTTGCACAGGCGCAGTTGGAGGAACCGGCGTCCGCCGCTGTAGCGGCCCGCGCCGCAAAATGAGAATCGCAGGACTGTCCAAGCTCACCACCATTGACTTTCCCGGCAGGCTCGCCTGTATCCTGTTTACTGCCGGCTGTAATTACGACTGCGGCTTTTGCCATAACCGCAGCCTGCTGTATACCGACACGCTGCTGGATGAAGACGAAGTCTGGTCCTTTCTCCGCAAGCGCGCCGGCCAGCTGGAGGGCGTGGTGATCAGCGGGGGAGAGCCGACGCTCCAATGGGACCTGGAAGATGCGGCGCGTCGAATCAGATCGCTTGGCTACGCTGTCAAGCTGGATACGAACGGGAGCAATCCGGAGACGTTGGAACGGCTGCTGTCCGCAGAACTGCTCGACTATGTGGCGATGGACTATAAAGCGCCTTTTCGCCGCTATCTCGAGATATGCGGAAAGGATGCCGCGGGCGTGGAAGAAAGCCTAGCGCTGCTGTTCGGCTCCGGCGTTCCGTTTGAGCTGCGCACCACGGTGATACCGGAACTGAAAGCCGGGGACATGGTGGAAATGGCGGGCTCGGTTCCGGTTCTGCCGCGCTATTATCTGCAGCTGTTTCGTTCCGTGCCCGGCTATGAACGTGCGACTCTGTACAAGCGCGGCGATCTGGCTTCCTTCCGGGAAATGATCCTGCCCGCGCAGCCGAACGCGCAGCTCCGGTTTTAACCGGTAAAACAAAAGCCGTTCTTGCCTTGGCAAGAACGGCTTGCTGTACGGCAGGACGGCTTTGCCGCCCTGGGTCTAACCGGCAACCAACTGCAATTTCGCAAGCGCCGCGTTTGGGATAACTACCTGATAATGCTCCTCCATCACAGAATTGATGTAGCGTCCGCTGAGCTTCTCCCCGTATTCGGAGAGGTTTTTGAGCAGCCGCGTTACGCCGACGTCGTTCATTTCAAGCGTGACGGAAAAACGCAGATAGTAGCCGTCGTTGTGTTTGTAGAGCGCGCTTTCGTTGAGAGAGAGCTGCGGGTTGTCAAAGAAATGGCAGCAGTCCAGCAGGTCGTTGATCGTATGAAAACGGTATATGTAAGAACATGTTTCCGCCGCGTCGTCGGCAAACGGCTCCTCTTCGCTTTGGTCTTTTTTATATAGTCTCGTTACATAAAGCATAAACCCTCCGTCTCTGCCCGGATACGCCTCCAGCAGAAGCTTGAAGCCGGTTGGATCAAATCCTGTTTCGTCCCGGGCGAAATAAATTGCTCGCCAGAAGATCCGCTGGACCTTCTCGTTGCGGTAATCCATATCCCGATAGTTGATGTTCAACAGCTCCAGATCGTCGCTTTCAAACGTAATTTTCACCTTATCGCTCGTCAAAAGTTCCGCCCGCATGTAATCAGCCACCCATCTCGGAAATCCGCATTATTTTATGTATGTATTACATTATATGCACAATTCGCTTTTTTTGCATTAGGGGATTGATGGAAACCGAAAGTTTTCGTGCGGCGGCGCGCAAAGTTGGAATTTTGTTTGACAGCAAAGCCGTCGTTCGCCGCGTATTGTCCGCATCTTTCCGCCCCGGCGGCAATCTGTCACGGTACGGCTGTTTGCGCGGTATTTCAGGCAATTTAAGCGTCTGTTTACAGGTGTTTTGCGCCTGTCCGCGGGCAGGGCGGCAAAGCGTGCGGACGCGAGTATTTCCAAGGGACTGAAAGTTTTAGAAAAACCGCGCGATGGAATATTGAAATACAATTTAGTGGTTGATATAATTTTTATCGTAAACAACCCTAATTAAAAAACAACTCTATTTAAAAAGGAAGATCGTTATGTTACAACCAGTCAAAAAGTCCAGGCTGTCCAGTGAAGCAATCGATCAGATATCCCAGTCCATTTTACGGGGGGATTACAAACCGGGGCATAAGCTGCCGCCTGAACGTGATCTTGCGAATCAGTTGGGCGTCAGCCGCACAGTGGTCCGTGAAGCCCTTCGCAGTCTAGAGATCATGGGGCTGGTTGAGTCTCAGATTGGCGGAGGCACTTTTGTCAAGGAACACACGATTGAGAACGTGCTGACGCCAATTGCAAATTATTTCTCGTCCGACGACAGCGTTGTCGATGAGATCATTGAAACCAGGAAAATTCTTGAGCCGGAGATGGTCAAGCTTGCGGCGCAGCGTGCGACGGAGGAGGATATCGAGCACATCCGGGCGTCGATTGCGCAGATGGAGCAGGAAGTCAAAATGGGCCTTTCGGGGATCAACGGCGATACTGCGTTCCACTTTGCGGTCGCCAACGCCACGCACAACAGCGCCATGCAGAAAATTCTTTCGTTGATAGCCGACCTGCTGCACTATACTATGAAGGTTTCCCTGCGTGCGGAACCTGAGCGGGAAGTGACGATTCAGGGCCACAAAAAGGTGTTGGAGGCGATTGAGGCCAGGGATCCGGTGCTTGCGAGCGAATACATGCGCGAACACTTGGAAATGAGTCACGCGCGCATCAAGCGGCATAACGACATGATCGGCCGCAATATCAGCGACGGCCCGTCTGAAACCTAAGCGTACCAAAACAGATTTACAATATAGTAGGAGGAACGAACATGACTTACGGAGAAAAAGCCATTATCAAGCACAAGGAATGGAAAGGCAAGATTAAATATGAGAGCAAAGCTTCGGTAGCGACGGCGGAAGACCTGTCGATCGCATATACGCCGGGCGTTGCCGCTCCTTGTCTGGAGATCAGCAAGGATGTGGATCTGTCCTACGAATACACCGGCCGCGGCAATCTCGTCGCCGTTATCACGGACGGTACCGCCGTTTTGGGCCTTGGCGACATCGGCCCGGAAGCCGGCATGCCGGTTATGGAAGGCAAATGCGTCCTGTTTAAGGCCTTTGGCGACGTGGACGCCATCCCTCTGTGCGTACGCAGCAAGAGCGTTGACGATATTGTAAAGGTAGTATCCCTGCTCGCCGGCAGTTTCGGCGGCATCAACCTGGAAGACATTTCTGCGCCGCGTTGCTTTGAAATTGAGAGAAGACTCAAGGAAGTCTGCGATATCCCCATCTTCCATGACGACCAGCACGGCACCGCGGTCGTGACCGTCGCGGCTGCGATCAACGCGCTCAAGATTGTGAATAAGAAGCCGGAGGACGTAACCGTTGTCGTCAATGGCGCCGGCGCGGCTGGTATTGCCTGCTCCCGTCTGCTCCAGGCCATGGGCGTAAAGGATATCATTCTTCTTAACTCAAAGGGCATTGTATACGCCGGCAAGGAAGGCCTGAACTCCGAGCTGCAGCTGTACGCGCCCGAAACCAATCCGAGAATGGTCAAGGGCGGCCTGAAGGAAGCCCTTGTCGGCGCCGACATTTTCCTCGGCGTATCCGTGCCGGGTATCGTGGACGAGGCGATGGTCAAGTCCATGAACCGCGATCCGATCATCTTTGCCTGCGCCAACCCCGTTCCGGAGATCATGCCGGACATCGCGAAAGCCGCCGGCGCAAAGGTCATCGGCACCGGCCGCAGCGACTTCCCGAACCAGATCAATAACGTGCTCGCGTTCCCGGGCATTTTCAGAGGCACTTTCGACGTTCGCGCCAGGGACATTAACGACGCGATGAAGATCGCGGCGGCCAAAGCGATCGCCGGTCTCGTTTCCGATGACGAGCTCAACCCGGATTACATCATTCCGAAGCCGTTTGACACCAGAGTCAGAGACGCCGTGGCCAAGGCTGTGGCGCAGGCGGCGAAGGACAGCGGCGTAGCGCGTCTCTAATTTCGTTTGTCCATGCAACTGAGGAAGCTGCAATTTATTGCCGCTTCCTCATGCAACGCTTATTCATATATTTACATACTTAGGAGGTTTACCTATGGAAGCAAAAGAAATGGTAGCGAGCCTGGTAGAAAAATCCAGAATCGCGCAGAAGCAGCTGGAAAAATTCAACCAGCAGCAGATCGACGACATTGTCAGAGCGATCGCCAAGGTCGTCTATGACAATGCCGAGCCTCTGTCCCGTCTGGCGGTAGACGAGACCAGAATGGGTGTTTACGAGCATAAAGTCGCCAAGTGCAAAGGCAAGTCCAAGATCATTTGGGGCAACCTGAAAGGGAAAGTCTCCGTCGGTATCGTAGACCGCAATGAGGAGACCGGCATCACGGTAATCGCCCGTCCGGTCGGCGTCGTAGGCGCTATCACGCCCTGCACCAACCCTGTCGTCACCCCGATGTGCAACGCCATGTTCGCCATCAAGGGCCGCAATACCGTCATCATCTCGCCGCATCCGCGCGCCAAGAAACTGACGGCGCAGCTCGTCGCCATGTTCAATGAGGCCATCAAGCCCCTGGGCGCGCCTGAGAACGTCATTCAGTATATCGATCCTCCCTCTGTCGAAGCGTCTTCCGAACTGATGAAGCAGGTTGACGTAGTCGTTGCGACCGGCGGCATGGCCATGGTCAAATCCGCGTATTCCAGCGGCAAGCCCGCCTATGGCGTCGGCGTTGGCAACGTCCAGTGCATCATCGACCGCGGTATGGACATCTCCGTTGCGGTTCCCAAGATCCTCGAAGGCAGAGCCTTTGACAACGGCATTATCTGCTCCGGCGAGCAGACGATCATCGCGCCGAAGGAAGAGTATGACGCGATCATGGCCGAAGCGCAGAAGAACGGCGCGGTCTATGTGACCGATCCGGCCCAGAAGCAGGCGCTGCGCGACACCATCTTCCCGGGCGGCGTAATGAATAAAGACCTCGTCGGCGTCAGCGCCGTAAGGGTAGCTGAAGCCGCGGGTATCAGCGTACCCGCCGACACCCGTGTCATCCTCATCGAGGCCGACGGTTACGGCAAGGCCGACATTCTCTCCAAAGAGAAGATGTGCCCGGTAATCTCCACCTATCGTTACGATACTTTTGAGGAAGGCGTGGAAATCGCCCAGGCCAACCTCGAAGTCGACGGCAGGGGTCACAGCGTGAGCATCCACTCCGACAACGACGCGCATCTTGAATATGCCGGCAACCGCTTGGAGGTCGCCCGCGTCCTGGTCAACCAGATCTGCTCCACCATGAACGGCGGCAGCTTCCAGAACGGCCTTGCGCCGACCACGACGCTCGGCTGCTGCTCCTGGGGCAACAACAGCATCTCCGAGAACTTTGACTACAAACATCTGATCAACTACATCCGCATCGCGAAATTCCTCAAGGACAAACCGACTCCGACGGATGAAGAATTGTGGGGTTAATCTTATGGATTTAATGGAGTATAAAGCGAGAGACCTGTTTGAAATGGCGGAACTGCCCGTGAAAAAGGGCGTTCATTCCGATTCAGTCGACGGCCTTGCCGCCGCTGTGGAGGCCAATAAAGAGATCGCATTTCCGCTTGTTGTGAAAGCGCAGGTTCAGGTAGGCGGCCGCGGCAAAGCGGGCGGTATCAAGATGGCCGACAATATGGACGAACTGAAAAACGTCGCCGGTCAGATCCTGGGCATGAACATCAAAGGCCATATCGTCAACCGCCTCATGGCGGTTGAAAAGGCGGACGTTGCCTCCGAGATGTACCTTTCCATCATGCTCGACCGTCTGACCAAGTGCCCGCTGCTCATCTTCTCGCCGGCTGGCGGCGTAGAGATTGAGGAGACGGCCAAAACCAATCCCGAACTCATCTTCAAAGTTCCCGTCAATCCCCTCAGCGGTATGACCGCCGATATCACTTCCGATATGGCGTCCAAGGCCGGACTGACCGGGAAGACTGCCGCGCAGTTTGAAGAAGTACTGTGCAAACTGTACGACTTCTTCCGCAAGCGCGACTGCCTGCTTGCCGAGATCAACCCGCTCGCGGTCGATCATGACGGCAACATCGTCGTGCTGGACGGCAAGGTCTCTGTTGACGACAGCGCCCTGTACCGCCAGCCCGAAGTCCAGGAGTTCAAGGCGAGCCTGGAAAAGGAAGAGAATCCGAAGATCATTGAAGCGCGCAACTTCAACTTCCTGTACATCCCCTGCGATGAGGACGGCTCCATCGCGGTTTCGAGCAACGGTTCCGGTATGCTCATGAGCTGTATTGACCGCATCTCCGACAAGGGCATGAAAGTCCGTACCGCCCTGGATCTCGGCGGCGGCGCGACCAGCGAGCGGATTAAGGAAGCGATCCGTATTATCCTCGATGACGACAAGAACAAAGCCCTGTTCATCAACATTTTCGGCGGCATTACCCGCTGCGACGAGGTGGCCGGCGGCATTCGTCTTGCGAAAGAGCAGTACGGGATCAATAAGCTGATCATTATCCGCTTTGAAGGCACTAACAAGGAAAAAGGTCTCGAAATTATCCAGGGCCTGGAGAACGTCGTCTATGCCGACGGCCTGATCGCCGGCGTGGATGAGCTCGTGAAAAGGAGAGCACAGCTATGAGTATTATGATAGATGAAAATACCCGTTTGATCGTGCAGGGGATTACCGGCCGCGAAGGCACTTTCCACACGGAGCAGATGCTGCAGTACGGAACCAAAGTCGTCGCCGGCGTAACGCCGGGCAAGGGCGGCCAGGAAGTCCTCGGCGTGCCTGTGTTCAATACGGTGAAGGAAGCCATGGAAGCGACCGATGCGAACGCGACGGTGCTCTTCGTACCGGCGAAATTCACAAAATCCGGCCTGATGGAAGCAATCGACGCGGAAGTGCCGCTGATTATCACCATCGCAGAGCACGTGCCCGTTCATGACATGATGGAAGCATACCACCTGTCCCGCAAGAAGGGCGTGCGCGTGGTCGGCCCGAACTCGTTCGGCGTCATTTCCCCGGGTAAGTCCAAGGCGGGCTTTATGGCCCACCGCATCTTTATGCCCGGCAACGTCGGTCTCATGTCCAGAAGCGCAACCAACTGCTATGAGACGGTCTTTATGCTGACCAACGCCGGCATTGGCCAGAGCACCTGCGTCGGCGTCGGCGGCGATATGATCCCCGGCTCTACTTTTATCGACGTGCTGCCGCTCTTTGAAAAGGATCCCGAAACCAAGGCAATCATCATGATCGGTGAAATCGGCGGCAACGAGGAAGAGCTCGCGGCTGAATACATTAAAAAGCATGTGACCAAGCCCGTCATCGCCCTGATCGCGGGCAAAAACGCCCCCAAAGGCCGCAGCATGGGCCATGCGGGCGCCATCGTCTCTGCAGACGGCACGGGCAGCGCCGAGAACAAGGAGAAGGTCCTGCGCGAAGCTGGCGTTATCATCGCCGAGACCACGACTCATATTGTGGACATTGTCAAAGATGTCCTGTCGAAGTAATCACTCTTTGGAGGTGTGAACATGACCAAACAGCAATATCTGGATACATTGCTTATGATGTATCGGATCCGCAAGTTTGAAATGACCGCTGTAGATTTCTTTGAGAAGAATATCCTCAGAGGTTCCGTCCATCTCTGTGTCGGTGAAGAAGCCGCTCCTGCGACTATGGCCAACTTCATCACAGACGAGGACTATATCACGTCGACCCATCGCGGCCACGGCCACTGCATCGCAAAGGGCGCGCGCCTGGACTACGCCATGTGCGAGCTGATGGGTAAGCGCGACGGTTACTGCAAGGGCCGCAGCGGCTCCATGCATATCGCCGACTTCACCAAGGGCAACCTGGGCGCCAACGCCATCGTCGGCGGCGGCTATCCCATCGCGACCGGCGCCGGCCTCGGCGTCAAGATGCAGGGCGGCAATCAGGTCGTCGTCTGCTGGAGCGGCGACTCCGCGACCAATGAAGGTACTTTCCATGAATCACTGAACCTGGCCGCCGTCTGGAAACTGCCCGTCATCTTTGTGGTGGAGAACAACCTGTACGGCATTTCCGTTCCCTCCTGGCAGAGCACGTCTGTCAAGGACATTTCCGTACGCGCCAAGGCCTATGACATTCAGGGCATCACGGTCGACGGCAACGACGTCGTTGCCCTCGGCAAGGTCTTTGACAAGGCAGTCAAGGATGTGCGTGCCGGCAAGGGCCCCATCCTGATCGAAACCAAGACGTACCGCTGGCTCGGCCACTGGACCGGCGACCCCACGCCCTACCGCACCAAGGAAGAGGTAGAGGAGTGGAAGGCGAAGGATCCGATCAAGCGCCTGCGCGAGTATCTGAAGAAAGAGCACAAGGTCACCGACGCGGAGATGGATGCGCTGGAGCAGTCCGCTACCGAGGAGATGGCCGCCGCCGCGGAATTCGCGCTCAACGATCCCGAGCCCGATCCCGCATATGTCCTTCAGGATGTATTTTATGAAGGGGGCGAAAACTAATGAAAAAGTCATACGCAATGGCAATTCGTGACGTCACTGCGCAGGAGATGCGCAGAGACGATAAAGTCTTCGTCATGGGTGAAGACGTAGAGGTTCTCGGCGGTATATTTGGCTGCACGAGAGGCCTTGTGGACGAGTTCGGTCCGGAACGCGTCCGCAACACTCCGATCAGTGAAGCCGGCTTTGTCGGCGCCGGTCTTGGCGCCGCCTGCGTGGGTATGCGTCCGATTGTGGAACTCATGTATATGGACTTTGCTCTCGTCGCCGCCGACCAGATCATCAACCAGGTTGCAAAAACCCGTTATGTTTTCGGCGGTAAGGCCCGTATTCCCCTGGTCATCCGCGGTCAGCAGGGCGTCGGCCGCGGTAACGCCGCGACCCATTCGCAGAGCGTTGAGGCGCTGTTCGTGCACTTCCCCGGCCTGAAGGTCGTTATGCCCTCTACGGCGGACGACGCAACCGGCCTGCTGCGCACGGCGATCCGCGACGATAACCCCGTTATCTTTATTGAGCACAAGCAGCTTTACGTCGTCAAGGGCGAAGTCAACGACGATCCGGACTACTGCATCCCGTTCGGCCAGGCAAAGGTCGTCCGCGAAGGCAAGGATGTCACCGTCGTAGGCACGCATACCTATGTACAGAAGGCTGTCAACGTCGCCGAGCGCCTTGAGAAAGAGGGTATCAGCGTCGAGGTCATCGACCCGCGCACCATCGTTCCTCTGGACATGGATACCATTGAAGCGTCCGTGAAAAAGACGGGCCGCGCAGTCGTCGTGCACGAAGCGCACAAGGTCTGCGGCATCGGCGCAGAGATCGGCTCTCAGATCTCGGAGCGCTGCTTCAAGTATCTGGATGCGCCTGTCGAGCGTTTGGGCGCAAAAGCCTGCCCGCTGCCGTTTAACCTCGGCCTTGAAAACGCCGTTGTGCCCCAGGAGCAGGATATTTACGACGCGATCAAGAGAACACTTTACAAATAAGGAGGCGATTTGAATGGCATCTACAGTTATCATGCCGAAACAAGGTCTCCAAATGACGGAAGGCACCATCATCAAATGGCTGAAAAAGGAGGGCGACGTCGTCAAAGAAGGCGAGCCCCTGTTCGAGATGGAAACCGATAAGCTCACCATTACGATTGACGCGTCGGCTTCCGGTACGCTTTTGAAGATTGTGCGCGGTGAAAACGAAGTCGTGCCCATCACCGAGACCATCGCCTATATCGGCGAGCCGGGCGAAGCGATCCCCGATGCGCCCGCGCCCGCCGCTGAAGCCGCTGAAGCTCCGGCTCCCGCCGCAGCTCCTGCGCCTGCCGCCCCGGTTGATACAAGCAATATCAACGCGAGCGTAGTCATCATGCCCAAGCAGGGCCTGCAGATGACGGAAGGCACTATTATCAAATGGCTGAAAAAGGAAGGCGAAGAGGTCAAAGAGGGCGAGCCCCTGTTTGAGATGGAAACCGACAAGCTCACCATCACGATGGACGCCACCGCCTCCGGCACGCTTTTAAAGATTGTGCGCGGTGAAGGCGAGGTCGTGCCCATCACCGAGACCATTGCCATCATCGGCGAGCCTGGCACCGATATTACGCCTCTGCTCCCGCAGGCCGCGGCTCCTGCTGCGCCCGCGGCGCAGGAACCCGCTGCGGCTCCTGCTGCACAGGCTGCGCCTGCAGCGGCTCCGGCTGTGAACCGCGCGCCGGGCGAACGTGTTTTTGCAACGCCGCGTGCACGTATGCGCGCTGAAGAGCGCGGCATTCCCATTGAAGCCGTTGCCGGCACCGGTCCGGACGGGCTGATCATTGAGCGCGACGTCCTCAGCGCCGACGTGAACGTGATCAAGGCGACGCCGGTCGCCAGAAAGATTGCCGAACTTGAAGGCGTTGACCTTGCCGGCGTATCTGGTACCGGCGTGAACGGCAAGATTATGAAGGGCGATGTTTTGGCGGCGATTACAGCGCCGGGTACGCCCGAAGTCGTGTACGAGCAGGCGGAGACCGTCGTCCCGTTTGCCGGCATGCGCAAGGCGATTGCGAACAACATGTCCAGAAGCCTTACCGAGATGGCCCAGGCCAATCACCGCATGAAGGTGGATATGACCGAGTCCGTCCGGTTCCGCAACAAGCTCAAGGAAGCCGATATCAAAGTTTCTTTCACCGATATTCTCGTCAAGGCGGTAGCCGCCGCCCTGATCCAGTTCCCGAACGTCAATGCGACGCTGGACGGCCAGAATATCATCATGAAGCACTATGTGAACCTTGGTATCGCCGTTGCGCTTGAGAATGGACTGATTGTACCGAACATCAAGAACGCGCACCTTTTGTCCGTCACACAGATTCATGAGCAGGTCGCTTCTCTTGCGGCGAAGGCCAAGGACGGCAAGCTCACGCGTGACGAATATGCGAACGGCACCTTTACCATTACGAACCTCGGCATGTATGATGTCGACGAGTTCACCGCCGTCATCAACCCGCCGGAAGCCGCGATCCTCGCCGTAGGCAAGATCGCCGATACGCCGGTCGCGGTAGACGGTAAGGTGGAGATCCGTCCGATCATGACCCTGTCGCTCACATACGACCACAGGATCATTGACGGCGCGCCGGCCGCACAGTTCCTGCAGTACGTGAAGAAGCTGCTGCAGAACCCGTATCTGATGCTGTAATCAAAGAGATTGAGACGGGCGTGTAGCAGAAGTTACACGCCCGTGCTTAAAAAGGAGAGAATCGCATGGCTAATCAATATGAAGTCGCAGTCCTGGGCGGCGGCCCCGGCGGCTATGTCGCTGCGATCGCCAGCGCGCAGCTCGGGCTCAAGACGGTCCTGATCGAGAAGGACGCCGTGGGCGGCACCTGTCTGAACCGCGGTTGTATCCCCACCAAATCCCTGCTGCATTCTGCCGAGCTCTATCAAAATGCGAAAGAGAGCGCCGAGTTTGGTATCTTTGCGGATAATGTGACCTTTGACTACGGCAAGGTCGCCGCGCGCAAAGACTTTGTCGTCAACCGTAATGTTCGCGGCATCGAAGGCCTGCTCCGCGGCAACAAAGTAACCCTTGTCCGCGGCACCGGCGTATTCAAGAACGCGAACACGATAGAGGTAACGGGCGCCGAGCCGCAGACGGTCACCTTCGATAAGGCGATCATCGCAACCGGCTCGTTTCCTGCGAAAATCCCCATCCCCGGCGTGGATCTGCCCGGCGTGATGGACAGCGACGGCTTTTTGGCCCTGACCGAAATGCCGAAATCCGCCGTCATTATAGGCGGCGGCGTCATCGGTATTGAGTTCGCCTCCATTATGAACGCTTTTGGCTGCGACGTTTCCATCGTAGAGATGATGCCTGAGATCCTGCCCGGTATGGATAAGGATATCACTTCCGCAATGCGCAGCATACTGGAAAAGAAAGGCGTCCGCTTCCATCTTGGCGCGCGTGTAAACGGGATTGAGCAGAAGGACGGCCGTCTGGCCGCAACCTTTACACAGGACGACAAGACCCTGACCGAAAACGGCGAAATCGTCATTCTCTCAACGGGCCGTCGTCCGGTTAGCAAAGATGTGGGATTTGAAGCGCTTGGCCTGAAGATGGAGCGCGGCTTTGTCGTTGTAGACGACTACTGCCGTACCAATGTCCCGAATATCTACGCCATCGGCGACGTAAACGGCAAAATCATGCTCGCACATGCGGCGTCTGCCCAGGGCATGGCCGCGGCGCAGAATTGTAAAGGCGACAAGCTTGTCAAGGCTGATTTTGATCTTGTTCCCTCCTGCGTCTATACAACGCCTGAAATCGCGAGCGTCGGTATGGATGAGGAAAAGGCGCGCGCAGCCGGCTATAAGGTAAAAGTCGGCCGCTTTGACGCTGTTCGTAACGGCAAATCCCTCGTCATGGGCGAACAGAACGGTTTTGTGAAGATTGTAACGGATGAAACCACCGGTGAAATCCTCGGCATGCAGCTGTTCACGGCGCATGCGACCGATATGATCGGCGAGGGTGTCGTCGCCATGAAGCTGGAGAGCACGGTGGAGGAGATCGCGAACGCGATTCATCCGCACCCGACTGTCAACGAGATGATTATGGAGGCGGCGCATATGGTTCTGGGCCATTGCGCGCACAGTATTAAACGTTAAGCGCCTGGAAAGGAGCAAATTATGGATTTTGAATTGGGTTTCAGCAAAGGTACCGTCAATTTCCAGGTGGATGACGACAACCTGCTGATGGTGATGAATCCCAACCCGGTCGACGTTGAGGTCGGCGGCCGGGCCGAGGTCGCGCGTTCGCTGCGCGAGCCGATCGGCGCGCCCCGGCTGGACAAAGTCGTCAAGCCGGGCGAAAAGGTCGTCATCATTACGAGCGACGTGACCCGTCCCGTTCCGAGCTACGACGTGCTGCCGCCGCTGTTAGATGAACTCGGCGCCGCCGGGATCCAGGATTCGGATATTACGGTCGTGTTCGCGCTCGGCGCGCATCGTTCGCATACCGAAGAGGAGAAGATCAGGCTTGTGGGCCAGGAGGTCTATGACCGGGTCCGCTGTATCGACTCCGATCCCAGCGACTGCGTTCATCTTGGTACGACGGACGCCGGCACGCCGGTCGACGTGTTCTCCGTCGTAGCAAACGCCGAGCGTCTGATTTGCGTCGGCAATATAGAGTTCCACTATTTTGCGGGCTATTCCGGCGGAGCCAAAGCCATTATGCCGGGCGTTTCCACCCATGACGCCATCCAGGCGAACCATTCCATGATGGTGCGCGCCGAGGCCGCCACGGGTCGGATTGAAGGCAATCCCGTCCGGGCGGATATCGACCAGGTCGCCGAGTTCCGCAAGATCGATTACATCGTCAATGTTGTACTCAACGAAAAGAAAAAGATCCTCAAGAGCTTTTCCGGTCACTATATCGAGGCTCACCGGGCCGGCTGCGCCTTCCTTGATACGCTGTACAAAGTACAGATTCCCGAGAAAGCGGATATCGTCGTCGTATCCGTCGGCGGTTATCCGAAGGATTTGAATCTCTATCAGGCGCAGAAAGGGCTTGACAACGCGAAGTTCGCCGTCAAGGACGGCGGCGTCGTCATCCTGTCCGCCTCCTGCGCCGAGGGCCTGGGCGAGAAGTGCTTTGAACGCTGGATGACGAGCTATAGCCCTGAAGAAATGGTCGTCAATATCAAAAAGCACTTTGAGCTTGGCGGTCATAAGGCCGCGGCGATTTCTCTGGTCCTCCAGAACGCCGATATTTATCTTGTCAGCGATCTTACGGACGACTTTGTCAGAAGCATACATCTGAAACCATACCCGTCTGTGCAGAAAGCACTGGAAGCGGCTTATGAGAAATGCGGCAGGGATGCGAAAGTTCTCGTCATGCCCTATGCCGGCTCAACCCTTCCGGAGCTGAAGGAAAGCTGAACGGATACGTGTAAAAAGCCCGCCCGGGGAAAAGCAGCGCTTTTCCCCGGGCGTTTTATACTTTAAGTTCCATTGTCCGCGTCCGTTATCAGCCTTGCGTCGGCGGATGTTCGGTACGAATATGAAATCGAAAGACCCCTATTGCAAAAACATTGCGAACAACGAATATTAATATATCGAAAACGAAATTCGTATTATAACCCCCGAATTTTTGATACAACGAGCGACGTGGACGCACTTTTATTTGTTCTGTGACGCTGGCAAAATCGTAGCCTGCGGAGCGATTGGTTCCTACTGGGACAAAACGGATGAAATCAGCCTTTTTACCATTTTTGTTTTGCTGAGTATCAGGGCAGGGAATTGGCAGGCGGAGTATGGAGACTTTGGGAAGCGACGATTACTTCCTGCGCGCCCAAAAAAAACTGAAAACCCGTCGTCCATAACCGCACGCGGGTTTCATCAAAAGATGGGATGCGTCTACAAAAACGGCGTGGACACGGACGATGAGGAACAGCTTTACAGACTGGAAAAATTCCGCTGATATTTCATCTGAAATAATAGAGAAGAATACCCCCGCGAAAGTAATGAGATTAAATATTTTTATGGCCGGAGCCGTTTCAAGGTAATTTTTTGTGTGCGACGGGTAAGTTTTTTGCGGCGGGTCAGCCGTCACGTCCAATTTGTTTTTTGCGATATGTTTCATTAGGCGCATTAAGGAATCTATGAGCCGTTTCAAAAGAACAAAAATCAGAAAATAAAGAGCTTCTGCTATAAAACAAAAAAGCCGGGCCGTAAATCTGATTTCGGCCCAGCTGAATTATAAATTCATTATGACTTCGACTTTCTATGAATGTCTCCCCATTCGCACATTTGATCGAGAATCGGAATCAAAGACTTTCCTGCTTCCGTCAAGCTGTATTCTACTTTTGGCGGAATTTGCGGATATTCCTTTCGGTGTACAAGCCCGTCCGCTTCCAACTGTTTAAGCGTGGTGCTGAGCGTTTTATATGTAATCGTTCCAATATATTTTTGCATCTCATTGAAACGAACCACATGAAACTCCATCAGCGTATATAGTATGTACATTTTGTACTTTCCCTGAATCAGAGACATTGTATAGTTGAATCCAGTAGTCTCTAAACTGCAATCCGAAATACATTCCTTTGCCATAACACTCTCCTCCAAGATAGTATATATCTTAAATGTGCGTACTTGCTTTTCCGACGCGCATTGTTATAATTATAATTGGCGCTAGGAGAAAAGTCAATATGCTTATGGAAGAAAGCGCCGCATGGCAAAGAACATTATGATTCTGAACGGAAGGCCCAGTTGGCCGGAATTGAAACAGGCATATAACCTTGGAAATTCCATTTGATAAATAATCAATCGAAAGGATGAATTTCACCATGAAAAAAGAACTAGGCGCACAGCCCTACCTGTTCCCAATGCCGACCTATATGATAGGCACCTACAATGAAGACGGTTCTGTGGATGTCATGATGATGGCATGGGGCGGCATATGCGATATGAAGATGGTCGCATTGAATTTGGAAGCGGATCATAAGACTGTGGAGAATTTGAGAAACAGAAATGCGTTTACCTTGGCAGTTCCCGTAACGGAGACGGTTGCAGAATCTGATTTTCTCGGGATTGCCTCATCTGCTACGATGGCGGATAAATTTGCGCGCACCGGTCTGCATGCTGTCAAGAGCAACAAAGTAGATGCTCCTGTCATTGAGGAATATCCTCTGACTCTGGAGTGCAGGGTCGTCGCGTTCCAGGATCAGCCCTATGGACTGCGTGTCCTTGGTGAAATTGTAAATGTGCTTGCGGATGAGGCCGTTCTGGACGAACAGGGCAGGGTCGATGCCGGGAAGCTCCACGCATTTGCATTTGATCAGATGCGGCATGACTATTATGCCATAGGAAAGGTTATCGGCGAGGCGTGGAATTCCGGCGCCCCGCTTATGAAAAAGGAATAGAAATGCCGTAAGAATTGAAATCGGAAGACTATAAAGTTTTGGAATCCCCTTGCAAAACTGCCGTATTTCTGGTATGATAAATAAAACCCTGTGAAGGAAAAGAGTAGCATGCAGGAAAGCAGCAGAGAGGCGGCGTCACCGGCTGAAAGCGTCGCTTGTGAAGATGGCGTGTGAAGTTCATTCCGGAGGGGCGGGGGTGAATGCAGGTAGCTTCCGACGGCCGCAGCCGTTATTGCGTACGAGTGTCCGCCGAACGCGTTCGGCTGGGAACACGGGTGGTACCGCGGTTTATCCGTCCCGTTTTACGGGGCGGTTTTTTTATTTCATAATACTACTGCCAAGCATATATGAGAAACTGCCGTATATCCGCAGATAAAAGGAGAGATTTGCATGAAAGAGAAAATAGAGGCGCTGCGCTTGCAGCTGCAGGAGCAGCTGCAAGCAGTGAGCAGTCTTCCGGGCGTTGAAGAACTCCGCGTTGCCTACCTTGGCAAAAAGGGGCGGATTACAGACCTTATGAAGAGCCTGCGAGAGCTTGCCAACGAAGAGAAACGCGCGGTCGGGCAGGAGATCAACCGGCTGAAATCCGAAGCCGCCGAGGCGATCGCAGCCAAGCAAAAAGAGCTGGCGCAGCTGGAAGCGCTTGAAAAGCTTCGCAATACGCCCCGTTACGATGTGACCGTGCCGTTTGGCGAAAAGCTGGGGTCGCTGCATCCGGTAACTATTGTCCAGCGCGAAGTAGAGGAGATATTCGCCAGTATGGGGTTCACAATCGAAGACTATTCCGAAGTGGTTGACGATTATCATAACTTTGAAGCGCTCAATATTCCAAAACACCATCCCGCACGCGATATGCAGGATACCTACTACCTGAGCAACGGTCAGCTTTTAAAAACGCATACTTCAGCGGCCCAAAACTCGATCATGCGCAAATACGGCGCGCCGCTTCGCGCCATTTTCCCAAGCCGCTGTTTCCGCAACGAAGCGACGGACGCGAGCCATGAAAACACCTTTTTCCAGATGGAGGGGATCATGGTGGATGAGAATATCTCCATTTCCAACCTCATCTACTTCATGAAGACCATGCTTTCAGAGGTGTTCAAGGCCGATGTGAAAGTACGGCTGCGTCCGGGCTTTTTCCCGTTTGTGGAGCCGGGCTTCGAACTGGATATCAACTGTCTGATCTGTGGCGGAGAGGGCTGCCCGACCTGCAAGCACTCCGGCTGGCTGGAGCTGTGTCCTTGCGGGATGATTCATCCGAACGTGCTTGAGGCCGGCGGGATAGATTCAGAAAAGTATTCCGGCTTCGCGTTTGGATTGGGGTTGACACGGCTTGCCATGATGAAAAACGGTGTCAGGGACATACGCGTCTTCAATAGCGGGAATCTCAAGGCGCTGTCCCAGTTCACGGCGAGATAGGGAGGAAGTACGATGCTGATTTCAATGAATTGGATCCAGGACTTTGTGGCTCTGGACGGATTGGATTTAGAAGCGCTGATCCGGCGTTTTACCCTCTCCACAGCTGAAGTGGAGGAGATTATTTACAAGGGAAAAGACGTTTGCGGCGTTGTTACAGCGCGGATCGAGCATGTGGAAAAACATCCCGACTCCAAAAAGCTGCATCTACTGCGCGTAAACACGGGCGAAAGCGTCGTCGACTGCGTCTGCGGCGCGCCGAATGTCCGGGAGGGCATGGTCGTCGCCTTTGCAAAAGCGGGCGGCCGTGTGCAGGGTATGGAAATTCAGGCGACGACGATCGCGGGCTATCCATCGTCCGGCATGTGCTGTTCCGAAGCGGAGCTTGGGATCAGCGCCGACCATTCCGGCCTGTTTGAACTGGATGCGGACACTGTTTTGGGCGCTGCCATTCAGGACGTCATCGAGATTGAAGACGTCGTTTTTGAGGTGGACAACAAATCCCTCACCAACCGTCCCGACCTGTGGGGCCACTATGGTATCGCGCGTGAGTTTTCAGCCCTGACCGGACGTCCGCTCAAGCCCGTGCCCGGTTATGATATTGCGGCGATCGCCGACCTGCCGGAGGTGGACATCACCCTGGTGGATACGGAACACGCTTATCGCTACACCTCGGTAATCGTAGAGAATGTGACCCGGCGCGTATCGCCTGTCAATATGCGCATCCGCCTCTATTATTGCGGCATGCGCGCAATCAACTTTCTTGCGGATCTGACAAACTACCTTATGCTGGAGCTTGGTCAGCCCATGCATGCGTTTGACTATCGCAAAGTGGACAAGGTCGAGGTGCAGCGGTTTGGCGAACCCTTTGATTTCCAAACTCTGGACGGCGCGACCCGGCATATAGACGACCAGACGCTGATGATTTGCAGCCACGGAAAGCCTGTTGGTATTGCGGGTGTTATGGGCGGCCTGGATTCCGAGATCGTGGACGATACCACCTCTCTGCTGCTGGAATCCGCCAATTTCGACGGTGTCAGTATCCGTAAGAGCTCGACGCGCCTGGGCCTGCGTACCGACGCGAGTATGCGCTATGAAAAGGTGCTCGATCCCGAGCTGACCATGACGGCGGCCAAGCGCTATCTCAACCTGCTGTTGTCGATCGATCCCGGCGCGCGCGTTGTATCCCGCATGTCGGACGTGTATGTAAAGTCCTATCCGGAAATTTCAATCGCATTTGACAAGGCGTATATCGACCGTTATACAGGTATTGATATTTCCGCCGACCAGATAGAGCGGACGCTGCTCTCGCTTGGCTTTGGCGTGCAGCGCGAAGGGGACTGTTTCCGGGTTGCCGTGCCGTCATGGCGCAGGACAAAGGACGTGACCATAAAAGCCGATCTGCTCGAAGAGATTACGCGCATTTACGGGTACGACAACTTTGAGGTAAAGTCTTCCGACAGCCTGCTTGCTCCCGCTGTAGAGACGGAGAACCGGCGCGTCGATTACGGCGCAAAGCGCCTGCTGACGGATCGATACGGCCTGCACGAAGTGCATTCCTATATTTGGAGCGACGCGCGCAGGCAGAAGGAAATTGGCATTGAGGTGCAGGAAAACGTCCGTATTATCAATTCGTTGTCAACGGACTGGACGGTCCTCCGCCGCAGCATGATTCCGACGCTTCTTACCATAGTTAGTGACAACAAGCTTTTCGCGCCGTATTTCGGCGTGTATGAGATCGGCCGCGTGATTGACGGCGTGCGGGAAGACGGAACTTGCTGTGAACGCAAGAAGCTCGGCGTGATCCTGTTCGACCGCAGCAGCGACGAAAAGACCGTCTATTTCAGAATGAAGGATATTCTGCAGGCGCTTGGCCTGGTACTGAAAAACAAAGAGATGCGTTTTGAGCCCAGGCTGGACGGGCTGTCGCCCTGGCATCATCCGGTAAATACGGCGGACATACTGCTTGGCGATACGCGGCTCGGCAGTTTTGCCGTTGTCCATCCGAATATCCAGCAGAAAATAGATAAAAAAGCGGTCATCGTCTGTGCTGAAGTGGATATGGATCTGTTCGCTGACGCGCCTGCGGAGCAAATGCAGTATGTGGAACCCTCCCGTTATCCGGGCGTGGAAATTGACCTTACGCTGCTCGTGCCGAAGGACGTTCCCTTCGCCGTGCTTGCCGGGGCCGTCCGTAGCGGCGCAAGTCCGCTGCTGCGTGCGGTGAAGCTTGTGGATACCTATGCGGAACCTGGCCGGGCGCAGGAAAGCGTGACCATCCGCCTGGAGTTCTGTTCAGATGAACGCACCCTGTCCGGCGACGAGGTGCAGGCGGAAGTGAACGCCGCGTTGGAAAGGCTGCGGGCGAACGCCATTACCCTGAAAGCGTAAACGCCGCCTACTTTCCGGCCAATTTCTCAAATAATACTTGAATTTTTTTGCCGGTTAGGGTATGATAGAAACAGAAGATATGTGCGAGAAACATATCGTTACATTCGCTGTTAGAGAGGGGCAATATGTGTTGAACGACGGAACAATTACTTTTTCAGTCCGCGACGAGCAGGAAAAAGAGATGCGGCGGATTATCACCGAGGTGTACGACGCATTGAAGGAGAAGGGCTATAACCCGATTAACCAGATCGTCGGCTATATTCTTTCTGAGGACCCTACTTATATCACAAACTATAAAAACGCCCGTTCTCTCATCTGCAAAATCGACCGGGACGAGTTGTTGTACTCCCTGGTAAAATCCTACCTGTCCGAATAGGGCGGGCGCGGAAAATGTTCGTGCAAAATTCTCAAAACCATACTGGTTTTGAGAATTTTCATATGTAAAAGCTTCTGTCTGAAAGCGAGGAGAACCATGTTTATACTGACAGCGGACCAGATGAAAACAGCCGACGGCTACGCCATCCATACTTTGGGCATACCCGGCGCAACTCTGATGGGCCGCGCGGCGCAGGGAATAGCGGAGACCATTGCGGAAATGACGCCGAACGCCCGCCGCGCCGTGCTTGTATGCGGTAGCGGAAACAACGGGGGAGACGGCCTGGCGCTGGCGGGGATACTGGCCCGTGGCGGCGTCTCTGTCACCGTGGTGCTTTCGTCTGCACGCGCCCTGTCCGAAGATGCGGCATACTATTTCAACCGGTTGCCGGAGCAGGTGCGAACGCTTCGGTTTACGGACGACAGCGCGGCATGCCTGCGCGAAATTGCAGGAGCTGACATCGCTGTGGACGCGCTGTACGGCACGGGCTTCCGCGGCAGCCTGACCGGCGCTGCAGCCGAGCTGGCCGCCGCAATGAACGCGTCGGCCGCCTCCGTATGCAGCGTGGACATTCCGAGCGGCTGCAACTGCGACACCGGCGCCGCGGAAGGCGTCGCCGTACAGGCGGATTATACGGTCACCTTTTCAAATAAAAAACCATGCCATTTCCTCTATCCCGCCGCGGGCCTGTGCGGTAAAATCGTGGTGAAGGACATTGGCATCCCGACAAAGTCGGTCCTTGCCGCAACCCCCTATATATGTGAAACGACAGATCAGGACATAGCCGCCCTGCTGCGGTCCCGCCCGCAAAACAGCCATAAGGGCACCTTCGGCAGGCTGGGCCTCGTCTGCGGTTCTGACGATATGCCCGGCGCCGCCGCTCTCGCCGTGTCCGCGGCGCTGCGTTCCGGCGTAGGCCTTGCAGAACTGGCTTCCGTTCCGTCCGTTGTACAGCGGGTCAGCGGCAGGTTTTCCGAGCCGGTCTATCTCACGCTTGCGCAGGCTGGCGGCCGTATTTCCGCCGAAGCGCTTGACGCGCTGCGCGGCCTTTGCGGTCGCGCGCAGGCCCTGGTCGTCGGGTGCGGGCTTGGCGGCGGCGATACAGTCGGCAGGACTGTGATGGCGTTGACAGAGGCCGCGCAATGCCCAATATTGATCGATGCGGATGGCATAACGGCTTTAAACGGGAATATACATGTAATAAAGAACCGTCGTGTAGAAACGGTCCTGACGCCCCATCCTCGCGAAATGGCGCGCCTGTGCGGCCTGACGGTCGAGCAGGTGCAGCAAGACAGGCTGGGCGTGGCAAGGACGCTTGCAAAGGAAACGGGCGCAGTCGTCGTACTCAAGGGAGCGAATACGGTTATTGCCCTGCCGGACGGCCGGATACGGATCAATCCTGTGGCAAATTCCGGACTGGCAAAGGGCGGCAGCGGCGACGTTCTTTCCGGGCTGATCGGTTCTCTGCTAGCGCAGGGCTATCCTGCGGAAGAAGCGGCTGTAATCGGCGTGTATATTCATGGCCGCGCCGGACTTCTCGCGGCGGCGGAGCTGACCGAATACGCCATGCAGCCCTCGGATCTTGTAAGCTATTTTTCTAAGGTATTTAAGCGAATCATAGAACAAAACGGAGAGTGAACCATTGAAACGGGTAGGCTTGCTTCTACTTGTACTTATGATGACCTTGCTGACCTTTACGGGCTGCAAGCAGGAAACGCCAGAGAACACCGACGTCACGCAGAGTATCCGTCAGGCGCAGCAGTTTACGGCCAGAGTTAGAATGACTGTGAAAGAAAAGGCTTACGAGTATTTAATTGAGAAGCTTGAGGATACGGTCGTCATCACGGCTACCGCGCCAAAATCACTGGAGAATTTTCAGGTCATGCTCAAGGAAAGCGAGTATTCTGTCAGTTACTATGGGATTAAGTTTGTGACAAAGGAATTGCCGGAAAATCTGCAGTTTGCCATGGGCCCGGTATTCCAGCTGCTCGACGTGCTGAAAATGGAGCCCGGCTCGCAGCAACCCGGCAGAAACGGCACGGTTTCGGTCAGCTATGACGTGGGCGGTACGCAATTGGAATGCACGTTTGACAGTGAGACGAAACTGCCCGTAAAAATCGTATATAATTCTGATACTACCATAGAGTTTTTGGAATTTTCCAATTTGACGACGCAGTCCGCAGACGAGCAAACCGGTACGCAACTGGAAGACGCCGCGGATGCTGAGACCGGCGCGCCGGAAGGCGAACAGTCCGAGGCGGAAACCGGTACGGGTGAGGGCGTTTCGGAGAATACGGAGACCGATGCGGACGTCAGGTCTGCGGCCGCCGCTGCGGCAAACTCCCGGCCGGAGGTAATCATCGCAAACGAGGAATAGAAGGGAAAACAGGATGTTGAATTACAGCAGACGCACCTGGGCCGAAATCGACCTGGATGCACTGGAACACAACTATAAGACGGCATGTGCGCTTGCCAAAGGCGCGGCGGTCATGCCGGTAATCAAGGCGGACGCATACGGCCACGGCGCGCCCTATATCGCAAGGTGCTTGGAGCGCTTAGGCGCCGCATATTTTGCCGTATCAAACCTGGATGAGGCCAAACAGCTGCGCAATGAGGGATGCCGTGCGCATATCCTGATATTGGGATATACGCCGCCCGCCGACTTTCCGCAGCTGTTTTCGCTGCGTCTGACACAGACTGTCATGACCCTGGATTATGCGTCTGCGCTCTCCGCCGCCGCGCTCACCTGCGGTACGCAGGCCTGTGTACATATAAAAGCGGATACTGGCATGGGCCGACTGGGACTGGATGCGCGTCGCAGTTCATCGCTGGATGGCGCAGTGGACGCAATCCGTCAGATTTGTGCCATGCCGGGACTCCAGTGCGAAGGGCTTTATACCCATTTCGCCGTGTCGGATATTCCGGAGGAACCGTACACGGCTGCGCAGCTTTCGTTGTTTCAGTCGCTTTTGGACCGGCTTACGCAGGCGGGCATATCCATTCCGCTTCGCCATGCATCCAACAGCGGCGGCATATTAAACTATCCAGGCGCCCGGCTGGACATGGTTCGTCAAGGCATATCCCTTTACGGCATGTATCCTGACAGCCGTTGCAGGGATATCGGCCTGAAGCCTGTTATGCGACTGGTCACTATTGTAACACAGGTGCATCCCCTGCGCATGGGCGAGTCGGTGAGCTATGGCAGAACCTACACGGCGGATGCCGACAGGCTTGTCGCCGTGCTCGCGGCAGGCTATGCCGACGGCTATCCGCGCCTTCTCTCCAACCGTGCATTCGTAACCATACGCGGCCGCCGCTGTCCGGTGCTCGGCCGGGTCTGCATGGATCAGATGATAGTGGACGTAACCGACGTTTCCGGTGTAAAAGCCGGGGACCAGGCCGTGCTGTTCGGCGGCGGACCGGGCGAGCCGACTGCGGGAGACCTTGCGGATTTAATCGGAACGATTCACTATGAGTTGCTCTGTAATGTGAGCGCGCGGGTCCCCCGCGTCTATATGCGCGCAGGCGAGGCGGAGGCGGCGCATTCCTATATTCTTTAGTACCAATTATTGTGTCTTGTTTTCAGTATCAAAAGCAACTATAATGGAATTAGAAACAGATTGTCAAACTCGTTCTGAAAAACATAAAACATGTAGTGAGGGGTCATCTCATGTCTTTCCAGCCGATGGGGAGCACCGCTTCCAAAGCAAACAAAAAAAATATTTCCCGCATGATTAAAAATTACAAAAAAATGGGCAAGATAAATAGGGAAATGGCAGAAGAGGGATTGATCTCTGATAGCCAGGCCCAAAAATTGTGTGAGGAATATATTTCGGAGCGTGACAATTGTGACTGTGAAAAGGGGAGATATCTATTACGCTGATCTCAGCCCGGTCGTAGGCAGCGAGCAGGGCGGGGTGCGGCCCGTTTTGGTGATCCAAAACGACGTGGGGAATAAGTATAGTCCGACGGTAATCGCCGCGGCTATTACAAGCCAGATTAATAAGGCGAAACTGCCGACGCATATTGAGCTTGCCTCATCCTTATATGGCCTGTCCAAGGATTCCGTCGTTCTGCTGGAACAGATTCGCACCATAGATAAAAAACGGCTGCGCGAAAAAATCGGGCATATTGACGATGTGACCATGCAGCGTATAAATTCCGCAATCCATATTAGCTTTGGATTGTCTGAATTGGCCTGATAACTACATAAACCAAGTCGTAGTTTCAGGCCGGGGTAAGCGTAAACAAAGCGGCAAAAGCATTCGATGCTTTTGCCGCTTTATGCTTTTATTTGCCTGTAATCCAAAACTCATTTTTTCTGTAATCAATCAGCCCGTCCTCTTTCATTCGCCGAAGCGCATGGGAAAGGGCGCTGCGGTCAACGCACAGGTATTCTGCCATCTGCTCCCGGTTAAGCGGTACGCGAAAGTGTCTTCCGTACTGATTCGCAAAAGGTTCAAGGTATCGCTGTACGCGCTCTCTGATCGAACTGCCGCTTAGGATACGCAGGCTGTTTTGTAAATATAGATTCTTTTTCGCCAGCAGCAAAAGCATATTTTGAATCAGTCTTCCGTGAAATACGCAGGCGTTTGAGCAAATATGCAGGATTTTTGAAAATGCAAGCAGCAAAACCGTGCAGGCAGATTCTGCGACCACGGAGACAGGGCTCTCCTGCACCCCGGCGCAGCAAAGCGTCTCGCCAAAGATACCGCCCGGTCCCAGCGATGTGATAAGCGTGCGGTTTCCAGTAATGTCATCCTTTACAACCTGTATGCGTCCGCACAGAATGACGCCGACATATTTCGGGAGACTCCCCGCAAGCAGGATATAGTCATCTTTTTCATACTGGACAGTTTTCGCCTGCAGGCATTGCAGTATCGTCGGCAGCTCTCCTGTTTTAATACCGTCAAAAAGTGGGACTTCTTGTATAGTTTGTAAATAGGCATCCATCTATTATTCTTTCCCGTCGTTTCAAATTCGTGGTTAAAACCACATACTATTATCTTTTATTGTACTATAATAAAAGCAAATAAACAAGGGGGCGAATATAATGGTACGAAAAATAATACATATTGACAGCGAAAAATGCAATGGCTGCGGGCTATGTGTTCAGGCATGCCATGAAGGTGCGATCGGCCTTGTGGACGGAAAGGCGGTTTTACTGCGGGATGATTACTGCGACGGGCTGGGCGACTGCTTGCCAGCCTGTCCGACGGGCGCAATTACATTTGAAGAGAGGGAAGCCGCTGCGTACGATCCTGCAGCGGTGCAGGCGTCGAAAAAGAATCCGGAACGCCTGCCCTGCGGCTGTCCGGGCACGCAGTCAAAATCAATTGAACGCAGCGCCTGCGCTGAACCGGCCGCCGCGCATCAGATGTCGGAGCTGCGTCAGTGGCCCGTTCAAATAAAACTGGTACCGGTAACAGCGCCCTATTTTCAAAATGCGCAATTACTGATAGCGGCGGATTGTACGGCATATGCCTACGGTAATTTTCATGCGGATTATATCAGGAACAGAATCACGCTGATCGGATGTCCAAAACTTGACGCAGAAGATTACAGTAAAAAGCTAACTGAAATATTAAAGTATAACGATATAAAATCCGTGACAGTCGTCCGTATGGAGGTGCCCTGCTGCGGAGGAATCGAAAATGCTGTAAAAGATGCACTGCGCGAAAGCGGAAAACTGATTCCATGGAGCGTTCAGGTCGTTTCAATGGATGGAAGAATTATGGAGCAATAAGTTCTGCATAGAATAGCGAAAGAGAGGAGGCGGTCGTAACCCCGCCTCCTTTTGATATGTTTTTCAGTTGGGAAATGAATGCGATATTTCTCAGGCGCTGCGGTCGTTCGTACTGCGGCCGTAGACGACTATGTACGCGCTGTCCTAGTAAATGTTGCGCCCGTAATCAAATCCGTCCGGAATAAAATCAAGGCATGAACGGCCGGCGCTAAAAAATAAATGATACAGCAAGCGCAACAATTGCGCAGATAACGCCCAATAAACCGAAAACATAGACCAAACATCCGGGTAAACACCCGCCTCTATATGGCCTGTATGGTCTGTGCGGAGGCGGGGGAGGCGGTCTGTGACCTGTTGGCCCCGGCCTGCCTGGCGGCCGTCCCCTGAATCCACCCGGCACGCCGCGTCCTCTAAACGCTGGCATAATACGTCCTCCTTCAGTTATTAACGGAGAACAATATAAAATAGTAACCATGATTTTAATGTGCGTTATGCCCCCGCAAAGCCTTGTAAGATCAAGCATTTACGGGGGCGTCTGTAAAGAAGCAATGAAAATGATATCCGTGTAAAGTGTTGATAAGGGCGCGAACCCGCAAAAGGTTGGTAGCGGCATCGAGCCGTCGCTAGGCGTTTACAACCGAGCAGGCGAGCCGAGCGTGACTTTTTGCGTAAAAGGAGACGCAGCGGAATGAGCGCGTCGGTAACTTTTGAAAAAAAGTCGCCGCAAGCGATATGAAACTTGCGGCGACATGGGGTGGAAGATGGGACTCGAACCCACGGTCTCCAGAGCCACAATCTGGCGCTTTAACCAACTAAGCTACAACCACCATATTCAATTACAAATTGGCGCGCCTGAAGGGACTCGAACCCCTGACCCACTGCTTAGAAGGCAGTTGCTCTATCCGGCTGAGCTACAGGCGCTTATCTCAATCCTTAACTGTTGATGACCTTTTCAAACTCGGGCAGAACGCCGATTCCGTCGGTGCGGTGCGGAGGAAGCTGATATATGTCGTGTCCTGGGAAATCATTGCCTTCGATGAGAATCGGGCCGTCTTTGGTTACGCATACGTCCCAGCCCACAAGTCCGACCTGGGGGGCAATAAGCCCGGCTTCCTTAACAAGGGTAAGCACCTGATCCCAAAGGGGGATAACAAAGCCCTTAATGGGCACGCCGGTGAGCGGATGCGCTTCATACAGGTTGCCCGCCTTATCCAACGCGGGATATTCGATGCGTCCCGTCTCCTTGTTGATGGGTACGACCATGCCGCCGCTGTTGAAGTTGTCGACAATGTTGCCGTTACCAATACGCAGATATGCGGCGATTACGTGTACGATGCCGTCCTTGAGCAGCGTAATGACGCGGCAGGTGTTCACCGCGTACGGATGCAGGGCCATAAGGTCGGGGTGCTGTACGGCGACTTCTTCCAGCAGAGTCAGGTTATGCGCGTTTAAATATGCAAACAGCGTCTTGGCATCGTGCTCGCTTGCGGTGATTTTTTCAATCCCCTTGCCGCACATGCCGTCGGCCGGCTTTGCCATAAATACCGCATGCCGTTCGATAAACGCCTGGAACTGCTCGAAAGTCGCTTTACTCAGGTCGAGCCAGTCACGTTTGACGTACTTGGAAAACAGAGTGTTGAACGACAGCTTATTTTCGATAAGCGGCATATACTTAGGGTCGTTAAACCGCTTCATAAACGCGTTATTTTTCCCGCGTGTAACAACGGTTTTTCTCTGCCGCCGGTTAAGATTGTACATTTCAAACAGCGCATAGTCCATATAACCGGCCTGATAGGCGATCCCGCAGTAGACCATATCCAAAAAAATACGGACTTTCGCTTTCCCGCTTTTTTCATGCACTTCGTCGATTTTCTGGAACATCTGCTTATAATTCAATCCGGCGATGCGGGAGACGAGATACTTGACCTTGCCCATGTTCACTCATGTCCTTTCGGGATTGGTATGTAGCGGATGTACCGTATAAATCGAATGAAACGGGTGGAGCGGGTGATGGGAATCGAACCCACGTAACCAGCTTGGAAGGCTGGAATTCTACCATTGAACTACACCCGCATAATTGCCAAACAATAATAACACAAACAGGGCGGCGTTGTCAACATGTTTTCTGTTATCCTATGCAAAATATGTGAAGAATATAACGCAAATCCCTCGGCTTTTTCTGACACAATGCGATCCTGCCGAGGTATATAATGAAGTCATAGCCTTATGCAAAGGAGGGAGCCCATGCCGCAGACTGTTTATATTGACGTGCTGTTTTTCGTCAATTTTATTCTGGACGCGATGATTTTTCTTTCGGCGGCTACGCTCCTGCGTCAAAAGATTCGCTGGTGGCGCACCTGCGTCGCGGCGGCCGTAGGCGCGCTGTGTTCCTGCGGCATGTTTTTCAGCGCTATCGCGCCCTGGCTTATCAATGTTTTGGCCCTGTTGCTTTACATACTATGCGCTTATATCGTGTTTGGATTCCATGGGGTCAAGCCGTTTGTAAAAAATAGCCTTATCACCGTAGTGTGCACCTTTGTCTACGGCGGCGTCGCGTTCGCGCTTTATCTGTACACGGGCGCGGGCGCGGTTATGACCTTTAACAACGGCGCGCTGTATATCGATATTCCCGTGTTTACGCTTCTTTTGTTTGCCTTTGTGGCATATGGCGCAATCTGGCTTGTCGGACGTATCCTGAAATGGCTGGCGCCAAAGGAGAGCTTCGCTCAGGTAACGCTGTGCTTTGGGGAACAGACGCTCTGCGGCCGCGCGCTGATCGATACGGGCAACGCGCTGCGCGACGGGGTGACGGGCGCGCCTGTAATCCTGTGTTCTTACCGGTTTGCAGCAAAGATTCTGCCGCCGGGACTGCGTGCGTTTGTGCGGGATACGCATCAGACGGATATAGACCTTGTAGAGGAACAGTGGCGCAGCCGCCTGCGTATGGTCAGCTATTCCTCGGTGGGGGGCAGCGGTATACTTCCCGCCCTGCGCGCCGACCGCGTCCAGATCGAATATCATGGCCGACACATTACGGCCGAACCCGCCCTGGTGGCAATCACAGCCGCGGATCTATCGGGTCAGGGCGATTGCGAACTGCTGCTTGCGCCGCAGCATGTGGAATAAATTCGAAACAAATGCAAAATCTATAAAAGGAGTACGCACAATGAAAACGGGATGGAAGAAACGGAAGAAAAATTTGAAACTGCGCCTGCTCTGGTTCTGGTACCGGCTGCGTGGGCTCAGCGCGCCGATGATCCACTACATCAACGGTACAGACGTGCTTCCTGCGCCGCTTACACCTGAACAGGAGGACGAGATGACGGAACGGCTCGTGTATAACGACCAACGCGCCAGGGGCGTACTGGTTGAACACAATCTCAGGCTGGTCGTGTATATTGCAAAGAAATTTGAAAACACGGGCGTAAACATTGAGGATCTCATTTCCATCGGCACAATCGGGCTGATCAAAGCCGTCAACACCTTCTGCAAGAACAAGAGTATCAAGCTTGCGACCTATGCGTCCCGCTGCATAGAAAACGAAATTCTCATGTATCTGCGCAAGAATACGAACGTCAAGACGGAAATTTCCATAGAAGAACCGCTGAACGTCGACTGGGACGGAAACGAGCTGCTGTTGTCCGATATCCTCGGCACCGAGAGCGACACGGTAAATAAAAACATAGAATACGAAATTGAAAAGAGCTTGCTGTTCGAAGCGCTGGATAAGCTCGGTCCCCGCGAACAGCAGATCATTAGAATGCGCTTCGGATTAGTCGACGGCATAGAGCGTACCCAGCGCGAGGTCGCGGACCAGCTCCACATCTCCCAGTCCTATATCTCACGTCTGGAGAAAAAGATCCTGGAACGCCTAAAACGCGAGATCGAAAAAATATCTTAGCGCAGCGGAGGCTGTCAGATATTGTCTATAAATTAATCCGCCGCGCCGGTATGAAAGAAACGCCGCAGACCAATAATGTAAATATGAAGTTTCGGTCTGGAGGTCGGCGGATATGCATCCCAACAAGGTTGAAATATGCGGTGTCAACACAGCAAAGCTGAAAGTACTGCCAGCAGCGGAGAAGAAGGCGCTGCTGGAACGGGTCAAGGCGGGCGACATGCGCGCCAGAGAGGAGCTCATCGGCGGGAATCTGAAGCTGGTTCTCAGCGTCGTACAGCGCTTTGTGAACCGGAAAGAGGACCTGGACGACCTGTTCCAGATCGGTTGTATCGGTCTGATCAAAGCGATAGATAATTTCGACCTGAGCCAGAACGTACAGTTCTCAACATACGCCGTACCCATGATCATCGGCGAGATACGCAGGTATCTGCGCGATAATAACAGCATCCGTGTCAGCCGTTCCATGCGCGACATCGCCTATAAAGCGCTGCAGGCCCGGGAACGGCTGAGCGCGTTGGGCAACAGCGACCCGACCGTCGATCAGATCGCAAAGGAGCTCGATCTTCCCAAAGAAGAGGTCGTCATGGCCCTCGACTCGATCGTAGACCCGGTGAGCCTGTACGAGCCTGTGTACAACGAGGGAGCGGACGCGATTTATGTTATGGACCAGATCGGCGATAACCGTAATACCGACGACAACTGGCTGGAGGAAATCTCCCTGAAAGAAGCGATTAAAAAACTTGGCGGCAGGGAGAAAAAGATACTGTCCCTGCGCTTTTTCGCAGGCAAGACGCAGGTTGAGGTGGCAAAGGAGATCGGCATTTCCCAGGCACAGGTCAGCAGGCTGGAGAAATGCGCGCTTGACCGGATCAAGAGCCAGATATAAACTGTGCGGCCGACATGTCCGCGCCCCGTTAGCGGGCGCGGTTTTTCATGATTTAGTCCTTTACTTCATCTGCAAAAAATGCTAAAATATAATAATAAGTACGCAAACTCTGGTAAAGGATCAATCGGTGTATGTTAGATAGGCAAACGGATACCAACAGGCGGGTCGGCCCGGACGAAATGCAGCGTCAGCGCCAGTTTCGCGACCGGGTCGCAGAATATGTGCAGACGGCGGCGCAGCGTGCCGGGCGTCCATTGCGCGCGCATATTGTCACATACGGCTGCCAGCAGAACGAGGACGATTCCGAGAAATTGATGGGAATGCTGGTGGATATGGGCTTTGTTCCGGCCGACCGGCGGGAGGATGCGGACGTCATTCTCGTCAACACCTGTACCATACGCGATCACGCGGAGCGTAAAGCGCTTGGCAATATAGGCGCGCTCAAAGGTTTAAAGCGTGACAATCCGCAGCTGAAAATCGGCGTGTGCGGATGCATGGTGCAGCAGCCGCATATTCCCGAGGAAATGAAGAGCAAGTTTTTGCATGTGGACTTCATTTTCGGCCCGCACGACATATACCGTTTTCCCGAAATCCTGTATAAATCCTATTTCGGCGCGGAGCGTGCAAGCTATGTGCGTCAGAGCGAGGGACGAATCGCAGAGGGTCTGCCGCAGTATCGGCGGCAGACGGCTACGGCCTATGTCACAATCATGTCCGGCTGCAACAACTACTGCTCCTATTGTATCGTGCCGTATGTGCGCGGCAGGGAGCGCAGCCGGGATGAATCGGCGATTCTGGACGAAGTATCGGACCTTGTGCGCGGCGGATGCAGAGAGATCACGCTGCTTGGACAGAACGTGAACTCCTATGGCAGGGATCTGTCCGGTAGCGTCTGCTTTTCCGAGCTGCTGCGGGATATAGATTCCATTCCGGGCGATTTTCGGATCCGGTTTATGACCTCGCACCCCAAGGATATAGGCAGAGACGTGATCGACGCTATGGCTGACTGCGCTAAAGTGTGCAAGCAGCTTCATCTTCCCGTGCAGTCCGGCAGCGATGAAATCCTCCGACGCATGAACCGGAAATACACCGCGGCCGATTATATGGAAATAATCCGCTATGCCCGCGAGCGTATGCCGGGGATCGTTCTGTCAAGCGATATCATCGTCGGGTTCCCTGGTGAAACGGAGCAGATGTTTGAGGACACGCTGCGCCTTGTAACGCAAGTGCATTACGATATGCTGTTCAGCTTTATCTATTCCAGGCGAAAGGGCACGCCAGCGTTCGATATGGAAGGCCAGATCCCCTATGCGGACAAGCTGCGCCGTTTCAACCGGCTTATCCAGGCGCAGAACGCCATATCCGCGGCTGCAAACGAGCAGTACCGCGGCCAGACCGTCCGCGTATTGTGCCTTGGCAGAAACGAAAAGAACCCGGCCCTGCTCGAGGGGCGGACGGACGGCAACAAGCTTGTATTCTTCCAGGGCGACGACGCGCTTGTAGGGAATTTTGCAACCGTGCGTATCACCGAACCAAAGACCTATTTTATGTTCGGAGAAATTCAATAAATGAGAGGAAATGCGAAATGGATCAGATCAGACAGACAATAGCCGTGCTTGGAGAGCAGATTCGGCAGTCAGATGCATACAGGGAATATGTGGAGGCGGACGCGCTTTACCATGCCGACGCGCCGCTTCAGGCGCTTGTAGGTGCGTTCAATAAGGCGCGGCAGACGCTCATGGACGAGCGCGCCGCCGGCGAGAAGGACATGGCAAAAATCGAGCAGGCGCAAAAAAGCATGCAGGAGCTGTACGACCGCATAATGAAGAGCGAGGTCGCGCAGGCGGCGGTCCAGAAGCAGGCGGCCTATGACAAATTTCTGCAGCAGGTATACAATCTTATCAATTTTGAGATCAATGGCGAGGACGCCGGAGGTTGCAGCGGCGGCTGCGCCTCGTGTTCCGGCTGTCACTGATAGACGGGGAAAAGACAAGACGGATTAGGGAGTAAAGAGATGGCGAAAACGCAGGCTTTGAGCCCGATGATGACGCAGTATTGTCAGATCAAGGAAGAGAACCGGGACTGTATTGTTTTTTACCGGCTGGGCGACTTTTACGAAATGTTTTTTGAGGACGCGGAACTCGCGTCCCGGGAGCTGGATCTGACCCTGACCGCCCGCGACTGCGGGCAGGATAAGCGCGCCCCGATGTGCGGCGTGCCCTATCACAGCAGCGAGGCGTATATCAACCGTCTGATCGCCAAGGGATACAAGGTCGCCATTTGCGAGCAGACGGAGGACCCGGCGCAGGCCAAAGGCCTTGTCCGCCGTGAAATTGTGCGCGTCATCACGCCCGGCACAGTTATCGACACGAAATTTCTGGACGAAACGAAGAACAACTATATCGCGGGTTTGTACTGCACGGACGAATCCGCTGCGCTCGTTTTTGCCGATATCTCGACGGGCGACGTGTACGCCACGGAGATCCGTGAAAGTATCGAGCAGACCGTGGTCAATGAAATCGGGAAATTTGCGCCGGCAGAACTGGTCTACAGCGGAAAGCTGCCCGACAGAGTGATACGCTTTGCCAAAGAACGGCTGCAGTGCGCCATTACCGAAAGACCCGCGCAGGATTTTGATTGCGAAACATGCCGCAGCATTGTGCAAAACCAGTTCCATGCATCTTCTGTCGCCGCGCTCGGCCTGACGGAAGACGGCCCCGGCGTCCGTGCGCTCGGCGGGCTGTTCACGTACCTGTATCAGACGCAGTTCAGTAAAATGGAGCATTGCAACAAGCTGTCGGTGTACACAAACACGCGTTTTATGGAACTGGATCTGACGGCCCGCCGCAACCTGGAGCTGTGCGAGACGATGCGCGACCGCAAAAAGCACGGCTCGCTGCTTGGCGTTATGGATAAGACCAGGACTTCGATGGGCGGCCGTCTGCTCAGGAGCTGGATCGAGCAGCCGCTTGTGAATCAGGCGGAAATTAACCGTCGGCTCAGCGCCGTACAGGCGCTCAAGGACGACTATGCGGCGCGCATCCAGCTCACGGAGCGGCTGGAGGGCATATACGACATTGAACGGCTGATGACAAAGGTCATCTATAATACGGCGGGCGGGAAGGATCTGCTCGCCCTGGCCGGTACGCTGCGCAATATCCCTGGCATTAAAGCGACGCTCGCCCCGTTCGGGGCCGATTACCTGCGCGCGCTCGACGACGCGCTCGATCCTCTGGATGCGCTTTCCGAACATATCGTCTCCGCCATCGCTGAAAACTGCCCCTTTTCCGTACGAGAACTCGGCCTGATCCGGGACGGTTACCACAGCGAGGTGGACAGGCTCCGCAGCCTGCTGAACGACACCCGCACCGTGATCGCCGAAATGGAGCGGAAGGAACGGGACGCGACCGGCATTAAAAACCTGAAGATCGGCTATAACAAAGTATTTGGCTATTACATAGAAATTACAAAATCCAATATAGGCATGGCACCTGAGCGCTATATTCGCAAACAGACCCTTGCAAACTGCGAACGGTATGTTACGGCCGAACTTAAAGAGCTGGAGGACCAGATCATGAGCGCCTCCGAAAAGCTCTCGCGGCTTGAATACGAGCTGTTCTGCGAAGTGCGCGAACGCGTGACGGAATCGCTCGGCAGCATCCAGCGCAACGCAACGGCGCTCGCGCAGGCGGACGTGCTCTGTTCTTTCGCAGTCCTTGCGGAGAAGAATAACTACGTCAAGCCCGTCGTCACCTATTCGGACGCCATCCGTATAACCGGCGGCCGCCATCCCGTGGTCGAGACCATGCTGCAGGGGGGCCTGTTCGTTCCCAACGACACATATCTGGACAACCGCAGCGACCGCCTTCTCATCATAACCGGTCCCAATATGGCCGGCAAGTCGACGTATATGCGTCAGGTGGCGCTGATCGTGCTCATGGCGCAGATGGGTTCCTTCGTCCCCGCCCGCAGCGCGAAAATCGGGCTGGTCGACCGGGTGTTTACCCGCATCGGCGCCAGCGACGATCTGGCTTCCGGTCAATCCACCTTCATGGTGGAGATGGCGGAGGTCGCCTCCATTCTGAAATACGCCACTTCCCGTAGTCTGCTGATTCTGGACGAGATCGGCCGGGGCACCTCCACCTATGACGGCATGGCCATCGCCCGCGCCGTTCTGGAATATGCCGCCAATCCCAAGCGTCTGGGGGCAAAGACCCTGTTTGCCACCCACTATCACGAGCTTTCCACGCTGGAAGACAAGCTGCCCAATGTGAAAAACTACAACATTGCGGTGAAAAAGCGGGGAGAACAGATGATTTTCCTGCGGAAAATCGTCCCCGGCGCAACGGACGACAGCTACGGCATCGAGGTCGCCAAGCTGGCGGGCATCCCTGCCCCGGTGATCACCCGCGCAAGGGAAATTCTCGCCGAGCTGGAAAGTGAGGGCGTCGTGTCCGCGCCCGCGGCGGCAAAGGAGCCGGAAGATCAGGTCAGCATGATGGATCTGACCTCCCAGCAGGTGGTTGCCGCTCTCAGCGGCATTTCCGTGGAGACCCTGACCCCCATTGAAGCCATGAACGAGCTGTATAAACTGAAGAAAATGTTGGATTGAGCTATGAAACGAAACCGCAGTCTCTCCGCCTGTCCCACCGCGCAGGAATCCGTCGCCGGCGGCGTCTACTTTATTTTCCAGCTGTTGGTGCTGCCCTCCATTCTCCGGTGGGTCAACGCCCAGCTTTCCCAGCCGCTGACCGAAACGGAGCTGAACTTTACCTACTATCTTATCAATTTTCTGGCGGCAATTCTGATCTATCACGAATTCTTAGGACGCAGCGCCCGGCAGGCGACCCAGCACCTAGCGTACTTCTGTCAGGCGGTCGTTCTGGGGCTTGCTGCCTACTACGCCTGCAATTTCCTGACCCTGCGGCTGATAAGGCTACTGGTTCCCGGCTTTACCAACTACAATGACGCCGTTATCTCCGCCATGAGCCGGAGCGGACGCTACCTCATGATCGTCAGCACCGTGATTCTGGTTCCCCCCGCCGAGGAGTGCGTCTTCCGGGGGCTGATCTTCCGCAATCTCTACGGAAAATCCCATTGGGTCGCTTACGTCGTATCCATTCTCGCCTTTGCCGCCATCCATGTTCTGGGCTACATCGGAAAATATTCTCCCCTGGAGCTGGTCATGGCGGTGCTGCAATACCTCCCGGCGGGACTTTCCCTCGCCTGGGCGTATACCAAAAGCGACACCATTTTCGCGCCGATTATCATCCATGCCTGTATCAATCTGGTCGCCATCGGCGGCCTGAGGTGAATCTATTATGCCGAAAATCATTCAGTTATCCCCCCATATCGCCAATCTGATCGCCGCCGGTGAGGTGGTGGAGCGCCCCGCCTCCGTGGTCAAGGAGCTGCTGGAAAACGCGGTGGACGCGGGCGCGTCCAAAGTCACCGTGGAGATTCGGGACGGCGGCATGACCTTCCTCCGGGTCACGGACAACGGCTGCGGCATGTCCCCCGAGGACGCCCGGACGGCCTTTCTCCGCCACGCCACCTCCAAGCTCCGCTGCGCCGAGGACCTTGCCGCCATCGGCACCATGGGCTTCCGGGGCGAGGCATTGGCCGCCATCGCCTCCGTCAGCCGCATCGATCTTCTGACCAAAACGGCGGGCAGCATGTCCGGCACGTCATTAAAGCTGGAAGCGGGAAAAATTCTGGAGGAAACCGAGATTGGCTGTCCCGAAGGGACGACCATCATCGTCCGCGACCTCTTTTTCAACACCCCCGCCCGGATGAAATTCATGAAATCCGACACCGTGGAGGGCAGCCGTGTGACCGCCGCCGTGCAGATGCAGGCGCTGGCCCACCCGGAGGTAGCCATCCAGTTCCTCCGGGACGGCAAGCAGGTACTTTCCACCCCGGGAAACGGCGGATTACAGGCGGCGGTCTACTGCGTCTATGGCAGGGATTTTGCCCGGATGGTGAAGGTGGACAGCCGTTGGGAATCCTACACCCTGACCGGCTACGTCTCCAAGCCCACCGATGCCCGCCCCAGCCGGGGTCTGCAAACCTTTTTCGTCAACGACCGCCCCGTAAAATCCAAGCTGCTGGTTTCCGCTTTGGAGGAAGCCTACCGCAACCAGATCATGGTAGGAAAATTCCCCGCCTGCGTGCTGCATCTGACTCTGCCGCCCAACGCCGTGGACGTGAACGTCCACCCGGCGAAGACGGAGGTGAAGTTTTTGTCGGAAAAAGCGGTATTTGACTGCGTTCACTACGGCGTATTGGGAGCGCTGAACACCCAGACCGACCGCCCCGAAATCCGGTTCCGGACGCCCGCCGGGGAGTCCGCCGCACCGGTCACGCCCGATGCCCCCGCTAAGGCGTCCACCCCGCCGCAGATGCCGCCCCGTCCGGAAAATCCCGCCCCAAAAAGCACCTTTTTCCGCACCATGACGCCACAGGAGTACAAGACCTTCTCCGCCGCCCTGAAGGACGCGCCCCAGCCGAAGCAAACTGCGGCGGCTGCAACGGCGGCAAAAATCGAGCGTCCCGTCAATATGCCCCTGCGGGAGTTCGTGATGCTGCCTCAGGTTCAGACGAGCCAGACCCCACCCAAAGTGGAAAAAGTTGCGCCTGTACCCCCCGCTCCCCCAAAGAAAGAAGATCCGAAGCCGGAAGAAATGGAGCAGACCCAGCTGCCCATGCCCGCCGAGATCCAGTGGCGGATGGTGGGCGAGCTTTACAACACCTATATTATTGTGGAGCAGGGAGACGATGCTTTTCTCATTGACAAGCACGCCGCCCACGAGCGCATTCTCTTTGAAAAGCTGAAAGCCCACCCCGAAAAAATCAGCGCCCAGAGTCTGCTGTCCCCCATCCCCGTGCGGTTAAGCCCCGCCGCAACCGGGGAACTTCTCGCCAACGCAGATATGTTAGATGAGCTGGGCTTTGCGGTGGAGGAATTTGGCGAAAGCACCGTGCTTCTGCGGCAGATTCCCATGGATTTAAGCCCGGATGACGCCGCCGAGGCTGTGGAAAGTCTTGCCGCCGATCTTCTCGCCGGAAGGCGGGAAAGCAAGGACACCGTCCGGGACGAGCTGCTGCACACGGTGGCCTGCAAGGCCGCCATCAAGGCCGGATGGGTCAACGACGAGCAGGAGCTTCTCGCCGTGGCCAAGGAGGTCATGCGCCGGGAAGACCTGAAATACTGCCCCCACGGCCGCCCCATCTGCGTTTCCTTAAGCAAGAAGCAGCTGGAAAAGCAGTTCAAGCGGACATAATATCCTGTTTGGAGACTTTTATGAACAATATCATCTGCATTGCCGGGCCGACGGCCTCGGGAAAAACCGTGCTGGCCGCAACACTGGCGAAGGAATTAAACGGCGAAGTGGTGTCCTGCGACTCCATGCAGGTGTACAGGCGCATGGACATCGGCACCGCAAAGCCCACCCTGGAGGAAATGCAGGGAATCCCCCACCACATGATCGACGTGGCTGAACCCTGGGAGGATTTTTCCGTCAGCCGCTACTGTGAGATGGCCGCCCCCATTGTGGACGACATCATTTCCCGGGGAAAAACCGCCGTGATCGCAGGGGGAACCGGGCTTTACATGGACTGCCTCATCCAGGGCAATGCCTTCGCCCCCTTCCCCGCCACCGGCGTCCGGGAACGGCTGGAAGCCCAGGCGGACGCCGAGGGCATGGAGGCCATGCTTTCCCGTCTGCGCGCCGTAGACCCCGACGCCGCCCGGCGCCTGCACCTTTCCGACCGGAAACGTATCCTCCGGGCGCTGGAGGTTTATCTGGAGACCGGCGAGACCATCACGGAACATAACCGGAAGACCCAGGCCGTTCCGCCCCGGTATTCCCCCCTCTGGCTGGGGCTGGACTTTGCCCGGCGGGGCGAGCTGTACCGCCGTATTGATCTGCGGGTCAGTCTCATGCTTGAGCAGGGACTTGTGGAGGAAATCCGGGGGCTTCTTGCCGACGGTATTCCCGAAAAGGCCACCGCCATGCAGGCCATCGGCTACAAGGAATTCGTGGATGCTCTTGACGGCCGGTGTACAATAGAGGAAGCGGCCGATCAGGTGCGCCAATCCTCCCGCCGCTACGCCAAGCGTCAGCTGACCTGGTTCCGCCGGAACAAGGCCATTCACTGGCTCATTCGGGACACCGGAGACACCGGGCGGGAAATTCTGGAAAACGCTCGACGGATTGTGAGCGATTTTGACAACTGAAACGTGTTAGGATGTGGATACCCTATGGAACCTCTGAATCCACTCGTCTTCGGCTGAACAGCGGATCTTTTTCACCAGCTGTGCGGTATTAAAAGCGGGAAATGCACAAAGTATTCCTCCGCTTTCAATACCTTCATCTGGTGAAAAATCTCTCGCTGTCAGCTCTCGCCGATGGAATCAGCGCTTCCAAAACGGCAGTTATTGGGGAGTATTTGTCTGCCGAATATGAGAAAGAAGGTATCCATATGTCTGACGCGATCAACTTACAGGAAGCCATTTTGAAGGAGGTTCGCCGGGACAAGGTTCCCGTGACCCTGTTTCTGATGAACGGCTTCCAGCTCCGGGGAGTCATTACGGGCTACGACAGCTTTGTAGTGGTGCTGGTATCCGATGGCAAGCAGCAGATGATTTACAAGCACGCCATCTCCACCCTCGCCCCCATGAAACCGCTGAAGGCCGCAGCCGCAACTGCGTGACGCAAAAAGGGCAACGGAGCATAAGCCTTCCGTTGCCCTTTTTTCAGTGTAAACTCCGGTTCCCAATCTAAACAGAAAGAAGAATTCTTATGTCTATCGCCGAAAACGTCGCCGAAATCCGCCGCCAGATGGAAGCCGCCGCCCTCGCCGCGGGACGTGACCCAAAGGACATCCTGCTCTGCGCCGCCACAAAAATGAACGACGCCGACGCCGTGCGTCAGGCCATCGCCGCCGGTGTGGACTGCTGCGGCGAAAACCGGGTGCAGGAGCTGACCGCCAAGCTCGCCCAGAACGCCTACGACGGCGCGCCGGTGCATTTCATCGGCCACTTACAGACCAACAAGGTTCGCCAGGTGGTGGGCAAGGTCTCCCTCATTCAGAGCGTGGACTCGGCGCGTCTGCTTGCCGCCATCGACCGGGAAGCCGCCAGGCAGGGCATTGTGCAGGACATTCTGCTGGAGGTCAACATCGGCGAGGAGGCCAGTAAGTCCGGTTTTGCCGCCGGGGACATCCTTCCTCTGATGGAAAAAATCGGCGAATTTTCAAACATATGTATCAAAGGTCTCATGGCAATTCCCCCAATCAGCCACATTTCGGGAGAAAATCAAAAATTTTTTCAAAAAATGTTCCACTTATCTGTTGACATAAGGCGAAAAAAATACGATAATGTCGAGGTGGACTGTTTATCCATGGGCATGTCCGGAGACTTCGCCGACGCGATCGCCTCCGGCAGCACGATGGTTCGAATCGGCACCGCTATTTTTGGCGCCAGGAACTATGTGAAAGACGATACCAGGGAATCATCAAAATGATGTGAGCATACATTAGGAGGACATATAGAATGAGCTTATGGGATAACGTAAAGAAATTTGCCCAGCCCTACGCAGACGACGATTACGATGATTACGGCGAGGATGACGATTACCTCGATGATTATGAAGAACCCGAGAAGCCTGCTCCCGCCCGCCGCAAACCCCGCCGCGCACCGGCGCCCACTCCCGCCCCCGAAGAGGAAGAGGATGAGGAAGCCGACGATTACGGCTTCGGCCCCATGACCAGCACCGCGTCCGCCGCTCCCGCCGCCGGCTTCTCCGGTCAGGTTCTGAACATGAACACCGGCAACAAGCAGGAGGTGGTTCTGTTCCGTCCGGGCAGCTTCAACGATACCTCCAAGGCCGCCGATGACCTGCGCAACCGGAAAGCCGTCATCGTCAACATGGAGAATGTGGACAAGGCCATGGCTCGCCGGGTGGTGGATTTCCTGTCCGGCTGTGTGTACGCCCTGGACGGCGATGTGAAGAAGATTGCCCAGTCTGCATACCTGTTCTGTCCCCACAATATGGACATTGTGGGCGACCTGGAAACGTTGCAGGCCGAGGTTGAAAGCTATATCTAAAAGATAGGAAGGTAAATCACCATGTTTACACCGCAACAGATCGATCAGATTTCTTTCAGCAAGTCTACCTTCGGCGGCTACAATATGCAGCAGGTGGACGAGTTTCTGGAGCCTCTGACGGAGGATTACGTAACGCTGTACAAGGAGAACGCCCTTCTGAAAAGCAAGATGCGCGTCCTCGTCGGCAAGCTGGAAGAGTACCGCAAGAACGAAGCGGCCATGAAGGAAGCCGTCGCCAACGCCCAGCGCACCTGTGACAAGATGGTCATGGAGGCCGAGGCCAAGTGCGCCAAGATGCTCAGCAACGCCAATGCCGCCGCTGCCGCACAGGCTGCCCAGACGGCGCAGGCAGCTCAGCCCGTCCAGCCTGTTCCCAACAACAGCGCCCTGATCGCCGCCGAGAACGCCCGGCTGGAGGAAGCCCGCAGAACCGCCTCCGCCCGGATCAATGAGATTCAGGATCAGATGCGCTCCTGCATCCAGGCTCTGGATCGGATCAAGACCGCCAACGCGCCTGCCACCACCACGGCGCCCACGACACGTGTGGCTCCTGTGGCGCCTGCCGCACCCGCTGCCCCGGTCGCTCCTGCCCCCAAGGCCAGCAGCGACGACGTAGCCGACGAGATCTCCCAGAACATCGAAGCGATCATCGGCACCACCACGGACAGCGCCCCCAAGGCCGCGCCCAAGCACCCCACCGCCAATGATTCCACCACCAGCCGCTTTGCCAGCCTGAACCTGCAATTCGGCCGCAACTACGATCCCACCTCCCGCAGATAAAAGGCGGAGGTTCCCATATTTTCACGCTTTGACGAGGACACGCAAGCCGTTCCGCCGCTTTCAGAGAGCTGCCGCTTTGGTGCAAGGCAGTAAGCAGGAGACGGTCTGCATCACCTCCGAGCAGCGCGCCGAACCCGAAAGGCAGTAGGCCGCGCCGGGACACGCCCGATACAGCGTAAGGGAAGCTTTGATTCAGAGATTCCCCATGAGTGCCGGTTTTGCCGGAACGAGAGTGGTACCGCAGAGGTTAACGCGCCTTTGTCTCTTTTGACGAGACAGGGGCGCTTTCCTTTTATTTGCAGGGTCACACTTCCCTGCCCCACATTATCATGAATTCATTTTTGGAGGTAAGAATTCCGATGGATTATAAGAACACGATCATCACACCGAAAACCGATTTCCCCATGAAGGCGGGTCTGCCCACCCGGGAGCCGGGTATGCTCAGCCGCTGGGAGGAGCAGAACCTCTATGAGGCCATGCTGGAAAAGAACAAGGATCTCCCCCCCTTCGTGCTGCATGACGGCCCTCCCTTCAGCAACGGCGACATCCACATGGGTCACGCCCTGAATAAGACGCTGAAGGACTTCATCGTCCGCAGCCACGCCATGATGGGCTATTACACCCCCTATGTCCCCGGCTGGGACAACCACGGTCTGCCCATTGAGACCGCCATCATCAAAAAGAGCAAGCTCAACCACAAGGCCATGCCCGTTCCCCAGTTCCGCGCCGCCTGCGAGGAATTTGCCGAAACCTATATCCAGCGTCAGATGGCAGGCTTCAAGCGCCTGGGCGTGGTGGGCAACTGGAAGCACCCCTACCGCACCATGGACAAGCACTTTGAGGCGCAGGAAGTCAAGGTCTTTGGCCGGATGTTCGACAAGGGCTATATCTACAAGGGTCTGAAACCCGTGTACTGGTGTCCCGTGTGTGCCACCGCCGTGGCCGAGGCCGAAATTGAATACCATGATGACCCCTGTACCTCCGTCTACGTCAAGTTCCCCATGAAGGACGATCTGGGCAAGCTGGCAGGCTTTGACCTGAGCCGCACCTACTTTGTCATCTGGACAACCACCATCTGGACGCTGCCCGGCAACCTGGCCATCTGCCTGCACCCCAGGGAGACCTACGTTCTTGTCAAGGCCGAAAACGGTGAGACCTATATCATGGCGCAGGCTCTGATGGACAAGGTCATGCACATCGGCGGCTTCGAGCATTACGAAGTCATCGCCTCCTACCCCGGCCAGTTCTTTGAGAATATGCTGGCGCAGCATCCCTTCCTGGACAAGACCTCCCGTCTGGTGAACGCCGAGTACGTCACCATGGATTCCGGTACCGGCTGTGTCCACACCGCTCCCGGCTTCGGTGCCGACGACTACCAGACCTGTATGCGCTACGGCATGGATCTGGTCGTCCCCGTGGACGACTACGGCCGTCACACCGACTATGCCGGCAAGTACGCCGGTATGAAGACCGAGGAAAGCAACCCCGTCATTCTTGCGGACATGAAGGAAAGCGGCGCTCTGTTCGCCTCCGAGGAGATCGTTCACTCCTACCCCCACCATGACCGCTGTAAGAAGCCCATCATTTTCCGGGCGACCCCGCAGTGGTTCTGCTCCGTGGAATCCTTCAAGGACGAGGCCATCGCCGCCTGCAAGGACGTAAAGTGGCTGCCCGCCTGGGGCGGCGAGCGGATGATCAGCATGATCCGGGAGCGTGCCGACTGGTGCATTTCCCGTCAGCGCCGCTGGGGTCTGCCCATCCCCGTGTTCTACTGCCGGGACTGCGGAAAACCCGTCTGCACCGACGAAACCATCGCCCATATCTCCGAGCTGTTCGACGCGTACGGCTCCAACGTCTGGTTTGAGAAGGACGCCATGGAGCTGATTCCCGAAAACTTAAGCTGCCCCCACTGCGGCGGCAAGTCCTTCGATAAGGAGACCGACACCCTGGACGGCTGGTTCGACTCCGGCTCCACCCACTATGCCTCCCTCATGCGGGACACCCCCGAGCTGTGGCCTGCCGACGTGTATCTGGAGGGCGCCGACCAGTACCGCGGCTGGTTCCAGTCCAGCCTTCTGACCTCCGTTGGCGCGCTGGGACACGGCGCACCCTTCAAGCAGGTTCTGACCCACGGCTGGACGGTGGACGGCCAGGGACGCGCCATGCACAAGTCTCTGGGCAACGGCATTGACCCCGCCGACCTGATCAAGGAATACGGCGCCGACATCGTGCGTCTGTGGGCTGGCTCCGCCGACTATCACGCCGACGTCCGCTGCTCCAAAGAGATCTTCAAGCAGCTGTCTCAGAGCTACCTGAAATTCCGGAACACTGCCCGGTACTGCCTGGGCAACCTGAACGAGTTCGACCCCGACAACCTGGTTGCCCCCGAAGACATGGAGGAGCTGGATCGCTGGGCGCTGACCCGTCTGGACGCGCTGGTGCAGACCTGCCGCAAGGCCTACGACAATTACGAGTTCCATGTGGTGTCCCACGCCATCAACGATTTCTGCGTGGTGGAGCTGTCCTCCTTCTATCTGGACATCCTCAAAGACCGGCTTTACTGCGAGGAAAAGGACGGCCTGCGCCGCCGCTCCGCCCAGAGCGCTCTGTTCCTGATTCTGGACGCCATGGCCAAGCTGTTTGCTCCCATCCTGGCCTTCACCTGCGACGAAATCTGGCAGTCCATGCCTCATCGCGCCACCGATGATGCCCGGAACGTGCTGCTGAACCAGATGCCCGAGGGCTTTGCCCAGTACGCGCTGGAAGACGCCGCCATGGCCAAGTGGGACGTAGTCATGAAGCTGCGCCAGGACGTCAATGGCGTTCTGGAAAAGGCGCGCGCCGACAAGCGTATCGGCAAGGCGCTGGAAGCCCACGTCACCCTAAAAACGGAGGACGCTGCCATTCAGTCCGCCTGCGAGGGCGTGAATCTGGCCGAGGTGTGCATCGTCTCCGACTGCGTCTGGGCGCAGCCCGAGGAAGGCGCTGAGGTTGGCACAGGCGTCAACTATCCGAGCCTGACCATCGGCGTCTCCGAGGCCAAGGGAACCAAGTGTCCTCGCTGCTGGATGCACAGCCTACAGGCAAACGCCGAGGGACTCTGCCCCCGCTGCGCCGCCGTCGTGGCAAAAATGGACGTAGAATTCTGATTTTTCCCGAAAAAAGCTCTAAAATGTTGCTGTTCGGGAGCGGGAAATCCGCTCCCGAACTTTTTCCAAAAAGCAGCACGAAAAAGCTTGACAAATCGACTTTCCGTGCTATAATAAGCGTGTTCGGTTCGAGACGCCGGTATAGCTCAGTTGGTAGAGCAACTGATTTGTAATCAGTAGGTCGGGGGTTCGAGTCCGTCTACCGGCTCCACCAGAACCGGCGCATTCCTTGAGCCTGCAACCGAACGAACAAAATATGGGGGAGTTCCCGAGTGGCCAAAGGGGACAGACTGTAAATCTGCTGCGTTTCGCTTCGATGGTTCGAATCCGTCCTCCCCCACCAATCAATCCCAGAACCGTAACGGTTCTGGGATTTTTTGCTGCGTTTATCGGTATCGTTGGCACCTTTGTTCTTTCTCAGTCGGTTTTGGTTGCAAACCCGCTTCGGCTGTGTTATACTGGACGGGTATAAGCTCATAATATGGTTGAGCGTTTCTACCAACCGCCGTAAATGGTTGACTGCAAAATTATACGTTGTGAGGTAGTCATGAATTACGATGTGATCATTGTCGGCGCGGGGCCTGGCGGTATCTTTTCCGCCTATGAGTTGACCCGGCTGCGCCCGGAGCTGAAGGTCGCCGTCTTCGAGGCCGGACATCCGCTGAAAAACCGCAAATGTCCCATTGACGGCGTTAAGATCAAGTCCTGTATTGCCTGCAAAAGCTGCTCCATTATGAGCGGTTTCGGCGGCGCAGGCGCTTTTTCCGACGGAAAATACAACATTACCAACGATTTTGGCGGCACGCTTTACGAATATCTGGGCAAGGCCAGGGCGCTGGAGCTGATGCGCTACGTCGACCAGATCAACATGGCCTACGGCGGAGAAGGCACGAAACTCTATTCCACCGCCGGCACCAAATTCAAAAAGCTGTGTATGCAGAACGACCTGCATCTGCTGGACGCCTCCGTGCGCCATCTCGGCACCGACATCAACTATGTGGTGCTGGAAAATCTCTATGCCTATCTGAAAGACAAGGTCACATTCTACTTTGACACGCCGGTGGAATCCGTAGCCGCTGTGGACGGCGGGTATCAGGTCACCTGCAAGGCCGGAAGCTTCTCTTGCCGCCAGTGCGTGATCTCCGTGGGGCGCAGCGGCAGCAAATGGATGGAATCCGTTTGCCGCGACATGGACATTCCCACCAAGTCCAACCGGGTGGATATCGGCGTCCGGGTGGAGCTTCCCGCGGAGATTTTCTCCCACCTCACCGATGAGCTGTATGAAAGCAAGATCGTCTACCGCACCGAGAAGTACGGCGATCTCGTCCGCACCTTCTGCATGAACCCCAAGGGCGCCGTAGTCAACGAAAATACCAACGGCATCATCACCGTCAACGGCCACAGCTACGAAGACCCCGCACGTCAGACCTCCAACACCAATTTTGCCCTTCTGGTTGCGAAGCATTTTTCCGAGCCCTTCAAGGATTCCAACGGCTACGGCGAGTCCATCGCTCGCTTAAGCAATATGCTGGGCGGCGGCGTCATCGTCCAGCGCTTCGGCGACCTGATCCGTGGGCAGCGGTCTACCCCCAAGCGCATTGCGGAGTCCTTCGTCACCCCCACTCTGGACGCGACCCCCGGCGATTTGAGTCTGGTGCTGCCCAAGCGGATCCTGGACGGCATCATCGAGATGCTCTACGCCTTGGATGAGGTTGCCCCCGGCACCGCTAATGATGACACTCTGCTCTATGGCGTGGAGGTCAAATTCTACAATATGGAAGTGGCGGTGGATGCGCATTTGCAGACCCGGTATCCGGGACTGTACGTCATCGGCGACGGCAGCGGCATCACCCATTCCCTGTCCCATGCCTCCGCCAGCGG
>ERZ827423.269-NODE-269-length-70201-cov-6.944943_pt1 | contig 70201 bp, 48 predicted proteins | sample MGYA00519775_ERZ827423 | MGnify/ENA primary metagenome ERZ827423 (study PRJEB31778, sample SAMEA3449296) | human gut metagenome | biome: human gut; feature: human-associated habitat; material: faeces | place: United Kingdom | collected 2010/2012 ... | reverse complement strand
GCCGCGCCGATGGTACTGGGAAACCGGGAGAGCAGGTCGCCGCCCCCTTTCTAAGAGAAGTGGAGACAGACGCAGGTCCGCCTCCACTTCTCTTTTTTTTTTATGCCACGCGGTTCTGCCAGCGCGGCTTTTTGCGTCCGCCGTTTGATTTTCCGGCTTCTAATTGCTACTTTTGCCTAAATAACCGAAAAATGAAGCTTTTTAAAGATACAAAAACAGATGAATTGATAGTCGGGTGGACTGAAGCTCCGGCGGAACCGTTGCCGGATAATCCTCACCGTTCGGGAGCCGCTATCGACAAACATGGGCATATACTCGGATATGCCCCTGAGTATGATGGCACCGACGAATCGAAGAAGCGGACAGTTCTTGATTATCAAGACTTCCGTAAAATGATTCCATTTTTTGAAGGCCGTCCTCATCTTGTGGCTAAAATAATGAAATGGTTGAAGATGGATGATGTGAATTATCTCCATCATCGCAACCTTGATACCCCGGGGGCAAGATTTGTCAGGGGATTGCTTGATGATTTCCGTATAACTGAGCGGATTACAAATGCTTCTGTACTTGAAAATTTGCCTGAGGGGTCTTTCATAACGGTTTCCAATCATCCTTTCGGAGCATTGGACGGAATAATGCTGATTGACATTATGGCGTCGCGCAGACCTGATTATAAGGTGATGGTGAATATGATACTTAATGCCATACGTGGCATGCGCCCTAATTTCATTGCTGTTGACCCGATGGCTTCTGACGATCCGAAAAAACGTCTTGCGACGATGAAAGGAATCAAAGAAGCTATGCTGCACGTGAGGAACGGCCATCCATTGGGCTTTTTCCCTGCCGGTGCCATGTCTAAATTGAATTGGCGTCTCCGGATAGAAGACCGTGAGTGGCAACCGTCGATAATTCGTTTGATAAGGCAATTGAATGTGCCGGTAATCCCGGTTTATTTTCATGGACATAATAGTTTGTGGTTTAATATTCTTGGTGTTGTCAGTTGGCAATTGCGCACATTGCGGCTTCCGGGAGAAGTGTTTGCCCATCATGATACGACGTATCATATATCTATCGGTAATATCATCACTCCTGAAGAACAGCGTAATTATTCGAGTGATGAAGAATTCGGCAAAATGTTGCGTGCGCGTACATATTCATTGCGTTACCAAAAATAATCTTTTATGTTTTTCCGTCTTGCCATAGTAGTTCTGTTGTATTATGTGCCGTCACTTCTTTTTTCTGATTTGTCGGCTTCTGTACGCGATTCTGTGGATTTCTATATGTCACGGTTGGATGCTGTGCTGGAAGAAAAAGACGGGTATGAAAGATTGCGCTTGGATAAAATAGCGGATGTTAAGAAGCAACTGCTTTCTCTCCAAGAGACGGATACGGCAAAATTATATGGACTTTACACTACATTGTTTGACCAATATCAGTATTTGTGTTTTGATTCGGCTTTCGTTTATGCAAAAAAAATACACAATCTTGCGTTGCGTGAGAATAATGCCGATATGGAGCGTTCAGCATTGCTTATGCTTGCTTATTGCAATGATTCTGCCGGGTTGTTTTTAGAGGCGAAGGATTATTTGGCTGAAATAGATTCTACGAAAATCTCACCTTTGTTGAAGCAGGCATTGTATTCGTGTTATTCAAAGCTGTATCTTGATATGGCCTTGTCGATAGGAATATCACCTTATGAGCAGCTTTATTTAGACAAGTCGGTAGCTTATAGCAAGGCGATAATTGATTTGCACGGGAATCGTCAGTCATTATTCTCAAAGATTCAGGAACTGAATATATACCGTTGCCGTGGAGATTATGGTTCCGGAATAAAGATAACCGGCGAGATACTGAAGAACCCTGATTTGGATGAACGTAGCAGGGCACTGTGTCTCGGCACGTTAGCTATGTTCCATCTTGCGCAGGGTGATACTGTCAAGGGTGTGGACTATTTGACAGAAACGGCTATTTATGATGTGAAATTGGCCGTTAAAGAAAGTTCCGCATTAGCGGATCTTGCTGATATTGCCTATAAATATGGTTTCATCGACCGTGCATATTATTATATAACATTGTCGATGGACAATGCTATCTCGTTTAACGCGCGCCATCGTAAATTGGAGTCGGGCGAAATTCTTCCCATCATAGAAAGTAACAGATATGAGATAGAGCGTCAGGGCAAGAACAGATTGTTCGTTGCCTTGTCGTTTGTCGTGATGTTGCTTGTCTCTCTTGTAGTTGCAATTTATTTTATATTAAGGCAAGTGCGCCAATTAAAAGCAAGAGGTAAGCTTATATTGCAGAAGAATAATGATTTGAGGGCATCGTATAAGAAATTACGGGAAGCGAGCGTGTTGAAAGAGAAATACATAGGCTATTTCTTCGGACTTAATCGTAAATATATGTCGGAGATGGAGCGTTTCAAACTTGCCGCCGGACGGAAATTGGCGGCACGTCAATATGCCGAGTTGCAGCAATTCTTGAAATCGGGTAATACGAAACAAGATAAGGAAGCAAAATTTGCGATATTCGACCAGATGTTTTTGAAGCTGTTCCCCGGGTTTGTAAGCGGGTTTAATGAATTGTTCGAGGAGCAGTTTAAAGTGGAGCTTCCTTCTCCTTCCATGCTGACACCTGAATTGAGGATATTTGCCTTGATAAGGCTTGGTGTCACCGATAATGAAAAGATAGCGGAGTTTCTTAATTATTCGGTGAACACGATAAATACGTATAAGACGAAGGTGAAGAACCGTTCTATTGTGCCTAATACAGAATTTGAGAAACACATTATGAAAATAGAGTCGTTTTCGGCCGACGAAGAACCTGTATAGGCCGATATTTCATATGGGAATGGAAATATTTTTATTATATAATTTTGAGAAACAATTGCTGTGAATCAGCGGGTTATCTTTTTAAACCATTATATTTTCAATAGATAAAACGGTCCGTTGTTGATGTTGGGATGGTAGATGTGATAATTTTGTAATCGACAAACCTATCGATAGATTATTTTATTTACCTAACTAAAAATTACTATCCCTTTACAATGAAAACCTCTTGGTTAAGATTGATATGCCTCAGTTGCATATTATTGAGTTTTGTTTCTGTGAGGGCACAGTCGTTTGAAGTGACGGGGCGGGTTTTTGATTCAAATAAAGAGCCGTTGCCCGGGGCGACAGTGCGAGTGAAAGACGCTAATATCGGCGTGGCGACCGGTGTTGACGGAGCATATCGTATCAGTGTACCATCTGAAAATTCTATTTTGGTAATTTCATTTGTTGGTACTACTCCTGAAGAAATCGTAGTTGGGAACAGACGTGTTTTGGATGTTACACTGTACGATTCCTCCATCGCTTTGAATGAAGTGGTGGCTATCGGCTATGGCTCGGTTAAGAAGAAAGACTTGACAGGAGCCATAACTTCTATCAATGAAAAAGATTTGAACCATGGTACGGTCTCTCCTGACCGTATGCTTGTCGGCAAAGTCGCGGGAGTGCAGGTTACACCGAGTGGAGGCGCTCCCGGTTCGGGTAGCCGTATCCGCATCCGTGGCGGAGCGTCGTTGACAGCAAGCAATGACCCGCTTATCGTGCTTGACGGAGTCCCTTTGGAGAATGACGGGGTTGCCGGGTCGCCGAGTTTGTTGAGCACGATTAATCCTAACGACATCGAGTCGATGAATATTTTAAAGGATGCGTCGGCTACTGCAATCTATGGTTCACGCGCATCGAACGGTGTCATAATCATCACCACAAAAAAGGCTTCTTTAGGGCAGCCGGTCCGTGTTAATTTCAGTACGCAATTCTCTTTGTCGACGATAGCCGATAAATTGGATGTGCTTTCAGCAAATGAGATAAGGGATATTGTCAATAATAATCCGCGCAGTTCCGATGAATATCGTTCTTTGCTCGGTTCAGCCGATACCGACTGGCAGGATGAGATTTATCAGGAAGCGTTCGGGACTGACAATAATCTCAGTGTCTCAGGTTCGATAAAAGATGTGCTTCCTTATAGTGTTTCCTTAGGTTATTTGAATGAGAAAGGGATATTGAAGACTGGCAAGATGGAGCGTATGACGGCTTCTGTTAATTTGAATCCGCGTTTGTTTGACAATCATTTGAAAATCGACGTGTCTGTGAAGGGCTCGAAGATAAACAACCGTTTTGCCAATACCGACGCTATCCAGACGGCTGTCTCGTTCGATCCCACACAGCCTGTCAAAGCCCATGGCTTTGATAAATACGGAGGATATTTCACGTGGCTTCTGCCTGATGGCTCATTGAAGACACAAGCTCCTACAAACCCGGCATTGCTGTTGGATACTTATTCTAACACATCACGTGTCTATCGTGCAATAACCAATGCCCAAATCGACTACCGTTTCCATTTCTTCGAGGATATGCATGCCGTCCTTAATCTGGGCTATGATTATTCAGACGGGGAAGGTCTTGTTCAGGTGCCTGAATGGGCTCCGCAAATGGCTTCCCGCAACGGACAGTATATGGAATATGCGTGCAGCAAGAAGAATAAGCTGCTGGAATTCTATCTGAACTATACGAAGGACGTGCCCGCAATACAGAGCAGTTTTGATGTTACAGCAGGTTATACTTATCAGGATTGGTTGACGCATACTGATAATTTCACCGACTACAGCGCTACCGGTGAGGAGGTTGATGTACCTGATTTTCCTTTCGACGAAACCCGTGTCACGTTGATTTCGGCTTTCGGGCGTTTGAATTATTCGTTGATGGACAAATATCTTCTTACGGCCACTGTGCGCCGCGACGGCTCGTCGCGTTTCCATCCGGATACACGTTGGGGAACGTTCCCTTCAGTGGCGCTTGCTTGGCGTTTGAAGGAGGAATTTTTGAAAGATGCGGATAAGGTTGACGAGTTGAAATTGCGTGTAGGCTACGGACAGACCGGACAACAGGATATTTATCAGTATTATCCATATTTGTCGAGGTACGAAGTTAGCTCAAATGTGGTGCAACAGCAATTCGGCGACAAATATTATTATATGTACCGTCCGTCGGCCTACGACAGTGAAATTAAATGGGAGACTACCGAGACATGGAACGCTGCCGTTGATTTTGGTTTTTTTGACAACCGTTTGAGCGGCAGTTTGGATTTCTATATCAAAAAGACGAAGGATTTGCTTGCCACTGTCAGCGTTCCGGCAGGTAGCAACTTCAGCAACCAGTTGATATCAAATGTGGGCAGCTTGGAAAACAAAGGTTTTGAGTTGACCCTGAACGCCGATTTGATTAGGTCGAAAGATTGGAACTGGACCGCTTCCTTCAATATTGCATATAATAACAATAAAGTGACTAAACTGACATTGGTAGACAGTGACGATTATGAAGGCATCCCGCAAGGTTGGATTTTCGGTTCTACCGGAGGGACTGTGCAAATACATAGCGTAGGCTACAACACATTCTCATACTACCTTTACAAGCAGGTATATGACGAGAACGGCCGCCCGCTGGAAGGCGTTTATGAGGATTTGAACCACGACGGAAGAATCAACAGCGACGACCTTTACCGCACAAAATCGGCAGAGCCTAAAGTGACTATGGGATTAAGCACATCTCTTTCCTATAAGGATTGGACGCTTAGCACCACCTTACGTGGAAGTTTCGGTAATTATGTCTATAATAACATGAATTCCGGACTTGCAACTTACAGCAATATCCTTAGTCCGAGCCAGGCTATTATGAATGCTCCGCGCAATGTGCTTGAGAGCGGTTTCTATTTAGGACAGCCGTTGTCGGATTATTATTTGGAAAACGCTTCGTTCGTCAAGATGGATAACCTGAGCCTTACTTATGATTTCGGGAGGGTGTTTAAAGAGAAAATCGGCATAACCGGCACTCTTATGGTGCAGAATGTGTTTACAATAACAAAATATTCAGGTATAGACCCGGAAATAGCCGGCGGTGTCGACCGCAGCTTCTATCCGCGTCCGAGAATCTTTATGCTTGGATTCAACATTAACTATTAAAATCGGAATGTTATGAAAAAATATATATTGAGATATGCGGCATTATTGTCGGGCGCATTTTTGCTGATGCAGTCATCGACATCGTGTCTGGATGATCTTGACCGTTTTCCGGTCAATGACCTTACTTCTGAGAAAGTGTATTCTTCTTTCGAGGGATATAAATCTGTCCTTGCCAAGGTCTATGGAGCTTATGGCAATGTAGGAAACGATTTGGCCACTAAGGACGATATTACTATGGGCGACGGAGCCTCTGCCGATTTTGTGAGGTGCATGTTCAATTTGGAATGCCTGACTACAGAAGAGGCCATATGCACATGGACAGATGCCGGCATACCTGATTTGAATTATATGAGTTGGTCGGCGAACAATACGTTTATCTCAGGATTGTATTACAGGTCGATGTATCAGATTTCATTGGCCAATGAATTTTTAAGAGAATCTACCGGTGACAAGATTGCTGAACGCGGCATATCGGGTTCGGATGCGGAAGAGATAGAATATTTCAGAGCGGAAGCCCGGTTCCTTCGTGCGTTTCAATATTGGGTTATGATGAACGCGTTCGGCAATCCACCTTTTGTCGACGAGAATTCCCCCGTGGGTAAGGATTTGCCTCCGCAAAAATCGAGGTCGGAGATTTTTGCTTATATAGAAAGCGAGCTGAAAGATATAGAGGATAAACTTAAAGCTCCAAAGTCGAATGAATATGGGCGTGCTGACCAGGCCGCCTGCTGGGCTTTGCTTGCAAGGATGTATCTTAACGCTGAAGTCTATACCGGCGAGCCGCGTTATACGGATGCCATTACTTATTGCAATAAGATATTAGTGCCGGGATATTATTCTTTAAAACCCGATTATGCGGAATTGTTCATGGCCGATAATGATGTGAACAATCCGGAGGTCATCATGCCTATCTGCTATGACGGGCAGCATAACAAGAGTTATGGCGGTACGTCGTTCTTGATTAATGCCTCGTTTATCATCACTCGGGATGATACTCCGGACATAAATTTCCAAGAATATTTCGGAATGGGCGGACTTGGAGGATGGTACGGCAACCGTTCCCGCAAGGAATTGCCTGAACGGTTTGACGATAACGACGGAAGGCGTTTGTTCTTCGGAAATAATCCGGATGTCGACAATGTGAACGAATTCGAGCAGGGACTTGCGGTCGCTAAATTCCGCAATGTGACATCTGCAGGCGAGTATGGCTCCAACTTCCAAGAGGCGTTTGCCGATACGGATTTTCCGTTGTTCCGTCTTGCCGAGATTTATTTGATTTATGCGGAATCCGTACTCCGTGGTGGTGCAGGCGGAGATATGGGCAAGGCCGTGGGTTATTTTAACGAATTGCGCGGGAGGGCTTACGGCGACGATTCTGCGGATGTTGCAAGCATTACGCTTGACGACATTCTGACAGAACGTTCCAAGGAACTTTACTGGGAATGTTGCCGTCGTACCGACTTGATTCGTTACGGATTGTTCACTTCCGGGAATTATTTGTGGCAATGGAAAGGCGGTGTGAAAGAAGGAATCGGTGTGAGCGACGATTTGAATCTGTTCCCCATTCCTGCAACAGATATTATGGCCAATCCGAATTTGAAGCAAAATGAAGGTTATTAACAATTAAAAGATATTTGTCATGAAAAATATAATAAGGAATTTATCTGCTTTTTGCCTGATTCTTTCCGCATTCTGTTCCTGTGATACGGATTTGGACAATATAATGATTGCTCCGACTTCCGCTCCCGGAAATTTTGCGGTCGACAACGACGACCCGTTGGTCTGTTCGTCGGAAAACGCGGCCGATACGGCGTTTGTGTTCAGTTGGTCGCCTGCCGATTTCGGTAGGAATATCACTTCTACCTATTCGTTGCAGTTTTCTGCCACCGACGATTTCAGCGAGGTTCAGGAAATAGCCGTAGGCAACAATATGTTGGAAGCGGGGGTTACTTCAGACAATCTTAACACGATAATGCATGGCCTCGGAATGCCTATTGACGTGCCTTCGGACTTGTTGGTAAGAGTGAAGGCGCGGCCGATGGTGCTGGGGTCTTCCACGCCTGCTCTTCCGGAACTTTATTCAGAGTCGGTGCAGTCGGTGAATGTTACTTCTTATGCGTTGGCTCCTTTCCATTTGCTTGGCTCGATGTTCGGGGCATGGCTTACCGGTGACCCTTACGCATGGGATATTACGAATTATCGGTATGTTATGTTCCGTGATGACCCATTGTCGAAAGATACCTATACTGGGCATTTTCTCGGGTTTAATCCGGTGACATACGAGGGGCAGATAAAGTTTCAGGCCGATGGTGATTTGGGTACATACACACAGTACGGTGTGACTGATGGAAAGCTTTCTTTGACAGGCGCGAACGTTGAGCCGGCGGAAGGCGGCTATTATACGATAACTTGCAGCTTGAGCGATATGTCGTTTTCGATGGTGCCTTACGATGCAAGCGGCGCAGTGGAATATGGAAGCATGAGCATGTCGGGTTCTGCCGTGAACGGGACTGTCGAGCTTGAGCAGGCCTTCTATGATGCCCATATATGGAGCGCCGATAACGTGGAGCTTACTGTTGGCGAGGCGGCTTTTGAAAGTGGCTCTAAGGTGTGGGCCGGTACTACTTTCCCATGGGGAAAAGATTCCGGAAATGGCAGCATCAATATAACCAAAGCAGGTACTTATTACGTGAAATTCTGTGATTTGACAGGGCATTACGTATTCTATGAAAAGTAATTGGAGTAAATATAGCATGTTTGTAGCATTGATGGCTTTGCTTCCGTTGTCGGCGGAAGCAAAAGCTTTCAATGTCAAGCGGTGCGAACCTCTTTGCTGGTGGGAAGGAATGGCCACTGATTTGCAGATAATGCTTTATGGCGAAAACCTTAGAGGCTCATCTGTGACAGTAGATGGAGAGGGGCTGGAGGTGTTGCGTGTTCATGAAGCCGACAGCCCGAACTATCTTTTCGTCGATGTGGATGTAAAGAAGGCGGGAAAGTATGTCTTATCGGTTGAGAAGAATGGAAAGACGGCAAAGGTGGATTATGATATACTGCTGAGGCGTCAAGGCTCTTCCGACAGACAAGGGCTTACGCCTGCTGATGCCATATATCTGATTGTCCCTGACCGTTTTGCCAATGGCGATGCCGGTAATGACTTGGTAGAAGTGAAAGGCACAGTACAAGAGCTTGACCGTTCGAAAATGGATGTGCGGCATGGCGGTGACATACAAGGCATCATCGACCATTTGGATTATATAGCTGATTTAGGGGTGACTACGATATGGCCTACTCCTATGCTTGAGGATAATCAATTTTACCATCATTATGCCATCTCGGATTACTACCGTATCGATCCTCATTTCGGGACAAATGAATTGTATTGTGAGTTTGTGCGGAAGGCTCATTCAAAAGGGCTGAAAGTAATTCAGGATGTAGTGCCTAACCATTGCGGTTCCGGACATTGGTGGATGGCTGATTTGCCTTTTTCTGATTGGGTGAATGAACGCAACCTTTCGTCTACGCCGGGCAGCTTTGCGTTGCCTCCGATGAGCGACATACATGCTTCAACGGCAGATAAAAAATTGCAAGGTAAGAGTTGGCTTTACGATTGTATGCCTGATATGAACCTCGACAATCCGTTTGTGTTGCAATATCTTACCCAGATGGCTATATGGTGGGTTGAGTATGCCAATCTCGACGCTTTGCGGGTCGACACTTATTTCTATATGGGATTGGCCGGCAGTAAATGGACTGCAAATATAAGAAAGGAATATCCTCGAATGAGGTTCGTAGGAGAAGTGTGGAACGACAATCCCGCCTTCCTTTCGTTTTGGGTTGGAGATTATAAGAAATACAATGGGTTTGCAAGCAATTTGCCTATGGCGATGGACTTTCCGTTGCAAAGGAGTATTGTTACAGGATTGACAAACGATTTTGAAATGTGGGGTGGCACTACGAAAGCTATTTATAATGTTATCGCTCAAGATTTTCTTTATCGTAATCCGTATCGTGAACTGGTGACTTTCGTTGACAATCACGACATTGACCGTATGTATGATATGCTTGGCAGGAATTTAGAAAAAGCTAAGACCGCGATGACTCTGTTGATGACTTTGCGTGGGACGCCTCAGATACTTTACGGCACGGAATTGCTTTTTGAGAACGATTCCCGCGGTGGCGCCCATAAGAACCGTCCTGATTTTCCGGGAGGTTGGCCGTCGGATTCTTTAAATCTGTTTGATGCGTCGTCGCGTACTCCGGCGCAAAATGAAATGTTCAGGCATATACAGGCTTTGTTGGATTTCCGTAAGGAGCATGCAGTCGCCTGTTACGGAAAATTGAAACACTTTGTTCCTGAAGGTGATGTATATGTGTATTCCCGTTATGACGGCGATGAATGTGTGATGGTTGTTGTCAACGGTAATGACAATGACGCTGATGTGGACTGGAACCGGTTCGGGGAGTGCCTTGGCAAGAAGAATTATGGCGTGGAGTTGTTTTCAGGTAAGCGCATAATTAAAGGCAGCCCATTGAAAATTGGCGGTAATAAATCTATGGTAATATATTTTGAATGATATTTAACAACCTAATAATAAACAGACAATGACAGATTTGAATGATCTTTATGAAGCTATATTGAATGGTAAGCATAATGTGGCTTTGGAAGTGACAAAATCCGCACTTAGCGAGAATATATCACCGAAGGTATTGATTGACGATTATTTAATCAAGGCTATGGAGGAGATAGGGCGGCGTTTCGAGCAGCATAAGGTGTTTGTTCCGGAATTGCTTATGGCCGGGCGCGCGATGAAAATGTCGCTTTCGTTGATACAGCCGTTGCTGAAAGGAGAGAACACCTCCTTGATGCTTGGGACGGTGGTGATAGGCACGGTCAAGGGCGACCTCCATGACATAGGGAAGAATCTTGTCGGCTCAATGTTCGAGGGGTGCGGCTTCAAGGTTGTCGATCTTGGCGTAGATGTCGATGCCACGAAGTTCATCAATGCCGTGAAAGAGAATAATGCGTCGATTGTAGGACTTAGCGCATTGCTTACTACTACTATGCCGTATATGAAGTCGATAATCGAGGCATTGGAGACGGCTGGATTGCGCGATAAAGTAAAGGTTATGGTAGGCGGTGCGCCGGTAAGCGAGGGTTTTGCCCGCGAGATAGGTGCTGACGGATATAGCGACAGTGCCAATTCTGCTGTGGTTAAGGCGAAAGAATTGCTTGGTGTCGCATGATTTCAGTTGGTCGGCTATGGAAAAAATGAATATGAAAGATTGGGCAGGGAAGATAATTGCAGGAAAAAAGCGTGTCGCCGTCCCTATTATGACCCACCCGGGCATAGAAATGACAGGAAAGACTGTATACGATGCAGTTACAGACGGTCGTGTGCATTATCAGGCAATAAAAGCTCTCGATGAGAAATTCCCTTCTGCGGCTTGCTCCGTGATAATGGATCTTACGGTTGAAGCGGAGGCTTTTGGCGCGCAAGTCGATTTCCCGCAAGACGATATACCTACTGTTGTAGGCAGGTTGGCCGGAGATATGGATGCTGTCCGCAATCTTGCGGTGCCGGGAATGGACAAAGGCCGGATTCCGCAATATTTGCTTGCCAATAGGCTTGCCGCTGAAAATATTGTTGATAAGCCTGTTTTCGGCGGGATGATTGGCCCGTTCTCGTTGGCTGGAAGGCTATACGATATGTCGGAATTTATGATGGCATGTTATTGCGAGCCGGAAGTGGCCGGACTGCTTCTTGATAAATGCACCGAATTTCTGACGGCTTATTGTCTTGAGTTGAAAAAACAGGGCATACAAGGCGTGCTGATTGCCGAACCTGCCGCAGGACTGTTGTCCAACGACGGATGCCGCGATTTCTCTTCGAAATATGTCAAGAAAATTGTCGATACGGCTCAGGACAATGATTTTATTGTAATACTTCATAATTGCGGCAATACCGGGCAATGTACGGATGCTATGCTTGCGACTGGAGCCGGTGCATATCATTTTGGCAATGCGATTGATATGGTGGAGGCATTGGATGCTTGCCCGAAAGATGTGCTTGTAATGGGTAATATTGATCCGGTGGTGCTTTTTCAGCAATCTTCGGCTGAGGAACTTTATGCCGCGACAATGCAATTGTTGGAAAAGACAGCGGCCTATGATAATTTCGTTATTTCTTCCGGATGCGATGTCCCTCCCCACACACCGTTGTGTAATATAGAGGCTTTTTATCGTGCGGTGGAGCAATTTAATCTTTCGAAATAAGCAGGATTGACGATGGATGCGGTTAACTATTTTGATTGTACGTTCGATGAGCTTTCGTTTGACTTGAAAGAGGCTTGGCAACTGATGGGCTACGGCGATTATGCTCCAAGCGATTATGTCAGGTCATTGACAGAAAAGATATTGAATGATTTGCAGTCAGTGGTGAGACCTCATTTCGGTTATGTCTTGCTTGACGGATACGTGGATGGAGGTGACCGTGTCGTTGTCGATGGTGTGGAATTGTCGCCGGGAAGGATAATCACGCATGCCATGAAAGGTGCGGATTGTTATGCTTTGTTTACTGCTACTATCGGAAGCGGTTTTGATGAATATTGCCGGAAATACAAGGAGGATGACGATATGGTCGATGCCTTGATTGCCGATGCTTTGGGCTCTGTTTTGGCCGAGGCGGTAGTGGCGGTGCTTGTGAAGACCCTTTCGGATAGAGCGGAAAGAAAAGGATGGCATATAAGCAATAATTATAGTCCGGGATATTGTGATTGGAAACTTTCCGACCAAAAGAAACTTTTCAGCCTGCTTCCCGAGGGACATACTGGCATATCGTTGACAGAGTCTTGCCTGATGCTTCCTGTGAAATCTGTAAGCGGCATAATAGCGGTGGGGGCTTCTGTCAGGAAACGTCCGTATGGGTGTGCGATTTGTAAGATGACTTCGTGTATTAAAAATCAGAAAAAGAAAACTACATAAAACCTGATATGTTATGAAAAAAATATTTACATCGGCATTTTTGATGATTGCCGCGGGAGGCTTCGCTTTTGGAGCTGCACCGGATGAGAATGATGTGAAAATGGACAGGTTCATCACCGATTTGATGAACAAAATGACTATAGAAGAGAAAATCGGGCAATTGCACCAGATTTCCGGTGGCGACGATATTGTTTCCGGGGAGCAACAGGTCAATAGCCCGGGACAGCAGAAAGCAGAAATGATACGGCGTGGGGAAGTTGGATCTGTGCTTAACGCCAAAGGGGTGGAGAAAGTAATGCAATATCAGAAAGTCGCTGTGGAGGAAAGCCGTTTGAAAATTCCGATGATGTTTGCCATGGATGTCATACACGGCTATGAGACAGGCTTTCCTGTTCCTCTCGGTATGGCTGCGAGCTGGAATATGGATTTGATTGAGCAAATGGCTCGTGTTGCGGCTGTCGAGGCGAGCGCCGACGGCGTGTGCTGGACTTTTAGCCCGATGGTGGATATTTCTCGCGACCCGCGTTGGGGGCGTGTGGTGGAGGGAGCCGGCGAGGACCCTTATCTTGGCAGTGAGATGGCGAGGGCTATGGTCCGGGGCTATCAAGGAGAGCCGGGCTTTGCTACTGATTCGCAAATAATGGCTACTGTCAAGCATTTTGCCTTGTATGGAGCGCCCGATGCCGGAAGGGATTACAGCACGGTGGATATGAGCCGGTTGCGGATGTATAATGATTATTTCCCGCCGTATAAGGCGGCGGTTGAGGCCGGTGCCGCTACTGTAATGTCGTCGTTCAACGAGGTTGACAATGTGCCCGCTACTGCAAATAAATGGTTGCTCGACGACGTGTTGCGCAAGCAGTGGGGTTTCGGTGGCTTGGTTGTCACAGACTATGCCGGAATCAATGATTTGCCGCGCCATGGCATAGGAGACCCGGTATCTACGACTATCCGGGCGCTGGAAGCCGGCACGGACATTGATATGGAGGCTTATGCTTATCACTATATGTTGCCCGAAGCTGTTAAGTCGGGGCGTGTGCCGATGGCTGTGCTCGACCGTGCTTGCCGGAGGGTGTTGGAGGCGAAATATAAATTGGGATTGTTTGACGACCCTTATAAATACATCGACGAAAGCCGTCCCGCAAAGGAGTTTTTCACGGAAGAGCATCGTGCTGTGGCGCGTAAAATGGCGGGTGAAAGTTTTGTGTTGCTTAAAAATGAAGGTAATGTATTGCCTTTGAAAAAGAATGCTACGATTGCGGTTATCGGGCCTCACGGCAACAACCGCCCGATGATGCTCGGACCGTGGTTCTATCCCCACGATATTTATCGCGCGGCTACTGTCGTTGAGGGGTTGAAAGAAGTGTCGGGAGGAAAAGCTAATGTGCTCTATGCCCGAGGATGCCAACCTTTTGAAAGCGAGGAATATGCTAAGCGTGTGTATTTCGGAAAGGAATTCGAGAAAGACAGCCGTTCTGACGAAGAAATCTTGAAAGAGGCTTTGGATGTGGCTGCCAAGGCCGACGTAATCGTTGCAACGCTTGGCGAGTCTACGGAAATGAGCGGCGAATCGAGCAGCCGTACTGATTTGAACCTGCCAAAGCCGCAGCAGGATTTGCTGAAGGAACTTGTAAAGACCGGCAAGCCGGTAGTTTTGGTGTTGTTTACCGGCCGGCCGCTTACTATTACTTGGGAGAAGGAAAATCTTCCTGCGATTTTGAATGTCTGGTTTGGTGGGACGGAAGCGGCATACGCTATCGGCGATGTGTTGTTCGGCGATGTGAACCCGAGCGGGAAACTTACTTCGACATGGCCGGTCAATGTCGGGCAGATTCCGATATACTACAATTGTAAGAACACCGGTAAACCTATGGATAAATGGTTCCAGAAATTCCGCAGCGGTTATCTTGATGTTTCCAACGAGCCGTTATTTCCTTTCGGTTATGGGTTGAGCTATACAACTTTCGAATATGGCGATATAACCCTTGACCATGACTCTATGGGCGAGAAAGGGAAACTGACGGCGAGCATCACGGTTAAGAATACGGGAAAATACGACGGATATGAAACAGTTCAGCTCTACATTAGAGATGTATACGCAAGTATCATTCGCCCGTTGAAAGAGTTGAAAGGTTTCAAAAAGGTGTTTATTAAAGCCGGTGAATCGGTTACTTTGGATTTCGAGATAACTTCCGAGATGCTTAAGTTCTATAATTATGAGCTTGATTATGTGTGTGAGGCTGGCGATTTCGAGGTTATGATTGGCAGGAATAGCTCTGATTTGAAAACTGCTAAGTTTAAGTTGGTTGATTAAAATTAGTAATGATGGTTAAAACTGATAAACAAGTAAATTATCTTGCTCCGTTTATTACGCTGGTCATACTATTCTTTTTTGTTGGATTCTTGACTACGGCAAACGGGCAATTTCAGGGCCCTTTGAAATCTGTGTTTCTGAGTGAGGCCGGTGATTTGAAAAACACGTTTGCGACGCTGATTTCATTCGTATGGTTTCTTGCCTATCCTTTGACAGGCGGAATAGGAGCCTCGTGGGTTACGAAGTACGGTTATAAGCGCACTCTTTTACAGGCATTGGCAGTGCTGATGGCCGGATTGTTGATATTTTGGCTTTCGGCGGTGTTTACCACGGCATTTCCTGATGCGAGATTTGCGGTGGCTTCTGCCAAAGTGCCTTGGGGTTTTGTAATATTTCTCATAGGCTCTTACGTTGTAGGCGCGGCCGCCACTATTTTGCAGGTAGTCATCAATCCGTATCTTACGGCCTGCGATGTAAAGAATACCCAGCCTGTGCAGCGGCTGAATATCGGTGGTTCCGCCAATTCGTTCGGTACGACTCTTGCTCCGTTTTTTGTGACGGGCATCGTGTTCGGCGGTTTGTCGGTGGAAGATTTGGAGATAGGACAGATACAGACTTCTTTTCTTGTGCTTACGTTGGTATTTCTTGTGGTGACTTTGATTCTTTCCAAGATGAGGTTGCCTGATATTGCGGGCACAAAAGCCGAGGCTGGCGAGAAACTGGAGAAATCGGTCTGGTCGTTCAGCCATCTTACGTTAGGCATTGTAGCGATATTCTTTTATGTCGGCGTGGAGGTTTGTGTCGGTCAGAATATCAATTTGTATGCTATGGAATTGGAAAAGGCCGGTAGGACTTTCTCTTTCTTTGGATTAACTTCTTTGACAATATTCGGGATAAATTTTGCCATTCCGGCGTTGATGGCTACCCTTTATTGGGGCGGTATGCTTGTAGGGCGGTTGATTTCAAGCTCGATGAGCAACGTTTCTCCTCGTGTGCAGTTGGGCATAGCCGCAGTGTTTGCCGCTTTGTCTACGGTTTTGGCAATCATATTCGATAATCCGTGGTTTCTCGTCATTGTCGGATTTTTCCATTCAGTGATGTGGGGCTCGATTTTCACTTTGTCTGTCAACAAGTTGGGGAAATATACTTCGGTCGCTTCGGGCGTGTTTATGATTGGTGTCATAGGCGGGTCGCTGCTTCCTCTTTTGCAAGGTGTTCTCGCCGATGCTATGGATGGTGTTTGGCGAATGACGTGGACAATCGTTATTGCCGGAGAATTATATATCCTCTATTATGCTCTTTCCGGCTCGAAAGTAAGGCAGTCGGCCGAATGATTTGTTTGGTATGATGATTAGTTAAAACTTAAAAAATAGATTGTTATGAACTCAAAATTAGCGAATACTCATAAATTTCTTGCCACTCCGAAAACAGGTGACGGCAGAATATATTTCCATCCTATTTTTATGATGCACGCCGCACGGCAGTATGGCAAGACTTATAGCGAATTCATGCAGGACTACCGTGTGCTGGTGGATTCGAATATGAAACTTTTGGAAATGTACGACCATGATGCCGTGAGTGTGATTTCCGATTCTTATCGTGAAGCGTCGGCTTTCGGGGCAAAAATCACATTCGACGGCGACAGTTCTCCGAAAGTGGATAAATTGATTACTTCGATGGCTGATGTGGAAAAATTGGAAATACCGGATGTGTATTCTTGCGTCCGTACACTTGACCGTATCGAAGGGGTGAGATTGTTCCGGGAGAAATTGGGGAATCCATTCCCGATTATAGGATGGGTTGAAGGTCCGCTTGCCGAGTCGGCGGATTTGTCGGGCGTATCCGAATTGTTGATGAATATGATAATGGAGCCGGATATGGTGAAGGCTTTGCAACAGAAATGTCTGCAAATGGCCAAGGATTTTGCTTTGGCTCAGATAAAGGCCGGCTCAAATATAATGGGTGTCGGCGATGCCATTTGTTCGCAGATTTCTCAGGATATGTACGATGAATTTTGTTTACCTTTGCATCGTGAGTTGTTTAAGTTCATCCATGATAACGGAGCAATTGTCAAACTGCATATCTGTGGCGATATAACCCATATATTGCCGTCGTTGGCAAAAACGGATGTCGATATTCTTGATGTAGATTGGATGGTCGATATGGCGGAAGCTCACAAGTCAATGGGCGACGGGGTTATGGTCTGCGGAAATATTGATCCTGTCACAGAGGTGCTTGAAGGGACAGAGGCTTCGATAAAGAGTAAGTTTGACGCAATCAAGGCAAGTGTCCCCGTGGAAAATTGGATTTTTATGGCGGGATGTGAAATCCCCCGCGATTCTCCTGTCGGGAATGTAAGATATATGCGTGAAATATCAATGAAGAAGTAATATATGAGATTCGGTTTGATTGTAATTGCCTGTATGCTGGCTTTTCCGACATATTCTCAGATTAGAGTAGAGGCCATTTCTGCCGAGCCTGTGCTGAAAGTGTTGCCGCTTGGCGACATAAAGCCGTCAGGATGGATAAAGGAGCAGATGCGCAAGGATTTGGATGGGTTTGTTGGTCATCTGGACGAGCTTGTGCCGTCGCTTATGGGCGATTCCATTTACGGTAGCGAACGCTTGCATAAGGGGAGCGTATTGAAAGAGCTCGGAAATTTGCGCGAGGGCGATGCCCAAGGCGACGAGCAGTATAAATGGTGGAATTCTGAGACACAATCGAATTGGTGGGACGGATACATACGCCATGCTTTTCTCCTTGACGACAAACAGGCGATAGAGCGTTGCCGCCGTCGTGTGGAGTATATCTTGTCGACACAGGATGATGACGGCTATGTCGGAATCTACGACAGGAGCCTGCGGTTTAAATGTACCGGCGAGAATGGAGAGCTATGGGCAAAGGCCACATTGTTCAGAGGCTTGCTTGCTTATTATGAGTTTACCCATGACGAGCGGGTGTGGACGGCTGTGGCTAAGGCTGTGGATAATCTGATGGATAATTGGCCTGTCAATGAGTCGCATCCGTTTGATACCGGAAAAGATTATAATGGGGGAGTGGGGCACGGATTGGTCTTTACTGATGTGCTCGACCGTATGTATCAGATTACCGGCGACAGGAAATATGAGGAGTATGCCTTGTTCTTGTATCTGGATTATTCGAGATGGTTCCAATGGGAGCAGGATGCGCAATTGGGAAACATATTGGATGATGGCTATAAGTTGAAATGCCATGGCGTGCATACTTATGAGCATTTGCGCCCGGTTATTGTTGCGGCGGGAGCTTCGCCTGATACGGAATTGAAGAGGGCTTTGAACGTCTATTTGCAGAAAATCCATTCGGCAACAACTGTTACAGGCGGGGCTATCGGCGACGAATGGATTGGCGGACGCAAGGCCGACGCGACAGCCACGGGATATGAATTTTGTTCGTCCCATGAGCTTATGGACAGCTATGGCGTATTGTTGCAGCGTACAGGCATCATTGCTTTGGGCGGGCAGATTGAAAATATCTTTTATAATGCGGCGCTTGGAGCGAAGCATCCGGAACATTCGTTTATAGCTTATTTGAAAACCGACAACTCGTATGAAATGACAGGTCCTCGCAACGGTGCATTGGATTCTGATAAAAAGCAGACACGGTATAAGTATTCCCCTGCCCATCAGGATGCCGCCGTGTGTTGTGTGCCCAATGCGGGGCGTATTGCGCCGTATTTCTTGCAGAATGCGTGGATGACCGACAGTGAGGGCGCGTTGGTGGCAAATGTGCTTATGCCGTCTGTTCTTGATACGGAAATGGACAGAAAGCATATTTCCATAGAAACGGAAACGGCATATCCGTTTGAAAACAGTTTCGTGTTTAATGTAAAATCGGAAGGCGGCATTGTTTTGAAAATAAGGAAGCCCTCTTGGGCTGGGAAAGTGAATTGCAGCGTGCCGTATGAAGAAAAGGACGGTTATGTGGAAATTTCGGGAAATTTCATTTCAGGGAAAGAAATTTCACTGTCATTTGATACGGATGTGCGTGTCATTGAGAACCCTGAAGGGGAACATTATTTTGCATACGGGGCAAATGTGTATGCCCTTCCGATTGAGGCTGTGGAAATTAAAGGGAGGGAGTATGCTCCGGGATATGCCGACTACTATTATAAGCCGGCCGGGGATGCCGGAATATATAAGTATATAGAAAATAACGGCGCTTGTTACGGTAAAGGTAAGATTATTGTTAGTTTGGAAAATCTGAAAACAGGTGGTACTGATAGGGTTGAGCTTGTTCCGATAGGTAAAACGGTGTTGAGGCAAGCGGCGTTTTGAATCATGGGGCTGTGCGGGAGCATGGCCCTTGTTTTTGTTATGTTCGGGAGTTCTGGTAACAAAAACAGTAATGAGGTTATTGTAATTATGGTGATGTGGCGTAATTTTGCAGCGTAATGGCTACAGATGCACATAATGCAAAAGTCGACCGTCTGTTGCGGATGATACGCGAAGGCAAGACGATGACGTTGCGCCAGCAGCTTTCGCTTGTCGTGCAGCTAAGTATTCCGGCCATAGTCGCGCAATTCTCCTCGATTGCCATGCAGTATATAGACGCTGCCATGGTTGGCAGCGTAGGGGCGGACGCTTCTGCTTCGATAGGTCTGGTTTCTACTTCCACGTGGCTGATGATGGGGTTGTGCAGCGCGGTTGCAATCGGGTTTACCGTGCAGGTGGCACATTTGGTCGGCGCGAATGATTTCCGGAGGGCACGGTCGGTGTTGCGCCAATCTTTTGTAGCCGCTGCTGTATTCGGGCTTTTTATGGCTTTGTCGGGTTCAGGCATAAGCGGGGAACTTCCGGAAATGCTTGGCGGTACAGAGGAAATCAATCCCGGCGCGACGCAGTATTTTATGATATTTTCGTTGTTCTTGCCCGTATTGCTTATGATACAGTTGTCGGGCGGGATGCTGCGGTGTAGCGGTAATATGAAGATTCCGAGCATGCTCAATGTCCTGATGTGTGTGCTTGACGTGGTGTTCAATTATTTTTTGATATTTCCAACAAGGGAAATCCATATTTTGGGCTCGCCGGTAAATATGCCCGGCGCGGGATTGGGCGTTGTAGGCGCGGCCTTGGGCACGGGGTTTGCCGAAGTGGTGGTGGCCGTTGTGATGATATGGTTCTTGTGCAGGAAGTCGCCTGAATTGAAATTGACCGGAGAGAAAGGCAGTTTTGCTCCGCGCAGGGAGGTGCTTTGGGAAGCGTTGCGGATAAGCACTCCATTGGCGTTGGAGCATGCGGTGATTTGTGGGGCACAGATTATGACTACAGTCATTGTCGCGCCGTTGGGCGTGTTTGCGATAGCGGCCAATTCGTTTGCCATTACTGCGGAAAGCCTGTGCTATATGCCGGGATATGGTATTTCCGACGCGGCGACTACCTTGGTGGGGCAAAGTGTAGGAGCACGGAGGAAGCATCTATGTATGAGGTTTGCCAATATCACGGTGGTTATGGGTATTGCCGTGATGGGAGTGATGGGTGTGATTATGTATGTCTTTGCGCCTGAAATAATAGGGGTGATGACCCCTGTCGGGGAAATCCGCGAGCTTGGAGTGATGGCTTTGCGCATAGAGGCTTTCGCCGAGCCTATGTTTGCAGCTTCGATAGTGGCTTACGGCGCGTTTGTCGGCGCTGGGTACACGCTTGTGCCGAGCTTGATGAATCTTGTGAGCATTTGGGCTGTGCGTTTGTCGCTTGCGGCATATCTTGCGCCTGTGATGGGGCTGCGCGGCGTGTGGATTGCGATGTGCGTGGAGTTGTGCTTCCGTGGTGTAATTTTCCTCGTCAGATTGTGGACTAAAGGCTGGACTAAAAAGATAGATTTATAATAGCAGGTTTTATATGAAATATGATTTTGATGAATTGATAAATCGCCGTGGCACTAATTCTTATAAATGGGACAGTGCGCCGGAGGACGTTTTGCCTATGTGGGTGGCCGATATGGATTTCCGTACGGCTCCGGCTGTTACCAACGCTTTGCGGGAGAGGATTGAGCACGGCATTTTCGGTTATACCAAAGTGCCTGATGCTTATTACGACGCTGTCACCGGCTGGTTTGCAAGGCGGCATAATTGGAATTTCAAAAAAGAATGGATAATCTACACCTCAGGAGTTGTTCCTGCAATATCGGCGATAATAAAAGCGTTGACTGTGCCGGGCGACAAGGTGTTGGTGCATACCCCTGTATACAATTGTTTCTTCTCTTCTATACGCAATAACGGATGCGAGGCTGTGGAATTGCCGTTGGTCTATGAGGATAAGACTTACCGTATTGATTTCACTGAGTTCGAGAAGGCTGTTTCGGAGCCGTCGGTAAAAATTTATCTGCTTTGTAATCCCCATAATCCGGCAGGGAGGGTATGGACGCGTGAGGAACTTGAAAAAATAGGGGATATTTGTGGGCGCAATGGAGTGACGGTAGTTTCCGACGAGATACATTGCGAGCTCACTTACCGCGGGCATGATTATGCCCCGTTTGCTTCTGTCTCCGACAGATTCCAGTCCACGGCTGTCACTTGTGTTTCACCGAGCAAGGCTTTCAATATCGCGGGGCTTCAGATTGCCAACATCGTGGCGGCTGACGCTGAGGTGAGGAAAAAGATAGATAAAGCCATAAATATCAACGAGGTTTGCGATGTCAATCCATTTGGCGTAATTGCCACTATTGCCGCTTATAATGAAGGGGAGGAATGGCTCGACGATTTGCGTAAGTATCTTTACGACAATTATTTGGAGCTGAGGGAGTGGTTCGGGACGAACTATCCGCAATATCCTGTTACTGAATTGGAGGGGACGTATCTTGTTTGGGTGGATTTCCGCTCGACCGGGCTTTCGTCGGAACAGTTGGAGGCTTTATTTCTTGAGAAAGGGAAAGTTTGGCTTAACGAGGGGACGATGTATGGAGCTGCCGGTGACGGCTTCATGCGCATAAACATAGCTTGTCCGCGCAGCCGTATGCGTGTCGGGCTGGAGCGTATCGGCATGGTGCTTGGCTCATTGTAGCGCGTCCGGTCATTCCCAAGTGTAGTTGTCTGCTTGCACAGATTTCGAACGGAAATACGCGTTTGCGAATGGCCTTGTAAGCCGGAATATCGGTGTCGTGAAGAATTGTTTCGGGGCATGCAGTATGTCGGCGATTTTTCGTATGGCTGATATGTGGATTAGTGTTTCTGTTAGATAGATTAAGATTGCTGTTCCAACCGATATGGCAGGAACTATCCAATAGTCAGGCTGTTGGAGGAAGTCGTAAGCAGAAAGCAAGGTGAGAGCTGTTAGCAAAATAAGATAAATGAATCTTATGGCTGTAATTAGACTACTGGCTGTTGCCGCTTTTGGGTGTATTTTGCCGAGCGTGAATGCCCTGTGCGCTTTTTCAGAGGCATAGTAGTCGCGTGCGTTGCTGCTTTTCATTTCCAATATGCTCTCGTCGGATAGCTCCACGTATATGTTGTCGGCTGCCGGTGCAATTTCGTTGATGAAAATGTCGTCGTCGCCATATTTGAGGTTCATAGTTCTTGAGTAGCCTTTGTTGTCGAAAAACAATTGCTTGCTGAACGCTATATTGCGGCGGTCGCCACGGTACGGATGCTTCCGTATGGCTGCGGCTAAATATTGTGAGTCTGTCATTGCGGTGTCGAAAAAGCGGTACCGGCGTCCCGCCGCTTTATCCTGCCGGTAGCAATAGTGGCTGTAACCTATTACGATGCTTGGACGGCCGTCGAAATGCCGGGAAATGCGTGTGAGCCATTCTTCGCTTCTGGGGATGCAGCTTGCCTCGGTGAGCAATACCGTGTCGTTCGTGGCGGCCTTTATTCCTAATGTGGCCGACAGTTTCCTTATCGAGACGTTGCAGCTCGTGTCGGGGATGAATGTGCTGCGTAGTGACGGATATTCGGCCGTAAGGCGTGTCAGGATGCCGTCGGTGGTTGCCGACGAATCGGAATTTACCACTATCACCTCGAAGTCGGGATGGTCCTGTGCCATTATTGCCGGTATGGATTCCTCCAGATATGCCGAATTTGAATTGTTCGCAAATACTATTACCGATATTGGCGCGGGCTGGTTGCCGCTTGCCGCAGAACATTTTTTCAACTGTCTTTTTAACGCTGATTTGCGCCGTAGTATGTAAGTAGCCTGTACGGCGGCAAGAATAAGACAAATAGCGGCGATGGCTGCAAGTACATATTCCGGATTTATAGATTGTGTGGGCATCTTCGAAATTTTAGATAGGCAAAGGTACTGCTTTTCGGACATTATTCTTAGTTTTTTGCGTTGTATTGACTAACTTTGCATTCAAATTTTTCTTTTCAATGGAAACAGCGTTATATTTAATTCCTGTGCCTCTTGGCGAATCTCCGCTTGAGCGTGTTTTGCCGTCGTATAATGTCGAGGTGATACGTGGAATAAAGTTTTTCATTGTTGAGAATGTGCGTTCTGCGCGGCGTTTCCTTAAAAAATGCGATAAAACGATAGATATTGACGGGATTACGTTCTATACGCTTGACGAGCACACCCGTCAGGAAGATATTACCGGCTATCTTGACCCTTTGCTTGCCGGCAGTCCGATGGGAGTTATTTCGGAGGCCGGTTGTCCGGCTGTCGCCGACCCGGGGTCGGATGTGGTTGCTATGGCTCAGGCCAGAGGCCTGAAGGTGATTCCTTTGGTCGGGCCGTCGAGTATCCTGCTGTCGCTTATGGCTTCCGGCTTTAATGGGCAGAGTTTCGCTTTCAACGGTTACCTTCCGGTAGAGGCGGCAAAGCGTACACGTAAATTCCGGGAGATGGAGCGGTGCATAGATGCGGGGCAGACCCAGATATTCATAGAGACACCGTATCGTAACAATAAGCTTATTGCGGATATTTGCGCGTCGGTAAGGAAAAATCTGCGGCTGTGTGTGGCTTGCGATGTCACTTGCGATGGAGAGTCGGTAGTTACGCATGCTGTGGGCGACTGGTGCAGGATGAAGTATGATTATAACAAGCGTCCTGCTATATTTTTATTATATCGTTGATTATGACTAAAAAGATATATTTCAACTCATACCAGTATTCGTTGTTCGGCGAAGGCTCTGCTCCGGGCGAGCCTGACGCTTTGTTGAGCGGAGGGGCGGACCGTAAAAATGTGAAGGCAAAAGTTTCGGAGCTGGATATTCCTGTCGCTGACTTGCATAAATCGGCGGTGTTGAAGTATATGTGTTTTGGCAGCGGGAGCAGCGGCAATTGTGCTTATCTGGGAAATGACGAGGCTGGAATATTGATTGATGCCGGTGTGGATATGCGGAAAGTTGTGGACGCGTTGCAGGAAAATGGCATTTCTCCAGAGTCGATAAAGGGCATTTGTCTTACCCACGATCATAGCGACCATGTGCGTTATGTCTATGCTTTTTTGAGGAAATACAGGTCAACAGCTTTGTTTTGCACGAATAAGGCTTTGAATGGAATATTCCGCCGTCATAGCATTTCGCGGAGGATTAAGGATTATCATACAGCTATTTATAAGGAAATACCGTTCAAAGTCGCCGGATTCGAGATTACGGCGTTCGATGTGTCGCACGACGGTACGTGCAATTCCGGTTTCTCTGTGGCTTTCGGCGATTCGCGGTTTGTTGTCGCTACCGATTTAGGTACGGTCACCGAGCGGGCGCGTTATTATATGTCGCAGGCCGATTATTTGGTCATAGAGAGCAATTATGACTCTAAAATGCTTGACGAAGGGCCGTATCCGGAATATTTGAAAAACCGTATACGTACGGATGCCGGACATCTTGACAATGCCGATGCCGCCGCTTTTGTGGCCGAGATATATAATCCCCGGTTGAAATACGTGTTTTTGTGCCATTTGAGCGAGGATAACAATTCTCCCGAAGTGGCTAAGCGTACAATGACCGATGTGCTGACGGCAAAGGGCATAACGGTAGGCGACGGCACCGATTCGCTGGTCGACCGCTCGAAGGATCTGCAGGTCGTCGTATTGCCGCGCTATGATGTGACGAGGTGCTATAAATTCATTGTCGGTATGGATAAAAAATAAGGATACGCCGCTTTCCGGCATATCCTCGTTTCATTGTTGTCGTGCTTTCTTATTCTGTCACTTTTACACCGGCAAGTTCCGGGTCTATCATTATTCGTCCGCAGTATTCGCAAACGATAATCTTTTTGTGCATCTTGATTTCCATTTGGCGTTGTGCCGGAATGCGGTTGAAGCATCCTCCGCACGCGTTGCGCTGTACGGTGACGATGCCGAGACCGTTGCGGGCGTTGCTGCGTATGCGTTTGAAGGCTTTCAGCAGTCGCGGCTCGATTTTTTCTTCCAGCGCCTTGGCCTTTTCACGGAGTTTCTCTTCGTCTTGTTTCGTCTCCGAGACTATTTCGTCGAGTTCCGACTTTTTGTCCTCAAGCACGTGCTGACGGTCGTCGAGCTGTTCTTCCGCCGTCTTTATGTCGGCAACTTTGTTGTCTGCCTGTTCGCTGTATTCGCGTATGCGCTTTTCGCAGAGTTCTATTTCAAGTTGCTTGAAACCGATTTCCTTTGCAAGGAAATCGAATTCCTTGTTGTTGCGCACATTGTTTTGCTGCTCGGTGTATTTGTCGATAGCCGCTTTTGCGTCCAGTATCTCGTTCTTTTTTGTGGTAACGGCTTTATGCAGCTCGTCGGCTTCGTTCTTGAAATTCTGGATTCGGGTTTTAAGACCCTCTATCTCGTCTTCAAGGTCTTTTACTTCAAGCGGAAGCTCGCCGCGCAATGTCTTTATGCGGTCGATTTCCGATAGCAGTGTCTGCAAGTCGTAGACAGCTTTCAGACGTTCTTCTACAGTCAGTTCTTTTTGTCCTTTTTCGTTAGCCATAACTTATATGTAATTAATTGTATTTATATCTGTTTTAGAGAAAGTTACCGGTATGTCGGGAAATTTGCCGGCAATGATGTCGCGCAGGATGCTTTTTGCGCATTGCTCGCTTTCATAATGCCCTATGTCGGCCAAGCTGATTATGCCGCGGTAGGTGGTGAAATCGTGATACTTGAAATCGCCTGAGACGTAAACGTCGGCACCGGCGGCTATCGCGTCGCTGGCCATCGGAGCGCCGCTGCCTCCACACATTGCTACACGCCTTATGATAGACGACGGATTTCCGCTATATCGTATGGTGTGTATGCCGAATGTGCTTTTGAGAAGTTGGAGGAAATCACCTAATGAGGTGGGTTCAATGTCACCTATTATTCCGCTTCCGTTGTAGTTGTCGCTGTTGGCAAGAGGGATGATATCGTATGCCGGCTCTTCGTAGGGGTGTGCGGCAAGCATGGCTTCTATGGCCTTTCCCGCTTTCCATATGGGTATTATCACTTCTATGCGTTTTTCCCTGCCGTGGTGTAATTCTCCTTTTCTTCCGGAGAATGGCGTTGCACCCTCTTTTGGCCGGAAAGTGCCGGTACCCTCCATAATGTAGCTGCACGAATCATAGTTCCCTATGTTTCCGGCTCCGTTCTCATAAAGGGCGTTGAGTACGGCTTTTTCGTATTCTTCGGGGACGAATGCCACCACTTTCGCTAATGTCCCTTTTTGAGGGACGAGCACTTTCACGTTTTCCAGTCCCGCCATTTTTGCCATGCGGAAAGATACTCCATCCGTGGCATTGTCGAGATTCGTGTGGGCGGAATATATTGCAATGCCGTAATTCAGGGCTTTTGTAATTATTCGTCCTGTCTCGGTCGACGGTGTTACTGATTTTATGCCTTTGAAAAGCAGCGGATGATGGGATATAATAAGATTGCAGTTGCTCTCTTTTGCTTCGTCGACAGTCTGTTCTGTCACGTCAAGTGTCAAGAGCACTCCTACACAGTCGTTTGCAGCATCGCCTACTTGTAATCCGGCATTGTCATAATTCTCTTGCAATGCGCGAGGTGCAAACGCTTCAATCGCATTTAAGATATAGCGTATCTTCATCAAAAGATATTTCGGCGGCAAAGATAGTGAAAATCGAGTGCAGAGACAAATGAAAATGGAATTTTCAGATTTGTCTATGCCGAGATGCATCCTATCTTATGGAAAGATAGTGAAAATCGAGTGCAGAGACAAATGAAAATGGAATTTTCAGATTAGTCTCTGCCGGGATGTCGATTTTTGTATTCCGATTCTCTTTTGTCAGGGTTTTAGTTTTCCGATAAGCTCTTTTACGCCTTCGGTGGCTTTTTTCGCTATGACTGTGAGGTTAGGCATATCGATTTCCGCCGGTTTCGGGTCTATGTAGTAGATGGGGGTGCCGCGTTTTGCATAATAGAGCAATCCTGCGGCGGGGTAGACCACGAGCGACGTGCCTATCACAACCACAATGTCGGCCTGCTTCACAATGTCGGCGGCTAAGGTTATATTCGGGACAGGCTCTTGGAAAAACACAATGTGCGGGCGCACAGGGTCGCCGTATGGGTCGCGTGTGTCGGGCGAAGTCTCGATATTGTCGGGCGTAAGGGTGTATACCCGGCTTTCATCGCGCATCGAGCGTATTTTCATCAATTCTCCGTGTAGATGCAGCACATTTGTGCTTCCCGCTTTTTCATGCAGGTTGTCGACATTCTGCGTGATTATGTGTACGTCGTACCAGCGTTCCAATTCTTTCAGTCCGAGGTGTGCGGCGTTGGGCTGGCAAGATAGCAACTCCTTGCGCCGTTTGTTGTAGAATTTGTGGACAAGCGCCGGATTGCGCACGAAACCGTCGTGGCTCGCTACTTCCATTACAGGATATTCGTCCCACAAGCCTCCGGCGTCGCGGAAAGTGGAAATGCCACTTTCCGCGCTTATGCCGGCACCTGTTAAAACCGCTATCTTTTTCATGATTGCATATTATTTCAATACGTTCAGCTCTTTTCCAACTTTGATGAAAGCCGCAATGGCTTTGTCGAGGTGCTCCCGTTCGTGTCCGGCTGAAAGCTGTACGCGGATGCGCGCTTGTCCTTTCGGCACTACCGGGTAGTAGAAACCGGTGACGTAGATGCCTTCTTCCTGCATCTTGGCGGCGAAGTCCTGTGAAAGTTTCGCGTCGTAGAGCATTACGGCGCAGATAGCCGATTGCGTAGGCTTGATGTCGAATCCGGCGGCAATCATCTTGTCACGGAAATAGTTGACGTTTTCCATCAATTTGGAATGAAGGGCGTCGCTTTCTTCCAGCATCTTGAACATTTCAAGGCTTGCCCCTACGATAGCCGGGGCTACGGAGTTGGAGAACAGGTAAGGACGCGAACGCTGGCGCAGCATGTCGATTATCTCTTTACGTCCTGTGGTGAATCCTCCCATCGCGCCTCCGAACGCTTTGCCGAGGGTGCCCGTGAAGATATCTATTCTTCCGTAGAGGTTGAATTGTTCGGCTACGCCGTGCCCTGTCGGGCCTACTACTCCGGCCGAATGCGATTCGTCGACCATAACGAGGGCGTCGTATTTTTCGGCGAGGTCGCAGATTTTATCCATCGGAGCTACGTTGCCGTCCATCGAGAATACTCCGTCGGTGGCAATTATGCGGAATCTTTGTGCCTGGGCCTCTTTCAGGCAACGTTCCAAATCCGCCATGTCGGCATTTGCATAGCGGTAGCGTTTTGCTTTGCAAAGACGTACGCCGTCGATGATTGAGGCGTGGTTGAGCGCGTCGGAGATTATTGCGTCGTCTTCGGTGAATAGCGGCTCGAAAAGACCGCCGTTGGCATCGAAGCAGGCCGCATAAAGGATTGTGTCCTCAGTCTTGAAATATTTTGAGATGGCGGCTTCGAGTTGCTTGTGCAAGTCTTGAGTGCCGCAGATGAATCTTACCGACGACATACCGTATCCGTGGGTGTCCATCGCCCGCTTTGCGGCTTCGATTAGCCGGTTGTTGTCGGAAAGTCCGAGGTAGTTGTTCGCACAGAAGTTGAGCGCTTCGCTGTCGCCGTTGACGCGTATGTCGGCACGTTGTGGCGAAGTTATTATCCTTTCGTTTTTATACAGGCCGGCAGCTTCGATTCCGGCTAATTCTTCAGACAAGAATTTTTGAAATTTACCGTACATATAGATTATGGATTTTAGATTTGTAGTATGTTTTAAATGAGTATTTCAAAGTTAGTGATTTTTCTTTTTCCGGGCAGGAAAAATTGTGGAAAAATATCGTTAAATTTGAAACAATCTTTCTTACCTTTGCATAAGTAAGCTGCATCGAGAATGTGTATTCTCGTTTTCCTATATAAAGAATTATTGTAATGCGATGAAAAATGTGTTGATTATCGGTTCTACCGGGCAGATTGGCTCGGAACTGACTATGAAATTAAGGGGTATATATGGAGGCGGTAACATCGTTGCCGGTTATATAAAAGGGGCAGAGCCTAAAGGCGATTTGCTGGAGTCCGGGCCGTCGGCTATGGTCGATGTCACTGATGCCGGGCAGATAGCCGATGCCGTGAAAAAATATAAAATCGATACAATATATAATCTTGCGGCTTTGTTGTCAGCCGTGGCGGAGGCAAAACCGCAACTTGCGTGGAAAATTGGAATGGGCGGATTGTTCAACGTCTTGGAAGTGGCACGCGAATGCGGATGCGCTGTGTTTACGCCGAGCTCGATAGGCTCGTTCGGCGACGACAGCCCGAAGGACAAGACACCGCAGGACACTTTCCGCAACCCTCACACGATGTACGGTGTGACGAAAGTGTCTGGCGAGCTGCTTAGCGACTATTATTTTTACCGTTTCGGAGTGGATACGCGTTCGGTGCGTTTCCCGGGGTTGATTTCCTATGTCACTCTTCCGGGCGGCGGTACTACCGACTATGCCGTAGACATATACTATTCCGCGGTGCGCGGCGAGACATTCGAATGCCCGATAGCCGCCGGGACGTTTATGGATATGATGTATATGCCTGACGCGTTGCGCGCGGCCATCGAGATTATGGAAGCCGACCCTGCAAAGTTCAAGCACCGTAATTCTTTCAATATCGCCTCCATGAGCTTCGATCCGGAAATAATATATGCCGCCATCCGTAAGTATATTCCTGAATTCAAGATGGTATATAAGGTGGACTCTTTGCGGCAGAAGATAGCCGAGTCGTGGCCTAACTCGTTGGACGACACTTGTGCCCGCGAAGAATGGGGATGGAAGCCGGAATATGACCTTGATGCCATGACGCGCGACATGATTGCGCGTTTGCGCGAGCGGTTGTGATAAATATTCGCAGGTGGTGCAACTTTTCATAAGTGTCATTACGTCTAATAGAGAAAAGACGCAATGAAGAGAAAAGACGCAATGAAGAGGATGCTACTATCGGTGATTGCTGTGGTTTCAATGCCTGCCTTGTTTGCGCAGGCGTTGCCTGTCGATACGCTTCAGACCAGTGTCACGCTTGGCGAAGTGGAGGTTAAAGGCTCTACCGTTGTCGATAAAAGTGACAGAAAGTTGTTTATCCCTACTTCGGAGCAGGCGAGGCAGTCGGCAAATGCCGTCGATTTGTTGCAACGTATGCAGATGCCTGAACTGAGAGTCGATATGGTTAACGATGCCATAACCTTGGTCGACAAGGGAGTGCTCGACATCAGGATTAACGGCCGCAAGGCAACGGTGTACGACCTTAAAGGCATAGACCCTGGGTCGGTGATGAGGGTGGAATATCATCGGAATCCGTCGATGCGCTATGGCGAGGTGGATGCGGTGGTTGACTTCATCGTGGTGCAGCATAAGTCGGGCGGCAGCTTCTATGTGGAGGGCAAACAGGCTGCCAGCGGTTGGGGCGGATATTACGCCAATCTGAAACTTAATAATAAGAAATCGCAGTTCGGTGTCTCCGGATGGTATAATCCGCGGCGTGATTTCGAGATGTGGCGCGACAATGTGGAAAATTACAAATTGCCTGACGGCACTGCTTTCACACGCACTGAAACGGGATTGCCCGGACGGATGGATGCTCCTAATTATGGGTTTTTCCTTGATTACAGTTATCGTAAAGATGACAAGATGCTGCTGTTCGCACAACTTTCGGCATCCGGAGGCTGGAACGACCGTAATGAGTACAACGGCATATATGCCAATTCTTTATCCGCTGAAAAGTCGAAAGTGTCGGATTTGTTGCATATACAGTCGTTCCGCCCTAATTTAAATGTTTATTGGCAGTATGATATCGACAAAAGTAAGCAGATAGTGGTTGACTTGACCGCTTCCGACTATTATTCCGACTCCGAGCGCAGCTATGCTACCTATGAATATATTGAAGGCGGCAGCGATGGAGAAGAATTGTCGTCGATATTCACAAGGATAAAAAGTAACTCGTATTCGCTTATTGCCAATGCCAACTATGAGCAGCGTTTCGATGCCGGACGGCTTACGGCAGGCGTGCGCTATCTGCACGGATGGGGAAGAAATGACTATATGACGAGCCGCGTGATTGACAAGACACGTGAGTCGGACACTCGTGTGTATGCCGAGTGGTGGCAGCCGTTAGGCAGTAGTTTCGATTATCAGGCGGGACTTTCGGCTGTCGGCCGCCGCTTCCGTATCATAGGCTATGACGCAGTTTCCACACTTGACTTTATATATTCCTTGAGGATGCGTTACAAGATTGGAAGTTACAGTACGCTGCGATTTAATTTCACGACCGAGACGGTGTCGCCTACCGCCAATGAGCTTAGTCAGGCTGTGCAGGACATCGACGAGTATCAGAAGTACCGTGGAAATCCGTCGTTGAAGCCTTACCGCCGCTATATAGGCGAATTGCACTATGAATATGCGAGAGGGATTTTTCTCGGGAATCTTGCCACGACGTTGCGCTATACCGATAATCCTGTTATGGAAGAGAAATATTGGGAGACCGGCAGCGACGGCGGCTGGTATTTGCTCAACACCGTGCGCAACCAAAAATACCACAGTACGTTCAAGGTGTTTGCCAACGCAAGGGTGGAGGCCATACCGGGATGGCTAACGGTAGGGGCGAGTTTCGGGTGGAAGCATTCGGTGTCGCGCGGCTGGGAGTACCGCCACGTCATGAACAAGTCGGTTTATGCAGATTGGAGCGTAGTGCTTTCGCATTGGAATTTCAGCCTTATGTATAACGGACATACCAATTCCCGTGATTTGTGGGGCGAGACGATTACCGGGACAGAGAATTATCAGGACATAATCCTTTCATACAAGCATAAGGATTTGTATGTCGGTGTGGGTATCATAAATCCGTTTATGAAAAATTACAACATTCCTACCGAGAATCTGAACGAATTTGCCGGATATGACCGCAAAATGCATCTTACGATGGCGCAGAATCTGGCTTTCGTGATGTTGCGCTACAACATACAGTGGGGGCGCAAGCAGCGCGACATCGAAAAGCGTGTCAACAATGTCTATGAAGGCGGGGCTGTAAACGCCACCGGTAAATAAAAACCAAACGTCACCGGGCAATAACTACGGTGACGTTTGGTTTTCAAATATTTCATGAATTCTATTCTATTTCGTCGATGAGCGTGCAGACGCTTACGCGGTTCCAGTCGGGTTCGGAGAACATGTCGCCGATGCCTTGCCCTTCGGCTGTGATGCGCCTTGAGTCGATGCGGTATTTCTTTACAAGCATATCTTTCACTGCCTGTGCCCTCTGGTTGGCTATGCGTTCGTTGACTTCTGCGCTACCTTCCGGAGAAGCATATCCTTTGATTACCACAACGGCGTTCCGGTGGTTGTTGAGGTAAGTGGCCACTCGTTCAACATTCGGATATTGGGAGGTGTCGATTGATGTCCGTCCTTGGCGGAAAGTCACGATTGATTCCAGCGATGAGCTTGTCTTGGTTTCCGTCACTGTCCTCACTATTTCCACAGGCTGTCGGTTGCTGCATTCTTCAAGCTTATTTTCCAATACTCCGATGCGGGAATGTGCCATTGCGAGCTCGTCGTCGGCGTCCGACAGTTGCGAGCGCAAGGAGTTGATACGGCTGTTGAGCGCGTCGACCTCCATTTGGTCATAGAGAGCCTCGTATGTGAAGTGATGCTTTCCGTTGCTCGTGCGGAAATGGTAGACAACGCCCGCGGTGAGTTCCGCCCATGCGCGGTCTGAATTGAATTTCACGTTGTTGTGCTCCGCCCCGCGTCCTTCTATGTCGTAGACTATGGCAGGCCTTACGGCTATGGTCCACGCTTTTTCTTCTCCTATGTTGAAGTTGAGGTTAAGGCCGAATTTTGTTGTCATATAATTGTAGTCGGGACCGTCGGTCGCGTATGCTCCGTATGTGTGTCCCCATCCTATCCCTCCGAGCGCTTCTATTTCGAATAAGCGTGGCTCGCCTTTGTAGCCACCGAACATATTCATCAGGTTCAGTCCGCCAAGTAGCGACACGTTTGAGTTGTCGAAAGCTGTGCGTTCTCCTCTGTTGCCGTATACTCCGGTAGTGTTGATTCCGAAATCCGCGCCAAGTCCCAATTTCAGCACGGGAGTGAATTGTTTGTAAATTTCTACTCCGACTGTCGGGCGGATATTTTCGCCTAATGAGTAAGGATGTGCTAATGGTTGTGTCACACCTCCGTTAAGCCCTATCGACCAATTGTCGAGAACTTTAGTGCCTTGCAACGCTTGCTGGCGTTGTGCGTTGGCTGATATGAAGCAACATATTGCCAACATCGCCGTAACAATCTTTTTCATAGTTGTTGTTTGTTTTGATAAGACACCGCAAATTTACATTTATTTACATAAATGCAATAATAAAAAGAACAATTTTTTCGATACTGTTCAGTAATTGAAACGCATGCCTACGCTCAGGTTGAATTGGGGGGTGTTGTCTTTGCGGAGCAGTATGTCCTTTGCCGTGTCGAAATAATATGCGGCTTTCGGTTCGGCGAACAGGCTGTATTGTTCTGTTATATTTAATTGTAATCCGACTCCTGCCGACAAGGAGAATTGCCACGGGTGCTCCGGCAAATCCTCTTTCTTGTTTGGATTGGAGTTCTCCAATCCTCCCACGAGCGACGTGCTTATATTTCCTGCGACACATTTCTCCACGCTTCCGCCGGCTAAGGCATATATTGAGAAATAGCGGCTGTCGAATATGGTGAAATTGATGCTGGCGGGAATGCCGATGAAATAGGCTTTTTGTTTTGACCTGTAATAATGGCTTTCTGAGCCTGAACGCCACGATGCGCCTGTGCGCGTGAAACTTAGTCCCGCGTCCACGCTCCAGCGTTTGCTGATGTTGTAGCGGAACATTGCGGATGCTGTTACCGGTATGTCGTATTGCAGGTCGGTACGTGTAGGCCGTTCAGTGTTGTTTGCGACCATTTCCGCATATGAGGAATTGAAAGCTGCATCGTCTTTCGACGATGAATAGAGCGGACCGAATATGGGATGCTCTTGCCTGTCCATAGGCATGAATCCTCCGTTACTGCTGTTTTGTGCGAAAAATCCGTTGTCTACCTTTACGCTTACTCCGAATTTGCGTTTGCCGGTTTGCTTGTTGTTTACCCGCTCGTTTCGGGCGTATTTGCCGATAAAGGAGGCATTATTGTCTGCCGTATTTGCCGGTGTCGTGGACGTGCGGACATCTTCTTTTCTGTCCTGCCCGTTTGTCTGTTCTTTCGGCTCTTTTACCGTCGTTGTCATGGCGGGAGCCTGTTTGTCTGTGGATTTGCCGGTAGGGGTGATATTGCAGATGCGTGCATTCACTCTCCGTTCGGCCGTGGCTATGTGTTTTTCTTCCTGTATCTTTTCTGTTGCGCTGTATTCTTGGCTGCTGTCGGATGGAATTGTTGTGGATGCTATCTGTTGTGCCGGCTGCAAGGATGTTTCCGGCAACTGCCCGTCATTGTGGAGCAGTATGTACGACCCCGTTATCAACGCGAGGCATGCCGCTATTGAGGCAATGCGGGCGACGTTGCGGCGCATGCGCCGTTTCATATCGATGGCATTGACATCGCGTTCTATGGATTTCCACAGATTTTCGCTGGCGGGCTCTTCGTAATTGTCGAATTTGTGCCGTAGCTCTTCCATCCATTTGTCTTTGTCAGCACTCATTTTATGTTTTCCTTCATTAAATAATCATTCACTTTTTTGCCGAGCATCGCCCTTGCCCTGAAGAGTTGCGAGGACGACGATTTCTCGTTTATCCCGAGGGTTTCCGCTATTTCTCGGTGGCTTTTGCGCTCGAATACATACAGGTTGAACACCGTGCGGTAGCCGGCGGGCAATTCTCTGATGAATTGCAGAAGCACTTTTTCCGGTATGTTGTCAATTTCATAGCCGTTGTCTTGTATGTCGCCTGTCAGATTCTCGATTGGAATGGTCTCCGTCTGCCGTTTTTTCCTGAGATATTCGATGCATTCGTTTACCATCACTTTTGTAATCCACGCTTGGACGGAACCTTTTCCTATGTATTTGAATTTCCCGAAGGAACTGAGCGTTTTCACGAACACGTCATGCAACACGTCTTCTGCGGCGTTCTTGTCGGCGAGGTAGCGCATACCGATGGCGAGGAGCTTCCCGGCATAGCGCACGTAGAGTTCCTTGCGGGCGGCATTGTCTCCTCGCCGGCAGCCTTCGTATATCTCCTCTTCGGTCATCTTCCAAGTATCAGATAAACGTGGAATATGCAAAAATACTGCATCATGTGAAATTTTTCAGGAGGATGGTGCAGTATTTTGCATATAATGCTGTTTACAAAATACAAACTTGAATAATGATGGACGCAAGAATGAATTTTACAAGGTTTATATTGGTATGCTTTGTTGCCGTGGCTTTGTCTTCCTGTCTTGACGACGGCGACGGTGTGGAATACGGCTATTATTATTCCACCATCGGAATCATTGAGGAAAATGGCGACGGAGGATGCTATGTGGAAACTGATACAGGTAAGAAACTGCTTGTTAGCAATCCGCGGGATGTGCTGGCCGAAGTGTCGGACGGCGACAGGGTGTATGTGGAGTTCAATCTCACAGGCGGGAAGCCTCAGGGCTATGACGACGAGATTGACGTGTTCTACGTTTACAGCGTGCTGGTGAAAGACCCTGTGCATCTTAAGGCCGAGAATGCGAAGGAAATAGGCGACGACAACATTTCCGTATCGGAGATATGGACAACGGACGAATATCTTAATTTCCGTTTCCAGTTCTATTCGGGAGGCGACAAGACCCACTACGTGAACCTCGTCACTGTCGACGAGCCTAAACGGACGGAGGACGGCTATGTGTACGTCGAGTTCCGCCACAATGCCAATTACGACAGCGCGCAGTATCCTTACAGCGGGATTGTGTCGTTCAACACTGATTCATTCCTTTCTGAAAATCCGTCGCTGAAAGGGTTTGTCGTGAGGGTTAAAACTTATGCTTCAGGAGAACAATTCTATAAAATAGATTTCGATAAAGCAGGTAATAATGGAGAAGTTAAATTCTCGAAAGTACGGAATGTGGGGAGTTTGGAATAATGGAAATACTGATTTTGTGATAGCTTTACTTAGATTCTGTAATTTTGAAAATGGCTGCTGCGTTGTTGAATCGCGGCAGCCATTGCTTTTTGTCCTGTATGCTTAGGATATGGAGACCTATTTCAGGAAAGTGTAGCTATCCACTAATCGGAATATTTCATTGTAGGTGGATTCATAATCGCCTCCGTGCAGATTCCACAAACCAATCCCCAGCTCCGCTTTGTCGAGCGACAATTGGCAATTCCCGGTTTTGTATATTGCCAGTTTGCAGTCATAATTGTCCGCGTATGGATAAATTTCGATATAGCTGTCCGTAAGTCCTTTGTCTATCTTGGCGAATGTAAGATAGAAGCAGTCTCCGCCGAGCTCAATCATCATTTTGCCGTTGCGCGAGATGCACACCTTTGCAGGCAAATCTATCTGCTCTGTCTCTTCCCGGTAAGTAACACCTCCCAAGAAGAAATTGATGAGGGGGTACTCGCTTTCCTCTTCCTTATATTCCACTCTGCTGTAAGATTTGTACCTGAACACATAGTCGTAGCCTGATTCCTCGTCAATGCTTGTAGTGGAGTTGCCGCCGGCCGCCGGCGTTTTTGTGACGTAGATTGCCGACGTGGTGTAGCATTTCATCCATTTGCCGCCGTTGAGCAGGTAGAAGTCGTTGTGCTCGTCTTTGGGCACGCACACCTCGCTCGCCGTGCTGCGCATATAGAAATAGTTGTCGTCTTCCTTATATTGTGTGTATGTAGCCCACAGCCCGGCTTTCTTGTCCGGGCGGTATTCGCGCCACGTGCCGCCGTCACGCGTGAAGTACCCGCCTTGATTATGCGTGTAAATCTCGCGGCTCTCGTCGTCGAAGTAGCCGTAGACTTGCTTCGTGGTGTAGAGCGGCTGCCAGTCCTCGTTCTTCCATATGTAGAAGCTGTTATTGCTGGTTTTGGGTATGCTTAACGAGCAAGAGGAATTGCTCACCTGATAGTAATTCGTTTCTTCGCCGTATTGAGTGTATGTCGCCCAAACGCCGTCTTTGTCGGCCGGGCGGTATTCCGTCCAGTAGTCGCCGGCTTTTACGAAGTAGCCTCCGTCGTAGGTGAAAAGCCCGGTTGTCTGTGCCGCCGCGCCGATGCAGGTGAGCGTCAGCAATAGCAGCGGAAAGAATCTTGAAATTTTCATATCTCCCTATTTGTTAGTTTATTATCCATCCTCCGTTTGCCGGTGTCATACCGATGCGGCGCATGCCGTATTGGTTGTCGAGCGCAGGGCCTGACAATGGCGCTCCGTAGGCCTCGCATACGTTGAAGCGCGAGCCGCACTTAGGACATACGGCCTCGAAATTTTCCTTGTCGATGTTCAGCACCACATTCTGCTTGGCCTCGTTCGGACATGCACGGTCGTAGGCCAGCGGGCCGTTCACACCGTAGATGAGCAGCACGCCGCCGAAACCGGTATATTCCGCTTCTTTATAAGAGTAGTTGCTTGGAATCCTGTCTTTTTTAGAGAAGAACCGGTAGTCGCCATAGCCTGCTACGCCATAGCTGGTCCACAATCCTGTGTCCCCTAAGTCGATGAATACTCTCACCGGCGGTATACGGTTGTCGTCGACGCTTTCGCACGAGCCTGCCGCAAATGCCGTCACTGCGAACAGTAAATATTTTATAGCCTGTTTTGTTGTCATCCTTCTAATATTTTGTCAATTTCTTTGAGCTCTTCATTGTCAAATGAAGTGTTGGCCACCGCGCCGAGGCTGTCGATAAGCTGCGGCATCGTGCGCGGGCCTATTATCACTGAGGTGACTTCCTCCCTTGCAAGCAGCCACGCTGTCGCCATCTGCGCCAAGGTCTGGCCGCGACGTAAAGCCACCGCATTCAGTGCCGCCACCTTGCACAGCACATCGCCGGCGATGTCGTTTTTGGTCAGGTAATGCCCTTGTCCGATGCGGGAGTCGGCCGGCACGCCGTTGAGGTATTTGTCGGTCAGTATGCCTTGGGCTATAGGGCAGAACGCCGTGAAACCTATGCCCGACGACGAAACAGTGTGCAGTATGTTTTGCTCCACTCCGCGGTCGAGCATATTGTATTTGCCTTGATATATCAGGCACGGCACATTGTTGTCCTGCAAATATTTCTTCGCGTAGAGCAATTTGTCGACCGGATACCGCGAAATGCCCACATATAAGGCTTTCCCTTGCCTTACTATGTCGACAAGGGCTTGCATCGTCTCGTCGATAGGCGTCTCCGGGTCATAACGGTGGGAATAGAATATGTCCACATAGTCGAGTCCCATCCTCCGCAGGGAATCGTCGATGCTTGCCATCAGCATCTTGCGCGACGAGCCGCATCCGTAAGGCCCTTCCCACATATTGTAGCCGGCTTTCGTGGTCACAATCATCTCGTTGCGGTAAGGGCGGAGATTGTCCTTATAGACACGCCCGAATGTCTGTTCGGCAGTGCCGAAAGGAGGGCCGTAGTTGTTGGCGAGGTCGAAGCAGGTTATTCCGTGGTCGAAGGCATAGAGAATCTTTTCGCGCGACTCCTCAAGCGGGTTGATTCCGCCGAAATTCCACCAGAATCCCAAAGAAAGCTCCGGAAGCTTTATTCCTGAATTTCCGCATCTGCGGTACGGCATCCTTCCGTCGTACCGTCCTGCGTCAGCCTTGTAGTCTATAGAAAAGTTCAGAGTTCCCATATATGTGTATTGTCGTTTGCAATCAGTCAAGTACAAAGTTACCTTTATTTTTTAGAAAAACTAATATAATGTGTCCTTGAAATAAGGATTGTTGGGGCCATTTGCCGATAAATGTGTCTTGTGTGCTTGCGTCAGATTGCCTTGCGGATTGGCATTTGGAGAGGCGGTATCTGTTGGCTTGTGTGTGATGAAAATAATTTTATGTGAAAATTGTTGTGTGTTTGGTGAAAAATATTTTACCTTTGCGGATGATAATTATTTAAAAATTTATTAAAAATGGGATTTTTGTCAAAATTTAATGTGATGGTCGCTTGTGCATCGGCTCTTTTAGCTGTTACAAGCTGTGGGAATGACCAGACTTCTTTGTCGATTGAAGACATTCAGGGAAAAGCTAAAATCGTAGGCTCTCTTGCTTATAGCGAGGGACAGAGTTATGAGAACGGCCAGTATGCGGAACTAATAAAGCCCGCTTCGCAGAAAAGGGTGTTTGTTAAGGTGAGCAACGGCTCGCTTGACCCGAAAGGTACAGCATCGGGGTATACTACTTATGAGACAATGACGGACGAGAACGGCAACTACGAGATAGAGATACCTGCGGTGGAGAAAGCGGCGGGTACGAACATAATCGTACAGCCTGAGACATTTGTCGGTACGCGCACATTGCTTACGGGCGTGGAGAACGGACAGCCTAAGTTCGAGCAGAAAGAAGTGGTGTTCGAGATTGCCGAACGCAGTCTTGTGGTGAAGCCGAATGATATTAAGGTCGAGGATTTGACTTATGGGTTCACTGAGCGTAATATGGAAGAGGGTTTTCCTGTAACGGTGCCTTTGAACGTGAAAGTCGGATTGGGCGTTTTCAAGTCGGATTATTATACAGACCGTAGGGTCTGCGATTTCGATTTCAGACAAGGTACATCGGTGATGATTACGGTCACTTATGACGGCATAATGGAAAACAACTCTGCAATGACAAGGAACTACGCCGTTACGACGGATTACAATGGGGAAGCGCATTTCAATATCCCGGCAAAGGATAAGCAATGGAGCAATGTGAACATTTCCATTAAGGCTATGCCGTTCACTGTTAGCAGCTTTAATTATTATGACTATTATGGCACCCAATATGTAATTAATGGCGGGGTTTATCGCCAGTATTATGGCGGAGGCATTGTGGACGCAGTTGATACAGTTGTTGATTTCACCGGCCTTGATGGTGTTACCGCCTATGTAGAGGCGCGTATGGTATTTGTTCCTTTTGTCGGTGTAGAGGATTATGGCTACAGCTATAATTCGTACGACTGGGATATGATTAGTTTCGATTAAAAAGTTGCCGTTATGAAAAAGTTCTTGATTATAATGGCTGCATTGGTTTCCTTTGCGGGAATGGATGCCCAAGAGCAGAAAACAGAGAAGCAATATCTGCCGGAGGCTGGCGACTGGGCTCTGGGGGTGGATGTTGTCCCGGTGTTGCGTTATGTCGGCAATGCTTTCAACGGCAACACGAATAATGAATATATCGACAATCTTGGAGGTGAACCGTTTGTCAATTCCAACAAGCGTTTTAATTCGCGCAGCCTGATGCCGGATGTGTCGATTCAGGGGAAGTATATGCTTACTGACGAATGGGGGTTGAGAGCCAATGTGGGTCTTATGTTCCGTTCGATTTACGACAACCGTTATGCGGTGGATGACAAAGCGTTGCTGTTGAACCCTCTTAGCGAGGACAAGGTGGTTGATAAAGCTCATAATACGAAGAACGGTATGAGCGTGATGGTCGGTGGTGAATACCGCAAAGGCAAGAAGCGTGTGCAAGGGGTGTTCGGTTTCGGCTTGCTGTTCGCTTTCCAGAACGACAAGACTACTTACAGCTATGGCAACCAGATGACAGAGATAAACCAGACACCGTCCGTAGGTTTCTCGTCGGGCAGTGTCTATGACGGCAATAATTACCGTTTGCTGAAGACTAACGGCAGCGGCTCGGATTTTTATACGGGTGTTACTGGCAGTGCCGGTATAGAGTGGTTTGTCGCCCCTAAGATTTCTTTAGGAGCGGAAGTGAACCTCAGTCTCTACTACATATTCGGCAATCAGGATTATACAGAGAGCGAGGGATATAATCCTTCTACCGGCAAGGTGGAGACACGTACGGATTTGGTGTCGCCTCGCTACCGTGAATTGTATATTGGCACGGAGAGCCTTGGCGGGTCGTTGAATATGACATTCTATTTCTGACAGGAAGTTGTAGATAATAGGATAGAAAAACTGTCTGCATCCGTTCCGGCGGCAGGCAGTTTTCCTTTTTTTGGAGTATATTGTCAGTAAATGCGGATAATAGCGTTTATTTTCTGAGGATTACCATATATTCATTGCTCATTGTGTCTACTTTTGCACCGCTGACGTTGGTCGGGCTTGTTTTTGACGGCATTCTCTTGTTTGGTATTTCACGTACTATTGTGGTAATGTGATGGAAACCGCATCTTTCGAATGTTTCTGCCGTGAAATAATCCAACGGAATCTGTACGCCTTTCACGTTCCTGTTGCCGACAACATAACATACGACACCTCCTTCTCTTACTGTCTCGGCGACATTCAGGATTGATGCCCAATAGTCGTTCAAGAAAGATGCGACTTCACAGTATCTTTTTATGTCCGTCTCCTTTATCTTTCCAAGTTCGTTGACAATGGTCTCTGTCTTGAAAAGCTCCCGGTCGCATTTGCTTCCGCCCATCAGTATCCGGTCTAAGTTTTGTGCGTGTTCAAACGTGAACCATTCGTTTGCCCAGCGGGAGAATTGTCCGTATGCGACGGTTGTCCGGCTGTCGCCGTAGGGTGGAGAAGTGACAACCATATCTACACTTTTTTTAGCCACAGCTGTCTGTGGTATTTTTAAAGAACTGTTGAAATCACAGATTTTAGCAGTCGTTTTATTGGTTACCGATTGTTCATATTTTTCTAAGCCGTCGATGTTTCTTCTTACTTTTTCTTCGAATAGTCCGAATACATCAGGATGATACGACTTTATTTTGTCCTCTTTCATTCTGAACCGTTTGAATTCTCCGTTGCGGGTGAATGAGGCTTCTCTTACGACTTCCGACAAAGCGACGTTGAAAAAATCTTTATTTTCACTGCATTCGTCTATCAATTGTGACAGATACGATAACCTAAGTAAACTGTCTGCTGAATACCAGAATGTATGATTTGAGATGCGGTCGAAATTTTTGTTTTTGACATCGTTATATGAGAAGAAAAAAAGACGTGATTGAATGGCGTAAAACTCTTCTTTCAGTTTGGATGCATCGTAAATTGTGGTTTTTACTTTCGATATGAGTCTCGCAAGCGGATTCAAATCAGTGCCGACAGAATTCATATTTGCGAGCGAGGCTTCTACCAATGAAGTGCCGCTTCCCATATAAGGGTCAAAAAGCAACTCGCATTTGCCTGAAGGCCTGAAGTCTTTTATCAGAGTACGGGCTACTTGCGGAATCATCATTGCCGGATAAATATGGTAGCAATGGGTGTATTCCTTTGTGTTTGCTTCTTTGAAATTCCAACTATTATCAATTTCTCTCTTATACATTAGTCCTTTCAAAATGAGCGTAAAACTATTCGACAAACTCTCAAAATGAGAATGCGGATAGGGCTTTTACAATATACATTTGTACAAATGTATAAATTAATTCAATGAAAAACGAATATCAAAATGATATGTTCGGTTATGAGATAAAATCTCATAGGGAGGAAACGGCATCATATATAACGTTGTTTACGAAAAGTCCGAATTTTCCGTCACGTGCAAATTCTTATTTAAAAGACCGGTTCGGAGTGCCATATGATGATAATCCGGCTTTGAAAAAGTTGCATACATCAATGTTTGCGTCAAAATTTAACACTTTTGGCAGCGGACTTTCGTTCAGGCTTGTCAATGACCGGATGCGTGGAATTGTAAAGATAGGAGTATACGATGTCGTGTCGAAGGAGCTTGTTGATGATTCCGTAGGATATACGTATGATTGTCTGGAAAAAGTTCTTAAGAAGAAATTGAAAGACTTGTTTTATGTTACTGCGGAACGCAAATTCATTGATGAAGACGAATATTTTTTCTTTAGCAAGGCTGAAATCTATTCAAATCCATCAATAGACAAGTTTTTGGAATTGCTTGACAGGGGGCTGATAATGTTTGATATAAGAATAGGCAGCTACAAGTCTGGCAGAAATATCGGTAAAGCCCACGACCATGGTAGCGGATTCCGTATTTTGGAATCCAATCTGCGATTGTTGTTCAGTGAGCGTATAGCGATTGATTAATTTGCTGATTTCAACAATTTGTCGATGGCGCGGTGGGCGTCGGCGAAGCGGAAGCTGCTGTAGGCGTCATCGAAGAGCGCGGCTATTCGGTCGTTGCACAGGTTGCCGATGGAGCCTTCGTGGGTGTGATGCACCTCTTTCATAGGCTCGAATTCGCCGGCCTCGATTTCCTGTCCCACTTTCTTGTATGCGTCGCGGAACGGCATCCCTTCGCGTACCAAGCGGTTTACTTCTTCGACAGAGAACATGTATTTGTAGCGCGGGTCATCCGCAATGCCATCCTTTACCTCGATTTTCGACAGCATTTCGTCTGTCATTGCCAATATCGACCTCAATTCGCCGAATGACGGCAGGAACGACTCTTTGATGAGCTGCATGTCGCGGAAATAGCCTGAAGGCAGATTGTTGAGTATCAAGGTTATTTCCATCGGCAGCGATTGCAGCCGGTTGCATTTCGCGCGCGTCAGCTCGAACACGTCAGGATTCTTCTTGTGGGGCATTATCGACGAGCCGGTGGTGTATTCGTCGGGCAGTTTGACAAATCCGAAATTCTGCGAGTTGAACATACACACATCGAAAGCCAGACGCGACACGGTGGCGGCAATACCGGCAAGGGCGTTTGCCACGATGCGCTCTGTCTTGCCTCGTCCCATCTGGGCGTACACCACGTTGTAGTTCATCGACTCGAATCCGAGCAGCTTGGTGGTCATCTCGCGGTTGAGCGGGAATGACGAGCCATAGCCGGCAGCCGAGCCCAGCGGGTTGCGGTTTGCCACGCGGTAGGCGGCCTGAAGTACCGTGAGATCGTCTGTGAGGCTTTCGGCATACGCGCCGAACCATAGCCCGAACGACGACGGCATGGCCACCTGCAGGTGGGTGTATCCGGGAATAATCTTGTCTTTGTAGCGTTCGCTTTGCGACAATAATGTGTTGAACAATTTCCGCACGGCAACCGCGACACCCTCGATTTCGGAACGGATGAACAGCTTGAGGTCGACCATCACCTGATCGTTGCGCGAGCGTCCGGAATGTATCTTCTTGCCCAAAGAGCCGAGCTTTCGCGTAAGCATCAGTTCCACTTGCGAATGCACGTCCTCCACTCCGTCCTCAATCGCGAATTTACCATCTTCGGCAAGCCGGTATATGCTTTTTAGTTCAGCGAGCAGCGGTTTCAGCTCCTCTCTCTCCAGCAGGCCTACGGATTCGAGCATGATTATGTGCGCCATTGAGCCGAGTACGTCGTAAGGGGCAAGATATAAATCCATCTCGCGGTCGCGTCCTACGGTGTAGCGTTCAACGTCTCCATCGACTTCCACCGATTTCTCCCAAAGTTTTGTTCCCATGCGTGTCATGAATTTCTGTATGGCAAAATTAATTATAAATGTCGATATTACCTCTGGCGGAATCAAAATCGTTTCAGGAAATCCGCAAGATTTTCCGACTGCTCCAGACTGAACTTCTTGCGCAGTCGGTTGCGCACCGCTTCCACACTTCGTACTTCACGGAACGTAATGTCGGCAATTTCCTTGCTCGACAAGCCGAGCCTTACAAGCGCGCACATTCTTAACTCTCGCGCGGTGAGGCTTGGATAGGTAGCTGACAGCGAGCCGTAGAAATTGCTGTTGATTTCTTCGAACGATTTGACAAATTCTTTCAGTCCGGAATCGTTATCCATGCGGTCGATGTCTGAGAGTGTCTCGCGCAATGCTTTCCGGGTTTCGGTGTCGCGCACGTTGATTTTCAGCAGGAGTTGTTTAATCCCGGCAGAAAGCGATTCTGTGAATTCATGCGCTCGCAAGGCCTGTAATGCCATCACGGTCCGTTTGTTCTCGCTTTTGGTAAGCGCATCCTCTTTTTCTTTCAATGCTATGGCATTCAGTCCCTCCCTCTCTCTTAAATCATTGATTTCCGACAGCTTGTATTTCAATTTGCGCTTAGCATTGTGCAGGTATTTTCTGCGCTGTACGGTCAGCAATCTTTTTGCTGTCAATAATATTATGACGAAGAGGCATATCGAGACAATCGCCGTCCATTTGGCCCGGTTGCCGGTAATTGCGGCTTCGTTTTCCAACTTTTCTATCCGGCCGGCTTGTAATGCTTCTTTTGTATAGACGTTCGAAAGACCTTGCGTATGTATTTTTATTTCCATATTTAGGATGGAATCTTTCACAGTCGCATATTCTTCGAAATAGTGGCATGCTGTTTCATAGTCATGCTTGTTGCGGTAGTATTTTCCCAATTCGAGCAATATGGATGGTATTTCTGTGATTGAATTCGACTTTTTTGCGGCGTTTTCAGCGTGGTGCAGATATGTGGCGAAAGAATCGGTCGAATTGCCGAAAATATGCGCCATCGTGCTGTAAGAATCCGCTAAATGTCTTGATTCATTGTGCGACTCTTGATACCCGATTACTTCCCTTAAGTTTCGTAGCGCGAGCGAGGGCTCGCCGTTTTTCAGGTATATTTCCGCTATGTTGCGTTGCAAGAGCATCCTCTTGCTGGAATCCCTTTCGGTGTCAAGTTGGTGCATTGCGAGAAAGGCATATTCCAAGGCCTTGTTGTAGTTGCTCCTTTCTGCGGCCGATACCGATAAATTGTTGTAGTTGATGTACAGTCTTTTCTTGTTTTTCCCTGACTCGTTGATGCGCACGGATTTGAGAAATAGAGAATCGGCTTGTTCATACTGGGCTTTCCCGAGAAAAATGTTGCCTATGTTGTTGTATAACACCGCTTGTTTCTCTTTCAGTCCGAATTTTCCGGCTATTTTCAACGCTTTTTCAAATGCGCTGACACTAAGTTCGCTGAGGCCTAACGAGCCGTAAGCCATCCCATAGTGGTTGAGGATGTCGATATATGTGGATTGTGCCTGTTCTGTGTCGGGAATTATGCTTTCCAGCAACGGACGGCAATATGATATGTAGTTGATTGTCTTATGGTATGAAGCGTTGTCGTAAAGGAGCGAGCACAGGTCTAATACGGTTTTCTCGGCGGCAAGGATGTTGCGCTCTGATGCGGTGAGCGTTTTTAGGGTATCCGCTTTTTCGCATATTTCCCGGAACTGTGTTGCCGTTTCATTTGCGGCATTGGCCGAAGTCTCGGCAAGTATTTTCTGATATTGTTCAGCCACGGGCACCGCCATCAAAACTTGACAATATGCCAAAACGGTCAAAAGTATTATAAAACTACGCATCCTTTCTGATTTTTTAATACGGCAAAATTAATTAATTGTGCAGATATTCAGATGATTTGCTGTCATAAAATGAGCCGGACGGATTGGCTTGTATTTTCGGCTTCCCTTGTATTGTTGCGCAATATTTTATTAATCAATTAGTTATAATGATATGCAGTACTTGTGTGTATGTAAAAATGAAATTATATTGTAAATAAATAAGGGTATTTGGGTTTCGTTCTGTCGTTTTTATTCCTTTTATTTGTAAAAATATTAACAATAAAACCGAATCGTATGAGAAAGTTATTTACCTTTTTACTTGGAGCGTTTGCCATATCTGTCTCAGGGCAAACATTTCAGGAGACGTTCGAAAGTGGTGACATACCCGGCACGTGGACGGTGGTCAACACCAATGATACTTATAAGTGGAATATAGCTCCTTATGAAGGCACATCGGATCTTGAACGGACTATTTCAGGTTATGAACAAGGCGGCGCATACGCGGTGCAGTCAAAAACGGGACGGGCCATGGATGGTGTCACTCCCGACCAGTGGCTGATTTCGCCAAGCGTGAGCGTTGAGAGCGGGGATGTGCTTAATTTCATGATGGGGCATAATTCGTCGTATAATGGCAATGCTAATGTAAAAGACGAGAACAAAGTGAAATTCGAGGTTGTGGTGTCAACCACAGGAACGGAACCGGAAGATTTCACTTATACATTGTTTTCCGTAGTGCCTGAAAGCGCGAAGGACTGGAGCAATTACAGCTTTGGCCTCGACCAATTCGCCGGTCAGCAAATACATATCGCATTCCATGACTATGGGACTACGGCTTCCACTCCGTATATCACCAATACGTTATATATTGATGATATAAGGATAAACAAAGAGAAAGTTTCTGATTTGCAGGTGACCGGCATCACGAGTCCTGTTTCGAGCTGTAGTACACAGCAGATGGTTACTGCTACGGTTTCTAATGTAGGGTTCGATTGCGGGTCGTACACGATGAAATGCCAAATCGACGGCGGTGAAATAATTTCTGAAACGGTCAACACGCCGCTTGCCGGTGGGAGTACCGCCACGTATACATTCACCAGTCCCGTGCTCCTCGTTGCCGGAAGCGCGCACGAAGTTAAGGTGTGGGCAGAAGCTTCGTCGGACAGCAACCATGACAATGACGCATTCACTGTGGAGGTGGAAATAGGAGACGAGATACCGTTCCCGTTCTCTATGACCGACGACAACGCCGAAACTGCTTTCAGCAGCAGTTACAAGCGCACTTCCGGCTATATTACTATGGGCTGGGCATATTACAACGACGCCATGATGAAAGGCTGGGTTTACAATTCTGGCGTGACAAGCTATTTGCAGTCGGGATGCATCGCCCTGCCCAAGGGGGCGGTCAAATTGAGTTTTGACTATATGGCTGTTGCGGCGGCAAAGCTCAACGTCTACCTCGTCACCGAACCGGGGAATTACGACTATCTTGCCGGCTCGGCCGAGCTTCCTGCCGCTGAAGAATATACGGCTGGCAGCATGGTGCTCGACGTGCCTGAAGACGGCGTATATACGATAGCGATAACACCTGACGGCAGCTATCTCGGATCGTTCTATCTTGACTATATTAAAATAGACGAAGCGGGTGCCGACGCGGCGGTCGTTTCCATCGACTCGCCGAAGCTTAACGCCACCCTTGCGAAATCGGGTGTAGAGGTGGCTGCAACTTTCAGGAACGCGGGTGGCACGCTGCTTGAAAACGTGCCTGTATGCTACCAGCTCGACGGCGGAGAAGTCGTGAGGGAGACAATCGGCAAGATAGAGATGGGTCAATCGCTGGAATACACGTTCACTACCGGGACTATCGACCTGAGCGAAACCGGTACGCACAAGTTGAAAGTGTGGGCTGCATTTGACGGCGACACTAATAGTGACAACGATGCTATGTCGCTGGAGATTACTTCTTACGAGGCATACACTTTCCCTTATACGGCAAGTTTCGAGGAGGATGAGCAGAACGGCGACTGGGTTACATACAACGCCGGAGACGACATAATCTATTGGACGATACAGCAGGTAATCGACGGCAACGTGAACTATGCGAAGGATGGGGAACAGGCCGCATATATAAATTCAGTGTCGGGCATAGAACACAACGACTGGCTAATCTCACCGGCAATCAACGCTTCAGAGGGCGACGCACGCATCTCGTTCTACTACACCACCCGGATGAGTTCAAGCTCCGGCGGCGACGGTTGCAACATAAAGTTGTACCTTGCCACGACCGATAATCCGGATGAAATATCCAAGGGTGAGCCGCTTGCCGTATTCACGCTCACTGACGACAATGTGATAGTTTATAAGCAGGGCTACGCGAAAGTTGAGATACCGGCGGACGGCACATATTACCTTGCATTTCTCAACGACGGCATGGGGCACGACATAATTCTCGATGACGTGCGTTTCGACCAAGCGGAGGATCTTGGCATACTTTCCGCCACTAATTCCGCCGTTTCCGGATTCAACCTGACTGAAAACACCGTGATAGTGGAAATAGCCAACCACGGCACCACGCCGCAAAGCGGATTCAAGGCATCGTATGCCGTCAACGGCGGTACTCCGGTGGAGGAGACCGTACAGCAGAGCATCGCGCCGGGCGAATCGTTGAAATACACATTCTCCACAAAAGCCGACATATCCGCTCCGGACACATACGCGGTAGTGGCTTCCGTTGCGCTTGACGGCGACGCGGACAATTACAACAACACTTGGACATTGCCGGAATTCACGTCGTATGCCAATGCCGAGTTGCCATACGCAGTAGATTTCGACACGGAAGAACAGCGCGCCCAGTGGACGGCCGGCGGAAAGTGGATGCTGGCGGCAAACATGTCGACAAGCCAGTCGGCCTACAACGGACAGGGTGCGCTCTATCACACAGGTGCGGCGGCCGACGGCGGCGACTGGGTATATTCAGGCTGCATAACCGTGCCGGCCGGGACTTACGACCTGAGCTTCTTCTACCGCACATTTATCAATATGACCAACGTGCAGATGTACGGTCAGAATTTCTCGATATATCTCGGCAAGGAACAAAGCCCGGAAGCAATGACCGTGGAACTGTATTCTGCCGAAGACGCAATCGTTTCGACTAAAGTGTACGAGAAGGTATTGAAACAGATAGAGGTAGAGGAAAGCGGTAACTACTACATTGGCGTGAAGTGTTCCACTACTTCCCAGATGGGTACGCTCTACATAGATATGATTACTCTTGAGCAGCCGGTTGCCGACGGCATTACTCTCGGCACTTACGAGTCAGATTTCGCCGGTAATCTGGATGAATGGTACCAGTACAATCCGGCGGCCAATTTCAGCCAGTGGCAACTTGGCGAAGGCGTTGGCGGCTCCTGTCTCACTGCAAGCGTTGTAAGCAGTTGGTACAACGATATGGCGGCCGATGTGCCGGGGTTGCTGGTCGCTCCTGCCTTCAAGCTGAAAGAGGGCGATGAAATCAATGTCAGCATGGATTACCGCCTTGCGGTGGACAATATCGACAACCTTTCCGACGAGGACAAGGCACGCGTAAAGATTGGCGTATATCTTGCAGACAAGAATCTGCCGCAGGCGTTCACCACGCAGATAGCGCTCGGAACTGTGGTCTCCGACGATGTGCAGACGGCAACAGGTAAGATAACCGTGCCGGCCGACGGAATATACTATGCCGGAGTGCTTGCCGACGGACCGCGTTCGGCAATAAACTATGTGATGGCAACAACCTCCTATGAGCTTTATTCCGTGAAATTGTGGAACGGCAAAGGCAGCGGTGTGGCTGTGGCCGAGATGGGCAAACCGTTCGTCTTTTCGGACAATGTCGTGAGAATGTTGTGTCCTTATGGGAAAATGCGGGTATATTCTATAAGCGGCGTGCTTGTAGGGCAATATTCCGGAGTGGACGAGATAGATATTTCCGGTCTTGCGAAGGGCGTGTATATAGTCTCTGCGGAAATTGACGGCGCGGCTGTTACTGAAAAGATTATAGTGAAGTAAAATTCTGATACTCTAATGTTTGTTCCGGCAATGGTGCGGGTTGAATCAGCACCGTTGCCGGTCTTTTTGTGTCGGATCCACGTTGATTATTGCTTTTGTGGTCTTTTGGAGCCAAATTTTTTATATGATTTTTTTGCAAAAATGCTTGCGTGGTTTTGGAAAAGTCATTACCTTTGCATCCGAAATCAACGAATGACTCCGTAGCTCAGTTGGTAGAGCAAATGACTCTTAATCATTGGGTCGAGAGTTCGAGACTCTCCGGGGTCACTGGTAATCAAGCAGTTAACTGATAGTTGGCTGCTTTTTTTGTTGTAATATGCCATACGGTCTGCCTGCGGCTGCGCTCTGCGGGCTTTGCAAGCAGATGGAGGCACTGGACACTATGGGTGGAGTCGCACTCGCGTATGATTTATAATGTTATCCTGCATTTTTGTTGTTAATTCTTCGTTTTTAATCTATTTTTGCAAGATAAAAAAACAGAATCCATATTTTATGTATAATATTTACAAACTAAAATCTATGTGTAGAATAAAGACTTGTTTAAAGGCAGCGTTGCTTACGCTGTTTTTTGTCTTTTCATTTTCGATGAAAGCCTCCGGGCTGCCGTTGAAGATGAGTAACGGGCAGGAATTGGATGCCTACGGCATCTTGTTGTTCGACCAAGGACAACAGAAATCGGACATCGTCTCGTTCAAGCTGCCGTCGGTCGACGGTTTTACCACGCTGTTCTCGATGGGGACGGCGCTTTATCCTACGGCAGGCGCTTATGCGGACGGGACGTATTACTTCGTGACGGCTCCCCTTGCAAGCTCGTCCACGGCTCCTGACAAGCTGTATAGTTTTGACCTTGAGGGGGGCGGCTCGCCTGTTGAAGTGGGGACAGTCACAGGGGTTGCCAACAAGGCCAATGCAATGGCTTATGACTATTCCGCCGGCAAGATGTACTTTGTCTCGTGTAGCCTCGGAGGTTCCGGTGAACCCGGTTTCGGGGCATTGTATACGATTGACCTTGCGAATGCATCAGTGACTAAGGTGGCTGATTTGAGCCGTTATTTCTTTGCCATCGCATGCTCTTATGACGGTCAACTGTACGGTGTGGCCAAATACGGCGATTTCTGTAAAATCGACAAGGCGGACGGTACGATAGAAGCAATCGGTGCTACCGGTTACAATCCTACCGGCGACAGTTCGCTCGAATTCAATCATACTGACGGTACTCTTTATTGGGCTGTCAACAGTATAATAGAAGGGTATGGCGATACGAATGACCTTCTTTGTACTATCGACCTTGCGACCGGTAAGGCTACGGAAGTGGGCAAACTCGGTTCGGCCGGTGATGCTTCAATTACCGGTATGTATATTCCTTTCCGTGCATCGGCTACCGGCACTCCTGACGCTGTTTCCGATTTAGCCGTGACTCCGGATGCCAATGGCGCATGCAAGGCAACGCTTGAATGGTTCAATCCTTCGACGGTGTTCAATGGTGGTGAGCTTGCAGCACTGAAGCAGGTTGACATTTACCGTAATGATGAATTGATTGCAAGTCTTACGGACGATGTTGCCAAGACTCCCGGCGCTTATGTTGAGTATACGGATGAAATAGAGGGAGAGACCGGTTTGCTCGTTGAATATAAGGTAGTGCCTGTCAATGAGGTTGGTAATGGCGTTGAAGCTGTTGCCGAAGTGTATGTAGGCAAGGATGTTCCGGCTGCTCCGGGCAGCGTTACGGTTGCGAAAAACGCTCCCGACGATGTCGCTATTTCATGGACGGCTCCTGAAACAGGATTGAACGGAGGGTGGATTGACCGCTCCTCGCTTGTCTATACGGTAAAGCGTGATGACGTGACTGTAGCCGATGGTATCTCAGAACTTACATGTAATGACAAGGTTGCGGAGATAAGCACATATACGTATGAGGTTGTGGCTTCTACAGCCGACGGCGAAGGCGGTAAGGCTACGGCAGAGCCGATAGTGCTCGGACCGGCCAACAAGATGCCGTATAACTGCACATTCACTACCGAAGAGCTTAAGGCTTGGCAGATTGTCGATGCCGACAATGACGGGCGTGTATGGTCTGCCGGTTATACTGGCGGAATGCAGTATAACAATCCTACTTATCCGCCATCGACAACCGCTTCAGATGACTGGTTGATTTCTCATTCATTCTATCTTGAGGCTGGCAAGAACTATAAGTTTGCCATTGACATCAAGACTTCGAGCAGCGGTGCGGCTAATCTGAAAATGTGTCTTGGAAAAGAAGGCACTGTGGAAGCTATGACCACTACATTGCTCGATTTGCCTGATTACCGTTCAGAATACCTTAATTACTCTTATCAGTGGAGTACGGAAGAAACTATGTTCACTGTAGAGGAAACAGGTTATTATAATATAGGAATTTATACATATTCCGCAGCAAAGACTGGTTTTCTGTATGTCAATAATGTGTCGCTTGAGCAAATCGCTGACAACAATCTGCTTTTGGATGCGTTCACTGGTCCGGCATACGTTGTGGCTGGAAATACATACACTTACACTGCGACTGTGCTCAACAAGGGTAAGAACGCTGCCGCTTCGTATTCTGTCAATCTGATAAATGCGGAATCAGGAGAAACGTTGGCGACTGCTGCAAGCGCAGCGGCGCTCGAGGCCGGCGCTTCCGCTGAATTGACGTTAGTGTGGACTCCTGAGTCGGAAGGCAATATTTCGGTAGCTGCGAAAGTGGATTATGATGCGGACGAGATAGAAAGCGACGACACATCCGACGCTATCGCCGTGGAAGTGCGCCCTGCCGGTTCTGCCGAATATGTTGAGCTTGCTCCTACCGGGTGGAATCAATATGCTATCGCAAGTCTGTTTTATAAATATGCGGTAGCACAGAATGTCTATACTGCAGAAGAGCTCGGTCACGATTGCGGAGTGATAGAATCGTATTCGTTCTATGTTAACAGCTCTTCTCCGTCTGCTGTTGAGGCAGTACCGTTCAAAGTTTATATGGCAAATACTTCCGCTGCCCCGACCGACCGCACTTGGATACCGGAATCGGAATGGACGCTTGTATATGACGGCACAATCGACATCCCTGACGGACAATCTACTGTCAAAGTGACGCTTGACAAGAAATTCCAGTTGGAAAAAGGCAAGAATCTGGCAGTGTTTACCACACACGACCTTGGCGACAAGTATTATAGCGGGGTGGTGTTCGGTACTTACAGCATAGCAGATTCGTATGGTACATATTATTATACGTCAAGTTGGACTGAATTCAGTTATAGCAGCTACGGCTCTTCATTGTTCAATCAGAAAGCGGCCATAGCATTGGATATGCAGTGTTCGGGCGCAGTGATTTCAGGAACGTTGACCGATGCGGACGGTTCGCCTGTGGCAGGCGCGCTTGTGACATTGTCGGGTGACAATATTACCACAACGTCGGATGAAAATGGTGAATATGCGTTCTATGCAGTGAAAGACGGCTCTTACACTGTGACTGTTAATGCGGAACGCTATCATCCGGCGGAAGCTGAAGTTACGGTGGACGGCGGCGACGCTGTGAAGAATTTCCAACTCGAAGAACTGTCGTACTATAAGGTTTCCGGCAAGGTGGTTCTTGCTGACGGCAGCCCGCTTGCGGATGCTACGGTTACTGTTGTCGCGATTGATGAATTCACTGCGACTACCGGTGCCGACGGCGCGTTCGCTTTCGATGAAATCCCGGCTTTGGGCGAGGCTTGCCCGCTGACTGTGGCTAAAGAGTGGTTTGCTACAACGGAAACTGAATTCACTTTGACAGACGGTGACCTCGACCTTGGCAATATCAGCGCGGAATATTTGAAATACCGTCCTGTAAATGTGTCGGCTGTGCCCACTGAGGATATGTCGTCGGTGAATGTAAGCTGGGCAGATGCGGATGCCGCTGTAGCCTTGCGCGTGGACGACGGTACGGTGGCAAGTCCTATCGGAATCGAGAATGCTACCGACCAGACTGTGCTTGGTACGGTTTACCGTGAACCGGTTGTTCTGGACGGCATTTCATGGTATCAGACTTATGCCGGAGGTCCTCACTATTATGTAACGGCTTATGTGTTCGGACTTGACGGGGACGGTAACCCGACAGGCAATGTGCTTTATCAGCAAGAAGTGAATGTCCCCGGTGAGAACCAATGGGTAGAAGTGGCTTTGAAAGATAAAGTATATGCTCCTGACGGTTGCGTAGTGGCATTGGGCTATGAAGGCTATCTTGGCGTCGGTGCCGATTCCGGTAAGAGCTTCGAGTATCCGTTCCTCAAGAACCGCCACGTTTTTGCTGCAACATATTCAAATGGTGACTTCGACTATATTGAAGAACAAGGAATGTCGCAGAATATGATGGTACGCGCTACTGGCAAGCGTCTTGCCGACAATGGCGGTGAGGAAAGCGAAGTGGAGGAAGGCTCTGTGATGCCTGATTTCTGCAAATACAATGTTTACAGATTGTCGGAAAGTCAGATTTCCACTCCTGATGCTTGGACTTTGGTGAAAGAGAATGCGGAGACTGCCGAATTTACAGATACTCCTGCCGATTTGCCCGACGGTGTTTATGCATATGCTGTGCGTACCGTATATCCTGACGGCACGATGTCGGAGGCCTCGATGTCGCAGTTTGTGGGCTACCATATGTACACCAAGGTGACTGTCAATGTCAAGTCGAACAGCGAAGGCGAGGGCGCCAAGGGCGCGCTTGTCTCGATGACCGGCCGTAACCGCCAGCACTCCTACAGCGTGGCTGTCGGTGAAAGCGGGCAGGCCGTGCTTCCGGAGGTTGTCAAGGACAAATACGATATGGCAATCACATTGGAAGGATATGAGGCGGTTAGCGAAGTCGTGGATTTCTCGGTTGAGGACAGCTACACCACTGAGGCATATCTTTTGAAGGAAATCATATCTGATCCGGTTAACCTTACCATAGAGAACTATGACAAGGATGTCAAGACGGCGTTGTTCACATGGAACACTTCGGCCGTGATATTCGACGACTTCGAGGACCACGAGGACTTTGCAATCAATTCTCCGGGCAAGGCCGGTTGGGAATATTGGGATCTTGACGGACAGCCCACATGGGGATTCGACGGTGCTACATTCCCGGGCAACGGCGACTATATGTCGTTCATGGTATTCAACCCGTCGGCTGCCGAGACGACAGATCCTGACATGCCGCTTACGAAATACCCGATGCTCGCGCCTCACAGCGGCAACAAATACCTTGCGAGCTTTGCGGCTTTGGTGCAGAACGACGATTGGCTGATTTCGCCTGAACTGTCGTACGCCCACGACTTCCAGTTCAGTTTCTATGCAAGCTCGGCGGCTCAGGCTGAGGGAATGCCCGACTATTTCAGCGTGGGCTATTCTATGGTTGACGAGCCGGAGGAAGATGATTTTGTATGGATGGCAGAACGCCTTACTCCGTTCACTTATTGGATGGAATATTCCTATACTGTTCCTGCCGGCGCTAAGCGCGTGGCGATACGCAACGTGTCGAATGCCGACGGCTGGATTCTGATGCTCGACGACATTTATATCGGAAGCCTTCCGCAGAAGCGCATGATGAAGGCTCCGGCGGCAGAGGATGTGCAGCGTCCGGCAGTAAGCTACAATGTTTATCTTGACGGCAACCTTGTGGCTACGACCGACCAGATTAGCTATCGTTTCGTAGATTTTAAGGACGGGGCGCATACGGCTGGAGTTGAGGCTGTATACTATTCCGGCACATCGAAGATGGAAACCATTCGTTTCGGTGAGGATGCAGGAATAGACGGCGTTTATGGCGCACAGGTGAAAGTATATCCGAATCCTACTTCCGGTTATTTGAAAGTTGAAGGAGATTATACAAGCCTTACGCTGACTAATGCGAGCGGTGTGACTGTCAAAGTGTTTGAAGGAGTGCAGGAAAATATCGACCTTTCGGATCTTCCTGAAGGCATATATTTCTTGACTGTTGAGAATGCTGTTCTCGGTACGCGCGAAATGCAGAAAGTTTCCATAGTGAAATAGGAAATTGTCTTTAAGACAGGCAAAGGCCTTATGCCGGTTCTTCTCCGGCGTAAGGCCTTTGTTGTATGCCTACGGTGTTTAAATGCCATAGAAATTTTGGAAAAGCGGAGAAAATTGCGGAAAAAGTTTTGGAAAAATGGAAAAATATGGTTGAAACGATTTGGAAAAGTATATAAAAGCTACTAATTTTGTTTTGGATAAAAGGAAATGCTATGCTTAATAGAAAGATTGAAAGTTACTTGGCAGAGTATTATTCCAAATCTAAAAATGCTTTGCTTGTGACAGGGGCGCGTCAGACTGGGAAAACTTATTCAATCAGGAAATTTGGCGAGTCCTTTAAGTCGTTTGTTGAAATCAATTTTATAGAGTTGCCCGAAGCGGTAAATTTGTTTGTAAATGTCAGGGACAGTAAAGATGTACTGTTGCGTTTGTCGGCTATTGCGGATAAGCCTTTGATAAAGGGCGACACTCTCGTTTTTTTTGATGAGGTGCAGAGATGCCCTGAAATAGTCACATTTATTAAATTCCTTGTAGACGAGGGAAGTTACCGTTATATATTGAGCGGCTCGCTTCTTGGCGTTGAATTGGAGGATTTGCGTTCTGTGCCTGTTGGGTATATGGGGATAAAAGAAATGTTTCCTCTTGATTTCGAAGAGTTTGTTCGCGCTGTGGGCTTGACTGCCGGTGTAGTGGAGGCGGTGCGGAGTGCGTGGAAGGACAGGAAGCCTGTGGACGATTTCATCCATACGAAAATGATGGAATTATTCCGTCTGTATCTGGTAGTCGGGGGGATGCCGGCTGCTGTCAATGAATATATAGAGACAAACAATCTCCGAAACGTGATGAATGTTCAAAAAGAGATAGTAACGCTTTATAAGAAAGATATAGCACAGTATGATAAGCAGGATAAATTGAAGATTGAAGAAATTTTCAATCTTATTCCTCCGGAACTGAATGCTAAAAATAAACGTTTTATTTTGAAGAATTTGAATGAGAATGCCAAATATAATAATTATCAGAATGATTTTTTGTGGTTGAAAAATGCAGGCGTTGCGATTCCGGTTTATAATGCGGAAGAGCCAAAAGTGCCTTTGTTGTTGTCACGTTCTCGGAATTTGTTCAAGCTGTTTCAAAATGACGTGGGGCTGCTCGCAAGCCAGTATGCGGGAAATTTGCAACTTCGTTTGATAAGTGGAGACAGCAATATTAATTATGGGGCAATTTATGAGAATGCGGTAGCTCAGGAATTGCTTGCGCATGGATTCTGTTTGTATTATTATAATAGCAAAAGAAATGGGGAAGTGGATTTTGTTGTAGAATATAATGGTGATGTGTTGCCTGTCGAGGTGAAATCAGGTAAAGATTATGTGCGTCATCGAGCGCTTTCCAACATAATGGATTCCGGTGCTTTTGATATTCCGTGTGCGTTGGTGTTGAATAATGAAAATATGAAAGTTGCCGGCAGTATAATATATGCCCCGATTTATATGGTTATGTTTTTGGACAATGCCCATAGTGAAGAACTGACATATAAAATAGATTTGTCTGGACTTGAATGATTGATGGCTGATAATCAGAGAAAACCGGCCGTATGACGTGGTGGAAACGTGGTGGCGGTTTTATGTTGTATAACATATAGTAGTGTTGGCGTATTTTGAGGTTTGAAAATATTCGCCATATTTGGTTGTTTTGTATCGAATTTGATAGTCTGAATAAAAACTGTTCTATTTATGAAAATATCTAATAAAATTGTGATGCCGGCGGTGGTGGTTGCATTGTCGGCGGTTTTTGTGCCGGATGCCGTTGCGCAACGCATCACTCCGGATGAGGTGGCTGACAAGAGTAAGGACGAATTTATCGACGGACTGCTCGGGCGGATGACCGTTGAGGAAAAAATCGGGCAGTTGAACCTGCCGTCGTATGGGAATGTGAAGCCTGACGCTAAGAAAAGCGAGATTGCCGGAAGAATATCGCGCGGCGAGGTCGGCGGAATTTTCAACATATTCGGTGTCGAGGACATACGCGCTTTGCAGGAAGTGGCTGTCGAGGAAAGCCGTCTCGGCATACCTATTATCATCGGTGCGGACATTTGTCAGGGGTATAAGACTACATTCCCTGTACCGTTGGCATTGTCGTGCAGTTGGAAACCGGAGAACATAGAGGAGGTAGCGAGGATTTCGGCAAGGGAGGTCAGTACGGACGGAGTGTGCTGGACATACAGCCCGATGGTCGACATCTCGCGTGACGCTCGTTGGGGGCGTGTGAAAGAAGGCGCGGGCGAAGATCCATATCTCGGCTCGCTTATGGCTGCTGCATGGGTGCGTGGTTACCAGTCCGATGATTTGAGTACTGACACCACGATAATGGCTTGCGTGAAGCATTTTGCCCTTTACGGGGCTTCGGAATCCGGCCGTGACTATAATCCTGTGGATATGAGCCGTGTAACGGCAATGAATTATTATATGCAACCATACAAGGCTGCCGTGGATGCCGGTGTGGGGAGCGTAATGACTTCGTTTAATGAATTTGAAAGCATACCAGCCACAGGCAACAGTTGGCTGCTGCGCGACATTTTGCGGGAGCAGTGGGGATTCAAGGGATTTGTCGTATCGGACTATACTGCAATAAAGGAAATGGTCAACCACGGCGTAGGAAATCAGGATGAAGTGTCACTGCAAGCGTTCAAGGCAGGAGTGGATATGGATATGATTGCCGATTTCTATAACGGTTCGCTGAAGCGGCTGCTCACTGATGGCAAGATTTCTGAAAAAGAGCTTGATGCGGCTTGCCGGCGTATGCTTGTGGCAAAATACGATTTGGGACTTTTCCACAATCCTTACCGCTATTGCAATCCGGAAAGAGGAGAAAAGGAATTGCGCTCGGCTGCTAACCTTGCGGCATCGAGGCGCATAGCGGCGGAATCGTATGTCCTGCTGAAAAATGGCGGGGATTTGTTGCCATTGGACGGTGTTAAGAAGGTGGCGGTGGTCGGGCCGCTTGCCGACAGCCGTGCCAATATGTGCGGTTCGTGGACTAAGGATGCCGTGACAGGCGAATATAACGGCTTGGTGGAGAATTTGCGCAAGGCGTTGGGCGCAGGCGTTGAAGTCGTGTATGCCCGCGGCTGCAACTTGGTTGACGATGAGACGTATGAATATAATTTCACTAACCGTGAAATCAACAAGCGTGGCAACGGAAAGGAATTGCTTGCCGAAGCGTTGGAAGCCGTGAAGGGCGCCGACGTGATAATCGCGGCGATGGGCGAGGCTGAGGCGATGAGTGGCGAAGGCGCAAGCCGCGCAATTCTTGAATTGCCCGAATGCCAGAAAGCTTTGATGGATGCATTGGATGCCACCGGCATTCCTGTGGCGATGGTGTTGTTTACCGGCAGACCGCTGGCATTGGAACGTCAGGCAGCTCAGGCTGATGCCGTGTTGAATGTGTGGATGGGAGGTTCGGAAGCCGGAGCCGCTATTGCCGATGTTCTCACAGGAAAGGTGAATCCATCGGCTAAACTTACGATGTCGTTTCCTCGTGTAACCGGACAATGCCCGATTTATTACAATCATAAGAATACGGGACGCCCGATGGCACCGGAAGCGTGGTACACCCGCTATGTGTCGAACTATATAGACGTGCCCAACGAGCCGCTTTATCCGTTCGGCTACGGACTGAGCTACACATCATACAGCTATGGCGATGTTGTGTTGAGCGCACAGGAAATGACCACTGCAGGGAAAATAAGGGCTTCGGTGACGGTGACCAATACTGGGAATCGTGACGGAGAGGAAATCGTGCAATTATATCTGCGCGACATGGTGCGCAGCATAACTCCGCCGGTGAAGGAATTGAAAGGCTACAAACGCGTGGCTTTGAAAGCCGGTGAAAGCAAGACGGTTACATTTGAGATAGGTATAGACGACTTGAAATTTTATAATTCATCTCTCGACTATGTTGCCGAACCGGGCGAATTTACGGTAATGATTGGAGGTAACAGCCGGGATGTGAAATCCGCAAAATTTGTATTGAAATAATTAAGCCCTTTAAGATTTATGGAGAAACAAACGTTATTGGCAGGGATGGCTGCCGCAATATTTTTGACACCGGCTTTTGCCCAAAACCTGCGTATGGATACTTATTGCAATCCGCTTAATGTGGATTACACATATATGATTTATAACGCGGAGAAAGATATTTCCTACCGTTCGGGCGCAGACCCTGCTGTCGTGGAATTCCGTGGGGAATATTATATGTTCGTGACGCGTTCCAATGGTTATTGGCATTCGGTTGATTTGCAAAATTGGGATTTCATCGAGCCGCAGAATTGGTATCCGCAGGGATGTAACGCTCCGGCGGCGCACAATTACCGCGATTCGGTGCTGTATGTGTGCGGCGACCCTTCGGGAGCGATGAGCGTGATGTATTCCGACGACCCGAAATCCGGGAAATGGAAGGCCGAGCCGGGAATATTGTTCGATTTGCAGGATCCGGATTTGTTTATCGACGATGACGGCAGGGCTTATATGTTCTGGGGGTCGTCCAACGTGTTTCCTATCAGGGGAATGGAACTTGACCCGCACCGGCGTTTCCATCCGAAGAGCGAGCGTAAGGAATTGTTCGGGCTCGACCTTGACAATCACGGCTGGGAGCGTTTCGGCGAGAACCATACGACTGATACCGACCTTGGCGGGTTTATCGAGGGGCCTTGGATGACGAAGCACGACGGTAAATACTATATGCAGTATGCCGCTCCGGGCACGGAGTTCAATGTGTATGGCGACGGCGTGTATGTTGCCGACGACCCGATGGGACCGTATACTTATCAGAAGCATAATCCGGTTTCGTACAAGCCGGGTGGATTTATGAACGGTGCCGGACACGGAAGCTCTGTCGTAGGGCCGGGCGGCATGTACTGGCATTTCACGTCGATGGCGTTGGCAATCAACGTCGGTTGGGAACGCAGGCTCTGCATGTTCCCGATGGGATTCGACAAGGACGGGATTATGTATTGCGATACCCGGTTCGGCGACTATCCCCGCTATGCCCCTTCCGTGGCTGGCAAGCGCGGACAGTTCCGAGGCTGGATGCTGCTTTCGTATAAGAAGCCGGTGACGGCATCGTCGCAAGTAGGTGAGTATGCGCCTACCGGATTGACCGACGAGCGTACCAAGTCTTTCTGGCTGGCCGAGGCCAACGACGGCAACCAATGGGTGACGATTGATTTGGAACAGCCGGGAAAGGTGTGTGCCGTGCAAGTGAATTTCCACGACTACAAGAGCAACATGTTCGGGCGTTACAAAGGACTGTGCCACCGTTACCAGATTGAGGGCTCGGCCGACGGTAAGGAATGGCACGTGATAATCGACAAGAGCCGCAGTTTCAAGGATACTCCGAATGACTACACCGAGCTTGAAATTCCGGAGACGTTGCGTTATGTGCGCTACAAGAACGTCAAGGTGCCCACTCCGTCGCTTGCTATATCCGAGATACGTGTGTTCGGCGTAGGTACGGGCAAAGTTCCGCAAAAAGTGAAGGAATTGAAGCTTGAGCGTCAGCAAGACAGGCGCGACATAGCCATAAGCTGGTCGCCGGTGAAAGGCGCGCAGGGCTACAACGTGATTTGGGGCATAGCTCCCGACAAATTGTATAGCTCGTGGATGGTTTACGATAACAACGAATTGTTTATGAAGTCGCTCACCGTAGGTCGGGATTATTATTTCTGTATCGAGGCGTTTAACGAGAACGGTGTGTCGGAACGTACTCCGGTGCAGCACGTCGAATAACAGGTTATGAAAAATCCGTTCGTTCGTCCGTTATATATGATGGCGAAACCAGTTGGCGCGGTATGCAATTTGTCGTGCCATTACTGCTATTATCTTGAAAAATCAGGATTATATGGAGGGCGGATGGGCGGATTTATGAGCCGTTCCACTTTGGAACGGTTTGTTAAGAGCTACATCGAAGCGCAGACTTCTGATTATGTGTGTTTCACTTGGCATGGGGGTGAACCGTCGTTGATGCCGTTGAATTTTTATAAGGATGTTATAAGATTGCAGAGAGAGTATGCCGGAGGAAAGCATGTTGATAATTGTTTCCAGACGAATGGCACTTCGCTTGATGCTGGCTGGTGCCGGTTTTTCAAGGAAAACAATTGGCTTGTCGGAGTATCGATTGACGGTCCGCAAGAATTGCACGACACCTATCGGCGCGATAAATCTGGCGGACCGACTTTTGCTAAGGTGATGGACGGCATTTCTTTGCTTGAGAAATATGATGTGGAATGGAATGCTATGGCTGTAGTCAATAATTTGACAGCGGAAATGCCGCTTGAATTTTATCATTTTTTCAAAGAAATAGGATGTCGTTATTTGCAGTTCACGCCAGTTGTGGAGCGTGTGGATGCCGGGACTGGCCGCCTTGCCGCTCCTTATTGTAGAGAAGCCAGTTTGACAAGTTGGTCGGTATCACCGGAGCGATGGGGATACTTCCTTTGTTCTTTATTTGACGATTGGGTGAGGTATGATGTTGGCGAATGTTTTGTGCAGCTTTTTGATTCTGTACTCGCTAATTGGGCTGGTTTTGAGCCTGGATTATGTTCAATGTCGCGAACGTGCGGACATGCTGGAGTTGTGGAGGCAAATGGTGCTGTATATTCCTGTGACCACTTTGTGTTTCCAGAATACCAGATAGGCAATATATTAGAATATACTGTAACTGAAATGATGTATGGCGACCGGCAGGCGGTTTTTGGCAGGGCAAAGCAAGATACGCTTACAGGGCAATGCCGCCGGTGTAGATTCCTTTCTGTTTGTAATGGGGAATGTCCGAAAAACCGTTTTGCCGTATCTGTTGATGGCGAATATGGATTGAATTATCTTTGCCGTGGGTATTATGAGTTTTTCAAACATACCGCACCGTATATGGAGTTTATGAAGACGGAAATCCTGAGCGGTCGTGAAGCGGCAAATATTATGAATCATATTGATGAATTAAAAACAAATGATGATGAATAAAACCAGAGGTCTAATTATGGGTTTGTTTTGTCTGTTGGCCGTAAGGATGGCAGCGCAGGACAAGGAGAGACCGAATATAATTTTCATTATGAGCGATGACCATGCCCGTCAGGCAATGAGTGTCTACGGACATCCGATAGGAAAGATTGCTCCCACCCCTAATATTGACAGGATTGGAGAAGAAGGCGCGGTGTTCTATAATAATTATTGTTGCAATTCTATTTCCGGGCCGAGCCGTGCGGCGATATTGACGGGAAAGCATAGCCATAAAAACGGATTTATGCAAAATTCCAATAAGGCATTTGACGGAAGTCAACAGACTCTTCCGAAAATATTGCAGGCAAACGGCTATGAAACAGCGATAATAGGAAAATGGCACTTAGTGTCGAAACCTACCGGATTCGATTATTGGATGATTCTCAATGACCAAGGCGATTACTACAACCCTTATTTCATAACAGAGACGGACACTACGAGGCATTACGGCTATGTTACCGACTTGATTACTGAATATTGTGTGGATTGGCTGGAAAACCGTGAAGGAAAGAGTAAGAAACCGTTTTTTCTGATGATGCACCACAAGGCGGCTCATCGCAATTGGGTGCCGGCAGTGCGGCATTATCATCTTTATGAGGATTCAGTGTTTCCGATGCCTGATACATATTTCGACGATTATTCCACCCGCTATGCAGCAGGGTTGCAGAAGATGAATATATACCGAGACATGTACGAGGGGCATGATTTGAAAATGGTGACAGGCATAGATAGCGACACTCTGTTGTATGACCCTTGGCCGCATGCTTTTTTGCAGACGATGACCGAAGATGAACAGAAACGTTTTTTCGACGCTTACCGTGACCGTAATAATGAATACTATAGCCGTAAGCGCACGCCGCACGAAGTGGCGGAATGGAAATATCAGCGGTATTTGCAGGATTATATGGCAACTATAGCAAGTGTTGACGAGAGTGTGGGTAGGATTTTGGATTATTTGGAGCGTACAGGTTTGGATGAGAATACGATAGTAGTTTATACGACCGACCAAGGGTTCTATCTTGGCGAGCACGGTTGGTTTGACAAGCGGTTCATATATGAGGAATCGTTCTGTATGCCGATGGTGATGAGTTGGAAAGGGCATATCACTCCCGGGACAAGGGTGGACGCGCTGACGCAGAACATAGATTTCGCCCCTACGTTTCTCGACATGTGCGGGATAGAAGTGCCGGCCGACATGCAAGGAGTGTCGTTCAAGGAAATTGTAGAGACAGGTGTTGTGCCAGCGGACTGGCGAAAGTCGTTATATTACCATTATTATGAGTTCCCGGGATTCCATAGCGTAAGGGCTCATTACGGAGTTAAAATGGGCGATTATAAACTGGTTAATTTCTATAAAGACGGCAAATGGGAACTTTTCAATCTTGCCGATGATCCGGAAGAGCTGCGTAATATCTACGGACAGCCCGGAACGGATGGCATTGCCGGGAAATTGAAGGAAGAACTTAAGCGGTTGCAAGAGCAGTATGATGTCCCGGATTATTTGTGTGAATAAAAAATGATTATATTATGATAAAGTTGAAACAGTTGATGCTTGTGGCAAGTTTGCTGCCTGCAATTGTTTTGCGTGCGGAGACTATAAAGTCGCCGGACGGGAATCTTGCCGCCGATTTCAAGATTGACGGCGGAGTACCTTATTATTCGTTGACATATAAAGGAGTGAAAGTTATCGATTACAGCCGTCTCGGTGTCAGGCTTAAGGACGGCCGCGGTTTGGACGGCGGTTTTGTCTGCACTGGGGTGGATACTGTCACCGTCGACCAGACGTGGCGGCCGGTTTGGGGCGAGGAAAGTGAAATCCGTGATAATTACCGCCAAATGGTAGTGGAGCTGAAACAGCCGGCATCAGGTCTGACGATGAGCTTGCGCTTCCGGTTGTTTGACGACGGCTTGGGGTTCCGCTACGAATGGAATTCCCAGCCTGGGCTTAATACTTTCATATTGGCAGACGAACTTACCGAATTCCGTTTGGGTGAGGATTATCTTGCATTCTGCATGCCGGGTGATTATGACACGAATGAGTTTGCATATACCACGGCGTGCCTTTCCGAACTGCAGACGGAGCTGCCCAAACAGTCGGGGACAGGTTTCCAGTCGAAAGCCGTAGGGGGCTTGATAGTGCAGACACCGTTGATGCTGAAAGGTGACAACGGCCTGTATGTCAATATCCATGAGGCTGCGCTTGTCGATTATGCCGCGATGGAGTTGGCAGTCGACGATGCCGGTTTTGTGCTGAAGGCCGATCTTGTGCCTGACAAGAATGGCGACAAGGGATTTTTGCAGGCGTCTTGCCATTCGCCGTGGCGTACGGTTGTTGTCAGCGACGACGCGCGCGACATACTTGCAAGCCGTATGATACTGAATCTTAACGAGCCGTGTAAATTTGCCGACACTTCGTGGATAAAGCCGATGAAATATGTCGGGGTATGGTGGGAAATGTTCACCGGGCTTCCCCGCAGTTGGAACTACAGCGACTATGTATGGGCAAAGCCGGGAGTGACCGACTATGCGGAGTTGAAGCCCAACGGAAGGCATGCGGCTACAACCGCCAATGTGAAGCGTTATATTGACTTCGCTTCCAAATACGGATTCGACGCAGTCCTTGTCGAAGGATGGAACGAAGGCTGGGAAGAATGGACCTCATATAATAAGAACCGTCATTTCAGCTTCACGAGCCCCTATCCGGACTTCGATGTGGAAGAATTGCAGGCGTATGCAAAAGCGAAAGGAGTGAAGATAATAATGCACCACGAGACTTCGGCGAATGCCGCTGATTATGAGAAGCAAATCGACGGCGCATACCGTTTTATGAAAGAGCATGGCTACGATGCCGTAAAGACCGGGTATGTCGGCAATGTGATTCCGCGCAGCGAGTATCATTCGTCCCAATGGATGAACAACCATTATATATATGTGGCCGGGAAGGCGGCAAGCTACCATATAATGGTCAACAGCCACGAGGCAGTGCGCCCTACAGGGTTGTGCCGTACCTATCCCAACTGGATTGCGCAGGAGTCGGCCCGGGGGACGGAGTTCGAGTCGTTCGGCGGGAATAATCCTGACCATACCACGATATTGCCTTTCACGAGGCTTATGGGAGGACCGATGGATTTTACTCCGGGATTGTTCGAGATGGATTTCAGCCGTTACAACAAGGATAAGAAAGACCGTGTACACTCTACTCTCGCCCGGCAGCTGGCGTTATATGTCACTATGTATTCTCCTTTGCAAATGGCGGCTGACCTGCCAGAAAATTATGAGCGGTTTCCCGATGCTTTCCAGTTTATCCGGGATGTGGCAGTGGACTGGGACAAGAGTGTCTATTTGGAGGCCGAACCGGGCGATTACATAACCGTGGCGCGGAAAGCCAAGGGGAAGAATGAGTGGTTTATAGGTAATACGTCCGACGAGAACGGACACACGTCGGATTTGAAACTCGATTTCCTTGACAGCGGTAAAAAATATTCCGCTACAATCTATAGGGACGCGGCAGATGCAAGCTGGGATAAGAATCCGCAGGCTTATGTGGTGGAAAAAGTCACGGTCGATTCGGGTTCGGTTTTGCATATTGTGGCTGCTTCGGGAGGCGGATATGCGGTAAGGATAGCGGAGCTTTCCGAGTAGGAGAATGCCATTCCTGTTGAAGATGTCTTAAATATGATTAATAAAATCATTGCGGATACAAAAAAGTTGCGTATCTTTGCAACCGCATAAACGGAAGGAGGTAGTGATACTCTTATTTGTCAGATAGATAGATGGATACATAAGGAGTGGTGCGATTTTGAATCTTGCACTTGCCTGCAAAGCGGCGTTGGCATGGCGGCTTTGCGGTGATGATTTATGCGGAGAAATGCCAAAGATTATGAACAATTAAAAAACAAAGAATAAAAAATGATTATCGTACAAGTAAAAGAGGGCGAAAACATCGAAAAGGCTCTCAAGAAATTTAAAAGAAAATTTGAAAAGACAGGTGTCGTAAAAGAATTGCGTGCGCGTCAGGCGTTTGAAAAACCGTCTGTTACAAACCGTAAGAAAATGATGAAGGCCATCTATGTGCAAAAATTGCGCATGGCTGAAGAATAATTTTCATTATATATTTGGAATAACGGAAAACTTTTCCTATTTTCGTGTTAAGAAACACGGAAATTATGGGAATCGATGGTTTTTTGAAATATCTGCGGTATGAGCTGAATTATTCGGCTCATACCGTTTTGTCATATTCCAACGATTTGCATCAGTTTTCGTCTTTTTTGACCGGTGGTGAAAAAGAATTTGACCCTTGTTCTGTTACGGTCGCCGATGTGCGCTCGTGGATGCTGTATATGTCGAAATCCGGCTATGCGGCACGGACGATAAGGCGTAAAATCCAATCGCTCAGGGCGTATTACCGCTGTCTTCTTAAGGAAGGCTCGGTGGACGGCAGCCCGGTGTCGGATATGCAGTTGCCGAGGATTCCGCAGGCTCTGCCTTCTTTTGTGAGAGAGAACGGAATGGATTGTGTTCTCGACTCGGATTTTGACAAGGGCGATTTTGAGTCTGTCCGTGACCGCCTGATTGTCGCGATGTTCTATGAGACCGGGATAAGGCGCGCGGAGTTGATTTCTTTGAAAAAAAGTGACGTAAACTTGATTTCTTGTGAACTAAAAGTGCGCGGAAAGCGTAATAAAGATAGAGTGGTGCCTTTCGGCGGGGAATTGAAAAACCTTTTGCGGCTTTATATGGCGCTGAGGGAGCAGTTGCCGGAAAACTGGCGTCCGGAGTTGTTCCTGACAAAAAAAGGCAATCCGTTGTATCCGTCGATTGTGTACAGGGTGGTGACAGAGGCTCTGTCTGCTGTGACTTCGGCCAAGCGGTCGCCCCACACGTTGCGCCACTCGTTCGCTTCGGTGTTGCTGAACAATGGGGCGGATCTTAACAGTGTTAAAGAAATGTTGGGACATGAGTCGCTTGCCACTACGCAAATCTACACTCATATCACATACAGAGAACTGAAACAAAACTACAAACACGCCCATCCAAGGGCATTAAAAAAAGGAGGGTAACATGGAAGTGAAAATTAAAGCCATCCATTTCGATGCAACTGCAAAGTTGGAGGAATTCATCAACAAGAAAGCGCAGAAATTGGCGCGCCGCAACGAGGCGATAGCCGCGTTCGACGTAACTCTGAAAGTGGTTAAGCCCGAGACCTCTATGAACAAGGAGGCTGCGATTAAGTTGACTGTTCCTAATTGTGAGGATTTGTTCGCGTCAAAAATCGCCGACACGTTCGAGGAGGCAGTCGATTTGGCAATCGACGCGCTCGACCGCCAGCTGGTGAAAATCAAGGATAAAAAGAAATAGTAATCGCAGTAGATTGTGTGGAAAACGGGCGGCATCCGGTTCGGTTGCCGCCCGTTTTGTCGGGCGGGCGTTCTTATTTATTAAGGTGTAGGTTTGCGGCGCCGGAGCGGCCTGCGCTGGCGTTAAGGATAGCTAAATGATTCTTTTTTTGAAAAATAAATGCGAAATATTTTGGATGTAAAAAAAAATGCCTAACTTTGCAGTCGCTTTCAGTCTTGCGCGGCGGCGCAATACGTTGAAAAAACGCCTCTTTAGCTCAGTTGGCCAGAGCACGTGATTTGTAATCTCGGGGTCGTTGGTTCGAATCCGACAAGAGGCTCAATAAAAAAGAAAGGATCGGCAATTGCTGATCCTTTCTTTTTTATTGAATTAACTTCTCTTCGAAACTTCCGTCTACTCCTTATTCTTTCTCATATAATAGGGTACGAAAACAAAAAGAAGAACTTCCCCCAGTTTCCTTAAAAACATACCTAACGAATGATGCTCCAAAATGTCAGAAATATAATTTTAAAATATTCCTTCACCGAACGATTACAGATATATTTCATATTATACCGTATCTTATCGGGCATAATCTGTTCTATATATGCTCTGTCAGGATCCGAAGCCTCTCCAAGAATCATATTTTCATCTACATACTCAATAGAAGCATAATCCGTAATCCCCGGACGTACACTCAATACTTTCTTTTGTTCATCGGTATATAAATCCACATACTTACGAACCTCAGGACGGGGCCCTACCAGACTCATATCTCCCTTTAAAATATTAAAAAGCTGGGGAAGTTCATCAATACTGGTTTTCCTGATAAACTTTCCCACCGGTGTAACCCTGGGATCATTC
>ERZ827423.263-NODE-263-length-71071-cov-5.421243_pt1 | contig 71071 bp, 48 predicted proteins | sample MGYA00519775_ERZ827423 | MGnify/ENA primary metagenome ERZ827423 (study PRJEB31778, sample SAMEA3449296) | human gut metagenome | biome: human gut; feature: human-associated habitat; material: faeces | place: United Kingdom | collected 2010/2012 ... | reverse complement strand
TTACAGCGACTTCCTTTATCTTTCACTTTTCATCCAACAGAACTGCGGATGAACCCCTTTTGGCAGACGAAAGACCGTATTTTGCGGCATGAAAGACCGCCTTTTACAATGCGAAAGGCGGTCTTTTGTAATGCTTATGGTAACGGTTTGATTTACAGGTAGTTACAATTTCGGTTGCGGTGAGCCGTCAGCCCTGTGCTGTCGCGCCTGCCGATAAGAATCCTGATGTCGTGCCACAAGCGGCGAGAGGCTGCGGGGCGTGGGGCTTTGACTTCTTGGCGACTGCCGGGATGGATAACAACTTTAACTCCTTCAGCTATTGAAGGGCTGGAGCTTTGCTGACATTCATTTTATGGCATAACCATGTTGCATTCGTTTTGCCATACCGGCGGAAAGTTGTAATTTTGCACGCTGGAAAAGCGTGAAGGGTTATGCGCCGGCCAGTGGTGGCATTGTGCCGTGCCGGCCGTCGCTCGTTTGTCGGCGTTTACTTGTATTACGCCCTTCGCGTGCATAAAGGAAGATTGTCATGTCATATAACTATGAGGCCAGGCTGAGCACGGAACGTATGGTTCCGCTTGTGTTCAAGATGGCCATGCCGGCCGTTGCGGCCCAACTCGTAAACCTGCTTTACGGCATTGTTGACCGCATATACATAGGCCACATACCGCAAATCGGCACCGACGCGCTGGCCGGTGTCGGCGTTACAACGTCGATAATACTGCTCATATCGGCCTTCTCGGCCATTGTTGGAGGCGGAGGCGCGCCACTGGCAGCCATCGCCCTGGGGCAGAACGACCGTGAGCGCGCCGGCCGCATATTGGGCAACGGCGTGCTGCTGTTGGTGGCCTTCACGGTGGTAACGTCGCTTACGGCCTATGTATTCATGGAACCGCTGCTGCTGTTGACGGGCGCCTCGGTGCATACCTTGGTCTATGCCGTCGACTATCTGTCGGTATATCTTATGGGAACGATATTCGTCGAGCTGTCCACGGGGCTCAACACGTTCATCAACGCACAGGGACGCCCCGCCGTGGCGATGTATTCCGTGCTGATTGGCGCCGTGCTCAACATCGCGCTCGACCCTCTGTTCATATTCGCGTTCGGCATGGGCGTCAAGGGCGCGGCTGTCGCAACGGTCATCTCTCAGGCGTGCAGTGCCGTGTGGGTGCTGCGCTTCCTTACCTCAAGCCGCGCTTCCTTGCGTATAGAGTGGAGGTATGTGCGTCCCGAGCGCAAGGTGATTGTGCCAATCGTGGCCCTGGGAGTGTCGCCCTTTATCATGGCGAGCACGGAGAGCCTTGTAGGCTTCGTGCTCAATACGGGCCTCAAGCGGTTCGGCGATATATACGTCAGCACGCTCACGGTGTTGCAGAGCGCCATGCAGTTCGGCAGCGTGCCGATGACGGGTTTTGCGCAGGGCTTCGTGCCGATAGTGAGCTATAACTACGGGCATGGCGACGTAGACCGTGTAAAGTCGTGCTTCCGTGTGGCCGTTACGGTGATGTTCACGTTCAATCTTGTGCTTATGCTTTTCATGATATTCTTTCCTCATGTCGTGGCGTCTGCCTTTACTGATGATGTCGTGTTAATCGGTTCGGTGGGCGTCATGATGCCGCTCTTCCTTTCGGGTATGACCATATTCGGCCTGCAGCGCACATGCCAGAATATGTTTGTTGCCCTCGGACAGGCTAAAATATCCATTTTCATTGCCCTTCTGCGCAAGGTTATCCTGCTTGTTCCGCTTGCCTTGGTGCTGCCTCGGTGGTTCGGGGTGAAAGGAGTGTTCGCCGCCGAGGCCGTAGCCGACGCCACTGCGGCTATCTGCTGTACGCTGATATTTGTGTGGAAGTTCCCGAAAATACTTATAAAGGTGAGAAAGTGAGAAGGTGAGAAAGCCAAATGAATTTTACGACAAATGTAAAACAATGGCTTCCTCACCTTCTCACTTCCTCACCTTCTCACTTTCTCACCTTCTCACCTTTACCAGTTGTCCGTCCTGAACGAGCTTACTGGCAGGCCGTCGCAGTACAGGTCGCCGTTAACCCAGTCCTTGAAGGCGTAGCGTACGGCTACGGGATGTGGCACGGCTTCGCTTCTGACATACACTTTGCTTCGCTCTATCCATGCTTCCGCAGGGTGGAACACACGGTCTTCGCCGGCCACTTCAAAGTATTTACTCTTCAGGCCGTTGCGTCCGTACACCCACATGTCGGCCCTGTTGAAACGTACTATGGCCGTATCGTTCTGGAAAGTGACATCACGGAAGTACGGGCTTTCCGATGTTATGCCTTCTATTCCGTATGTCTTGTCGAGCGCGAGCAGGGCAAGGCGCAGTCCGGCCAGGTTCTTCTTGCGCGGGTGGATACCGTATTCCAGTCCGGCATCAAGGAGCACGGCCATGCCGGCGTTGGGTATCATAAGCTCGGCTTTCGACTGTTGTTCGCGCAGAAGGGCGCTGTTCACCGTGTAGTTGATGATTTTATAGTCGTAGGGAGCTATCTGGCAGAAGTAGAAGGGGAAGTCGCCCTGTCCCCATTCCGCGCGCCATCCGTGCACCATAGCCGCCATCATGTCGGCGTAAGTCTTGTAACGCGGCACGTTGTCCTCGCCTTGGTACCATATCACTCCACGCATTGTGTAGCCAATCAGCGGGTGAAGCATTCCGTTGTAGAGTACGGTTGGAGTGCGGTTCTTTGATTTTATGTCGTCTTCAGAGGCGGGAATCTTAGCGTCGGGAAAGGCTTTCAGCCAGTCGGCTGTCATCCAGGCTTCGCACGCCGAGCCGCCCCATGACGCTACGATGAGGCCTACCGGCACATCAAGCATGCGGCGCAGCTCACGCCCGAAGTAATATGCCGTGGCGCTGAACTCGCGGACAGAGGCAGGATTGGCCTCATTCCACTTACCGCTTACCGTGTCAACGGGCGTGAAACGGCTGTTGCGCTTAACCGTGAAGAGGCGGAGCTCTTTGTCGGCGCTGTGCAGAATGTCCTCTACGGCGTTCTCTACAGGCTGGTTCTTAAATCCTTTCATCGGCATTTCCATGTTGCTTTGGCCGGAACAAATCCATACCTCGCCGATTAGTACGTTGCTAAGTTTTGTCTTCTCGCCGTCACTCAGAGTTATGTCGTACGGGCCTCCTGCCTTTGGAGTACGCACGGCAGTCTTCCACTTGCCGTCCTTTCCCGCCTTTACGGAATAAGTCTTGTTGTCCCACGACGTTGTGATCGTTACCGTTGCCGACGGCTTGGCGGTACCCCACAGGTTGGCATCGGCCTCGCGTTGCATGACCATTCCGTCTGCAAACATCTTTGGCAAGGTAACCTTTGCGTTCGCTCCAGTTACCGCGAGCAGTGCTGTTAATAAGAATGATAGTTTCTTCATTGTGTATTGTTTGTTTTTAGGAGTAATGCGAGAAGGAGTAAGTAGATTACCTGCCTTGTCGTTTGCAGGAACTGCCTTGAGGTCATTTCTACTTACTCTTTCCCTCCTTTACTCCTTACTCCTTGAGTTTTAATAATTCAGGATTACTTCCACAGGCCCCGTCAGTCCGGCAGGCAACAGCTCCTTGCTTTCACGGCGGAACTTGCCGTTTGTCCATATGCCCTTGAATGGAGGAGTGCCCATGTCGTTACCTTGCAGTGCGTTGGCCCATGTATTTACCACGGTTATCTTCAAGGTGTTGCGTCCGCGTTTCACCGCTTTAGTTATGTCTACGGCATAAGGGGCAGTCCATGCCGTGCCGCATTCGTGTCCGTTGACATATACAGTGGCTATGTCTGCAACGTTGCCGAGGGCGAGCAGAATGTTGCCTTTGGGTTTACGTCCGAGCTTGAACGTAGTTGTATAGGTCGCATGTCCGGAGTAGAACTTTACGTCATTGATGTCCGATTTGCTCCAGTCAGACAGCTTGTTTGTCGTTGTCGTGCGTCCTGTCTTCTCGAACTTTATAGTCCATTTGTTGCCGTTTAAGGTCGTAAGGGTCTTTCTGCTTGTCTTTATTCCTTCGGTAATGCCCGGTACTTTGTCGTCAGACAAGATGTAGAATGCAGAACCACCTTCCGGCAACGTAACGCTGTTGCCTGCCAAATATACTTTCCCTGTTATTGCGTCAGCAATGTATCGGTATTCCCTTTCAGCCCTGAATGTGGGTGTGAAAGTCATCGTCGAGTCTGTCTGGTTGCTGAGGAAGTATATGTCTGCACCGTCAGCATGGCGGTGGGTGAAGTCTATTCCTTCGGGTAAGTCGGCATCTTTTCTTAGGCCGATGGAGGTCAAGTCAGGTTCGTTCCACGGCTCCTTGATTACCGGCACGCCCCATTTCTCGATTGAGTCGATGGTGTTCCAGCATGTAACGATACGGCTGGGGTTCATCTTTCTTGCCTGGGGTATCACCAATGCAGAGTAAGCCATGCCGTCTTGTGTAACGAGCATGTTGTTCTTTACTTGTGATTTGCCCAATACGTCATGGTTGAACGAGTCGTAGCGGTAGCCGCGCAAGGGGTTAATCCAATGCTCGGCCTTTGTCATGTTAGCCGTATGGGTGACTTTCACGGGGCTTACCTCCAGCGGTTGGCCTACGTTGGCGAGTCGTTCTTGTTCACGTTTGAGGGTCTTTTCGCCGAACAGTCCGGGCAGTGTTGTTGTGAGTCGTTCAGGCAGGACCGCTCTTCGTGGTGTTTCGTCGCCGGTGTATACGGCAAGGTCTACAACGGGATGTCCGTATTGAAGCAATGCTTGGCAACGTGAAATGTAGCTCGTGAATGCCGGCATTTCCCTCCACCATGTGTTGTCGCGCTGGAAGAAAGTACCAATACCGTCAAGTGTCATTCCAGGTGCGCGGTCGGTCCATGGGTTATGAGTGTTTACATGGAAAACTATAGCGTTGATACCGATACAGTAATTTCTGTCGAGCAATGGTTTCAACAGAGCGAAGTCTTCATCCCATGTGCCGCGAATCTCGGTGAAACCTTCCGCTTGTACAATGTTTTTTCCATAGATATGTGCGCCGCTTACGGCGTCGAGCATATCGTTGAGCTTGTCATGTGTGGGGCTGTTCAGCCAGAATTCACCCATCGGATAGTCTGCATATTGGTAATGCAGAAGACCGTCGCTGACCATTGTCGGCGCCACGCATTCTGTTGAAAGCTTGCAGCCGTACTGCTTTGCAAGAGCAGCAACCTCGTCAAAGAAAACGTCGTTGATGAGTTCGGCAATGGTCTGTCGTATGTCGCGCAGCACCTTTTCAGACGCTTCGGATGAAGCGATTGGTACTCCGGCATATAATGGAAGCCAGCGCATTAGGTCGTATCCTCGGCGGCTTTGAAATTCCTTCGCGAAGTTGTCGCTCCAGTTTTGGCTGCCACATTCCCAACTGTCTACATGCAGTCTGGTAAGCACACGCTTTGCTATGTCTTTCGGTACGTGATTGTATATATTGGCAAACCAATTGTCAAACTGTTTTCTTATTGCAGTACGTGAGAACTTGTCGCACTCCAGTCCACGGCCACCACCACCCGTGGCGTTGATGTGTCCCGTGCTTGTATGTCCCATCCTGATTATGTGCCAGCGGCCTTTAGGCGGGTTTATGGATATTGGTTTTTCAAGAAAATCGTTTGAAGGAAGTACTCCTGTAAGGTTTATCATCTTGCTCGGCTCGACGCATTCATTGTCTGCAACGGGGAAATATTCGGATACACGCCATACTTTTCCGGACTTTCCTTCATACCCGTCAATAACTGGTTCGGAGCCAAGTACGAGTCCGGCGATTTTCAAGTTCGGTTTCCATTTTGCCGCATCCATGTCTTCTGAGCCTGGGTCGCTGCCTTCAGGTGTCCAATGGAATTTGAAGTAACGCGCCGTTGTTGCTGGTATTGCGTAAGTGGCGTAGGCGTCAGTGTTCTGCCAGCCTTGTCTTGCCGGACTTATTTCACGGACAAAACGGTAGTTTGTTCCGTCGTCGGAAGCGTAAACCTTGAATCTGTGGGCCTGATAGTTGTTGCCTCCTGTGATTATTTCAACGCTGCGAAGAGTATAGGGCTCGTCGTAAGACATTATTATGTCGCAAGGTTCCGAAGAGCGGTATGGAAATTCAACAGAGGCTTTTGGTTTCCTTGGATCGTAAAAGTCAGCAGGGTAGGCAAAGGCTGTTATATCTTCATAATAGTTTTCCTTGCACGCCGGACGTGGCAATATTATTTCCTGTTCGCCGCCTTCAACGATGGTGTCAGACCATACTATGCGTTGCATCGACTCTTCCGGTGTAATCCAGGGACCGCCGCCAAGCGCAAAACCGTCAGAGAAGTGGATACCTATTTGCATGCCGAGACTGTCTGCCGTGCGGAAGGCTGTATCCATCCTTTTCCACCATTCTGGAGACAACTGCCGTGCAGTGCCGTTATATTGTGGTCCGTCACTTACATCCTTTATCGGCATGAGGTAGCAGCCCTCGATACCTGCGTCGTGCATAGCGTTGAGATCAAGGCGTACGCCTTCGTCCGAAACACATCCGAACATCCAATACCAGAATGTCCAGGGGGCATTTTCTTCACTCGGGGATATAAAACGCTTGTACCATTCAGGAGTGTTCTCCTGAATGGTATTTTGCGCTGTTGCATTCGCCAGTGTGGCGCATGCGAAGATTATTGAAAGAAGTCTCTTCATGGTCATTCAAAATGTAATGTTACTTCACCGACATATGTTCCATGTGCCCAAACCGGTTGGGCAGACGGCCCGTTGAGGTCAGTTGTATTCACTTTATTGCGGACTGCCGGTATTACCTGCATCAGACTGATACCTGTTTCCGGCAAAGTATATAGCAACTGGTCGCGTCCGTCTTTCGGTTGGAATACTCCAACGTATTCAGAGTCAGTTCCGGGTTGTATGGTTATGGTGCCGTTCTTGGTCTTGAGCTTCATCCATTGTACACCCGCAAAGTATCCCTTGAATTCGGGATAGATGAAACTTTCGCCAGGGACAGGGTCATTGTAGTCGTTGCTCCATACTCCGAGCTGCGGCCCGTGCACCCTGTTTTTCCATACTCGGTAAGGTCCGTGACCGAGCCACTGCTTACTCTCGACGTCAGTTTCGGGCATATCGAATTTTACTCCCATGAGGTCTACCACACCGTTGAAGCAATATGTGTAGACAAGACGTGCTCCGCCGTCGGGCGCAATGTGCCATTCCGCCTTTTGAAGCGAACCGAGTTTGTATTCGGAAGTTACTATAACAGTATCATTTTCGCCGTCCTTTGTTGTTGTCTTGACGAACGTGCCTTGGTCAATGTACTCAGTATAAGTGGTCTTTTTCTTCTCGGCTTCAGGGTCGTCGTGGTTGTAGAACTGGTCGAATGACCTGTCCGCACGGCGGTAAGCGAAGAATTTGGGGCCGTTTTTGAATGTATATTCTCCTTTGTTTGTCGTTACGCTTGCCAGTGTTCCGTCAGTCTCAGAGAATGTGTAAGTCACATTTCCTGCCTTAACGGTATTGCCGCTGACTGTCGGTTTGCTGCCTTTTGCGCCACCTTTATATATATTGTCGGAGTTTTTCAGCTTGAAAACCCAGGTGAAGAGTTCCTCGCCATACTGGTCGGTAGCCTTTACGCTGAGTGCGTCGGCATTGCCTGGAGCGGCAGGAATGCTGATGGTTCCCTTTGAATCGGGAGCGATGTCGGCGCCGTTTACAGTTCCGCTTTTCACGGTTTCGGTGTTAGCTCCATTGTATTTTATGTAAGAATAATCAAATTTACACTTGTCAAGGCTGAGGAAGTTGTAACGGTTTTCAACGTTGAGTGTACCGTTGAAGTTCTCAGGCATAAACACTTGCACCGGACTCCAGATTTGTTTTACCGTGTAATAGCTGCCCTCTTTCTCGTGGTGGGGGCCTACAATGCCGTCAGCTCCGTAGTTGCCGACGTTGTCAATCATGTTGTTAAGGTCTGTGCGGACAACTCCTTCATCGGCGTATGCCCAGATAAATCCGCCTGCACAGCGCGGCCATGAACGCATGAGTTCCCAGTAGTCATACAGTCCGGCACCAGCTCCGCCGTCGTAAAGGGCGTGCAGGAACTCCGTCGGCATGAATATTTGTGGGCGGCGCATGTGTTCTTCGCTTTCTCCATAAGAACGGTAATGCATGGTCTCATACCCTCCGTAGTTGCCTTGCGGATGAAGAACGGGACGCTTCTGGATGTCCCATTTGTGGAACTCTCCGTCCAGTTCGGTGTTCCATCCCTTCTCATTTCCGTTGCTCCACCAGATGATGCAAGGATGGTTTACGTCACGGGTTATCATCTCCTTGATGAGCTTTTGTCCGTTGATCGTCTCGTGATGACCGTGCCAACCGCTCAGTTCGCTCATGACGTAAAGGCCAAGACTGTCACATGCATCATAAAACTCTGGGTCTGCCGGATAGTGAGACAGGCGAACGGAGTTCATGTTCATGCTCTTGATAAGCTCCACGTCGGCGATGTTGAGCTGTTTGTTCAGCGTACGACCGCTCTCAGGCCAGAAACTGTGACGGTTCACTCCGCGTATGTTTACTTTCTTTCCGTTGATGTACAGGCCGTCTCCCTCGCGTGTCTCTATGGTGCGGAAGCCGAACTTGTCACGTTCGATGTGCAGCGTCTTGCCGTTGGCATCGATGAGCGCGAACTCCACCTGGTATCTGTTAGGCGTCTCGGCAGTCCACAGCTTAGGATTGGAAACGTTGAAGGTAACGTCTGCATGGTCGCTGCCTTGGCGCACGGCAGTAGTGTTTTCAGCCACTTTCTTGCCGCTCATGTCGCTTATCGTGGTGCGCACTTTTGCTCCTTCGAGCGTATGGTTGAGCAGGACAAAGGCGCTGAACGAGCCATCCGCCTTTGCGTCTATTGCCGTCCGCTCGATGTTTATGGCAGGTTTGCAGACAATAAACACGGGGCGGAATATGCCGCCGAAGTTCCAGTAGTCGGCACGACGCTCGGCAAGGTTAACGCCCTTGTTGGTACTTTCCTTGCTTACAGTTACCTCGAGAAGGTTTTTCTTGTCGCCGAAGAACACACGGTCGGTCACGTCGTAAGTGAATCGGTAGAACGCTCCTTGGTGCAGCGAACCAGCCTTGCGCTTGTTGATCATCACCTCGGTATCGGTCATCGAACCCTCAAACACGAGGTCGATGTGGTGGTTTTCCCATTCTTTTGGCAACGTAAATTCGTACTTGTACATGCCTTTCTCGTCGGCAATACCGTCGGGAAAGGGTTTACCGTAGAACTTCATGCCGTATTGGTAAGTGCCGAAGCCTTGCAGCTCCCAGCACGACGGCACGCCGATTTTTGTCCACTTGCCCGAGTTGTTTCCTCCCGTGCAATAGAAATCCCATTCTACCATGTCGTCGCTGCCATGTCCGCTAAGGTACTGGCGCTGTGTGTACACGCTGCCTTGCGCGAATGCTCCAGTTGCGAACGATGCCAGCAGTAGGGCTGAAATCAATAGTTTCTTCATCTTTGTTTTGTTTAGGGGAGAAGGAGTAGGGAGAGAAGGAGTAAGTAGAAATGCCTGTTCTGCTTGACAATCACGTTCCTCTCGTTTAGGCCTTGCTCTTTGTTTTTATTTCTTTTATTATTTTATTCTCGTAAAACGGACGTGCAGCGTGTGCGGCTTTTGCGGTATGCTGTACTTCGTCAGCACGCCAGGGCCGCACGAACTGTTGCCCAGTCCCATCACGGCGGCGTCTATATTAAGGTAAACGTTGTCCTCGATAGCGAGGTCGCAGTCGTGCGCCGTGGTGTAAAGTTGTGCCGTAGAGTAGGGCAGGGCGGTAAATGAGAACGGCTTGTCGGCCTCTGCCGTGATACGCCATCCACGGCCTTTAGCGTCGGTGATGGTCACCTCTGCCGTCTGCTCATGGTTGCCAGAGTATTGCGGACGGGCGTAATGCACGTACTGTTCGGCCACCGTACTGTTCCAGCGTCCTATCGAGGCAGCCTCCAGTCGGTCGGGATATGTATCCTGGAGTCCCATTCCGTACCAGCTCAATTGTGTCATTTCCTTGGGCAGGACAAACGTGTTGCCCATGCAGGGGAGCGGCGGAAGCGTGCCTTCTGGGGTGTAGGTGGCATGGAAGTCTACCGACCCTTCGGCGTCCATCTTGTATGTATAGTCGGCGCGTATGCTGCCGTTGATGTATTTGTTGGTTGTGGATACGCTTACCGTCACTGTGCCGTCGGCATTCCTTACGGCTTCCAAAGGCTTGGTGATTGTGGTTGAGAGAGAGTCAAGACGGTTGTTCTTCCAGTCCTTCGCAATCCAGTTGCCGAAGCCCTTGTCGTTGTCCGTGGGGGCGCGGAAGAAGTGCGGACGCACCATGTCAAACCATTTCTTGGCTTCTTCGATGTCTGCCTGTTTGCCCGTCTTCAGTTTCTTTGCCTTGAATGCGGTAGCCATGCGGTCGTTGATTACGAACTGCTCGTTGCAGACCTCATGCCCCGCGTCTGCCCAAGGGGTGCTGTTTGTGAGGACGACGCTTATGTTCAGGCGTACGTCCTTGTCCTCGTCATATTTTAATGTGGGCAGGGTTAAGTCCTCAAGTACGCCTTTCTTCGTAATTTTGCCGTTCTCCGTGATGTTCCAGAGGAACGTATAGTTGTCTAATGAAACATGTTCGTCACGCTTGATTACGTTCACCTTGCTGCCGTCCAATGTCAGTTTTATCGGTGCATAGACAGCTTTCACCTCGTAGTATTTTGGCGTTGGTTCGCAAGTTGACGTAACAATGCCCTTTATGCAGAAGGCTCCGAGGTTGGGTGCGTCGTTGAAGTCGCCGCCGTATGCAACCATAGTCTTGCCGTCGTCACGGCGCTTGAAGATACCCTCGTCGGCCCATTCCCAGATGAAACCGCCCAACATGCGCGGGTGACTGTATATTTCGTCCCAGTATTCCTTGAAGTTTCCCATGGCGTTACCCATCGCGTGGGCGTATTCGCTGGTAAGGACGGGACGGTTATCGTTGGTCTTCTGCGCTATCGAAAGGAGCCTTTCCCAGCGTGCGTTCTCGGGGCGTTCCATGTTGTTGTCCTTCACTCCGGGATTGAGATACTCTTCCTGTACGCGCGGATAGAAGCGGCTTATCACGTCAACGGTGGCCGGGTCTTTGCTGTCAGGGCCTTGAGCGCCTTCGTAATGTACAAAACGTGTCGGGTCATATTCCTTCACCCAGGCTCCCGTTGCCGCGAAGTTAGGGCCCCATCCCGACTCGTTTCCGAGCGACCAGAACACTACGCAGGCATGGTTGCGGTCACGTATTACCACGCGCTGCGTCCTGTCCATGAAGGCGGCAGCCCATGTCGGGTCGCTCGCAAGCTGTCCGCGCAGACCGTGTTCCTCGATGTCGGCCTCGTCCATTACGTATATTCCGTACTTGTCGCACAGCTCATACCAGCGCGGGTCGTTGGGATAATGGCATGTGCGCACGGCGTTGATGTTGCCCTGCTTCAGCAGTCTTATCTCCTTCTCCATGCGTTCCATGGTCATCACCTTGCCCGTTACGGGGTCCATCTCGTGACGGTTAACTCCGCGGAAGCGGGTCGGCACGCCGTTGACAAGGAAGCGGCCGTCCTTTATTTCAAGGCGGCGGAATCCGATTTTTGTCTCCACCTGCTCTATCTTGTTGCCCTTATCGTCGACCAAGGCCAACTTCAGTGTGTAGAGGTTAGGCGTCTCTGCCGTCCATTTTAGCGGGTTCTTTACCGTTGCTTCGAGCCATCCGTAGGGGGCGTAACCACGTTGCGGGTTGCGCGCGTTCATGATTTTGCCCTTGTGGTCGAGGTTCAGCATGGGGACGGCATCTTGTTTCAGGACGCTGTCGAGCACGGCTTTGCCGTTGGCGTCGTACAACTGTGCCTCTACGTGATAGCCCTCTCCGCGCTGTCCTTCGATAACCGACAGTTCGGGATGGATTACGAGTCGTGCGTCGCGATAGTTGTCGTCAAGCAGCGTGCGCACGCCGAAGTCACGAATGCGGATTGGCGGCGTGGCGTAAAGATATATGCTGCGGTGTATTCCGGCGAGGCGCCACATGTCCTGGTCTTCGAGGTAACTGCCGTCGGAATACTTCAAAACTTTCAACGCTATGAGGTTCTCGCCGCTGTTGAGGTAGGGCGTCAGGCGGAACTCCGCAGGCTCCATACTTCCCTCTGAATAGCCTACCTGGCGGCCATTGACGTAAACGTAGAACGCGCTTGCCACCGAACCGAAATGTATGTACACCTCCTTGCCCTTCCAATCGTTGGGTATCGTGAATGTGCGGCGGTAGCAACCGGTGGGGTTACGCTCGACGAATGCCGTGTACTTGCGCTTCGGTTCCTTCATTACGAATGGCGGGTCAATCTTGAACGTGTAGCCCGAACTGCTGTAGATTGGCGTGCCGTAGCCGTTGACTTCCCAGTCGCCGGGCACGCTGAAGGTCGTCCATGACGTGTCGTCGAAGTCTTTTTGATAGAAATTCTCGGGTTGTTCGTCGGGCGTCTTTGTCCAGTTGAACTTCCACAGGCCGTCAAGCGACATCTGTCTGTCGCCCGGCGTTGTGCCGTAAGGCGTGAACGAGGCTCGTGCCGGTTCACGGTTTATCGACATGACGTATTGGTTTTCCCAGTCGTGTCCTTGTCCTGCGGCCATTGCCGAGCACAGGGCGAGGGCTGCTGTCAGTAGTAGATTTCTCATCATTGATGGTTTCTTGTATTGTTCAATATGGTGTCTTTCAGTACGCCTTGTTTCCGCTTGCGTTGCGAAAGACGGCAAATCGCGTTGTAAAAGGCCGTCTTTTGGACGGTAAAAGACGGTCTTTCGCAGCTTAAAAGACGGCCTTTTGCAATGCGTTGAGTATCAGTGGGTTATTCAATCGTAAGTTTCTCGAACAGCATTTTGTCGAGTCCCTCGCCGCTGAGCGTCACGATATAGCTGCCCGCGTTGATTTGCGAGCCCGTGGTTATACTGGTGTTGCGGCGCTTGGTTTTCTTCACCGGAGTCTGCAGGAACGTGATGTCGTCCTCCTTGTAGACTACGCCGTTGAGGTCGGTGATTTTCACGTGCAGGTTCCTTACAGCCTCGGGGTTGTAGTAACGGAAACGCATCGCGTAGACTTTGGCTACTCCCACGTTGAAGTTCCACGTCATTGTGCTGTCCTTCACCATGCCGTCCACCTCTATGGCGCTGCTTGTGCGTGGCGGCAGCAGGCTGTCTGGCATTTCCACAAGGATGTCTTTGTCGAACTTATGCCATAGGCTGTCGTCTTTTATTTCGGGATAGTCGGCAGCGGCGTCAGGGTCTTTCGAGGCTATTGCTATGGCAGATATTATCGCCTGTCCGGCGCTCACTTTCGGGAAGTCAATCTTTATTCTGTCGCCGGAAGTGTAGACGTTCAGCACACGTTTGTAGGGTTTTGCGTAGCGTGCCTGTGCCCATACGTCGAGGTCGCGGATGCAGGTGCTGTCGTTGATAGCCACGTCAAAGAGGCGCAGTCCTTCGCAATCGGTTGTTTCGCTGGCGCCCGGGCCATACCAGGGCTCGATGAAATACAGCTCAACACGATAGTCGCCGGGGCGTACGGGGAACGAGTATGACAGCTCGTGGCGGCCGAAACGCGATGTGCGGAACAGCGGCGATACGGGCAACAGCGGATTTGACGTCTGGCTGGCCATGTACGAATTAGCCTCCTTCGGGAACCTGTCGCCCCATGAGCGCGACCATTTAGTGTTGTCTTGTGTCCACTCCGTGGCGAAGATATCAGTGTAGGTGTCGCCTCCGCAGTTTATGTTGTACAGATAATGGTAGCCTTCGGCAGGCTTCAGAATCTGCTCGTTCCATGTGCGGAACGATGGCAGTGCCAGCGTATCGGCTGCTGCCGGTTGGCCGTTGAAGTAGGCCGTGGCAATGAGCAGGTCGCCTTTCAGCTCTGCGTTATGCCATTTATAGAGTGTCGTGTTGGCTTCTCTTGTCTTTTGTTCTTTCCACCATCCGCATTGCAGAGCTACGGAGTCGCAGTTGCTGTACACACGGATGCTGTCCGTAGTGATGTTTGGCACGATGTACACCATCGGTTCCTCAGAAGCCGGAGTGTAGAGTGACTTGTACATATAGAACGCGTCCGTAGGCTGTTCCCATGTGGTAAAGATTCCTTTATGGTTGAACGGGCCAACCTTGTCGATACGCCTCAAACCCTCGTCAGGCTGGCGTCGTCCGGGGTTGTCGTGGCTTTGCAGAATCCATTGGAACTGTCCGCACACGCTGTCCTTAACGCTCTCGGCCAGCTGAGCCTTGCGTTCAAGGATGTCGCAGAATTTCTCCTCGGTGTATCTTTGTCCCGTATGGTTGCCCACGGTGCGCCATGCGCCGTACTCGCCGTTGAGCAGCTGGTCGTCACGTTTCAGTTCCTCGGCGTAGTTTTCGAGCTTTCCGCCGTATGTTCCGCTCCAGTTCTGCACTACGTTCCAGTCGGTTCCGTCGCCTCCGTTGCAGGTCGTCACGAGGCGCATGGTGGCGCACATCGGGTCCATCTGCTTTATTATGTCCATGCATTCTTTTGCAAAGTCAGCGGGCAGGGTGCTCTCGTTCTGCAATCCCCACAGTATAATGGACGGAGAGTTGCGGCGTTCCTTAACCCATTGCACCAGGTGGCGCTTGAAACTTTCGCGGAACTGGGGCGTGTCATACCATATATGGGCCGAGAATTGGGGCCACCACAGCAGGCCTTCCTTGTCTATCAGGTCTTTGTAATGCAGGTTGTGTGGCTGGTGGGCGTCACGGAATGCGTTGAATCCGGCACTTTTCACTTCCTTTATTCTGGCGTCAATCTGCGCGTCGGTAAAGGCGTGGCTCTGTCCGAACTGGTGCTCGTACTCGCACACTCCGTTGATGAATACAGGCTTGCCGTTCAGGTAGAAGCGGTTGTCACCGTCTTTTCTGTTGAGCGGCCAGCTTGACGTGCGTACTCCGAAAGGTGTAACGAGGTCGTCGGTGGCCTTATTGTTACGTTTCAAAATGGTGTTGAGTGTGTACAGATAAGGGTCGTCAACGTCCCAAAGGTGTGCGTCCTTGATGGCTGCTTGTTGCTTTACGAGCTTCATTTCGCCCGGTTTCAGCACGATATTGTCGGTCAGGCGGATTACCTGTTTACCGCTCTTGTCGCATATTTTGCTGATAACGCTTATGGTGTCGGCGGTGTTCCCGTAGTTCTTCACTTCCGTCTCGACAAACAGACTGTCGGCCGTAGCGTTGTTCCAGATGTGCGTTCCGAACGGTTCAACACGTGTCTTGTCCGTTATTTCGAGAACTACGGGGCGGTAAATGCCGAACGGTTGAGAGCCTTCACTGAATCCCCATTCGGAACTGCAACCGCCGCAGACCCACGGCATGTCGGTTATTCCCTTGGGATGTGATACTCTTACTGTAAGTTCGTTGTCGCCACCCTTGTTGACGTTCTTGGTTATGTCTATCGTCTTTGTTGTCCTGCCGATGTCGTAACGGCCGAGACGTTTGCCGTTGAGGGTCACTTCGGCGTATGTGCCTACGCCCTCAAATCGGATGAAGTACTGCTTGCCGTCCATGTCGGGAGCGGTAAACGTTTTCTTGAACGTTGCGTTACCATGCAGGTTGCCGTGCTCTTTTTGCAGCGCGCCGTAGTAATCGTCGAGGTTGAAAGGTATGTCCTTGACGAATGTCTTGCGGTCGAACGTAATGTTCCAATTGTCGTTCAGTGAGGTGATAAACCTCTTTCCCGTTGCGTTAGGACGCGGAAAGTTCACTTCACTCTTGCCCATCGGTTTGCTTGTCGCAACGGCAATACCGCGCTGGTCATGGTTGTTCACCGCGCAATAGAAGTGGTACACCACTCCGTTATGGTTGATAACGCAACTCTTGTGGGCAAACATTTCGTCGTAAGGTTTCGACGGAATGATGAGGTCTTCGCCCTGCCAGTCAGTCCAATGGATGAGGTCATAGCTGGCAGCGAACGTGTTGAAGGCGTTGTATTCACGAGTAGGATTGAACGCAGAGAAGTAGAACATCACGTAAAGGTTGCCCATCTTTACTATCTGTGCGTCGCCGGTTATTGTGCCGTCAGAGTCGTGCGCAAAGACGGGATTGCCCTCATAGCGTTTCCATTTCTTCATATCGTTCGAGAAAGCAATGCCAACACGCTCACCCTTCGGATGTGTCTCGTTCTTTCCCGCAGCGTTATAGAACATCATGAACTGGTATCCGAACTTCTTTTTGTCCACCATGTAGACCGTGCTTTTGTACTGGGTCATCTGCTCCCACCACTGCGCTTCCTTGTCGTCATACGACATTATGGGCTTCTTGTAGGTTTCCCATAGATGGGCTTTGGTCACGTCGCCATCGGTTGAAGCAAGTCCGATACTGAGCGGAGCGTTGACCGATTCATATCCGGTTCCGGCTCCTCCTATGTAGGTCATCCAATAGCGGTCCTTGAACTTCTGGATGTTATAACTGCCGCCCCATTCGTTATCAATCAACGCAGGGAATCCTCCACGCTGGTTCATATCCCAGCCTTCGTTGCCGAAAGCCAGCACACGGCCGAGGGTTTGCCAGTGGAGAAGGTCTTTACTCTCGGCTATCCATGTCTCGTAGCCGCGGCCATTGGTTCCGTTAGAGCCGTTGTAGCACACGTAAGTCATGTACCACATGTCGCCTTGGCGGAACACCGTGGGGCAGTCTACTTTCCTGTCGTTGCTCTTGGGAGCGACAACAAGGCCGTATTTGTACGGAGTCCTTACCTTGTTATATATGTTACGCATCGCCTCTTGGCTCACCTTCGTCTGTACCGTTGGTTGTGCCTTGGCGCGCCGGCGGTTACGGTTTTGCGCTTGTGAGTCGGCCGCTATTAGTAGTAATAGTATGAAGATTATGTTTCTAACCATTTCTTTCTTGATATAGGCGTTTGTCGGATACGTTTAGCCTCGATTTTTCCGAGGTTGTAAAATACGGCATATTGGCTTGCAAAAGGTGGCCTTTTATCGTGTAAAAGATGGCCTTTCGCATTGTAAAAGGGCACCTTTTGCAAGAGCGTTGTTTTTTATCATTATGTTATTCCATGAACAACCAGTCTACTTCATCACTCAAGCCGTTGAGTCCGGCGTCACGGATTTTAAGGTCGGTTGCCGTGAATCCTGCCACCATTATGATACCTTTCGGCAAGCGGATGGTGTGGTGTCCGGCTGGCATGTGGTATGCGTGGATGTTCACGATGGGCATGTTTGACATGACGATGGCATTGCTTATAATAGGCTCAGCCTGGCCGAATTCGTTTCCTGTGGCGTCAATCTCGAGTTTCGGAGGACTTGCGAACTTGTTTTGATCGTCAATAAAGAAGCCTACGAGCATTTTCACCGGCTTGTCGGTTTCAAACTCAACTACGCCTCCGTTAATGCGGGTCGTGTCGCGATTCATAATCAATGCCTCCAATCCTTCAAGCTCTGGAGCAAGCGAGTCGATGGCTTCGTCACGGTTCTCGAACAGCTTGACGCCTTTCTCCAGCTTTATTCTCTTGTAATTGCTGATGAGTTTTACGGGAGCGTTTTCAGCCTTTACTATCTTTTCTTCCTGGTCGTCAGCCTGGTTGGGAGATGTCAGCTTTATTATGTTTGACTTCAGGTTGGCCAGTTCTTCCTCGTAAACGGGCATCATTTCCGTCCATGTCTTGAACTTGCCATCATCCCCTCCGACGGGTATTCGGCGGTGTCCCGTCTGCATACTGTTGGCGTAAAGATAAGTATTTTCTGTTTTATCTACAAGCATTTTGTAGTAATCGTTGCTCTTTTCGAGCAGCGGCACGGCTTTGTTAAGGAAGTTTATGTCCTTGCTCCACTTGTAGTTGAGCACCTGTTGTGCCGCCAACACCTTGTACTTAAACGAGTAAGCGAAGTCCTTGTAGCAGTTCATGTCGTTCACGAGACGGTCAAACTCGTCCTTATTCTTCGTTATTTTGCCACTGAGTCCGCTTATTGCGGCCACTGCTTTGTCGCCGTGCGTCACGCATTGGTTGATGATGTCGAGCGGCAGTTCGCCCTCGTGAGGCTGGTGTTTCCACTCTTTCTCAACGTATTCGATGAGCTTCTCGCCTTTAGGACCGCAGCTTTGGTAGAACTCCTCGTAAACAGTGTACTTGTACGGGTTGATGAGTTGTCCCATCTTCATGCCCAAGAGAAGTGTCTGGCGGTTGCCTTCTGTTATGCCGAAGCGCCTTAACAGCTTGGGCGCTATCTCTCCACTTTCGTCAAGTGCTTCGATAATGCGCTTTGCGGTGAGCGTGTCCGTGCCGTAAAAGTCGGCCAGGCGTTTCTCCCAATACGCATTGTCTGTGCCGCGATGGCAGTTCCATGAGTAACGTCCCCATGCCGCGTACCACATCCAGTCACGGTCAATCTGCAGCTGTCGCTTGCCTCCAGGCAGCTTGTCGGCCGTATAAGGCCAGTCCCAATAGCTTGCCTGTGGGTACAGGTGCAGACCGTTTGCTCCGTGAACACGGTGCATTGCCTGTACGGCTTTTTGCGTAAATGCCGGCGAACTCCAACGGAACGGCTCGAGGTTGGCCAGGATGTGCACGTTGCTGATGTGTATCGGGGCTACGCTGCTAAGCTGTTTCTGCGTTTCTCCCCATGGTCCGCCCGGCTCGTACGTCGTCAATGACTCGCCGTTATACTTCGTCATGGTGTATATGTTCTTGTAAAGCGGCAGCGATTTCTTCAATACCAGCGGTCCGTCGGTGTCGTGTGAGCGCAGGATAATCGGCGGTTCGTCAGTCCGTCCGGATGCTTTCAGACCGTCCCTGATACCCGGAATGATGGTCTTCGTCATCCATTCAACGTCATCCTCGATTGTTGCCATGGCCTCACCGAGGCACACAAGGAAGCCCACATTTGGGTATTTCTCGATAAACGCGGCAATGCTTTTGCGCGTGTAGTCGCTTATCAACGGCGTAATAGGACGGTTGCGGTCCTGCGTCGGAATGCCGTAATGGTCGGCAAAGGGCTTCGACAGAATGATGTTGTAGAACATCTGGATAACCCAAATGCCGCGTTTCTTCGCCTCGGTGGTGAGGAACGAGAACATCTCCTGGTTCTTCGCCATAGTCGCATCGTCAACTTCCGCGGCGAAGGGATAGTCTTCGAGCTTGACAAGTGAGGCAAACGGATGGCCGTTCCACAAGAAAACGGCGTTCATATTGTCCGCTGCGAGCATGTCAAGATACTTTATCCACAGCTCTTTGTCATAGAACCACGGGAAGTTTTCCGGTGTATAAGGATACTCGTAAACCTTATGGCCGGGCAGGTAAACCGTCTTTTGCAGGCCCACGCATGCTCCGCGGATTTTCATCTCGGGAGAGTCGACAATTATTTCGGGCATTTCGAGATTGCCGTATTGTGTGAAATATTCAAGCATGCGGTTAGTTCCGTAGATGGCACCGGACGCATCATTTCCCGTGATTGTAATCTTCTTGCCCTTTCTCTTTATTGTAAATCCTTCCTTTTCGAGGCCTGTTGTGTCGGCGGCTAAGCCTATGTTTATCTTGTATCCCTTGCCTATTGAGGGGATATATTTCTCCACAAGCGACGCCGCGTATTGCGTTTGCGGCAGCGATTGTTCGGTAACGACCTTCGTGGTTGTGCTTCCACAGCCGGTCAAAGCCAGTGTAATACTCGTAATCAGTAGGTTGCGTGCTGTTTTCATAAGTTCACGTTGATTTCTTTTCCGGGTAGTATTTCTATCTTTCTTTCGTTGTTCTTGTCACCGATAATGAGCGTACCGTGGCCTCCGTCGCTATTTACGGTTATAGTGTTGGCGTCCATCTTGACGTAGATTGAGCCGAAAGGAGTGGGCACATTGCCCTCCATCCATTCCAGTCCGCCGAGCTTCGGTCTTACGGTGTACTCTTCGTAACCTGGTTTTACCGGCTCTACGCCGAGGTAATATCGGCCGAGCAGGTATATGGGACTTGCTCCCCAGGCATGACAGAGGCTCTTGCCGTACGGGCGACCGTACATCGCCAGGCGTGCCGTTCCTTTCTCTTCGGGATTGTATTTCTCCCAGAACGACGTTGCGCCCTCGCTTAACATGCCGCCCCAATAAGCCTTCATTTCCTGCATTACACGGTCTTGTTCGCCGAGCATGCACAGTGCTTCAAGCTCGTAGAAGCGCATGTAGGGGGTCGTTATCTTGAGAACGTCGTCATTGAGGATTACCGAACGCTTCACCGCTTCCTGCTTTTCCTTGTCAAGATAGCCGTACATTATGGCGAACATGTTGGGATAACGGAACACCTCTTCGCTCTGTTTGCCGTCGCGGCGGTTGTGCATAAGCGCCTGTTTGTCATCGTTCCAGAAATACGGCAACAGCTTCTTGCCCAGCTCATCGGCCATGTTTGCGTATTTGTCGGCGCTCTCGTTGTCACCGACAAGCGCTGCAACGGCGGCTATGGACTCAAGTGATTTCCTGAAGAGTATCTGCTCGAAGGCTATCTGTCCCTGCTTGTCCATGGGTTTGTCTGCCCAGTCTATGAACACCCAGTCGCCCGGAAGACCCTCCACCATGCCGTCCTCGTCGGTGCGTCCGAGCACATACGTCATGTAGGTCTGCATTGTCGGGTATATCTGAGTCAGGAAATGGCGGTCGCCGCTGTACATGTAGTAGTCGTAAACGGAGTTGAACCAGTAGAACGTGTAGTCCATAATGGTGTTGATGTGGCTCGTTATCGGAGCCTTGCCGGCCAGCAGCCACGTTGTGCGCTTTACCATTTCGTTGTCGTTGAAGAGATAGTAGTTCATCAGGTAGCTCTGCGATGCGTCGCCGCTCCACACCCAACGGTCGCGCTTTATGCCGTCAATGAAAAACTCGCGGGAAGTAAGCTGCATCGTGTAAGCGCCTATTTCCCATATTCGGTTCAGCTCTTCGTCATTGCATTTGAACGTGCCTTTCTCCGTCTCGGGCATGTACTCGTAGTCAAGTTCCACGCCGTCTACGGTGCAACCATTGGTCTCTATGTAGATGAAGCGCAGCGCCTTGCTGTTCGACATGACGTATTCAGCTGTAAGCTCGGTGGTCTTGTTAGTGGCAAGGTCAGTCACTTTGCCGTCCTTTACGATGAGCTTGTCCAGTGTCTCGCAATACTCCTTGTCGAGTGCCTCTTCCTCGCTTTCGCCGTAATACAGGTCTATCGTGCCGTTGCCATTTATGCCTTTGAGCACGGCATAGCCGAAGGTCTCGCGGCCGAAGTCGTACAGGCTGCCGTCATTGTTTACCGGACAGATGCGCTTGCGGCTAAGGTTGAACGCCGAGGGCAGTTGCTCCGGCGTGTTGAAGTTCCAGCAACCGGCGGGCATGTAGACCGTTGACGATGTGTCGCTGGCCTTTCCGCTTTCGTCAATCCACTCCTTGTCCTCGAATGTTACGTTCCATGTGGCGTCTGTATTTACAGTCTTTCCGCTTACGTATAGAGCTGGCGGAGTGGCCTGGTTGTGTACTTTTATGTTTATGCGGTGTTCTCCGGCAGGCAGCGTGAACGTTGCAGGCATGCCGAACAGCATTTTGCCGTCAATCTTTATGTTGTAGTCGCCCTCCGTGGCAATGGTCAGCGTCTCGTCTTCAGCAAGGCTCACGGCTTTGCTGAACTCAACGGTTACGTAATGGCTGTCCTGCTTCCAGAACGGCGGGAAGTATGCGCCGCGGTCGGTGCGGCGGTTGTTCATCTTGTTGCCGAGCCAGATTTCGTAGTCGCCCGGATACCAAATCCACGTTGCTTTAGATGTCGTCGCCATATCTTTCTTTTGTTATTTGTTCAAGTGTCTTGCCTCTTGTCTGAGGTGTCCATATCGTTCCGATTAACATTGAGATAACCAACAGAGCCATCATGATGTACGCCGCAAGGGTGAATCCCTCGCCGTTCTCGCCGTAGATGTAGACGAAACCGAGTCCCCACAGTGCCGATACTCCGCGCACGATGAAGAACATTATGCCCTGGGCGGCAGCCCTGTACTTGGCAGGGAACAGCTCAGAGGCCCACAGAGCATAGAACGACTGCACCGAAACGCCGGCCTGTATACCCCAGATGAGGGTGAAGAAGAGCAGGCCCGCAATGCTGTTGACGCCTATCGTGACGATAATCACCCAGGCGATTACGCCCATGCCCACGCCGAAAGCGTAGAGCCAGCGCTGGTTAACCTTGTCGACAACCATCGAGAAGAAGAAAGTTGTGACGATGATGATTACCCACTGCGCCACGGAAAGCATGTTGGCGTGCTGATTAGAGAGGCCTCCGGCCGTCTCGTATATGTGCTGTTGGAAGAAGCCCATCACCGAGCTTACCAGGTTCCATGTAAGGTAGATACCCGCAAGGAAGAGTATCGTGCGGATGTTGACCTTATTTGTAAAGAGTGAACCGAACGACGCGAATGTGCCTTTATTGCCGTCGGCGGTTGCCTTGGCCTTCTCGGCCTTCCATTCTGCCGACTCGTCGAGGCGGCGTTGCAGGTTCCATGCAATGAAGGCCACGATGAACAGCGAGGCGAACACCAGTCGGCTGCTGAACACGTTGAGCGCAGTGCCTTCGGCTGTGCCGCCAGTAAGCAGGTCGGCAAGCGTCTTGACGACGGGGGCGAACAGCACTCCGGCGCTGTCGGCGGTGGCTCCCGTAGGTGGCGCGAGCAGCGTTCCGAGTATCAGGATGATGGTAGGACCAATGCCCCATGCCATCTGTGATATGCCTATGTTACGTCCGCGGTTGCCTACTTCGGAGTTTTCTGAAATGTAGGTCCACGACGCCGGCACGCCCACGCCTACCGAAATGCCGGTAACAAGGAAGCCGGCAAGCAGCATGGGGAAGTTGAATGAGAACATGATGAGCGCCACGCCGAGCATGTACACCAGCATGTTGTACGTATAGATGGCCTTGCGCCCGTACTTGTCGGCAAGGAATCCGCCGATGATGGCGCCTATCGCGGCGCCAAGGCAGTTGGCGCTTATGGCGTTGAGCAGGCCGAGATGTCCCTCGGTCAGTCCGAGATAGTCCTGCCAGAGGGTAAGTCCGCTGGCGCCGGCAACGATGGCTCCGGCGTCAAGATAGTTTGTCAGCGACACCGCGATGGTGCTTTTCAAGCTGCTTTTCGTCTTTTCCATATATTAGTTTCTTGTTATATTGTTTTTTTATGGTTAGTAGTGGTTTAGCCTTGAACAATGTTATTGCCGCATTAACGGCCATTGATTCTTGCTTAGGTTTTAACTTGTTGACATTCAGTGTGTTACCTTCTGTCTTGCGGAATGCGGCCTTTTGCTTTGTAAAAGACCGTCTTTTGTACGGTAAAAGACGGCAAATCGCAGCGCGAAATGCCGCCTTTCGCAAACCATGAAATTTGCTCCGCTATTTCCTTATGCCTGCGTTGGCCTTGATACTGTCGGCTACAGCAGGGCCGTTGTTCTCCCATGTGTTGCCCGGGCCGTTGGCGTTCTTGAGGTATTTCTCCGCCGGAGTCCAGTTGTTGCGCACCGTAATGCCTGACGAACCCTCGTCGGTGTACAGGTAGAACCAGTGCTCAGGGTCGTGCACATAGCTTGGGGTATAGATGTCGCGGACAACGTTCCCCTCTATCAGAGAGTGGGGTTGCGCGCCCAAGGTGTATATTCCCGCAGTGTCGTACATGTGCTTGGCGTAGTTGTATATCAGGTTACCGCTAATCAGGTTGTTTGCCATGGAGCAGGGTTGCTGGTTCCATCCCCAGCCAACGGATATGCCCGTATAGGATACGTCGCTAATTTCGTTGTTGCAGATGCGTATGTCCCTTACGAAGCCTGCGCCTATACCTACACAGCCCCAGTCTTCATTTGTTACGTCGGTGATGAGGTTGTTGGTGATGTTCAGCCCCGTGCAGATGATACGTCTGTCGGCCGGGTCGTAAGGCTTGTGCGCCTCGAAACCCTCCGGACTGAAGCCTCCGGCCAGTATTCCGTTGCCGCCGATGTCGCGGAAGGTGCAGCGGTCAACCGTTCCTCCTTTTATATAAAGGTGGTAGTCGAGGCCTGTCGATGCGTTATGCTCGAAAGTACACTTGGTGAACGATACGTTCTCGGCGCAGTTGAGGCTTACCGCTGCCGCCGGGCGGCCTACCCATCCCTGGTTGTCCAGCTTGTGGTCGCCGTTGGGACGGTCCATTTTCGGGCGCAGCTTGTACGCCTCGGTCATGTACATTCCTGCCTGAAGAGGGGCATGTCCGCTGACAGACGGACGCATCCAGGTGGCGTAGCTGAACGTTATACCCTCAAAGGTTACGTCCTTGACGGGTTCGTCCGGCGTGCCTGCTACCTGTACCAGCGTCTCAACCGCCGGCGCTATTACCTCCGCGCCGCCCATGTCCTCGCCCTTGCGGGGTATGTAATACAGTTTGGACGCGCGTGCGTCAAGATACCATTCGCCCTCGCTGTCCAGCAGTTCCTTGGCGTTTGTCAGGTAGAAAGCCGAGTTGTGGCCGTCCGTTGTGACCATTGGCGACGGCCAGGGATGCATGAAGTGCACGTGGCTTTCGGGTTGGTGGAAAGTTACGGCGGCGCTGTCGCCCTGGATTTTTATATTCTTGATTCGTAGATTAGCTATGCACCACATCTCGTGGAGCACCATTTCCGGATATTTTGCGTTAATGATTTTCTTCACCGCCTTGGCCGGAACGTATATCGTTTCGTTGGCTTTGTCGACGCTGCGGATACGGAACATTTGCTCAAAGTCGTTGACGTCCCTTGCCCTTACGGCCTTCTTTCCGTTCACCCAAAGCTGCCTGAACTCCAGCGGACGGCCGTTGAAGTCTGGCACGTCGGCCACGTAGTACTTTCCTTCCTTCTTCCATCCGCTTATGCTTACGCCTCCGCTGATGGTCACCTTGCCGTCGGCCACTATGCGTGTGCCGTTGTCCTCGGGGCGTATCGTTATCGGTTGGTTAAGCTGGTAGACGCCTTCCTGCAGTCGCAGGCAGATGTCCGTGGCGTTATTCAGCCGCCTTTCCTCACGTGCTTGTTGCAGGGCTTTCTCGATAGAGTATGCGCCCGGCTTGACGAGCAAGTCGGTCGCATACGAAGTTAGGCCGATAGTTACGGCAAAGATTGATGTTATTAGAGTTTTACGGGTATCCATACAGTCATTTCGCTTTTGCCCCTGTTGCCCCATGCGTAGTAGGGGATGAGGCGTATTTTTACTTTTTTGTCGTTGTCGTTAATCTCTCTGTAAAGTGTGCCTTGCCATGATGTCTCGCCACGGTCTACGGCTTCAGTCTCGAGAGCCATGATTCGGCTGCCTTCGATAGTCGTTTCAACGGGCGTAAACTTGGCGTCGGCCGGTATCGCGATGTTGTCGATGTCAGCGCCGCCGAGGTCGTTGCTCTCGATGCAATACAGTATCGGGCCACGCTGTACGGCCACTTGTCCGCGGCATTCCTCAACCAACGGGTTCGCTTCTATAAGCTTGGCTTCCATCGGCATGTCGAGAGTCACCGTGTCGCCTTTCTTCCATTGGCGGGTCACGGCCGCGTAGCTTTCGCTGCTTGTGTCGGCATTTACGGGCTCGCCGTTGACGAGTATCCTTGCGCCTTTACACCAAGCTGGTATCCTGAGCTTTAGTGTAAAGTCCTTCTTGCCCTTCAGCTTGGCTATCGTAAGCGCCACGTTGCCGTCCCAGGGGTAGTCGGTCTTCTGCTCAAGGGTAATCTCCCCAATGCCTTCAAGCTTTGTATTGAGCGTGTTCGCGCCGTAAAGATTGACGTAAATCTCGCCCTTTCCTACGCTGTAAGCATAGTCCTGAGCCTCGCAAAGTGTGCGCAACGTGTTTGGCGGACAGCAGAAACAGCTGATGTACTTCACGCGTTCGTTGGGCCAGCGCAGGTCGTAGGGCAGTTCGTCCGACATGCGCAGGGGGTTTGTATAGAAATATTTTGTGCCGTCAAGGCTTATTCCGCAGAGAATGCTGTTGTACAGGCAGTTCTCTACGAGGTCGGTGTATTTTGCGTCGGCTGTGGCCTGGAACATTCTCCAGTTTAGCAACATGTTGCCTATGTTGGCGCAAGTCTCGTTGTGGGCGGTGGAGTGGGGCAGCTGGTAAGGGCGTCCGTAGCTCTGGTGTACCTTCTGGATGAGGTCCGGGTTGTACTCCGTTCCGTCGGGAGAGGTGCCGTCGTACAGCGCGCCGCAGGCTCCGTTGATGTACATCTTGCGGTTTACCAGGTCGTTCCAGATGGCGTCGAGGTTCTTCTTCAGCTGTGCCTCGCCGTCCTCTACGTACAGGTCGGCCACTCCGGCGTACAGGTAATTAGCCCTGACGGAGTGCCCCATGGCGTTGTACTGCTGGCGGAACGGTATGCGGTCCTGGTTGTCGTCGGTGCCGTTCTTCACGCTGTCGCGTATGTTTATGAGCTGCTTTGACAATTCAAGGTACTTCTGGTTGCCTGTCTCACGGTACATTTCGGTCACCGCCATGTAGTGTGACGGGCAGATGACGCCTTTCTCCAGCGCGTCGGCAGACGGGTTCATGTAGAAGTCGTAAAGGCAGTCGGCAGCCTTAACGGCGCAGTCGAACAGGGTTGTCTTGCCCGTCGCGCGCTTGTGTATGATACCGGCGGTTATTAGATGGCCGAGGTTGTAAGCCTCGAAGTTCAGCGGATTGCCGAATCGTCCGTCGCCGCTGGTGCCTACCTTTGTGCCGATATTCTCGTTCTCTTTCGCCTCGTCAGACGCGATTTGGCCCGACTGTTTCTCTGCTTTCAGCCTGTCGGCTATGATAACGGGCGTGTGCAGGTAGCCGTCAGGCCGTTGCGAGCGGGCTATCAGGTCGATTACGTCGTCCATGATTTTGTCCAGCTCAGGGTCTTTGTTTACCGCGTAGACAGCAGCAACGGCCTCAAGCCACTTGTACATGTCGCCGTCATGGAATGGCGGGCCGTGGCGTTTGCCCTTCTTCTTGCCTGCGGCTATTAGGAAGTTGTTGTAGCTTTTGCCTTCGTCAGACTTCCATGTCTCCCACATGCTTTGTACGGATGTGCCGCTGAATACGCCGAAACGTTCGCCCCAGAAGCCTCCGTTCCATTTGACTGCGTCAATAGGTGTTGAATTGACTACGGCATACTTGCTGTTGCGTGTGTCGGTAATGCCGTTTTGCTGGGCCGCGACTGGTGTTGACACGGCCGCGGTGATAAATAGGGTTAGTAGTTTATAATTCATAATTCACAATTCATAATTCGTAATCGGGTTGTCGGCGGGCCTGCCGTGCTTGGCATTCTGTTGTGTAATCCATAATCTACAATTCATAGCCATTGCTCGGGTTATATAGGCTTCAGCCGTCTTTTACGTATTAGTATCAGACAATGTACGTAGACGCTGCTTACCCAATTATGAATTATGAATTGTGAATTTTGAATTACAACGTGCCTCCTCTTGCCTTTACACGTTCTGCCCAAGCCTCGCGTTCCTTAGTAAGGTTGTATCCGCGCTTGCTCAGGTAGTTGTTGATACGGCCCTTGTATTTGCCGAATGCCTCGTGTTTCTTCTTTGAGCTCTCGGCGTCTATGGCAAACTCGCGGGCTTCCTTGAGCCACGCAAGGATTTGGGCTTTCTCCTCTGCGGTGAGTGTAGGTATCATGTCGCACTGCGCGTCATATGTTACTTTTACAACGTTGTACGTCATGACGTCCTTTACCGTCTCGATTTGCGAGGCGTCGAGAAACAGCGACAGGTCAGCATCGAAAGCGAAGTGAGAGCGGTACAGCTTGCTGTCCTTCTGGCTTTCGGCAAATGCCTGCGCCTGTTTCTTCGCGTCGCCGGTAAGGGCCGAGGCCGCCTTCTTCAGGCTGTCTCTCTCTTCATAAATGTCATTCAGCTCGAAATAGCGGTTAGCTACGATGTTCATTACTTGCTCTCCCTTAGCTGTGCCCGTAATGTTTAGGGCGTCGGTGACTTTCTTCGAGCGGCCGAGGATGGTGTTCACATAGCCTTGGTCGCGTCCGTCGGAGTCTAATTTAAAGGTTTGGGCGTTTACGGTATTCAATGTTATTAGCGATACAAAAATAGCGATAATTTTTCTCATTGCAGTATTTCTTTTAAATATTTAACATTTTCGCCATAATTAACTTTCACGTTGCGCACTTGGTTGACGTCCCTGCTGCGTTCAACGAAGAGCCATCCGGACCATCCGGTGGCGTCGAGCGCCTTCTTGATTTTCTTCATGTTTATGGCCTTGTCGTGGCGCAGCCACACGCCGTCGGTATTGCTTGCGTGGATGGCACAGATACGGTCCTTGCCCAGGGTCTTTATTTCCTTGGCGATGTCTTGCTTGTTCTCGATGGCGGTCTGGAACTTGTAGAATATCTTTATGCCGTCGGAGCCTATTTCGTCAAGCAGCTTTATGTTGCCCTCGGCGTCGAGCGGAGTGTCTATTCCGATAACTTTGCCACGGGCCTTGGCCATCTCGCCCGCCTCATGCAGCCGCCATACTATCTGCTGGCGCAGCTCTGGTGATGCTGGCCAGTCATTGCCGCAGCCGCCCAAAGGCAGGAAGGCAACCTTCGCCCCGAACACGTCCATCGTGTTGAGGCAGTCCTGTATGAGCCATCGCCAGCTTTCTTTCTTGGCGAAACTCTGGCCGTAAAAGCCCGACATGGCTACCGAGCCAACCTCAATGCCGAAGCTGTCGGCCATGTGGGTGAACACGCGCACCGACTCGGGGTCGCGCATCTTGTTGTCGAAAGAGTTGCGTGTGCCGAGACCGCCCATGTCCATCTCGAGTCCGTCACAGCCCAGTTCCTTGGCTAACTTGAACTCGCCGAGCTTCTGGCGCTTGAGCACCATCCAGTCGCAAACTCCGATTTTGTAGCGCTGTTGCGCTATGATTGACTCGGGAATGACCATCCCCGCCGCCAATATCAGTAAGGTGATAAAATAACGTTTCATGATACCTTAAAGACGATTGCCGCCCCGTTTTGTACTATGTCGTCACCCTTTAATTGTGATATGATTACCCCGTGTTTTGCGAAAGACCGTCTTTCGCGTTGCAAAAGACGGTCTTTTACACGATAAAAGGCCACCTTTTACAAGCTAAAAGATGGCCTTTTGCACGGCGCCTTGTCATGAAGTGACGCCGGTTAGTAGTAAGTCATTGTTATTCAGTAGGTTCGGCTGCTTCTTCGCCGGTCTCGTCCTCCTGGTCTTCGGTAGCCTGGTCTTTCCATATGTCGCCGCTGAAGTCAGCGCCGATGTCGTAACCGGCTATGCCGTCGCAAAGGCCCTTGTAGGCTATCTTGCGACCGTAGTTCTCGTCGAAGAGGTTGGGCTTGTCGCCGTTGAGCCAGTACTCGTGCTCATCGGCGGCGTCAGACAGTGTCCATACTACGAAGCCTCCGCGCTGCTCGGCAGGCACGTTCTCCTTGTACGACTCGATAATCATCTGGTAAACGTCTGATTGCAGCTGCAGGTCTTCCTGCGTCGGCGATGATGTTCCGAGGGCTACGTCAAGCTCGCTTACGCGCACCAGCTTGCCCGTTGCGGCCAGGGTCTGGAACATCTGGTCCACCTGCTCTCTCGTGATGCCGTTAGCCTGTACGTGCATCTGCGTGGCTATGCCGTCTACCTGGGTAGTGCTGTTCTGGTCGATATAGTTCACGAAGTCGATGAGCTTTGCCAGTTTGGTCGGATTTGTCTCAAGTCCGTATTCGTTGACGTACAGCTTCATGCCTGCGGGAGCGTGCTCGCGGGCTATCTCGAAGGCTCTCGTAGCGTAGTCCATGCCGAGGTAATAGCCCCAGTAGAAGTGGTTGTCGCCCCAGTTAAGCGTAAGTCCTGTCTCCTCGTTCTCTACCGGAGCGGCGTCATACTGCGTCAGGCCGTTTGCGTCTTCCCAGCTTCCGCCGAAGTGGTTGTCAATGCCGCGGTAGTAGCCGTCGTCGGTAATCGGCTCGTTGATGACGTCCCAACCCACGAAACGGGTGTCGTTCTTCACGTGGTCGAGCATTCCGCCTATCCAGCTCTCCATAGCTCCGAGCAGTGCCTGGCGCTTCTCTTCGGGATTTTTCAGTATGTACGTGATCGTGGTGGCGCGCGTCGCGCGGTTGGCCCGTGTGCCTGCGCCTTGCTCGATGCGCGTTCCGAACTCAACGTTGTCGATGTAATAGGTGCCGGCCACGGCTCCGAAATTTATCAGCATGCGGTTCATGTTGGCCATCGTGCAGGTATATTCGCATTCGATGTCGGTCCAGTCAGTGCCCACAGAGAATGTATAGTATCCTTCTCCGCTATAATCGGTGCTGTTCTGTACGGCAAACTGCAATGAACCCGCCGGCGTTGACGATTTTACTTTGGCCCTGAACACGTAAGTCTGGCCCACCGTCAGCGGTGAGGTCAGGTCATAGGCCAGTTGCGCTGCGTGGCTTTCTGCGTCTGTCGGGTTGTTCAGCACCAGGCCGTATGACCCGTCAAAGCCTTCGCCTGCTACTACTTCGTATGTCGAACTGTTGCCCCAACTGCTCCAGCCCGTAGTGTTTCCCATCTCGAAGTCGCCGTTCTGGAGCAATGTCAGGATGTCGCCGTCAGTCTCGACAATCATCTGTGGAGCAATGAGCGAGTAAAGGTAGTTCTGCCTTTGCTGCGTATGCCAGATGAAGTTGTGGCCGTAGATCTGCTTGTCGCCGGGCACCTTGGCCGTGAAAGCGTCGAGCGTGGCCGTGTTAAGCGTTCCGTCAGCGTTCACCATGGCGTCCATCTTCATGGCGTTGCCCGTTACGAACTGCTGGAAATGCGCGTCGCAAAGTCCTGCGTAGTCGGGGTGCTCGCCGTCGGCGTCGATATAATAGTTGGCCGTCAGGCCCACTCCTATGGGCGTCTCGGGCATATTCTGGGCCATGTAGTTCTTTATGTAGTCGTAATGGTCTATCTCCTCCTGAAGCTGCAGCGGTATCTCGTCGGAAGTTACGGGATTATGCCCCTCCGGAGTGTGCCACTCCATCTTCTCGTCATAGCAGCCCGTGAGCAGCAGCGGGGCGGCAAGCATCGGGAAAATTATCTTGTTCAGTTTCATGATATTCTGTTTTTTGTTATGTTACTTTAAGTTGACCGGCCGCCAGGCGGCGGAATGCAGCCCGCCGGCCGGTCTGCTTATGGATTATTCTTCTTCGTCGGGGAAGTCTGATATTATTTCGCTTGCGCAAGGCACGATACGCCAATTGTCGATATAGATGCGTCCCGTGAATACCGAAGACTTAAACTCGGTACCGTCGCCGAGCGTGATGTCGGTGTTGACGAAGCCCATGCCGAAGTTCTTGTACGTGGCGGCGTTGCGCTCGTCGATGACCTCGCGGAAGGTGGGAGAGTCGCCTGCTTCTATCTCTGCGGCATACTTGCGGAACTCGCTGAACGGTATCGTTACCGTCTGCCAGCCGGTAGTATGGAACGGAACGTTCTCGTTGTCTACGATCCAAGGTATGTAGAAAGCGCACTGGGCGCCGTCAGACGCATCGTCAGAGTTATACCCTCCGAAGTTGAAATTGTTGAACAGGCACACCTCTATCTGGCCGGTTCCGCCCCAGGCGTCGGGCACGTAGATGTCAAACTGTAGCGCTACGTCGGTCAGCAGGGTGGTGTCAGATATCTCGTCGGTCATCCAGTTCCAGTCATCCAAGTCGTCGCCGTTGGTCCAGCACTCGGTTGCGCGCGACTTCATGGCTGCCACTCCGCCTGCGTCGAGCATGCGTTGCGGAACTATCTGGAGCACTTTTCTGCGACCGGTGTTCAGCGGGTCGTCCACGAGATCTGTCTTTCCTATCTGGCTGCCCTCGCCTTCAGTGCCCCAGTATCCGAGGGTTCCGGTGCCGTCGAAGTCGAGAATCATGCACGTGCGGTTGTTGAAGTATTCAGGCGACACGGCCGTTCCGTTGGCACAGGTGACGGTTATCGCACCGTAGGTGCTCACTCCGCTCGGCATTACGAACGAGAACCACTCGCCGTCCTCATCCTTGGGAGCGTTGGTGATGTCGGTAATCTTCGAGCCGTCGGGCAGTGTTACGAGCGATGTTTCCTGAAGGTTCTCTCCTCGTACAACCACCGTCTCGCCAGGCATTGGCAGCGTGTTGTCAATGCTTGTGATGATGGGCGACGCTGCGCGTATCGTAAACGGATAGGTGTATTCGGTGCCGCCCTTGACAAAGCGGATGGTGTTGCGCTGCTCAGGGTCAGCCTCGCTTACGGGTGTGTCGGTGTCGATCGACACGATGATGTTGGTATTCGTAACGTATGCTACGTTGAAATATGTCTCGAAACCGTTGATGTACAGTTCCCTAAGTCCTGCAAAGCCCGAACCCTCGATGCGGATAGTCTGCCCCAGACGGGCAAAGTCAACAGGCCTGTCGGGCACGTCAGAGTCAGCGTCTTCAAGGTAAATCTGCGTCACGGTGATGGGCGAGCTGCTTGAAGCCTCGTCGTCATCGTTGCATGAAACGAGGCCGAGGGTTGCCAGTGTGAGGCAGAACAGCCAAATATATTTTAAGCTTTTCATGATTAAAATGTCGTTAAATGTTATTTATCCATCGGTTTTGGGTTGTAAGGCTTTACGGTTATAAGGGACTTGCAGTGTTTATTCAGCATACCCGTATGACCATAAAACCTATAAACCTCATGACCTTATTTAATTAATTGTACAGTTGCTCGTCCGTTACTTCACGTTCTCCGAATTCATAAGCCACGGTCTGCAGGTTACCGTTACCGTCGCTCTGCAGGTATGGGTTGCGGTTTACGTCAGTGTCTGGATAAGGCAACTTCAGGTTTCTTACTGTCGCCGTAGCTACGCCTGGGCCTACTCCCGTCCAATCGTCGGGCAACTTATATTCATGCGTTGAGGCGTCATAATAGTTTGCGTTGCGGTTCTGCGAATTCAGGTAGTTCACCACTTCCTGTTGGTGATAATATGCGCGCCTTACCAGGTCGTACCAATACTGTCCCTCGAACGCCAGCTCTACGCGGCGTTCATGGCGCAGGTCTTCGTATGAGATGCTGGGCTTGGGAGCAAGTCCGGCACGTGTCCTTAAGGCATTGAAATAGTAAAGGGCCGTTTTGTCGCTCGTTGACTGGTTGTTGCCCAATATCGCCTCGGCAAGGTTGAGATACACTTCGGCAAGGCGAAGCATGTGGGTGTTGATTCCGCTCGACTGCTTGTAGCTTACGCCGTTGTCGTCAATCGTGCCGACGACATACTTCTTGATGTTGGCTCCCTGCGTGGCAGCGTCTTCCGTTATGCCGTAAGTATAGCCGCCGCCTTTGGTGTTAAGTTCGGGATAATACTCGCCGTACCACGCAACTGACTCGTGCTTGCGTAGGTCGTTAGGCTCGTACTCTACGAAAAGGTCATATGAGCAGTATGTAGCTCCGCCCCAGTTGGTGCCGTCGCACACCATCGTAGACCATCCGAAGAACGTGGATATAGTCTGGTTTGCGCCCCATCCAATGGCGTCGGTAGAGCCTTGCAGCCACTGTAGCTGGAACATATCTTCCTTGCAGTTGTTGTTCTCGATCTTGAACAAGTCGCCGTATTTCTCCATAAGGCTGAAGTTAGACTCGGTTATAACCTTCATGGCGGCGCGGCGTGCGAGGTCAAGATAGTATTCGTTACGTGTTCCGCGGTTGAAGTCTGTGGCTACGTTTGTGCCGTCGTAACGGCCTTCGGTGGTCAGTCCGGCCATTGAAAGATACACTCTCGACAGCATTCCGTAAGCCGTGTACTTGTTGATACGGCCCGTGGCAGGTGACGTGGCAGGCAGGTTTACGGCAGCATATTCGAGGTCGCGGATGGCGAATTCCATGACGTCGGCGCGCGGATTGGCCGGCACGACGTAGTTGTTGACCATGTCGCTGGTGTTAGTGTAGATAATGGCGTCGCCCCACAGCGAGGCAATGTACCAGTAAGCAAGGCCGCGCATGAAGCGTGCCTCGGCAATGCCGTGCGTCTTTGCTTCTTCGCTGACGTTCGATGTCGAGCGCTCCTCTATGTTGTTGATTGTGTTGTTGGCCTGCGCTACCACTGAGTAAAGCGAGCCCCAGGCTTGGAAAAGGCCCTCGCTCAGTCCGTTCTCGTTGAAGTTCGTGTACGGATATATGTAGTTAGAGTATTGCGCCGTTATGTTGTTGGCCTTTCCGTCGCCCATTCCGTAATAGGCTTGGTCGTTAAAGTTGTTCCACACGTAGTTGTAAAGCGGGAACACGGCCTCGCTAATGGCCTCGTCGCTGTTGAAGAACGTCTCGGCGTTGATGTTGGTTGTATTCTCCTGATCGAGGAAGTCCTCTGCGCAAGAGGTCAGGCCCAGTCCGGCGGAAAGGAGCGAGCCGAATAATAATATCTTGGTTTTCATATTCTCCTTTATATTATAATGTTCTCTTTTTATTCCTGTTCGTACGGATCTGCGTTAAAAAGTTATGTTAAGACCGAATGTATAGATACGCGGTGAAGGATAACGTCCGTAGTCTACGCCGGTCATCAGCGCGTCGCCGTACATCGAGCCGACCTCAGGGTCATAACCGCTGTAGTTGGTCCAGGTGTAGACGTTCTGCAGATTCATGTAAACCTTCAGGTTCTGCAGTTTCAGCTTGTTCACGATTGACTTGGGGAAGGTATAGCTGAGCGAGATGTTCTGCAGGCGGATGTATGAGCCGTCCTCGACCCATAGGTCGCTTACGCGGCTGTTGGCGTTGGTCGTGGATGCGCTGAGGCGGGGCAGGCGTGATGACGGATTTGTTACGTGCAGGTTACGGAAATCGTCATCAGGCAGGTTCGGGTCAATTACGCCTATCCTTGCATAATCGGCGCATTCAGCCAGCAGGTTGCTGTTTACGCGCACGTCGCCGAGACTCTTTCTCGTAAGGTTAAGGATGTCGTTACCATAGCTTCCGTTGAAGAATATCGTGAGGTCAAAGCCTTTCCATGAGAACGTGTTGCCGATACCGTAGGTGAAGTCGGGCTGCGGGTCGCCGATGAACGTACAGTCCTCGGCGTTGATTACGCCGTCCTTGTTTATGTCCTCGAAGATGTAGTCGCCGATCCATGTTCCCGACTCGCTGATAGAGCTGCCTTCGGGTATTGCCACGGGGCGTACCACTCCTTGGGCGTCCTTATAGTAGAAGTCCTCCGGACGGTCGAACCGGCCGATCACCTTATATCCGTAAAGCTGGCCTACGGGCTTGCCAACGACGGTACGTGTAACGGTGTTGTTTTCGGTGGTGAGCAGGGTCTTGTCGATTGACGCGCTCTCGGTGTCGAGGCGGGTCACCTTGTTGCGGTTGAGCGAGAAGGTGATGTTGGTGCGCCACTGGAATCCGCCCTTGTCGATGTTCACCGTGTTGAGGGTCATCTCGATACCTGTGTTGCGCATTGAACCTACGTTCTGCCACGGGTTCGAGGCTGCGCCGTTACCGTAAGAACCTAAGTATGTAGGCAACGGCAGCTGGAGCAGCAGGTCGTCAGTGTTCTTGTAATACCAGTCGAAGATGAACTCGATGCGGTTCTGGAAGAGGTTGAGGTCGAAGCCTACGTTCCATGACGTCGTTGTCTCCCATTTCAGGTCAGGGTTAGGAGTGTTGGCGTTGAGCACTCCGGTGCCCCACGGCGTGCCCTTCGAGGCGAGCAGAGCCATGTAAGCCCAGTCTGAAACGTTCTGGTTACCGGTAGAACCCCAGCCGAGACGCAGCTTCAGGTTGTTGATCACTTTGCTTGCCTTGGCCATGAACTTCTCGTTGGATACGCGCCATGCGAGCGCCGCTGACGGGAACCAACCCCAGCGGTTGCCGCGCGCGAAGCGCGAGCTGCCGTCGCGGCGGAGCGTTGCGGTGATGAGGTAGCGGTCGTCATAAGAGTAGAACGCGCGTCCGAAGTAAGAGAATATGGAGTTGTCGTTCTGCGTACCCGTACCCGTCGACGTCGTAATGTCGCCTGCCGAGGGGTCGTGAGTGCTGTTAGAGAGGAAGCCGTTGGCCGTGCTCACCTGGTTCTCCCAGTGCGATTGGCTCATCTCCTGTCCAAGCATTATGTTTACGGTGTGCTTCTCGGCAAAGACGTTCTGATAGGTCAGGATGTTGCGCCATGACCAGTATTTGGTGTCGGTCTTGGTCCAGCGGCCCGTGCGGGTGTTGCTTACCAGGGCGCCGAACGTATAGTCAGGCTCGTAATAGTAGAACTTGTTGAGGTTATAGTCGGCCGAGAGCTCGGTCTTGAACGTCAGTCCCTTGTAGAGCGTAGCTTCAAGATTGGCGTTGAAGCGGAAGTTCATCTTCTTGTTATAGTTTTCGCGCAACTCGGCCAGCGCCACCGCGTTGACCGGCATGTAAACGTCGTCAGGACCGTCAAACGAGCCGTCGGCGCTCCTTACTGCTACCGAGGGCTGCTGCATCAGGGTGTTCATGATGACGTCGTTGTCGGCGCCCACTTCCTGCTTAGAATCCGTAAGCGAGAAGCTGAGGCTGGCCTTGAGCCACTTCTTCACCTGCGCGTCGGTGTTGCCGCGCAGCGTGAGGCGCTTGTATCCCGAACCTACGGCGATACCGTCCTGGTTTAGGTAGCCGGCCGAGAACGAGTAGGTGGCCTTGTCTGAACCTCCGGTCACAGAGATGTTGTGGCTCGTCATGAGCGCGCTGCGGAATAGTTCGTCCTGCCAGTTGGTACCGGGACCGAGGGCGTCGGGATTAACGAAGGCGTCCTCATACTCCCTTATGCCCACTTCCGCACGCGCGTTGCTGTGGCGGGCATACTCCTGAAGGTTCATCATTGGCAGCTCACGCGTCATCTCCTGCCAGCCCACGTAGCCGTCATAGGTCACAGAGGCTTCGCCGGCCTTACCCCTGCGGGTGGTGATCATGATGACGCCGTTAGCGGCGCGGGCGCCGTAGATGGCGGTTGCCGACGCGTCCTTGAGCACGTCCATCGATACGATGTCGCTCGGGTTGATACTTGCCAGCGGGTTGTTGCTCGACAAGGGGTCGCTTGTGTCGGTGCTCTGTGGCTCTACAACAATGCCGTCGATTACGAAAATCGGCTGGTTGGTTGAGTTGAGCGAGTTGATACCGCGGATACGGATACTGGTGTTTGCGCCCGGAGTACCTGAGTTGGCCTGAATCTGTACGCCGGCAGCGCGTCCCTGGAGCACCTGGTCTATACTGGTGGGAACGGCGCGCTCGATTGACTCCGAGTTGACCGATACAACGGAACCGGTTACGTCCGAACGTTTCATCTGGCCGTAACCTACGACCACAACCTCGCTCAACGCCTGGGTGTCGGATATCATCCTGACGTCAACCTTAGTCTTGTTGCCTACGTTTACGTCCTGGTTCTGATAGCCAAGATAGGAGAAGGTAAGTGTGGCACCCGGGTTTACCTTAATAGTATAGTAACCGTCAAGGTCAGTGACGGCTACCGACTTGGTGCCTTTTTCTCTTACCGTTGCGCCGATGATAGGCCCCTCTTCGTCGGTGACCTGTCCTTTCACGGTTATTGTTGACCCCTGGGCGAAGGCCATTAATGGCAGTATGCTCATGAGGAACAGCAAACCGAGAGTCTTGCAAACTTTGATAGAGTGTTTCATGATTCGGTTTTTTTATGTTATTTAAAGTAAAAAATGTTTCTCGAACGCAAAATTATATAATTATGACAAAGCTCTTGTTATAATATGTTTCAGCGGCGTTTCAAAATGTCTCATACCGCTTGGAAGGGCCATTTTTTTGATATTTTGAGACATTTTATGATAGTATATTGAAACATTTGCCATTTACGGCGAAACTTATCAGCAATATAAGTTTGCGTATCAAATATTACTGTTGTGGGCTTTGGCGCTCATCGGCTGCGCGCTGTCGTGCGTATCGGTGGCGACAGGCGGCCTTTTGCGTCGCGAAAGGCCGTGTTTTGTACAATAAAAGGCCACCTTTTACAAGCTAAAAGGTGGCCTTTTACGAACTGCCTGATTGCCAGGCTGTTATGTATGCATGTTATTTCACGTTGCCAACATTGACAAGATACTCGGCGATTTGTACGGCGTTGAGCGCCGCGCCCTTGCGTATCTGGTCGCCGCTGAGCCAGAATGTAAGCCCGTTCTCGTCGGCCAGGTCCTTGCGGATACGGCCTACGTATACGTCATCCTTGCCCGCCGTGTCGAGCGGCATCGGGTAAACAAGGTGCTCGGGGTCGTCCTCAAGAGTAACGCCCGGCGCGGCGGCTATTGCCTGGCGCGCCTCCTCTACGCTTATGGGGCGCTCGGTCTCAATCCATACGGATTCTGAGTGAGCCCTGAGCGACGACACACGCACGCACATTGCGGAGCACTTCACGTCGCTGTGCATTATCTTGCGCGTCTCGTTAAACATCTTCATCTCCTCCTTGGTGTATCCGTTGGGCTGGAAAACGTCTATCTGGGGAATCACGTTGTACGCCAGCTGGTGGGGAAACTTGCTTACCGTTACCGGCTGTCCGTCCATAATCTCCTTGTACTGTTGCTGCAGCTCGGCCATCGCCGCGGCGCCCGCGCCGCTCGCGCTCTGGTAGCTTGCGATGTGTATGCGGCGTATGTGGCTCAGCTTCTCGAGCGGTTGCAGCACTACAACCATCATTATCGTGGTGCAGTTAGGGTTGGCGATGATTCCGCGCGGGCGGTTGAGGGCGTCCTCGGCGTTGCACTCGGGAACGACCAACGGCACGTCGTCATCCATGCGGAAGGCGCTCGAGTTGTCAATCATCACGGCTCCGTACTTGGTAATGTCGGCCGCGTACTCTTTTGATGTGCCGGCTCCCGCCGACGTGAAGGCTATGTCTATGTCCTTGAAGTCGTCGTTGTGCTGCAGCAGTTTTACCTCGTACTCCTTGCCCTTGAATGTGTACTTGGTGCCTGCCGACCGTTTAGAACCGAACAACACGAGGTTGTCAATAGGAAAATCTCTCTCTGCGAGCACCCTGAGAAACTCTTGTCCCACGGCTCCGCTCGCCCCAACGATTGCTACGTTCATATTATTATATACTTTATTTAATGTTTGCGGAAGTTAGAGAAGTTAAAGAAGTTAGAGAAGTTAAAGCCGAATGACCTGTCGGGTGAAAGGTTAAGAGTGAAAAATGGGAAACCATTGTTATTCCATCATTATTGCCATAATCCATTAATTCATTAACGAGTCATTCGGCTTTAACTTCTTTAACTTCTTTAAATTCCATAAATTCCATATTACAAAATTTCGCCTGCAAAAGTACAACTTTTAAGCCAAATGTTATAAAATCATGATTTTTTTTTGCAATTTTGCATGCAAAAACACAGCTTGACATAACATATATGCCCGGATTGTCACAATATTTTCCCATAACGTCGCCCACGATGATATTCTTCGTCGTGCTGTGCATCATACTATTCGCGCCCATTGTCATGGGTAAGCTGCGCATTCCCCATATCGTGGGAATGGTGCTCGCGGGCGTTGTCGTGGGGCCACACGGGCTAAACATACTGGCCAAGGACAGCTCGTTCGACCTCTTCGGGCACGTCGGCCTATATTATATAATGTTCCTGGCCGGACTTGAGATGAACATGGCCAACTTCCGCAAGAACCGCGTGCGCACGTTTACCCACGGCATAATGGCCTTCGTCATACCTATGGCAATGGGCTTCTTCATCAACCGAGGGGTGCTTGAGTACAGCATTATGACGTCCATACTTCTGGCCAGCATGTACGCCTCGCATACCATAATAACTTACCCCATCGTCATGCGTTACGGCCTTGCCCGCCAGCGTAGCGTCACGATAGCCGTCGGCGCGACAGCCATCACCGACACGCTGACGCTGCTCGTGCTCGCCATCGTCGGCGGAATGTTCAAGGGCGAGATTACCGGTATCTTCTGGCTCGTGCTCTTTCTCAAGATAGCCGCCGTATTCTTCGTGATAATATACTTCTTTCCACGGATAGCGCGGTTCTTCTTCCATCGCTATGGCGACAACGTGGCGCAGTTCATCTTCGTGCTCGCCATGACTTTCCTCGGCGCCGGGCTGATGGAGCTTATCGGCATGGAAGGGTTGCTCGGGGCGTTCCTTACGGGACTGGTGCTCAACCGCTACGTGCCCAACCTGTCGCCGTTGATGCTTCATCTCGAGTTTGTCGGCAACGCCATTTTCATACCTTATTTCCTTATAGGCGTCGGCATGCTTGTCAACGTGAGGCTTCTCTTCGGCGGGCTTGACACCATCCAGGTGGCATGCGTCATGATATTGGTGGCCTTGACGAGCAAGTGGATTGCGTCGTTCTTCACCCAAAAGCTCTTCGGCATGCGTGCCGTGGAGCGTGAACTGATATACGGACTGAGCAACGCGCAGGCCGGAGCCACCCTGGCGGCAGTCATGGTTGGATATAACTTGATAACACCGTCAGGACAAAGGCTGCTTAACGACGACGTGCTTAACGGCACGGTAATACTTATCTTGGTGACGTGTATCTTCAGTTCGTTCACTACCGAGCGTGCCTCGAAGCAGATTGCGCTCGAGAACAGCGCGGCCGTTCCTGAGGACGAGAAGGCCGACGACGAGAAGATAATGGTGCCGATAAAGCACGATACGAGCATTGACACGCTTGTGGGGCTTGCCGTAATGATGCGCAACAGGGTACTTAACCGTGGCATTGTGGCGCTCAACGTTGTTTATGACGACACCAACAGGCTACAGTACCAGGAGCGAGGGCGGCGCCTTCTGGCGCATGTTACGAAGGTGGCCAACTACTCCGGCGTAATGGTTCAGACTCAAGTACGCATAGCTACGAATATAACCAATGGCATAAAGCACGCCTTCAAGGAATTCAACGCTTCCGAAATCATCATGGGAATGCATGCCGGGCAAGACTCGGCAAGGCAGTTCTGGGGAGAGTTCATACCAGGATTGTTCTCCGGACTGAACCGACAAATCATAATAGTGCGCTGCTTGCGGCCTTTCAATACGATACGGCGCATACAGGTGGCAGTGCCCTCGAGGGCTGAGCTTGAGCCTGGATTCTACCGTTGGTTGGAGCGGTTGACCCGAATGGCGGAGAACCTTGAATGCCGCATGCAGTTCCATGCCAAGCGCGAGACGCTGTCGCTCATCAACCAATATATACAGAGCCGCCATCCGAGTGTGCAGGCCGAATACACGTACATGGCGCATTGGATAGACATGCCGAAACTTTCCTCTGGCGTGGCTGACGACCATCTGTTCGTAGTCGTTACGGCTCGTAAAGGCACCATATCGTACAAATCGGCCTTGGAACGCCTGCCCGAGGAGCTTACGGGAAATTTCTCAGGCAAGAGCCTGATGATAATCTTCCCCGACCAATACGGCGAATCGGTGGATATTATGACGTTCGCCGACCCGCAGCACCATGAGCAGCGTAGCGCGTACGACATGCTGACAACGTGGATAAGGAAACGTTTTTCATAAGGTTATGCGGTTATAAGGTCATAAGGTTATAAGGTTTTTTATTAAAAACAAAGACAATCCAAAATCCTGAAACCGTAAGTCACATGACCATATAACCGTAAAACCGTATAACCATATAACCGTAAAACCATAAATAATGATAGACATCAAAGGTATAACAAAGAGCTTCGGTTCACTGCAAGTACTCAAGGGAATCGACCTGCACATAGACAAAGGCGAGGTGGTGAGCATTGTCGGTCCGAGCGGAGCCGGCAAGACAACCCTTCTTCAGATAATAGGCACGCTTGACAAGCCTGACAGTGGCGACATCATTATAGATGGAACGGACGTAAGGAAGCTTGGCGCTAAGAAACTGTCGGAGTTCCGCAACAGGCGTATCGGCTTCGTTTTCCAGTTCCACCAGTTGCTGCCGGAGTTCACGGCAGTGGAGAATGTCATGCTGCCGGCGTTTATTGCGGGCATGTCAAAGAGCGAGGCCAAGAAGCGTGCGATGGAGCTTTTAGACTTCATGGGGCTTTCTGACCGTGCCGACCATAAGCCCAACGAACTGTCCGGAGGCGAGAAGCAGCGTGTGGCCGTGGCGCGCGCGCTGGTAAACAGGCCGGCCGTGATACTGGCTGACGAACCGTCAGGAAGCCTTGACTCAAAGAACAAGGATGAGCTCCACCGGCTGTTCTTCGACCTTAGGGACAGGACAGGGCAGACGTTCGTCATCGTGACGCACGACGAAAGCCTTGCTAAAATCACCGACAGGACGATTGAAATGAAGGACGGAATGCTGGAATCTGAAAACATTTTACAGTAGTTAAAGTAGTCAGAAGTAGTTAGAGTAGTTAAAGTCAAATGCTTTATAACAACACGTTAATTGGATGTCAGACGATAAAAGAGTGATGACTTTAACTACTCTAACTACTTCTGACTACTTTAACTACCAAACATAAAAACATAAGACAATGACCTTTATAAAATTAGGTGACTACAACCGCATGACCGTGGTCAAGCAGGTTGATTTCGGAATATATCTTGACGGAGGCGACGAAGGGGAGGTGCTTATGCCCGCGAGATACGTGCCAGAGGGCTGTAAGCCGGGTGACGAGCTTGACGTTTTCGTCTACCTTGACAACGAGGAGCGGCTCGTGGCAACCACGCAGACGCCGCTGGCCAAGGTGGGCGACTTCGCTTTCCTCAAGGTGTCGTGGGTGAACGAGTACGGTGCGTTCCTCGACTGGGGACTGATGAAAGACCTTTTCTGCCCTTTCCGTGAGCAGAAAATGAAGATGGAGAAGGACAAGGGGTATATCGTGCACGTGCATCTTGACAAAGAGAGCTACCGTATAGTGGCTTCGGCTAAGGTCGAGCACTATTTTGACCCGTCGTTCCCGCCGTATCAGCATGGCGACGAGGTTGACCTGCTTGTATGGCAGAAGACCGACCTTGGCTTCAAGGTCATAGTCGACAACCGCTTCCCCGGCCTCGTCTACAAGAACCAGGTGTTCAGGGATATACGCACGGGCGACCGCCTTACAGGCTACATCGACATCGTGCGCGAGGACGGCAAGATAGACGTAATGCTGCAACCTACCGGGCGGCAGATGACCATGAATCTCAGCGACGTGCTGCTCGACTATCTTGAAAGTCACGGCGGAGTATGCCCGCTAACGGACAAGAGCCCTGCCGAGGACATTTATTCGATGTTCAATGTAAGCAAGAAAAACTACAAGAAGGCTGTGGGCGACCTGTACAAACGCCGCCTGATAGTGCTTTGTGACGACTGTATAAAGTTGAGAAAGTAAACAATTGCCGTGAGCGCCCCTTGTAGGGCGCATTGCCAAAGGCCACCTTTTACATGCTGAAAGGTGGCCTTTGGTGTTGTTACGGACGGTCTGCGGGGCGTATGCCGTGCGCCATATGCCGGCTGTCGGCCATTCATCGAGGCCAGATTGCTACATTCCGTAAAATGAATACAACTGTCCGTAACATCGGTAAGCAGGCTTACGCGTGTATGCATTACCTTTGCAGCGTGAAACAAAAAGGTAATAAGTATGGAAGACATTTTCGAGAAAGACCTGTCCGGAGCCATGGTCTCGCCGGACGAACCCGGATATGACAAGCTGATAAACTCTATCTTCGAGACCATGAGGCTGGCTTATGAGCTTAACGACGGATACCATACGCCCGAAGAGACGCGCGGCTACCTCTCGCGCATTACGGGCCGGGAGATAGACCCGTCGGTTACTTTGCTGCCGCCGTTTTATGTTGATTTCGGCAAGAATATCCGTATTGGCAAGCGTTGCTGGATACAGCAGGGATGCACGTTCTTCGACCGTGGCGGGATAACCTTGGGCAACGATGTGTTCATCGCGCCGAAAGTTAACCTCATAACAATCAACCACGACCCCGACCCTGATAACCGCAGCGCCACTTACGGCCGTCCGATAGTGATAGAGGACAAGGTGTGGATAGGCATAAATTCAACCGTCTTGCCCGGTGTGAGGATTGGTTATGGAGCGATAGTCGGCGCCAACAGCGTGGTGACGCGTGACGTTCCGCCGATGACGGTAGTGGGAGGCAATCCCGCGAAGGTTATTAAGACGATAGAGCCAAGGCGTAAGTAACAGGTATTAAGAGGGCGTATTGACTTGACGGTGGCGGCGCGGGCAGGCTGGAAGCCTTGTCCGTGCCGCTTTGTTTTATGCTGATGTCCGTGGAGAGTCAAGTCTTTTTAAGGCCGGGGCGGCGGAAGATAATTACGTAAGTGTAGCTGGTGTTCCCGCTTGCGGTGGTCATTCGCCCTTGTTCCTGACCGTGTGTGCTTAAGCCGTAGGTGGCGTCATGGCGGCTGGCTCGTTGCCCTCTAAAAGCCTGTGGCCCAATGCTTTTGCCGCATGCCGTATGTAAAGGCACGGCGTGCGGCCTTCGGCTGTATGGGGTAAGGCCGTGGCGAGGTTTGCCAAAGGCCGTGTTTTGCGTTGCGAAAGACGGCCTTTTATCGCCTTGTTGACGACCTTTTGCGTTGTAAAAGGCCGTCTTTCGCAATCAGCCCGCCGTAATGTCGGTGGTTAGCGCGCAGCGCTTCATTCATCGGCGGGGGCTAAAACGCTGACAGGATATGCCATATTATGCGCTAACAAGAGGGAACATCTGCCACATATTGCGACAAAATGGCATACCGGTTGGCATAGTTACGCTGTTGGCATACGTTTTGTTAAATAATTAGTGGCTTTTTGCCGGGATATGGAGCGGCAATGTTCCGATACCGCAAAAGCATTACTAAATTGATAACAAATAAAAAAAGAAATAATTATGGGAAAGATTATTGGAATTGACTTAGGTACAACAAACTCTTGCGTTGCCGTGTTTGAGGGCAACGAACCTGTTGTAATAGCTAACAGCGAAGGCAAGCGCACCACCCCTTCGGTTGTAGGTTTCGTAAAGGACGGTGAGCGTAAGATTGGCGACCCGGCTAAACGCCAGGCCATCACCAACCCGAAGAACACCATCTACTCAATCAAGCGCTTCATGGGCGAGACGTACGACCAGAGCCGCAAGGAGGCTGAGCGCGTACCGTTCACGGTAGTGAATGAGGGCGGTTATCCCCGTGTAGACATCGACGGACGCAAATATACACCGCAGGAAATCTCGGCTATGGTGCTCCAGAAGATGAAGAAGACCGCCGAGGACTATCTCGGACAGGAAGTGACCGACGCCGTCATCACCGTGCCCGCATACTTCTCTGACTCTCAGCGCCAGGCAACCAAGGAGGCAGGACAGATTGCCGGACTTAACGTCCGCCGTATCGTCAACGAGCCTACGGCCGCAGCGCTGGCCTACGGAGTGGACAAGGCCAACAAGGACATGAAGATTGCAGTGTTCGACCTTGGTGGCGGTACGTTCGATATATCAATACTTGAGTTCGGCGGCGGCGTGTTCGAGGTGCTCTCTACCAACGGCGACACCCACCTCGGAGGTGACGACTTCGACCAGGTAATCATCGACTGGCTCGTAAACGGTTTCAAGGCTGACGAAGGAATAGACTTGTCAAAAGACCCGATGGCAATGCAGCGCCTGAAGGAAGCAGCCGAGAAAGCCAAGATAGAGCTGTCAAGCTCAAGCTCAACGGAAATCAATCTGCCGTACATCACGGCTGAAGGCGGTGTGCCTAAGCACCTGGTAAAGACCCTTACACGCGCACAGTTCGAGCAGCTGGCACATTCGCTCATCCAGGCTTGCCTCGTTCCGTGCCAGAACGCCATACGCGACGCCAAGCTGACAACGTCGGACATCGACGAGGTTATCCTCGTGGGCGGTTCAAGCCGTATCCCTGCCGTGCAGGAGTTGGTTAAGAACTACTTTGGCAAGGAACCTTCAAAGGGTGTCAACCCCGACGAGGTGGTAGCCGTAGGAGCAGCCATCCAAGGCGCAATCCTCAACAAGGAGAGCGGCGTAGGCGACATCGTGCTGCTCGACGTGACACCGCTTACACTCGGTATCGAGACAATGGGCGGCGTGATGACAAAGCTTATCGACGCCAACACCACCATTCCGTGCAAGAAGAGCGAAGTGTTCTCTACCGCAGTTGACAACCAGACGGCCGTAACAATACATGTACTCCAAGGCGAGCGACCGATGGCTGCGCAGAACAAGAGCATAGGCCAGTTCAACCTTGAAGGCATAGCGCCGGCACGCCGTGGCGTTCCTCAGATTGAGGTAACCTTCGACATCGACGCCAACGGTATCCTCAACGTAAGCGCCAAGGACAAGGCTACCGGCAAGGAGCAGGCCATCCGCATAGAGGCTTCGTCAGGTTTGACACAGGACGAGATAAACCGCATGAAGGCTGAGGCCGAGCAGAACGCCGAGAACGACAAGAAAGAGCGTGAGCGCGTGGACAAGATGAACCAGGCAGACTCGATGATTTTCACCACCGAGAACTTCCTGAAGGACAACGGCGACAAGATTCCTGCCGACCAGAAGTCGAACATCGAGTCTGCACTCCAGCAGCTCCGCGACGCCCACAAGAGCGGCGACATCACGGCGATAGACAACGCCATCAACAATCTCAACACCGTAATGCAGGCTGCCAGCGCACAGATGTACCAGCAGGCAGGCGGAGCACAGCCCAACGCAGGCCAAGGCTTCACCGGCAACAACAACGCAAATGCCGGCCAGCAGCAGAGCAACGGCAAGGCCGACGAAAACGTGCAGGACGCCGATTTCGAGGAAGTGAAATAAGTATCGGTAAACAACGATAACTAATAATAGAAAAATAGGGTGTAGCTCAATGAGTTATGCCCTATTTTGTTTTTAACACTTTCTGATGGATTTGCTTGTTTCTCGGATTTTTATTGTATATTTGTACCATATTTGTGCCGCGATAAAATAGTAGGAAATGTGCGACAAAATACAAATAGGTTAAATATAAACGGATAATTATCAGTATTATGCCAGCAGCTAAGTTTGAAATAAAGCGTAAATGTCAAGTCTGCGGTCAGGAGTTCATCGCCAAGACCATAGAATCGTGGTATTGCTCTAAACGCTGTTCTAACATTGCGTATAAGCGTAGGAAAGACGAGGAGAAACGAAACCAGCGATTGGATGAAATCGTGAAAAGCATCCCGAAGCACCAAGATTACATCAAGGTGTCAGAAGCCTATGCTTTGTTTGGCATCAGCAAAGATACCTTGTATCGTTTGATTCATAAAGGTACTATATCGCACATAAATCTTGGAACGAACCAAATCCGTGTCAGCAAGGAAGAATTGATGAAGCTCTACCCACTGCGCAGGAAAGCCCTGACCAAATCAAAGCCCGTTGCCAAACTATATAGCTTGGAACCGAAGGACTGTTATACCATTGGCGAAATATCCAAGAAATTCCATTTGGACGACACTACGGTCTATCTGCATATCCGCAAATACTCTATCCCTACTCGACAGATAGGTAACTTCGTTTATGCGCCCAAGAAAGAAATTGACAACCTATATAAAGGAATAAAGCAATGAAGAAAGCGTTGGCCAATACAAGAGTTTCGGTAAAACTCCGCAAGTCGGAATATCGCGAGGAATGGTATCTGTATGTTGAAGCCTATCCGGTTTTCCAAGCAGATAAATCCGCTCCCCAAAGAGTGCGTGAATATCTTAACCGTACCATTACCACTCCCATTTGGGATAAGTCGCGGAATGCCCGAACAGACAAGGACGGCAAAACCACTTATAAGCCTAAACGTGATTTGAACGGTATCATCCAGTGCAAATCACAGTTAGACCAAGAATCGTGCATATATGCTGATAAGGTGAGAAGCCTGCGACAGAAGGAATATGATAATGCTTCTTTATATTCTGAAACAGATGCAGAACAAGCTGAACAGTTAGAGCGTTCCCGTTGTAATTTCATTGAATACTTTGACCATGTGCAACGCACCCGTCATGCGCACAGTTCTGATTCTATCATCGCCAACTGGAACCGTGTATATGAGCTGCTGAAGATTTATTCAAAAGGCAATGCCATTCCTTTTTCACATATAGACTTGAAGTTTGTAGAATCGTTCCGGCAATTTATTCGCAACGCACCACAAGGTGGAACAAAGAATGGAACTCTTTCCCAAAACACGGCATCCACTTATTTCTCCATATTCAAGGCAGCATTGAAGTAAGCTTTTATTGACGGTTATCTTACCGTTGATATTTCGGCAAAGGTCAAAGGCATTCAGGGAAGAGAGAGCCGCAGGGAATATCTGACTGTTGACGAGCTAAACCGTCTGGCGCAGACTCCATGCGACCCATTATTAAAACGAGCCTCGCTGTTTTCTGCATTGACAGGACTTCGTCATTGCGACATACAAAAATTGAAGTGGTCAGAGATTGAAGAATTTAATGGAGGTTACCGCTTGAACTTTACCCAACAAAAGACCAAAGGTGTTGAATATATGCCCATATCAAAACAAGCATTTCAATTATGCGGTGAAAGAAAGGACTGTGAACAATTGGTTTTTGCAGGACTACCTGACCCGTCATGGATTAATCGTCCAATAAAGAAATGGGTTGCAGAAGCCGGAATAACGAAGCACATCACCTATCATTGCTTCAGGCATTCGTATGCGACCCTGCAACTCGCCGGAGGTACTGACATTTATACTGTCAGCAAAATGCTTGGTCATACGAATGTCCGAACAACTCAAGTATATGCAAAAGTTGTTGATTCGAAAAAAGAAGAGGCAACAAAGACTATAAAGTTAGATTTTCAGTATGATAATTTATGATGTTATAAATCTTTATTTAATAAATCCAAGGTCATATTGACATATTGTTGCGCTTCTAATGGTTCAATCTCAACTTCTTTATATGTGTCAAATTCCTCTATGGAGGCATGATGGGTGCGCCATGAAATTGAAACAAGTTGATTCAATTTGTCTATCACTTCGTTTTTGTTTGGATTAATAAACTGGCAATCTGATTGTTCTAGATTGTGGACAATAGTACCGAATGTTTCATCTGGATTAGGTATATAACAACAATATTTTAATTTCAAAAACGTTTCAAGGGAAATACGAATTGAATTAATAGCAACTTCTTGCGTTTCAGGTAATGGATTTGCAACAAATGTATTCATGGACTCAATTGCTTTTTGATAATTGTTTATCCAAACTCTTTTCAAATCATATTCTAAAAGAGAGGCCTTCCCTTTTAGATTGACAATACGAAGTACCTTTTTATCAGCTTTTTTAATAACTCTCTGACCATTTAGCTCTATCATAAAATGGAGATTATGGCTCAAAACAATTACTTGCTGGCATTTTTGATACATAATACATAATTGATGTATTGTTGTATTGCGCCTATTGAGGTCAAGGCTAGATAGGGGGTCGTCAAAAATAACAATTTTGTTAGATAGATTTGAATCTAACATTAGTTTTGCTAAAAAGAAACTAAATGCTATTGTATTTTTGTCACCTTCACTCAAAACATTCTTAAAAGAATTATATTCATATCCATCTTGAACAATAGGAACATCATTAAAAGTAAGAATATAGTCAAGGTTTGCTTCTTTTGATTTGCCTTTATATCCACCATCTTTTATTTCCGATATTTGGAATTTTGTAAAAAACACGTCTCGAAGATAATAATTAATAGCTTTTCCGTACCTTGCAAAAAGGTCATTTGATTGACGCTTTTGTTGCTGTTGAAGCTCCTTGTTGATTCTCTGAAGACGTAAAATTTGCTCTTTTAATATCTGATAGTTCTGGCAATAGATTGACAGCGGTTGATTTTGTCTGTTCTTGATAAGATTTAATGATTGTAATTCATTTTTTATATCTTCTTCTTTTCTGACTCCTTTCTTGACTTGTAGAATTAATTTATTAAATGTTTCTATATAAGCATTTATTTCTTTCAACTGTAGATAAATTGATTTTACAGAATTTTCAAAATTATCTACATCTGCAATTGCGATAGTTTGCGTCGGGTTAGACATTTTTGAATTTATAGCTGCTGACAATAGAGAAAAATGTTTTTTTAAAGAGTCACAATCTATTTGTAATTCAGGAGGTTGAGAATCGTTTTTTACAAACGCTTTCCATACACCTAATAGTTCTTCAATTCTTTTGTGAGTAGATGTGATTTGCAACAACCATGTTTCAATATTGATACACAATAATTTGTCATGCTGTTCTTTTACTTGTTTTAAAACTTCATTGTATCGTTTGTTGAAATATTGGTTATAACCTTTAATTATGCTTTTCTCATCAAGATTTGATCCACAAAATGGGCATAAAGAGGTTTGGTTAGCATATGACAAACCAGTATGTAACCAATTATACACATTTGAGAGACCTTTTGCTTGAAGTTCTTTTATATGGGATTGGACTATTCTTAGATATTCTTCTCCTATTCCTTCTATTGTTTGAGATAACAATAATCTAATTTTATCATATTCAATAAGTGGTAGTGGTATATCAAGTAGAGGCAGAATTGGCTGTTGAAGTATAACTTTATTATTTCGAGCAAGCTCTAATTCTTCTTGTTTCCTTTGTATCTTTTCGTTGATCGCAGGATCATTAGAAATACGAATTATTGCTTCTACATCAGTTGTTGAGGTAAAGGTAGTTATTTGTTGAATAACTTGATGTATTTCTGTATTTTTTCTATCCAAAAGTTGTTTTACTCGTTCTATCTTTTTGGCCATATTTACGCCACTATCACCTATAACAAACTGATATAAATGTTTGCGATGATCAGAACTAATCTGAAACCCTGTATATATATTGTTGGCGACAAAATGCGCATCAAAAACTTCAATTTCATGGATAGGATTATTCCATGTAGAACCATTAAAAATATGTTGGTTATGTGCATCGTCTTTAATAGAGACATAAGAAGATCCACTCGCTCCTATTCGATAATGATTAGAGATAACTTTACCATCATTTAGCGAAAGTGAATGTAAAATGCGAGACAACGTAGTTTTACCAGCCCCGTTTTCAGCATAAATAAGACTCATTTTTTTCAGAGCGACATCCCCTGAAGCTTGGTAATCTTCATAATTCCCAATATTTTTAATATGCTCAATTTTTACAATCATAATTTGTTTTTCTATAGTTAAATATGATACATCTATGGCTTAAGAAGCCATATTACAAATATACTAACTTTTTATTAGAAGCGCTCAATTAGCAGATAGTTTCTTCATCATATCAAAAATATTTTTCATATATGTGCATTTTTATCTTCATAACCTTATGATTCGATGATGATTCCCTTATGGCGAGAGGCATAAGCGAAAAAATCTAATAATGGAATTTGTCATTATACACACTGATAATCAGTGCATATCATTTATGATTTTTATGGCCAGCTGATGTTTCTTTATGTGCTATCTATCATCCATAAATCAGTATTGCTATTTACCTTTACTTTGCAGCAAAAATCAACTGATAACGATATGGACGACAAGAACATTACATTTGAAGATTTGCCCAAGGCAATGCCATGGATGATGGACAAGCTGAATAAACTTGATTCCAAATTAGACGGTCTGAATAGTGTTCCACAAGCGCAGTCTGCTGACCAGTGGATGAACCTTAAAGAGCTGTGTGAATATCTGCCAAGCCATCCGGCGGAACAAACCGTTTACGGGTGGACGAGCTGCCACCAGATTCCATACCATAAGAGAGGTAAACGCATCATGTTCCTCAAATCTGAGATTGACGCATGGCTTCATGACGGGAAGCGAAAATCACAAAAAGAATTGGCTGAAGAAGCGGCTCAATTCATCAAATCTAAACGAAACAGACCGTTTTAATGGAACAGCTCGAATTGTGCAACAGCATCAGAATGGAGTTTGAAGGTATTACTGGAAGCAAAATACCTTTGGACGCATTTCCTGTCAAATTGCAGGACATGGTTCTGGCATTAGCACGGCAAGAGAACTATTCCATAGAATACACGATGGCTTCTCTTCTGGCGGCTGCATCAACGGCTATTGGCAATTCTGTCAACATCCGCATTCGTGGCGGTTGGATAAGCAGTCCTATCTTATATATGATATTGGTAGGACGGCCAGGCATGGGGAAAACGCCTCCGCTTGACTTTGCCTTTCGTCCTATACGAAAGCGAGATTCCCAATCCATAAAACAGTTTAAAATAGATATGGAATACTACGATTCAATACTGGAAAGTCAGAAAGGCAAGAAAGACGAGAGACCGTCATTGCCTCCTAAGCCAATTTTGAAACGGACTATTATTTCGGACTTTACTCCTGAAGCTCTTATACGTGCGCTTGACGACAACCCAAGGGGAGTAGCTGTATATGTGGATGAAATAATGGGAATGTTCAATGCTGTGAACCAATACAGCAAAGGACAACTGATAGAACAACTGCTGACTGCCTTCAGCGGTAAGCCTCTTGATGTGTCAAGATGCAGTATGCCGATACCCATCCATATTGAACGTCCATTTATAAACATAGTCGGCACTATGCAGACCACCCGTGTGCATGAACTGGTCAATAAAGGTTATAAGGACAATGGACTGTTGGATAGAATCATATTCGTTTATCCGTCATCGCAGGAAATACCTGATTGGCAAATGGATGAAGATTCCGCATCCTCATCGTTTGAGAAGTATTCCGTCTTATGAGAGGATATAATCAACCGCATTTGCGAGATTTCTTTTCCATTGAAAGACAACAATGAGGACACTATTCAAAACGTGCTGAATTTCTCTCCTGAAGCAAGCGTGTGGTTTACGAACTGGCGCAATGCAGCAATCAGGGCAGTAAATCAAATTAAGGATGACACGCTGGTTGACAGTCGAATAATGAAAACGCCTGTGATTGCAGCTCGTCTGGCTTTGGTTTTTCAGATATTACGATGGGCTTGCGGTGAAATCCATAAGGATTTTGTGGATATTGATTCTACGAAATCAGCAATCAGACTGACTTCTTATTTTGAGAATTGCTACTCCAACATCCAGAGATTCATGATTATGGAAAGTATAGAGCCACAAAAGAAAGGATTGCTTGACCTCGTTCCGTCGCTGTTCACCACAGCCGAAGCCGTCCAAGCAGGAAAAGAAGTCGGAATGTCGGAAAGGACTGTGATGTATGTGTTGAATGACCTTGCCGCGAAAAAGGTAATCAGAAAAATCAAGAGAGGCGAATATGAGAAACTGCAATAATCCGCACAATTTGCACCTTGCAGTATTTGCACTTTGCAGTTTCTACGCATCGATGTTTCTGCAAAACTGCAATAACTGCAAACTGCACGGACTGCATTTATAAACTGAAAGACTATGATTGAATATAGATTTACACTTCAAAAATACAAACGAGGCTCGAAGCTGACTTGTCCAAAATGCGGACGAAAGCAATGTTTTGTCAAGTACATTGATACAGAGGGGCAAATCATATTTCCAGATTATGTAGGTCGGTGCGACCATGAACATTCATGCCAATACCATTATAAACCATCGGATTTTTTCAAAGACAACCCCGATACATTGGTAGATAAAAGCTCATGGAAATCGCAACCAAAGGTCATATTACCAAAGCCAATAGACTATATTGATAATGGAATAATGCGCCGTTCACTTGCCGACTATAAACGAAATCCGTTGTTCACTTTCCTATCGGGCGTATTGGGAGAAAAAGAAACTTCACGGATATTTCACCTATACAGAGTCGGCACTTCCAAGAAATGGGGCGGCTCAACGGTATTTTGGCAAATTGACAAACAAGGGAAAGTGCGGACTGGTAAAATCATGTTGTACGACCCCACAACTGGCCATAGGGTAAAAGTGCCAAGAAGTTATGTGAGTTGGGTACATACAGAGTTGGGGCTAAAACACTTCACCATGAAGCAATGTTTGTTTGGCGAGCATTTGTTAGCTGACCATCCAGATAAAGCGGTTGCCATTGTTGAAAGTGAAAAATCCGCTTTGATTGCGACCCACTTCATGCCCGAATTTGTATGGCTGGCAACAGGAGGAATACACGGCTGTTTTAAGGCTGACACCGTTGGTGTATTGAAAGGCCGTGCAGTTATGCTATGCCCAGACTTGGGTGCAAAAAACGTTTGGCAGGAGAAAGCTCATCTGCTTTCTTCCATCTGTTCAAAAGTTGTTTCCAGTGAAATATTGGAGCGGTGCGCAACAGACGAACAAAAGGGAAAAGGTTTGGATATAGCCGACTTCCTGCTGATGAACGATACGCCCATAATGGCACTCCAAAAGATGATAAAGAGGTGTCCGAGTTTGCAAATACTCATTGACCAATTTCAGTTAGAATTAGTTGAACAAAAATAGATTTTAAGATGAAAAAAGACATTTACTATTGCATTGTGCTTTCCAGTAGCCAGCTTGATTTTCTGGCAGGAAGTAAGTATGGCATCGACCGCATGAAAGTATTGAAATGCCTTATTAACGCTGCTGTTGTTAAGGAAACGAAGTATGAAAAGAAAGGCTTTACCGTAACGCTGCACATTGGGCAAGCCGTCCTTTCGGAGGTGGAATTGGCCACCCGTTTAGGCTATGACAAGAAAACCGTTTCAAGGTTGCTTGACAAGATGGCATGGTTAGGTATTATCACATCCGAACAGAGCAATCGCACAAGCATACACACCATTCATTGTGTATCGGCGTGGTATGCGGACAATCAGAAGATTCTCAACCCATATTATGTGAGCATGAAAGAACGGTGCAATCATTCCTGTGAGATTGGCAAGAATGATTGTGGCGGGAACGATATTACTACCGATGTGTCAAATGCTGAAAATATAAAGTCGGACACCTCCGTCTGTTGCGACAGAGGGCAGCCTCCTTCATCCATTATTTCGGCCAATAATGTTCAAGTGAAAATGAATCGTAAAACATGGTGAAATTGATACCGTTGCAATATGCCGTGTATTGGCTTTCAATAGACGGCTTCTTGCATTACGAAACGTGGCCTTTCACGCTTCAATTCATGGTCTTTTGGAAAAGCATTGGTTAGTGCTGGGAGTTGGGCCTATCAGCGATACGGTCTGGAGTCGCCTTTTTACGGATAAAATGTAGCGGAGTACGTTTGTTTTAGACAGTTATAAGGACTCAAGACAAATCGCCCATTCTGTGAGTTGTGGCATATCCGACATTCGTGTCTGCTCTGTTGCAAGAATTGCCTATGTCACACAAAAACGCTTCACGTTTCCATGACACATAAGCTACTACTGCCGCTCGCAAGCTCGCAACGGGCTGACCAATTTTAATCTGTTGTACCACCTTATAATATTAGACATGACATCAACAAACGGAGACGAAAAGAAAAACGGAAACAAGAAAAAAGTTATAAGACGTACCCGACGATTGGAAGCCAGGGTGACGGATAATGAATATGTAAAGGCTGTAGAGCTTGCCGAAACCTGCGGGCTTTCATTGAGCGCCTACATCCGCAAATGTGCTTTGGGGCAGCGACCAAGACGGCGGTTGACTGACCGGGAAGTAGACGCCCTTTGCAGCCTATCCGATGCACGGGGCGACCTTATGCGCATAGCTGCTGCCGTCAAGTCCATACAGGGTAGCAAACGAGCACAATACTTTGCAGACACTCGTTTCGTGGAACAATGGATGCGTGCCGCCGTTCCTCTTATAGCTCGTTGGAATGAGATTCAAGAATACATCACCCAATAAATACCCAGCCAAATGATAGCAAAAGCGGCCACCATCAGTCACGGCGGAAATGCTGTCCGCTATTCGGTCAATAAGGACAAAGCGGAGATAGTGAAAGTGAATTTTCTGCCGGATGACATATCAGCAGAAGCAATGTACCAACGCATGGTACTCAAGCAAAAAGAATTTGCCAGCACAATCAATAAGGGCAGAGCACTCAAACGGAATGTGATAAGAATGGAAATATCCCCAACCAAGGAGGAATCCGCAGGGTGGACGTTTAACGATTGGGCAAGGTTGGCAAACGAGTACATCCAAGTGTTCGACTCCATTGACCTCTCTAAAAAGACTAAACGTGCCAGTGCGAAGTCCACCAACGTAAAGAACAGCCAGTATGTGGTTGCACTTCATCACGATGCGAAAAGTGGTATTCCTCACCTGCACGTTGACGTGAATCGTGTGGATATGGACGGCAAGGTTAATGACGACCATCTGATTGCGGAACGGGCAATGTCTGCTGCGTATATTATCAATGAACGGCGTGGATGGGAACAGCCGAAAGACATTTATGAAAAACGCAGGCTGGAGATAGCTGACACTTGTATGGACGTGCTTCGCTCCTTGCCGAAATTCAGTTGGTCAGGCTATGAAGCCGGACTGAAAGCGCACGGCTACGGCATACACATACAAGAAGATAACAACGGCAATGTGTGCGGTTATTCTGTCTTGTCAGGCAATTCCTCTTACAAATCGTCCATTCTCGGCAAAGGCCGACATCTCATGCCGTCAAAGATAAAAGATACATGGGAACGCCTGCATGGAGGCCAGAATATTCAGGCAAATCCAAATGTCGAACAAGAAAAACGGCCCGCTACTACATTGCAAGGGAAAACACAAGCAAGTCATCCGATACCAGTTGTAAAGCATTATGACATTTCAACGGATGAATACCACCATTACCACGTAGCCATTCCAGAAGAAGCGTATGAAATTATCTGCAAGGAATGTTTCGTGCCAGATGATAATCCGTTTGCGACCATAGAAGATGTGCAAAAGACCGCCCTGCTCCTTTTCGCTGAATACCTTGATGGTGCGACGAGTATGGCGGCATCCAGTGGCGGTGGAGGTTCTGACATGAGCGGCTGGGGAAAGGATAAAAATGAGGACGAGTGTGAATGGGCAAGGCGTTGCGCTCAAATGGCCAACCGACTTTGCAGACGCAGACGAGGTTTACACCGATAATTGTTTCACTCTAAATCAAATGAATATGGGAATAGGGAAAGGGAAATCAGACAAGATAGACATTGACGGCCTTATTGATAGCGTTAATAACGAAAACAAGGCTACGCAAGAAGCAAGCAGTCTTTCAGAAAAAGTTGCGGAATTGGAACAAGCGGCCAAAACTCTCAATACGGCTATCGACCGTGCAGACAGCATTATCACCGGTTTTAACAACTCAGTTAAAGAATTGCAGTCAAAGAAAATTGGTGCGCAAGTACATCCGCAAACCTTAAAGTCATTGAACGACATTTGCACAAACTTTGTTGTGGAAGTGGGCAGGCAACTAATGGCTCATCGGGATAAACAACTCAAACTGCAAAAGGAACATGAGGAACGCATTGCCCGTATGCTTGAAAAGAATAAGGGAATATGGCTTTCTGACAAATGGGTGAAAATCCTGTTTGTTTGCTTCCTTTTGTACAATGCCCTTGCCATACTCTATGTGCATCTTAAGACATAAAAATCCAATATCACATTCCGATAAATGATAATTTAGAGATACTTGACCGTTCATCAAGAGAGGCAGGAGCTCGTCGCGCAGTTTAGTGAGTTTCAGGTTGTTTTCTTCAAACAAGCCAATCTCCGAGAATATCTGTGACTGCCTTTTATCAAATTCCAATAGCACATTATCCTGTGGCACTGCCATATATATTTCATCAAATGTTTGGTTTGTTAAATTATTGATACCTGTACCGCACGCTATACTTTTTATTTTCTCCTTAAAATATTGGCTATTGAATAAATTAAAAAGCAAATATGCGTAATGTGCCTTAGCTGTGAATTTTGTCAGGAATGCACCGAATGTATCTTTTGATGCAAATTGGAACATAGCACATTTCCCAATATGTTCTTTACTTCCACTTGACATTGTCATTATAATATCCAGTGGTTGAATGTGCTGTTCTTCAGATACAAATGTTTTTGGAATGTAAGCAGCATTGTTATCATATATTAAATGATTATCTTGGATATTATTACCGCGTAAAACCAATACTCCGAGATTAGAATCAACCATATCTTCTTTTGCGTAAGATACTCCACGAATACTTGACGCAATATTATTTACAGATAAAACAATCCAATTTAAAGGAATCTCTCGTTTCAACTTTTCATTCCACACCATTGCTCCGCCACTCGACTTATAAGGCCGTCCGTTCTCATCGGGAAAATCGAACTGTACGAACCAATAGTCGTAAAGCTGCTTAGCCATCTTCTCTAAATTATCATTTATCGTTGTCATTTGCAGCTATTTCTATATTATATAGGTATAAACCTAAAAACATAGAAGATGAAAAGAACAGTTATACAGACCGTTGTGGACGAAATGTCCAATGTTTTATCCAAAGAACAGCTTGATTTGTTGGAGGACACACTTACACAAGTATTTGCTTGTTATGAAGTTATAACTTCCACCAGTGAAAAAGAACGTCAAGTAAAAGCTAATGCCGAACTTTTGCAAGCATTTTTATCCGCGAAGAAGATTGAGGGGTGTTCCGACAAAACCATTGATTATTACCAATCAACCATCGAAACATTATTTTCCACTGTGAGAAAGCCAATTCGCAATATTTCCACTAATGATATACGCTGCTATCTGTCTAACTATCAGGAACAACGAAAGGTTGGCCGTGTTACCATCGACAATATGCGCCGCATCTTTTCTTCATTCTTTGCTTGGTTGGAAGATGAAGACTATATTGTGAAAAGCCCTGTGCGCCGCATCCACCGAGTGCGTACAGAAAGCCTTGTAAAAGAGGTGCTGACCGATGAGAACATGGAGGTGCTGCGTGACAGTTGTCAAGAAATTCGTGACATTGCCATGATAGACCTACTGGCAAGTACTGGTATGCGTGTGGGTGAATTGGTTAATCTTAACCGTGACGACATTGATTTTCATGAGCGGCAATGCGTGGTGTTTGGCAAGGGGAACAAGGAGCGTGAAGTATATTTCAACGCTCGCACAAAAATCCACTTACAAAACTATCTGAGCAGCCGCACGGACAATAATCCGGCTTTGTTCGTTTCGCTTTCAAAACCACATTCCAGGCTGACGATTAGCGGTATAGAGGTACGCCTACGGTTATTGGGACGCAAAGTAAACATAGCCAAGGTGCATCCTCATAAGTTCAGGCGCACACTGGCTACTATGGCCATAGACAAAGGAATGCCGATAGAGCAAGTGCAACGATTACTCGGCCACGTCAAGATTGATACGACTTTGCACTATGCGATGGTTAATCAGAATAATGTGAAAATGGCTCATAGGAAGTATATCGGATAGTTTTATACACGCCTTTCTCTTAGCTTTATCGCATATTTTCAAGCAAAAAGAGTATCTTTGCAACAAAATTGTTGCTAATGGAACTCACAAAGTATAAGTTAAGAGATTTGGTTGACGTAACTCGTGGCATGAGTTTATCCGGCCAGTTCTATGCGGAAGAAGGAGAGTTTATCCGCTTGACACTTGGCAATTTCAATATGAATGGTGGCGGCTTCAAAGAAAACACGTCAAAGACAGACTTATACTTTACAGGAAGCGTCAAGGATGAATTTATCTTAAAGAAAGGCGACATCATAACTCCGCTTACCGAGCAATCCGTTGGGTTACTTGGTACAACTGCCCGTATTCCTGAAAGTGGAAAATATATTCAAAGTCAGGATGTTGCATTGGTTCGTTGCAAAGAAAACCGCATCGACCCTAACTTCTGCTATTATCTCATATCTTCAAGCATTGTCAGACAACAACTTAGTGCTGCAGCGCAACAAACAAAGATACGGCACACCTCACCTGACAAAATTATGGATTGCACTGTTTTGATTCCAAATCTTGAAAATCAGATAAAGATAGGCCGTATTTTAACGGATATTGATAATAAAATTGCGCTTAATCGTCAGATAAATGATAATTTAGAGAAGATGGCGAAGCAACTTTATGACTATTGGTTTGTGCAGTTTGACTTTCCTAATGAGAAAGGCAGACCTTATAAATCAAGTGGTGGTGAAATGGTCTGGAATGAAAGGTTGAAACGAGAAATTCCCAAAAATTGGAAAGTTAAGAACATTGAAGACTTAGCAAATGTTAGAAAAGGAACAACTATAACCAAATCGCAAACTCAAAAAGGCTCGGTGAAAGTTGTTGCTGCTGCAACGAGTTTTTCTTTTTTACACAATGAAACTAACCGTTCAGCATATGTAATAACTGTTAGTTCTTCTGGCGCAAACGCTGGATATATAAATTTTTGGAGAGAGCCAATTTTTGCATCGGACTGTTCCACTGTACAAGGTTGCTCCATTGAAATAACTCTATATTGTTACTATTGGTTGTTACATTTCCAAGAAAAACTTTTTAATCAACAAATTGGAGCGGCACAGCCCCATGTCTACCCTGAACATATTTCAAAAATTCCAATAGTAATACCTCCAATTCCTATTTTAAATAAAGTCAAGAATTGTATGATTAGCATTAATATGCAGCAGCATATAATTGAACAAGAGATAGAAGCACTTTCTAAGCAGCGCGATGAACTCTTGCCACTTTTGATGAATGGTCAAGTATCGCTAAATTATCATTTATCTGACGATTGATGTCTATCTTCTGATCTAAAGATTGTAAAACTCGAACAATATGTTTTTGCCGTTCAATGTCAGGTATGTGTATTATGATATTCTTTATATCGGAAATAGCTATACTTGATTGATTTATCGCATCTTTTCTAATTGTATCAATACATTTTTTGAAGTATTTTGTTTGAAAAAAATAATAAGCATATAGAGGGTCTAAAATATGCTCATTTGTTTTTAATCGCAACAAATTCATGCCATGTATGATATGCTCATTAAGTCGTTTACGGTATAATACGGTTCGTCCTAAGAAAGATCGGCTATTTATATGCGACATTAACAAGTCTTTATCATCAAGAATATAATGAGCATATTCCTTCAGATTAAAAATATTGGCATACCCTAACTTATCTCGATTAAAACTATTATTTGATAAAGTTTCAATGCGAGTAATAGGAATACCTTTACCGTCTTTAAATTGTTTGATAACAGCACCGTTCTCAATGAATGTCAAACACTTTCCCAATCTATATTTCTTCAATTCCATCATAGTTACTCGTTATTTTCTAATTCTTCATCTTCATTCAAAAGATATTCATATTCAGTGCCTTTCAAACTTTCCGGGTCATACTCTTTGCGATAATCCAGTATGTAGGAATGTACCGAACTTGGATAGATGTAAAAATAATGACGACATACTTGCTTGAATAGTTGCAACATACGCTCATTGCCGAGGAAACAGAACATATAATCAAACAACAATTCAACCTCGTTACGGGTGGCCTTACGACTACAGATGTTGTTTACTAATGGTGTATATTGAACCACGGCCATATCCGCAAGTTTTTCCATTTGGTCGACAATGCCTTTTATTCCCTCTAACAAGCTATCGTAATTGTCTGGACTTTGACATTTTGAATCCATTGTAACTTTTATTCTGAAAATTCGACTTGAAAATCAAGGATTAAATTTGCTGCCTATACAAGCTTACGTTGTAGGCTTTTGCTATTCTCCCAACATATCTCTTACCTCCTTATCAAAATCTGAATCGATACGCTGTGTACGATTAAAAATGTCGTACTCGCTTTCTGCTTTTGCCTTTGCTTGTGCGGCAGAAATACTCCCTTTATCGGGAAGTATCTGGTAACGGCGGAAAGCAAGAAACTCGTTGACACTTGCTGCAAATTGCTTCATGTTAAATGTGTTTTCGCGCTCAATGAGGTCTTCAATATAGTCAAAATAGCCACTCACCGTGCGCTCTAATTGCCTGATTTGTTTCTCATCCAAATAGTTCTTTGCTATTGAAACGTCAGATTTGAGTATTCGCCCATTGGGAGAGTTTTTCCATGTGGTCAGTCCCATGTGTTCTTTGGTATGGTCTGCCTTGGTATAGATGATTTCTGCGGCAGTCTGCCCTGTAATGGCATAGTGGAAGCGGTTTTGCACCATTGCGTAAAACTCTTTTGTTGTGGGAGAGTTACGGTCGTAGTCTGTACTGCATTCGGCATAAATGTCCGTTATCTGTTGCCAAATGCGCCGTTCACTCGCACGGATGGAACGTACCCTTTCAAGCAACTCGCGGAAATAATCCTTGCCGAACACAGCCGCTCCTTGCTTTAGCCTTTCATCATCCAGCACGAAACCTTTACGGATATACTCGTTGAGGATTTTGGTTGCCCATTGGCGGAAACGGGTGGCTTTTGCGGAATTTACACGATAACCAACAGAGATAATCATATCAAGATTGTAGAAGTCAACCAACTCTTCAACTTCCCCTCTTATGCCTCTATTTACGACGGTTGCAATTTTTGCAACTGTCGTATCGGGAGACAATTCTCCGTCTTTATATATGTTTGCTATGTGGCGACTAATGCCTGATTTATCAATGCCAAAGAGTTGTGCCATTGCCTTTTGGGTACACCAAATCGTATCGTCCTTGATAACAACCTGCACCTTGCCCTCTTCGTCGGGCATATTATAAAGCAAGAACTGTATTTCTGCTGCCATGAGTTTTATTCTTTAATGTCATTAAATTGAAGGCTGTCAAGCTGCCTCATTATTTCTTCTTCCAATCGATGACTCTCGGCAAACTGTTCTGTCAGAGTTCGTTTATATTCTGCCATGCGGTTGTTGAACTCTTCTTCGGTAATATCAACATAATCAATCTTTATGTCGAAATATTGTCCGGCAGAAAGGCTGTAATTTTTCTCTTTGATTTCATCGTATGTAACAGCAACAGAGAAATCATCTACCGCTTCCTTGTTTTGGAACGTGTTGACGATTTTGTCAACTTCGTAATTGCGGAGACGGCGTTTTTGGTTGTTCCCCTCCTTGTATTCTTCGCCTAACTTACTTGCATCAATCAAAATAACTTTATCGTGATTGGCAGACTTATCGAAAAATATGACAGATACGTTTGTGCCAGTAGTTGCAAAGACGTTGCTTGGCATTGAAACTACACCATACACCCAATGTTCATCAACGATGCGTTGCAAAATACGTTTTTCAACTCCACTTTTAGCCGTGATGAAGCCTGTTGGTATAACGACGGCTGCCTTTCCGGTAGGTTTCAATGAATTAAGAACATGCTGGATAAAGCAAGTGTAAATAGCCATTTTAGGTTTCGACGGGTCAACTTTCTTTACAGGATTAGGAACTCCTGCCCAAAAGCGTATTGTATCAGCGGCCAAAGTGTCGCGGTATTCAGGGAAATCGAGCTTGAAAGGCGGATTAGAAACGACAAAATCAAATTTACGTAACACGCCGTTACTTTCCTTGTGCGACGGTTCGGTTAGCGTATTGCCTTGCACCACGTTAGGTAAAGAGGCTGCAAAATTATTAAGGATAAGATTAAGCCGCAGCATTTCAGTTGATTTCTCCGAAATGTCTTGCGAGAATATGGAACAACGGTCTTCGCCTATTTGATGGGCAAGAGCCATAAGCAATGTGCCCGTTCCAGCAGCCGGGTCATAACAGGTTACGCCACGTAAATCGGAATTATCTCCAACTAAAAGGCGTGCCATTACTTGCGCAATAGCACGTGGGGTGTAATACTCTGCATACTTGCCTCCACCTGCATTATTGAAACCTTTAAGCAGATGCTCAAAAATACGTGAGAAGAAATCATATTTTTCTCCAAATACTTCTTCAAAGTTGAACGATGCAACGTTGCGCATTAAAGACTTAGCGAACTCATCACGCTTTTGTGTATCGGTAACATACGTAGTCAAAGGAAAGAATATGTTAACCTTGCTTTTACCTGATGTGGTGACAGAGAAAGTTTCCGCATTGAGTGAAGCTATGTCCTCCAATGTTGCATCAAGCAAAGTGGAAAAGTCTCCCTTTGTAGCTGAATTGTACAAATGCGACAAAGTATGTTCAGGCTTCAAACGAGGTACAGAATGAGACAAATAGCTAAATAAATCTTCCACCTCATCTTCGGTAAAAGTGTCATACTCGGCATCCCATTTTTCAGCTTTCGATAATCGTTCACCGTACATTGGGTCGCGCTTGGCTTCATAACCAAACTTGTCATTGAAGAATTTGTAAAGGAACATTTCCGTTACAATCTTATACTCGCTTCCTGTACCAGCCAATCCAAAAGCACTGGTTGTACTTTTCAAAGAATCAATCAGGGCAATGGTAGCCTCGGATATATTGATGTTGCTCATTTAATATGCGTAATTACGTTGTTGTAAATATTCTGTTGTTATCAAATTGTTGATATATTTGCGGTCTTTAAGTTCTGCTCGTATATTCATACTCAAAAGTTCTTTGCCGATAATCGCCAACACATCTTGTTGGAAAGCTGGAACATTGTCAAGTATGTTGATGTCAAGGAATAACCTCCTGTCAATCTCGTCTTTCATCTTTGCCAAATTTTCGGCAATCTCATATTCTTGTGATGAAATGATGGGGCGTTCACGTTTTTGATTTTGTTCCTCAATACGTTTATGTATACGGACAAAACGTTCATCCCCTTTATATTTACGTTTTAGAACATTGTTTCTACGATTTATTTCACGAATCTTCTTCATTACTTCGTCCATATATCGAATGCTTGCTTTCGCTTCTTCCGTAGTTTGCGGAACAAAACCCTTTTTGCGGAAATATTCTCTAAACTCATCAGCAAGAATGACATATCTATCTTCCTTCGTATCAAAGTTGGCCTCAAATTCCGCTTGAACTCGCTCACACCGTTCACGAATATCATTTACAATGATGCGCAATTCTTCTGGAATACCTTTCTTAAGCTCGAACTCCAATTCTGACAATGCCACATTGATGATACCTGAAACATCTGCCTTGTGTTCAGTGTTTTCAAACAAGTTAATACGTTCAATGCGGTGGGTGACCTCTGTTATAAGCGTTGGTATTGTGCCTAAAGGTAGCGAAGCAAGTTTCTTCTTGGTTTCCTCGTCGCCAAAAGAACGTACTTGGTTAATGATAGCCTTGGCATCAGAAAGGACATTCCGTAATTCGTACAGACTGTCTTTGCTCTCAATCTCATCAATCTCCTTGCGAAATTCCTCCATGTTGTCGGTTGTGAAATTGAAAAGAACGCTCTTTACCTCTTTTATCTTGGCTTCAACATCTTCCTTACTAACCAAAATGTCGTTGGCTATATTCTCGGTATGTGGTTCTCCTGATTCGTCAGAAGTGCGGTTCAATTCACGTAAATAACGGTCGTTGGTAGCATCAAAGTTCTCCTTGATGTTCACGAAGTCCACCACATAGCCGTACTTGAAATCACGATAGGGTCGATTTACTCTTGTGAGTGCTTGCAATAAATCATGCCCATCAAGAGAACGCCCCAAATACAACTTCTTTAAACGTGGCGCATCAAAGCCAGTCAGAAGCATCTTGTTTACAATAAGGACATCTACCTCCTGCAACTTCTTGAAGCCCTCAATATACTCTTTTCGTTCTGTTTTATCACCTTCGTCATGCAATATAAGTGATGCAACCAGTGGCTTGTAGTTCCCATATTGAAGCATAGGCTCGGCAGCAATGCCTACTTGTATTTCTCTTTGCTGATTGATTTTATTTGCATAACTGAATCGTTCTTGCCAAAGTCGGTACAGTTCCCTTGCCTGCGGGTTTGTTCTGCACACAATCATTGCTCCAACCATTTCATCGTTTTGTTCTTTACGGAAACGTCGGAAGTCTGAAATTATATAGTCAAGCAATGCATTAAGGTAGCTGTCATGCTCCATAATTTTATTACGGTCAACATCTGATTTCTTGACTTCTACCTCACCTGCCAGCTTATCAAGGATATTTTCAATTTTCTCTTTATAGATAGTTTCCACTGGCTCTCGCATGAGCTTACAGGTATAGCCATCGGCGATGGATTTATCGTAATAATATGTGTGTATGTAATCACCGAAAACACGCCAAGATTCACGTTCCTCTTTTAGAAGTGGCGTTCCGGTCAGAGCTATCTTTACCGCATTTTTGTCTGCTTCTAATAGATTTGCCAAGAAACTGCCTGTGGGGTTATAGCCACGATGCGCTTCGTCTATGAAAAATATACGTTGAAGTCGTGTATTATAACTGTCATCAACATTTACTTTTGCCTTGTCTTCCTTAAACTTTTGGATGTTGACAACTGTTATTTCCAATTTGCCTTCGTTGTTGTTAATAATATCCCGATTTGAAATGTCTTGCATCAGTTCATCACGACTTTTGGCATTATGGACAATTAAGCCACGAGCGGCAAATTCATCGGAAGCCTGTTCCATTAAATCGATACGGTCTACAATAAAGTAGAATTTGGCCACAACATCACGCTTGGCAAAATAATCTGTCAGGAATTTCACATTGTAATAAGCAAGGGCTGTTTTTCCACTCCCCTGTGTATGCCAAATAATACCACTCTTGATGCCGCTTGCAAGCGTCTTACGAATGGCATATGAAGCAAACATCTGCTGATAGCGCATAATGTGCTTCTGCAACTCCGTGCCTTGTGTACCGTCATCTAATTCTATTTTACGTTCCACGTATGCAATTCCATAACGAAGTAAAAACAGGAATCGTTCTTTGCTCAACATGGAAGTTATGATGCGGTTCGTAGGTGTGGTGACAGACTTATTCGTTTGGTATTCTTGAAGATTTTTGATGACCACACAATTACGGTGCTTCAAAACCTTATATTCAGTGTCATCTGTAATGGTTTGATAAGGGTATTCCGTTACATACTGCTTGTTTTCTTCACGAAAAACATTGAAAAAAGCTTTTTCTTTTGCGGTGCAACAATAGAAAGCACCTTGTATTGGCACACGATTTTCTGTGTCATACTCCTGATTATTTGAGAAAATCATTAGTTGCGTAACATTAAAGAAACGGCGGAAGCAAGATTTGCTCATACGTTTGTTTATGCGTTCCCTTTCCGCCAAAATCCCTTCATGGTTGTTAGGCTTTTTGACCTCGATAAAAGCAAGCGGTAAACCGTTAACAAAGCACGTAATGTCCGGTCGGAACTCGTCTTCCGTATCTTCATTCTCACAGGTAAATTCTGTGGTAACGTGCCAATCATTATTGTCAGGATTTTCAAAATCAATAAGTTTTATACCACTGTTGGCAGACAACAACTGATAAAACTCACGTCCCAAATCGTCATTATTTGCAATGTTGACAATTTTAGAAAATAACAAAGATGCATCTGACCCAGACATTCCTGGATTAAGACGTTTCACTGCTTTTAGGAAAATGTCTATCAGAATGTTCGTCTTGGTATCGTATGCGCAAATGTTATCCAAGTAAGTATAGCCTAACTTGCACAAATGAAGTGCAGCCGGAACTTGTACTCTTGTATTTTCATTAAACTTCGTATTGCTCATAGTCAGTCCTCTTTTATTTGAAGTTTATAATCTCACTCACATTGACTTCCAACAATTCTGAAATACGTTTCAAAGTCGCCAAATCCGGCTGTGTGGTATTTGTACACCACTTAGAAACCGTTGTTTGATTTACTCCTAATTGTTCTGCCAGCCATTTGTTGGTTTTCTTCTTTTTAACCAATACGAGCTTTAATTGATTCAAATCTTCCATACCGTCAACATAATGCTTTTAATGCAAAAATAGTGATTTTGTGCGAAATATATGCTTTGTGAGTAAATATTTAATGTTATATAACTGATTCAGGATGACTTTGGCTTCGGAGTGATAGAAACAATATGTTCATCAATTTTAATCTTATGATTTCCCGTTGTTGTGCGCAAATTCTTCCTGATGGTATCAATCGTGGAATTGGCAAACCATTCGTGGAATGTTTGCATAACGAATTGAGCCGTGACATCCCGACTGATGTTGTATTGAAAAGCAATGTTCCAAGCAAAATTCTTTAGTGAGATTTGAGTAACGGCTACACGTCTTTTGATATGGATGTTTGTATTTGTGAGAGCTTGCCGATTTGTGACAAAGTATCGGACGCATTCGCAGATTTGGAAGATTTCTTCTTCGTTAAAGTCAAATTGCCTGAATGTGTTTCGAGTGTATTGCAATACGGCTTGTAGTTTTTCGTCTTCTTCCTTTTCTTTTTGCTGAAGATATTGTCGTTCCTCATGTTGGTACTCGTAATGGAATAACTCCATTCGTTTCATTAGAACATCATTGTTGTCTGTTGCAGACGAGGTGTTGGCAAAGGCATATTCTTCTTTGGTCTGCTTGTTGGACGGCATTGAGTTCTGGCGCAATAGTGCAACTATGGCAATTATATGCGCCGACAGAAAAATGCAAATGTGATAGATGAATTTGAGAGCAACATAACAAGCTACCATGATAAAAGGGAGAATGCTTAGCTGCACGCCCAAAGCATCACTCACAGGGAATGATATTGTGGACGCCAGAAGCACCGTTACTACTTCTATCGCCCAAGATTGGAATATATGTTGCCTTTGCTTCATAATTATTTTTGTCTATGATTACTTTGCAAAAGTATAACGTATTTCCATAAAAAACGAAAATCAAAAATAAGCGAAAAAGATGCAATGTCTTCGTTTTATGCGTTTTGTGAAAAGAAGAGCAAAACAAGTGCAAATATCCGACATCAAATGAAAACATCTGCAAATACAAAATGCACAGTTAAATAATCATAAATCTTTCTTTTGCCATGGAAATATCTCTTTTTACTCTTGCTTTTCAATATATGACTACTAAAAAATAATTCATATTGTGTACCACAAAATTATAAATAGCTGATATTCATGGTGTATTATGTTTGAGGAAGTCAAATAATTTTATAGATAAGACAAACGGTACGCAAAAGCGGGCAGCTCACCAGAGTTGCACGCTTTTGCGTTAATAGTGGGGATGGACTTCTTGTCGTGTGGAGTTTTTTGTCGTGGTGGCTTACTGAATGGTGACGGGATGATTGCAGCCCACTGACCTTGTGGTAGCGGGCTGCGGTGTCTGTATGATGTTACCGGGCACAATACTCCCGCCAGGAATGGGAGTTCCTTTCTTTATTGGGGTTATACTTCGGTTATTTTCCGTTTCAAGCGGAACTTTTCCCACCCGACGGTTCACTGTTTCTTCAATGTAGGCAATTCTCCAGTGAGTTCGTAACGCCACTCTGAACCTGCACTCTGCAAGGCGGTGTTCATGGCATCAACGGCGTTCTGCCAGGTAACGGTTGTGCCGTCCACCTGCGTAGCTTCGCCTCTGCCAAGGCCGATGCCATTGCCGTCATAACCATTCCAGTAGCAGGCTATGACTTTAGCTAAACTGCCAGTCGCAATTCCTGTCACGCCGCCCACATACTGAGAGCCAGTGACGTTTCCCACATGGTAACAGGCAGTTAGTGAACCATAAGAGCTATTTCCCGCCACACCTCCAACATACTCGGAGCCGCTGACGCTACCCACATGGTAGCAGGCCGTAGCTATACCATTTCCTGTGAACCATCCCATCACGCCACCTACCTGTCGGACACCGCTGATGTCTCCCGACACCGAACAACCAATAATGGAGCCTCCCTTATTGGTACCTACTATTCCGCCGACATTATTGTTCGCTTTTATATTAACCTTATCCAGTTTTACATCCTGCACCATACCATTCTCACCAAGATTGCCAATAAGTCCTACATTGTTGGTTTCCGGTTGGTTAAAGGTCAGCCCCGTGATGGTCTTGCCGTTGCCGTCAAAGGTGCCTGTGTATTGTTTTTCATAATTTCCTATCGGCGTCCACTCTTTGCCTGTGAGGTCGAGGTCTGTGTCAAGGGTAATGTTAATGTCGGTCTTACCTCCGTTCACTAATTCGGCTACGTTCATCAGACCCTCGGCGGAGGTCACGGTGTAGTTGCCCTGTCCGTCGTCGGTATATCCCTTGTCCTTGTTCAGCGTGATGTTGTAGAACTTGCCCGCTTCGGGGGTGATGGCGGCAGAGAGGTTGCGCTCCTCGGTGCCGTTTGCCCGCAGCTTGGTTATTGTGTAGCCGGGCACCACGTTCGCCTCCCAGCAGTTGATGGTTGCGCCGTTTTCGGTATATTCGCACGGCTTCATCTCTATCCAGCCCTCTTGCGAGCCTTGCACTACCTCACCTTTTTCATAAGTACACTGTGTATAGGTATAGAGCTGGAGGCTCTGCACCTCGCCGAGTGCATTGTTCGAAGGCGTGACGCGCACCTTGGTCAGCTGGTGGGTAAAGGTCAGCTTGACGGGTGTCAGGTAGTCGCCCGTGCCCGTACCGCTCAGCAGGTAGGCAAGACCGTTAGTCTGCTGGTCGCTGAGGTCGAGGGTGCCGTCCGTGGCGGGGTACCAGGCGGTGACGGTGTGGGCCTCGTCCCTGTCGCTCCAATACAGGGGTGTTTCGGCTTCGACGGAGCCATCGTTCTGCACGGTGTAGGTGCCGACCTCTCCCTTGTCGTCTATCTGTACGGCGAACTTGTCGTCCGCGTCAAACTTGCTGCTGTTGCCGTCCTCTTTCTCGCTGACGCGCGTCTGCGGTGCGCCCCACGGCTGCGCTTCGCCTCCCTCTACGCTGAGGGTGACGGCGGCTATCTGCAAGGGGTATTGTCCTTCGGGCAACCGTGCGTCATCCGCCAGTTCGTCCTTCGTACAGGCAGCAAGGAGAAGGAGCAGGGCGACAAAGCCTATATGATATGAATATCTTATACTCATGTATTTCAGGTTTAATGGATAATTCACTTAAAGGTCTGCGCTCACGTTGCCACCGGTTACCGGATTCCAATCGGTAATCTTGGCAGATTCGATGCTCAGGTCCTTGTTGCGGACGGTGACTGTCCAGGTGTAGTTGTTGCCGGCTTTCAGTGCGCCTTCGGGAATGGTGAGCGTGGCGGTGTAGGGCTGGCTGTTGTAGTTCACGCTCAGTTCGATACTTGTCGTTGACTGCGGGAAGAGGATGACCGACGAGGTGAGTACGCCGTCCAGTTCCATTGTAAGGTCGGCTGTCTGTGCGTTCGCATCCGTTTCTGCCGTGCCGGTGGTGGTGTCGAAGCTGCCCTCCAGCACCAGTCCGGAGAGTGTGTAGCCGGTGGGTTTGACGGTATTGAAGTCCACGCCGCTTCCTGCCTCGAAGGTGAGCGTAATCTGGCTCATGCAGTGGTGGAAGGAACAGTCCTTGCCGCCTGCATCAGTGTCGTCGGTAAAGTTCACTTCAGGATTGT